>Ga0070727_10001122_pt1 | contig 29522 bp, 24 predicted proteins | sample tdAd472_FD_66722 | JGI IMG/M metagenome (GOLD analysis project Ga0070727, IMG submission 66722) | Marine sediment microbial communities from the Atlantic coast under amendment with organic carbon and nitrate - tdAd47.2 | ecosystem: Environmental > Aquatic > Marine > Coastal > Sediment | place...
CTGGAATTAGCGAAGGAAACATGCACCAGCAGTAGGTGAAGCATCAACCAGATAATCCGATGAGATGCCGGTCTGTCTCACTCTCATGCAAAGGTAAGATCAACCATTAAATCCGTATACCCAAAAAAGGGAGGCTGGAGTGTGATCGAATTAGGTTTACGCATTTTAGTGTAAACCTAATTCGTGAATCGCCCTCTAAACTGTTCGTAGGGGCGGATTCACGTTTTAAGCGGAATCACTGAAAGTGATTCCGCTTAAAACGATCCGACCCTAACCTCCCTTTTCTTCAAAAGAATTTTCGTTTCTTACGGATCAAAATAAAACGGCGTTGGCCGCCGGCAGCGCCTTGCCTAGCGTGATATCGGCGTTCATCGCACCGAGAACGCCCTCCAGGGCGCTTAAACACAACGTGACGTTCTTCGGCGTGGCGCTTTGCCCCATCAAACCGATCCGCCAGACCTTTCCGGCCAAAGCCCCAAGACCGGCCCCGATTTCCAAGTCGTAATTGGCCAAAAGAGCTTTCCGTACGGCCGCCTCGTCGACGCCGCCGGGAATGGTTACGGCGTTGAGCTGAGGCAATCGGTGCGCGGGATCGACCAGCAACCCCAGTCCCATCGCTTCCAACCCGGCCTTGAGCGCTTCATGCATTTTCTTGTGCCGCGCCCACGAGTTTTCCAGCCCTTCCTCCTCAATCATCACCAAAGATTCATGGAGGCCGTATAGGGCATTGATCGGCGCGGTGTGATGGTAGGAGCGGGCGCCGCCGCCATCGCCCCAGTACCCCATGACCAAATTCAAATCGAGGAACCAGCTCTGGACCTTGGTGTTGCGGCCCTTAATCCGGCCAAGGGCAGCTTCGCTGAACGTTACGGGAGCTAGGCCGGGCGTACAGGACAGGCATTTTTGCGACCCCGAATAGACGGCGTCGGCTTGCCAATCATCCACCAGCACCGGAATGCCGCCTAACGACGTGACCGTATCGACAATAGAGAGCGCATCATACTTCCTAGCCAGGGCGCATAAAGCCTTGGCGTCCGACTCGACCCCGGTCGACGTCTCGGCATGAACGAAGGCCAGCGCCTTGGCGTCGGGATTGGCTTTAAGCGCGTCTTCGACTTTGTCGAGATTGATCGCTTGCCCCCAGGCGTCTTCAACCATGACCGCCGTCGCCCCGCAACGCTCGACGTTTTCCTTCATCCGCATGCCGAAAACGCCGTTTTGGCAGACCACCACCGTATCGCCGGGCTCGATCAGGTTGACGAAGCAGATTTCCATTCCGGCCGATCCCGGCGCGGAAACCGGCAAGGTCATTTGGTTGCCGGTTCGGAAAAGTCGGCGCAGCATCGCTTTCGTTTCATCCATCATGCCGATGAACGCCGGGTCCAAATGCCCGATGGTCGGCCGCCCCATGGCCGAAAGCACACGCGGATGCACATCGGAGGGTCCCGGTCCCATGAGGGTGCGGACGGGCGGATTAAATGAGGAAACAGTCACGTATCAAACTCCCCGAGATTTATTTGTTGGTCACTGTCAGTATCATGAAGCGCCGAACCGGGGAAGGTTTTGGCGACGATCAAGGTAATGTCGTCGTCTTGAGGTCGCTCTCCCCGATGGTCGGACAGCGCCTGACGAACCGCGGTGCAAATTTCCTGTGCCGTTTTACCGGCGTTGTTTTGCAACACCGCCCGGAAACGCTTCTGCCCGAACATTTCGCCATCGGTATTGCGGCATTCCCAAATACCGTCCGTTCCGAGTGCAATGATACGCTCCTCGGCGGGCAATGAAGCGGTATGAATCCCAAACGACCAATCGGGATCGATACCGATGGGAATGTCCTCGCCGCCCCACTCTTTGAATTCGCCCGTTTTCGGGTTCAGAACGATGGCGGCTTCATGACCGGCACAGAGCCACCGAACCTCCCGGTTCGTCATATCTAGATAGACCCCTAAAAACGTTACGAACCTCCCCCCTTGGGTGTCATCGGCAACTTGACGGTTAAGCGCCGCAAGGCCATTTTCCGGCTCCGCGAGATTCGCCAAACGCGCCCTCAAGGCGGCTCGGAAGCTCGCCATTAAAAGCGCGGCGGAAGCGCCATGACCGGTGATATCGGCGACAACCAATACAACGCCGTCCCCCACGCCATCCGGCGGCGGCAAAAAGTCGTAGTAATCGCCGCCCGTCTGATCGCAGTAAAGGCTTAGAACGGCGATATCGAGCCCTGGAATCTGCGGGGGTTCTTTGGGCAACAGGTGCTGCTGCACCTCTTTCGCCAACGCCAAGGACTGCCGCAGCGAAAGGCGCTCTTTCAACCTCGGAATCATCCGGTTGAAAATTCTCGCCAGATCGCCGATTTCGTCTTTGCTGGATACGGGAACCGTTCCGGTGAGATCGCCTTTGGCGACTTTCCTCGCCACCGCAGCCAGCTCGCGCAATGGCTCTGTGACCGTGCGCGACCCAAAAAAGGCAGCCCCCGCGACAAAAGCGATCAGCACGATGGACATCAAGGCCGTTAGCCTGAGTTGGCTATAGGTTTCGTCTTCGATGAATCGCTCGGCAACGCCGGCCAAACCCGAGATATCGGCAAACGGAATGGAGAGCACGAGATAGAGATCGAAAGCGTCCAACCGCCCCAAGGCCCAGACGGTATCCTTGCCCTCTACCGGAAGCCGGATAATCGCCGTCTCCCCGTCGGCCAACTCTTTGGCCGTCACGGAAAACCGGCCAGCCACCGCTTCGGGTAAGCTATTCAACGCCACCTTTTCCGCCCATAAGCGGGGCATGGCGTCATAACTCGGGTGAGCAATCACCTTTGCGCCGTCCTTGGTCAAACGGACCAAAAACGCCTCTGCATTGCTCACGATATGAGCTTGTCTTCCGAGGTTTTGCAAAAGCCCGACGATTTCCAGATCGATTGCCGTCACCCCGGCGAATCCGCCTTGCGGACCGAATACGGGCATGGAAGCCGTGGTGATCAACTGACCCGTCGACGCATCCACCGTCAGGCTCCCCCAGGAAAGCCCGCCGGAGTTACGCGCCTCAATGTACCACTCGCTTGTTCTTGGATCGTATCCCTTCGGAAATCCTCCATGACCCGGGTAAGCGGCATGAAGGCCATTTTCCAAGGTGATGTATTGCCAGAAAAAAAGATCGCCGTAGACACGCCCCAATTCCTTGAAGCTCGGAAGAACCGCCGAAAGACGGTCGACGTCTCTCGAAACAGCCGAAGGCCGCCTCCCTTCAGGCAGTCTGAAGACAAAGGAGCTGTACGCAACGGACATGGGCGCCAATTGACCGTCGTCGCGCCGCTTTAGGTGGCGTTCCGATGTCACCATGCCGGACGGTAAAAAACCTTTATCGTAGTCGCTATCAAAGAACGGACGGCCCAGGTGGTGCGGTGGGTTCTGGCCAATGGCCCGCTCAACCGTCAGCGCCTGGACTTTCAGCGCCGTTTCCACCAGCTCCATTTCACGGCGCAGATTGCGCGTCGAGAATTCAACAACTTGTTTAAGGCGCGTGATAACGGTTTTTTCCGCTTGGTCTCCAATCCATGTCGAAATGTTGTCGCCGACATTCAGAGCGCCTTGACGCCACTGCCAGGTGGACACAACCAACGGCAACAACGCGATCGCCAAAAGAAGCAATAAAAGTTTCCAGTGCAAACGCATGGGATTTGGAAATCGCCCCTGTCCATTGTGATTTGTCCGCCATCTTGAGGGCACCACCCATCCGGATCAAACGGAAACGTCATAAAAACGCCGGGCCAAACAGCCCGGCGAGTTCGTTTTGGGGACTTAAGCCAGGGGATATTTAGGGACTTGGGGGGGGGAGGAGAAATCCCCTAGCTTCGAATTCAGTATAGCTTTCGCACATTGGGCGATCTGTGACTGCCGTCACAGTTTGACTAAAATTTTAAGGGAGTTTTCGCAATCACCCGGCCAGTTGGCTTTGCGCCAAAAAGAAACAAGCCCCTCCGGGGAAGAGGGGCTGCTTCGATGGGAAATTCTGTAGGGTTCGCAAGACCAGAACGATGAATGGGTTCTTGGGAGGGGACGATCCGTCCTGATCTGAAAGTAAGACTAGCCTTTCTCGGAAACAGCTGCTGTGACCCGCATCACAGCAGCTGCAATTTTTGAGAAATTTGGCGCTTATTGTTGAGAACCGCGGCGCGCCAACTCCATCGCCCGCAACTCTTTACGGAGAATTTTTCCGACCGGCGATTTAGGAATCTCATCGACAAACTCGATTTCCTTCGGCCGCTTGTAGCCGGTCAGATAATCCTTGCAGTGGGCGGAGATTTCCTCCTGCGTCAAACCGTCGGCGGCTTTGACGACAAAGGCCTTCGGCGCCTCGCCGGATTGCTCGTCCGGCACGCCGATCACTGCAACCTCGGCCACCCCGCCCATATGAGCGATGGCGTCTTCCACTTCGTTGGGATAGACGTTGAACCCGGACACCAGAATCATGTCCTTCATTCGGTCGACGATATAGAAATAACCGTCCTCGTCCATTTTCGCCACGTCGCCGGTATAGAGCCAGCCGTCCTTGATCGTCGCTTCCGTTTCCTCCGGACGGCCGAGATAGCCCTTCATGATATTGGGCCCCTTGGCGATCAATTCGCCGGATTCTCCCACCGGAACCTCGTTGCCATCGTCATCGACAATCTTGATATCGATCCCCGGCAACGGCACGCCGATTGAGTTAAGCTTCGGGCGGCTCTGCGGATTGACGGTCAGTGCGCAAGAGCTTTCCGTCAGACCGTAGCCCTGGATAATGGTGATCCCATATTTCTCCTGCCATGTCTTGGCGACCGCTTCCTGAAGGGCCGTACCGCCGGCCACACAATGGATTAACGATTTCGCCACCTCCGGCGTAAACCACTCTTCCTTGGGCAGGGCGGCAAACAAGGTGTTGACCGCCGGGAAAACGGAAATCGGATATTTATCGAACACCGGCTTGAGATTGGACGGCGGACGAGGGCTCGGCACCATGACGGCATGATAGCCCTGCAACAGCCCGTTGATCATCGAGAAGGTGAAGGCGAAAATGTGATAAAGCGGCAAGGCGACCAAACCGTTGACCTCTTTCGGCATCCGGTCGTCTTCAGTGGCGGCGACCATCTGGAAGGCGTTGGCCAAAACGCTTCGATGCGACAACTCGGCGCCTTTGCTGCGCCCGGTCGTGCCGCCGGTATATTGATAGACGGCCGTATCTTCCGGTTTGACCGGCTCGGCATAGGTCTGCGTTTTGATATCCTTGGCGATCCGGTGCGACATACCGACCGAAAGGGCCTGTTGGAGTTTGACATGCTTGGTCCGCATGGACGGCACCGCCTTCTTGACGTATTTCAAGACGAAACCGATCAGCGTTTTCTTTAAGCCGGGGAAAAAGTCGACCACCGACAAAGTAATCACATGCTTGACGTTGGTTTTGTTGACAACCTCGTCGACCTTGTCGCCGAACATGTCGATGACGATCAACGCCTTGGCGTTGCTGTCTTGAAGCTGGTGCTCCATTTCCGGCTCGGTGTAGAGCGGGTTGATGTTGGTGCTGACGCAGCCCGATTTGAACACGCCGAAGCTGGCGACCGGGTAGCCGTTGCAGTTGGGCGACATAATCGCCACCACGTCCCCTTGGTCGAGCTTCAACTCCTCGCGCAAATAAATAGCGAGATTGTCGGAATGATGATCCAACTCCTCATAGGTCAACCCGCCCGACGCGCCATTTGGCAAAACCGTCGTACACGCCGGTCTTTCGCCATATTCCCTGGCTGCTTTCTTCATCAGCGTCCCGAGGTGCAGCGTCGGCAACTCATCGGGTTTGAAGGCTTTTGCCTTGGCCGTATAAACTTTTTCCCATGGACGTGCGGTCATCACCGTCTCCCCTGTAATGTCCTTATCATTCTTGCGACAAGCCGCCCTGTTTCATAATTGAGATTTATTCGCCGGCTCCGCTTAACAAAAATCCTAGCAAAATTTCCTTCCGGCCCAAACAGTTATAGGTTGCGGCCAAAAAAAAGACCGCCCCGTTTCGCAGAGCGGTCCTCTTCAGCATTATATAAAAGTTCTCTACTTCCTGATTCCCTCAATGGACAGGATCATCTCCACATGAGTACTGGCCGGACCAAGATTGAAATCGATGCCGAAGTCTTTCAACGCGAAGGTCGTCGACCCTTCAAGCCCCCGGCGGTATCCGCCCCAAGGGTCCTTACCCTTACCGATTTCCTTAACCGCGATCTCAATCGGCTTGGTAATGCCTTTTAACGTCAGGTCTCCCGTCACCACGCCCGTGCCGTCGCCATTGGATTTCACATTGGTGCTGACAAACGTTGCCTTGGGGAATTCGGCGACATCGAGAAAATCCGGACTGCGCAAATGCTTGTCGCGCTCGGCGTGATTGGAATCGACGCTGGCCGTATCGATTTCGACCGAAATATTCGAGTTTCCCGGATTGCCGTCATCCGCCGTAAAGGTTCCGCTGAACGTATTGAACCGTCCGTAAAGCCAGGAATACCCCAGGTGCTTGATGCGGAACTGGACAAAAGCATGCGACCCTTTCGTGTCGATCACGTAGGTTTCCGCGGCCTGCGCCGAAAAACCGGTCGGCAGGGCAAAAAGCAGGGCCAGCAGGCCCAAAACTGTTAGGCGCATTTTCATGGATGTGTCTCCGTTGTCGTCTCAAGAGATTGCGAGGAATGCTCGTCGTCCTTCTTCAGGCCGAGCATGCGTTTCAGTGTTGAGTCGCGGTCGATGAAATGATGTTTGAGAGCGGCCAAGGCATGGAGGCCGGAAAAACCGACCAACCCAACCGCCAGAATGAAGTGAACCCATCCCGCAACGTCGGCCTGTTTAGGCAGGCCGCTGATCAGTGCGGGAACAGCGAACAGGCCGAACACATCAACCGCTTTTCCCTCGGCGGTGCTGATCAGATAGCCGCTCGCTATAACGGCAAAAATCAGAATATAGAGCAGAACGTGGGTCGCCCCGGCTACTTTGACTTCCCAGGCCTTTTGCCCCGGTTCGGGAAGCGGCACGCGATTGACCGACCGCCAAACCAACCGAAAGCCCATGAGCAGGAACAGCAGAACGCCAATCGCCTTATGGACCGCCGGAGCGTCGTGGTACCAGGGCGAATAGTAGTTGAGATCGACCATCCACACCCCCAAAACGAACAGACCGACGACGGCGAATGCAACGGTCCAGTGGACAAAGATCGCAACGCCGCCGTAGGTGGATTGGGTGTTCTTGAGTGGCATCAAAGTGTCTCTGGCTTTCAGTATCGAAAAATCAACCCGCACTGCGGGTCCTTCTGCCACCAATATGAGGGCCAAGCCCCAAGAAGCACAATAGATCAGAGAAATAACTTACTGTTTACCTGGAAGAGACAATCGACAAATATCCAACAAAAAAGGGACCCCGTTTGGGATCCCTTTTTCTGTGGCTGGGGCGGCAGGATTCGAACCTGCGAATGCTGATACCAAAAACCAGTGCCTTACCGCTTGGCGACGCCCCATCTGGCGTGTGAGGCGCGCACCATAATGGGTTCGGCCATGGCTTTCAAGACGCTTTCTTCATCGAGATGAAACTCACCGCATCAGGGGTGCGGCGGCGACCCACCAATGGGGATTTCGCGCCAAAAGATGCTCGACCGCCGCTTCCGCCTCCTCCGCATTGGCGAACACCCCGAAACAGGTTGCTCCGCTCCCGGACATTCGGGTCAATAGGCAGCTCCCGGCGTTTTGCAAGGCCGCCAGCACCGCACCGATTTCCGGCGCAATCGATTGGGCGGGTTTCTCCAGATCGTTGCGGCGCTGCGCGAGGAGCGCCGCCAACCGCTCTGGGCTCTCCGGCGCTTCATCAAACGGCGCCGGATCGGCAAACCCGCCGTCGCGCGCCTTAAAAACGGCAGGCGTCGAAACCCCGACGCCGGGATTGACCAAGACCAACCAACAAGGCGGCAGGCTTGGCGTGGGCGAAAGCTCTTCTCCAATCCCGCCGACAAACGACGGGGTTCCTTTCAGGCAAACCGGAACGTCCGCCCCCAACGACAAGGCAAGATCTTGGAGCTCTTTTTCCGGGAGTTCGACGTCCCATAGATCGCATAGCGCTTTAACGGTAGCCGCCGCATCGGCCGATCCACCGCCGATACCGGAGGCAACGGGCAGCCTTTTCGTCAAGGTCAAGGCCGCCCCTTTCGTACATTTAGTAGCATCTTGTAGGGCGCGGGCGGCTTTTAAAACCAGATTGTCCGAACCGGCATCGAGCCCTTCGGCAAAGGGGCCTTCGATGGTCAAAACAAGCGACGGGGCAGGTGCCGCCGTGACCGTATCCCCTATACCGGCAAAAACCATGAGGCTATCAAGCAAATGATAGCCGTCGGTCCGTTTGCCGGTCACATGGAGATAGAGATTGATCTTGGCCGGAGCGAAGACGCTGACGCTTTCGATAGCCGCCATGGTTATTCGGCTGCGGCCTCAATCAACATCCCGCGATCCAGTTTGATTTGGATTTTCTCGGTCAGTTCCTCGTCCGGGTCGAGAGACAGCGCCCGCCGCCACTGGAACTTGGCCTCCAGCTTGCGGTCCACTTTCCAATAGGCGTCACCCAGGTGATCGTTGATCGTCGGGTCTTCCGGCCTGAGCTCGACGGCCCGCTCCAGATTTTTAACCGCATCGGCTAACTTGCCGAGCCGGTACTGCACCCATCCCAGGCTATCGATGATATAGCCGTCCATCGGCCTCAATTCGACCGCCTTTTCAATCATCTTTTGCGCCCGGTCGAGATTCTTGCCCTGCTCAACCCAACTGTAGCCGAGATAGTTGAGCACGAAGGGCTGGTCGGGTTCCAGTTCCAGCGCTTTCAGAAAATCCTTCTCGGCCCGGTCCCACTGCTTGGATCGTTCCAATGCGATGCCACGCGTATACAGCAGGCTCCAATGGTGCGCTTCGATTTTTCCGATCCGTGCAATCGCCCGATCATAAGCGTCCGCCGCCTTCTCAAATTGAGCGTGCGAGCGGAGAATATTGCCCAGTTGAACCAGGGCATCGATCTGCGCCGGTTGTTCGGCGGCCATGCGCTCCAATACTTCCGCCGCCCGGTCCACCTGATCGAGAGCGTCCCAATTGGTCGCGCGGCGCAACTGCCCCGTCCAGGCGAAAGGCGACTTCGGGTCTATTTGTTCATAGATTCCGTTAGCCTCAATCAGCCGATCCATGGTTTCCAGGATATCGCCAACCAGAATTTGAGCGATGGGATAATTGGGCTCGAGATACAAGGCCAAACGGCCGAAAATCAGGGCGGTTTCGCTGGCGTTTTGCTGGCGCAGTGCGCTGGCGATGCCAAACATCGCTTCGGCGACGCCGCTTCTCGGCGTAATCGTCGCCTTTTGGGCCGCCTTGCCGCTCATTTCACCAACCATCAAAGATTCGATCAGAACCGAACCCGGGTTTTCACGGCGATAGGAGTCGTAAAGGCCGAGAGCGTCCGCTCCCCGTCCCGTCCGCTGATACACCCCGCCCAACAATTCGACCACACGAAGAGACATCCCGTTGGGATCGTTGATCGCCTTCTTATAATAGTCTTCGGCCAGCTGGGTTTTGCCTGCCGCCTCGTTGATCAGACCGGCGTGAAGATTGTAGAGCCCGGCCATGTCGCTCAGCTTTTCCAAAGGCGCCAAAGCATCCAGAGCCTTTGCCGTTTTTCCGTCACCGGCCAACGCCCAGGCCTCAACCAGCGGCCCCATGAACACATTGACCCCGGTTTTCGGCAGGCGCTCAAGATACTTCAGTGCCTTAGCGTAATCGCCTTCGGCAACCGCCGTCGAAACCGCGAGAAAGACGGCGACCGGCTCCAACCCATCGCTCTCCAGCATGCCGTCGGCAAACTGCCGCGCCTCGTCGATCCGCCCTTCCATGGCGCTGGTCAGCATGGCGAGCTTTTGGGCCGACACGTTGTCGGGTTCTTGGGTAAACAGAGCCGTGTAATAGATCGACGCGGCCCAGGTATCCTGGACCATCTGCGCATGCCGCCCGGCGAGGTAGTTGCCGAACGGCGAACTGGCGAGAGGCGTCACTTCAGGTTCTTTAAGCGCTTCCGAACCGGCCATGGAGGTTTGACACCCCCAAACCGTTGCGGCAACCGTTACGACTCCGGCGGCTTGTAGAAGCCTTTTGAAACCGGCCCAGGTCGTTTTCGCCATGTGTTTTTTTGCCTCTCGCTTTGTTGTCCAACCACCCTTACATATTGGGATAGTTGGGTCCTTCACCACCTTGCGGCGTCACCCAGTTAATATTCTGGGTCGGATCTTTGATATCGCAGGTTTTGCAATGCACACAGTTCTGCGCATTGATCTGCAGGCGTTTATCTTCGCCTTCTTCCCCTACAAATTCGTAAACGCCCGCCGGGCAGAACCGCGCCTCGGGTCCGTCGTATTCGGCCAGATTGACCTTAACCGGCACCTCGGCGTCCTTGAGCTGCAAGTGACAGGGCTGTTCTTCCTCATGGTTGGTCGCCGAGAACGACACGTTGGTCAACTTGTCGAAGGTCAGCACGCCGTCGGGCTTCGGATAATCGATTTTTTTGCAATCCTTGGCTTTCTTGAGAGCGTCATGGTCGGTGCCGTGGTGTTTCAAGGTCCAAGGCGCGCGGCCGCGGAACAGCACCTGGTCGATGCCGGTGTAAAGGGTTCCGCCCCACAGCCCCCACTTGAACGACGGACGCACATTGCGCGCCGTGTAAAGCTCGTCGTAAACCCAGGACTTCTTGAAGGCTTCGCCGAACGCGACCAGTTCATCGTTGGCCCGGCCCGCCTTGATGGCCTCGAACGCCGCTTCGGCAGCCAGCATGCCCGACTTCATCGCCGTATGGGTGCCCTTGATCTTCGGCATGTTAAGCGTTCCCGCTTCGCAGCCGATCAAAGTACCACCCGGGAAAATCAGCTTGGGCAGACACTGGAAACCGCCCTCGTTGAGGGCGCGCGCGCCGTAGGCGATCCGCCGTCCGCCTTCGAAGGTGCCGCGGATTTTCGGGTGGGTCTTGAACCGCTGAAATTCATCGTAAGGGCTCAAGTACGGATTTTGGTAATCGAGCCCGACGACAAAACCGACGGCTACCTGATTGTCTTCCAAATGGTAGAGGAACGACCCGCCGTAGGTGTCGCTATCGAGCGGCCAACCGGCGGTGTGGACGACTAGCCCTTGCTTGTGTTTGGACGGATCGACTTCCCACAGTTCCTTAATGCCGATGCCGTAGGTCTGTTTCTGACCTTCTTCGAGGCCGAACTTGTCTTTGAGCATCTTGCCCAGATGACCGCGACAGCCTTCCGAGAAGAAGGTGTATTTGGCATGCAGCTCCATGCCCGGCTCGTGGTTGGGGCCGGGGTTGCCTTCGCGGTCGAGGCCCATATCGCCGGTCGCCACGCCCTTGACCGAACCGTCGTCGTTGTAGAGCACTTCGGCGGCGGCGAAACCTGGGTAGACTTCGATGCCCATGGCTTCGGCCTGCTCACCCAGCCAACGGCAGAAGTTGCCCAGACTAATGATGTAGTTGCCTTTATTGTGCATGGCGGGCGGCATGGCGAAACCGGGTACGCTGGTCGCCCCCGTCTCGGAGAGGAACATAATTTCCTCGTCGCCAACCGGCGTGTTCAAGGGCGCGCCCTTGTCCTTCCAGTCGGGGATCAATTCGTTTAACGCGCGCGGCTCAAGCACGGCGCCCGACAGAATGTGCGCCCCCACTTCAGAGCCTTTTTCGACGACACAGATGGAAAGCTCGGTTTCGCTTTCAGCCGAAAGCTGAGCCAGTTTGATCGCGGCAGACAAACCGGACGGACCGGCGCCGACAATCACAACGTCAAATTCCATCGATTCCCGTTCCATGGGACCTCCTCAATACTTTGCCTTAGTTGCGTCCTCCCCAAGACACGAAAGGGGTTATAGCACAAGCATTTCAATGAGTGCGAGCCGTTTGGGGACGGAAAAGAAAAAAGCTTGTCTTGGCGGATTTATCTGTAAATCTAGACGTATGAAGGAACAACTCCATCCGGCGGAAATTCTCAAGTGGTACGCGGACGCGGGCGTCGACGAATGTATCGGCGACGCGCCGGTCGACCGCTATGCCGAGACGGCTGCCGCCGCTGCGGCGCGGGAAACGGCTCAAAAATCAGCCGCCCAGGCACGCCCGGCCCCACCCCTACCGTCGGCACCGCCCGCCGCGCCATCGCGTGCCGAACCGATCGGTCAATCGGAAATGGTCGCCGGGGCCTGCGAGGCGGCGGGCAAGGCAAAAACGCTGGAAGAGCTGGAAGCCGCCGTGCGCGCCTTCGACGGCTGTCCGCTAAAGAAAACCGCCACCAATACGGTGTTCTCGGACGGCGCGAAAGACGCCCGCATCATGTTGATCGGCGAAGCGCCGGGGGCCGACGAGGACCGCGAAGGCCTGCCGTTTGTCGGCGCCAGCGGCAAACTGCTCGACAAGATGTTAGGCTCCATCGGTCTGTCACGCGAAACCAACGCCTACATCACCAATATTCTTTTCTGGCGGCCACCCGGCAACCGCAACCCGACCAGCGCCGAAATCGCCGTCTGCCTGCCTTTCGTCGAACGGCACATCGAACTGATCGACCCGGAAGTTATCGTGCTGCTCGGCGGGCCCTCGGCCAAAACGATCCTTGCGCGCAGCGAAGGCATTACCAAGCTGCGCGGCAAGTGGTTCGACTACGAAACGCCGCGCATGTCGCGCCCGTCCAAGGCCCGCGCCCTGTTCCATCCGGCCTACCTTTTACGCTCTCCCAACCAAAAACAGCTCGCCTGGCGCGATCTACTGGACATCCGCGAACACCTCAAAACCCACGGAATCCTTGCCTAAACGGCGCGATTCCCGTAACTTATCCACAACCTGCGGATAAGTCCGATTCCTTGACAGCGCGCTAGGATTCTGAGACACAGGTGTGGGATTTTTGGCAACCGATTCGGTTCGGTTTAGGGACGAAAGCAAAGACATCGGATGAGTTTGAGGGGCACACTTCGCAGCCTGACCCTGGCGGCAACCTGTTTCGGTTTGACCGCCGCACACGCTCTCGCCGACGATACGAAGCCGCTGCCCAGCGTCTTCAACCCGCCCACCCAACTGGCCGCGCTGTCCTCGCCGCAAGCTGCGCCGCAAGAACATATTTCGCTTCCCCAACCGCTTTCCGAAGCCGATCTGGAAACCTACCGGCTGATTTCCGAGCTTCAGGAACAAGGCGATTGGAAGGCCGCCGACAAAGCCATCGCCCGGCTGGAGAACCCGGTTCTCATGGGCCATGTGATGGCCCAGCGCTATCTCCATCCCCGCAAGTACCGCTCCAAATACAAGGAGCTCAAAGACTGGATGGACAAGTATGCCGACCTGCCCCAGGCCGGTCAGATTTACAAACTCGCGCTCAAGCGCCGTCCGCCCAATTGGCTGAGACCCAAACCGCCCGAAAGCGGCTATCTCTACGGCTCGGGCCACGACGGCGATTTCGCTCCGGCCAAAAACTACCGCCCGTCGAAAAAGTTAAGCCGCGCCAACCGCCAACGGGTCGCCCAACTCAAGCGTCAGATGCGCTGGCAACAGCGCAAGGGCTGGACCAAAGCGGTCAAAAACCTGCTGCGCTCCAACGAAGTGAAAAAGCTGTTTCATCCGGTTGAATACGACCGGGTCCAGGCCCGGCTCGGCGCTGGGTACTATGCCGACGGACGAGACCAATGGGCCGTCGATTGGGCCGGTCGCGCCGCCGCACGTTCGGGCAAGTATCTGCCGCAAGCCCACTGGACGGTCGGCTTGGCATCCTGGCGTCTCGGTAAGTTCCAACAGGCCCAGGAACACTTTGCGCAAATCGTTCACTCCGACTATGCGGGCGCTTGGCTCAAATCGGCCGGCGCTTTCTGGGCGGCCCGCGTCGCCCTGGTCAACGAAAACCCGTCCAAGGTCAACCACTACCTGGGCTTGGCCGCCGGATATCCCCGCACGTTCTACGGCCTGCTCGCCAAAAAGATGCTCGGTCATCAAACCGGCTTCGACTGGACTCCGCCGCCGCTCGACGAACAGGATTTAAAGGGTCTTCTCGCCAAGCCCAAGGTGCAGCGCGCCTTAGCCTTGTTGCAACTGGAAGAACCCCATCAGGCGGAGCGCGAACTGCGCGGTCTCTACGGCAAGGTTGAACAAAAGGAACTCGACGCCCTTTTGGGATTATCGGTCCGCGCCAACATGCCGGGCCTCGCCATGCGGCTGGGCAACATGCTGGCCCGTGAAGGCAAGGGCCGCTACGACAGCGCCTCCTACCCGTTGCCCGATTGGCAGCCCGACAACGGCTATCAGGTCGACCGGGCCCTGATCTACGCGATCATCCGCCAGGAAAGCGGGTTCAATCCCCAGGCCAAGAGCCATGCGGGCGCACGCGGCCTGATGCAGTTGATGCCGCGCACCGCCAGCTTCATCGCCCGCGACCGGCGTTTCCGGACCCATAAGCGTAAAAAGTTGTTCGAGCCGGAAGTCAACCTGATGATGGGGCAGAAGTACGTCAACATTCTGCTCGAAGAGAACTACATCAACAACGACCTCTTCCTGATGGTCGCCGCCTGGAACGGCGGACCCGGCAACCTGCGCAAATGGCGCAAGCGGATCAAACATCAAGACGACCCGCTGCTGTTCATCGAGAGCATCCCTTCTCCCGAGACCCGCATCTTCATCGAGCGCGTTTTGACCAACCTGTGGATTTACCGCCACCAGCTTGGACAACCGACGCCGACGCTCGACGCTATTGCTGCAGGCGAGTGGCCGGTCTATACATCCCTGGACTTAAAGCCGCTCATGGTCGCCCAAAGCCGGTAACCGCCGAGCGGCGCATACTTCTAATTTTGGGATAGATGACTGTTATGGCGAAGATCGATGGCAACCGGGAGTTTCTCCCCGTCAACATTGCGGTGCTGACCGTTTCCGATACCCGTACGCTGGACGACGACAAGTCGGGCCGCACCCTGGTCGAACGGATCGAAGGGGCGGGCCACGTGGTCATCGACCGCGACATCGTTAAAGACGAGCAACCGGTCATCGTCGAGCGGCTGAAGAAATGGATCGCTGATTCCAACGTCGACGTGGTCATCGCCACCGGCGGCACCGGGGTGACCGGGCGCGACATCACGCCGGAAGCCTTCCATGAAGTTTACGACAAGGAAATCCCCGGCTTCGGCGAACTGTTCCGCATGCTGAGCTACGAGAAAATCAAAACTTCGACCATTCAAAGCCGGGCCACCGGCGGCGTCGCCCAAGGCACCTATCTGTTCGCCCTGCCCGGCTCGCCCGGCGCTTGCCGCGACGCCTGGGACGGCATTCTGGCCGAGCAGCTCGATTCGCGTCACCGGCCGTGCAATTTCGTCGAGCTGATGCCGCGCTTGACCGAGAAGTAATATCGATGGAGTGGCGGCGGGCTTTCACCGGATTTTTCGCCGCTCTTCTCCTATCCGCCTGCGCCGACGAACCGCCGGAAGACTCTCTCCTGGTCAAACAGTTCGAGCGCATCGCCTTTTCCAGCGAAGTGGGCAATCAGGGGCGCACCGGGCGCTTGGTCAAATGGGTTTCGCCGGTGCGCGTCTGGGTGCCGAAAAGCGACCAGGGCTACTTCACCGGCGAGGTCAATCAACGCCTCAAATGGCTGCGGGGGATCACCGGTCACGACATCGCGCTCGCCCCGCCGACCCAAGGCTCGGGCAATCTGCACATCCGCTTCGTCTCCCGCGAGCAGGTCCGCCGCGAATCAGGCCAGAACGCGCCTTGCTTCACCCAGGTCATCACCAAGGGTGGCGTCATCCACTGGGCGACCATTTCCATCGCGCCGGAGAGCGACGCGTTGACCGCACACTGCCTGACCGAAGAACTGACCCAGGCCATGGGCCTCTTGGACGACTCGCCGTTGATTGAAGACTCGCTGTTCAACGACGCCTCGACCCGCCCCGACATTCCCATCGGCGACGCCGTCTTGCTGTTCACCCTTTACGACCCCCATCTGCTCCCCGGCATGCGCAAGGAGCAGGCCATGCCCATCGCCAAGGCGATCATCGAAAACAAGTCGGGACAGTTCCGCTCGGGCTTCCTGCCCTTCTAAAGATATCGGAAAGAGTACCCCCTCCGGCTCCCCCTAAAAGGGGGAGGGAAAATGACGGATAATCCTCGTTCCTCCCCTTCTAGGGGAGGTTAGGTGGGGTACCTTTTTTCCAGGTTCGATAAGCCGCCCCATCGTCCACGTCGTTCAGGGTGTCGGCAAACCCAACGCACCTTTCCTCAAGCCCCTTCAGGCTGTCTTCAAGCGCCTGCCCGCTCGACCAATAAACGGGCTGTTTGAACAACCTGCGCGTTTTCGGCGCGCGTCGTTGGCCGACCAGCCAGAAACCGCCATCCTCGGCAGGGGCAAAGACGATGGGCTTTTTCCCCAAGAGCCTGAAGGCCCGCCAGATATGCCGCCGCCGAACCGCCGGAATGTCGCTGCCGATCAACACGACGGGGCCGGGCGGCAACGCGTGAAACGGCCGCATCATCCGCTGTCCCAAGTCTCCCTGGCCTTGCAAAAGCACCCTGCGGCCCGTCAACCACGCGGGCGGAAACGTGCCCCGGTAATCCGGCGTGATCTGCACCCAGAGCCTCCAGCGGGGATCACCTCCTAAACGACGAAGCGTTTGCGCGACGGTCCGCCGGTAAAACCGCCAAGCCGCCACTGCGCCGATATCGTGGGCCAACCGCGTCTTGACCGCGCCTAAGCGCGGCGCTTTGACCATCACCACCAAATGACGCTGCGGCTGGCTCATCCGTAGAACCGCAAAATGGTTTGCGGCGGCACACCCAGATAGTAAAGCCCCAGACAAAACAGATTGCGCAGCGGCCTTAAGAAATAGCCGTCCTTTTGATAGCGTTCCGCCGAGGTGATCGCCTTGGCGGGCAGACAGACCAGCCGCTCCTTACCGATCCGCCGGACCAACCCGACGTCTTCCATCAAGGGCACCGCCTCGTAGCCGCCGACCACATCGTAGAGCGCCCGGGTCAGCAACAGGCCCTGATCGCCAAAGGGCAGGCCAAGCGTTTCACAACGCCAAGCCACCATATCCTCGATCCGCCGGGCATCCTGCGAAATGGGATCGTCGAGCGCGAAGGTGAAATAAGCGGCCTTGTCCGCCGCATCGGGCCGGTTGAAAAAATCGGTCAGGACCTCGGGCCATTCCGGCGACAGGACGGTATCGGCATGGAGCACCAACAGCCACTCGCCGCTCGTTGCCGCCGCGCCGGCTTTAAGTTGCATACCCCGGCCTTTCGCCGTGGCGACGATGCGGCAGTCGCGGCTTTTGGCGTAGCTCACCGTGCCGTCGCTCGACCCGCCGTCGGCCACCACCACCTCGTATTTGTAGGGACAGGCCTTTAGGCAATCGAGCAGCCGCATCAGGCCTTGCTTGGCATTAAAGGTGGGGATGACGACGCTGATCATGGCGGCTGAACGATCCTATGGCCCGGTGAATACTCCGCCGTTATTATACCGCCAACCGACACTCAAGGAACCGCCCGTATGCCCGATTTTTCCATCGAAAACGACGCCCGCAACAACGGATACCAAATCATCGCCGGTGTCGACGAGGCCGGACGCGGCCCCTGGTGCGGCCCGGTGGTCGCCGGCGCGGCCATCCTCGACCCGGCCACCTTGCCGGAAGACCTTTTGAAGGGCCTGGATGACTCCAAGAAGCTCAAGGCGGAAAAACGCGAGGCCTTGCTGGAGCGGCTGAAGCAACACGCCATCATCGGCGTCGGCGAAGCCAGCGTCGAAGAGATCGACCGGTTCAACATCTTGGCGGCCACCATGATGGCGATGAAACGCGCCGTCGAAGACCTCAAAACCCCGGTCGACCTGGCGTTGATCGACGGCAACAAAACGCCCGATCTCGATTGCCCGGCCCAAGCGGTGGTCAAAGGCGACGGCAAGTCGCTGTCCATCGCGGCGGCCTCCATCGTCGCCAAGGTGACCCGCGACAAAATCATGGAAGAACTGGCCGACGCATACCCCGGCTACGGCTGGGAAAAGAACGCCGGCTACGGCACCAAGGCCCACCAGGAAGCCCTCGCCGCCCACGGCGTCACACCACACCACCGCAAAAGCTTCGCCCCGATCAGGAGGTTGATCGAAGGCGCTTAAACAGACGGTTTCATGCCGTTTTTTAGCAGAAAAAGGCCGCTAAACGACGTTTTTTACCTACCCGTTTCCATCTAAGCCGTTGAAATCAAAAGAAACACCCAGAATTTCGGAAAAATCCTTATCATTTTTTATCATTTCCTGGAAAAGCGGAGCAAAAACAACCCGCTAGCACACCCAACTAAAAAAGGACTTTTATCCTATTTTGTCGAAAAAGTCAAGAGGCCGTCCCCCATCAAGTCGTGGATACGCGGGTCAAGCCTATGCCTTAAGCGGTTTTTGCCAGTCTTTTGCTGATTCGGTCGAATTCACGTTGCATTTCAGAGTTCGAGAAAGGCTGCAGCGTTGGAATTTCAAGCTGCATTAGGGCATTGAAATTCTTTCCTGTCATTCTGAGCATGTTGACCAAATCAGATGAGAGGCTTGCTGTTTTATAAGTGTTGACAGCGGCATCCCGTTGACGCTCCACGGACTGGATCGTCCTTTTCACCATATCTCTTTGACCGACGAGATACTGCCGATAGAGATCGACGGTTCGGAGCGTTAAAACCTGCGATTTTTCATTTCCCCGGTAATTCCGCTTTTCCATGTCGGTTAGCGATTGCCGAAGCTTACCCCGCGTTTCGCCTAAAAGCTTCTTCGCTTCCTCTTCAATGGTTTTCAGGTTGACCAGATAAACATTGTCAATCTTATCTACGAATGATTGCTCCATGTGGATCACAACGTCCAATAGGACGGCGTGAACGCCGTAATACCGTTTGGCTATCGTTAAGCTTTCGCTTTGTTCAATCGTTTGTTCGGAAAGAACTTTATTGATTGATTTCAAGTTTTCATAGGCGCCAAGCATGCCAGTAAAATCATTAATCGTCGCGGAACTCAGAAGTGCTTCGGCTTGTTTATCGGATAGACGAACCCCCAGTTTTCTTAGGTAAGATGAAAACTCACTCCGGACAATTTTTGCCCGGTCTTCGAGGCCTTCGATCTGATCTTTTTCAGCGGAAATCCATTCTTTGTAAGTTGACTTTGTCGGCCCCATCCGCATGCCGAAAATCGAATTCAGAAGACGCCCGAGAGGTGATTGGAATATCCATGCAAGCCAAGTCTTAACCTCGGAAGGAGCACTGACCATTTCCAGTCTGTATTCGTCAATTTTCTTCTGGTGCTCTTCAATCTGAGCTTCGATATTGCGCAATTTTTTGCGGGCATTCTCGGCCTGAGAACGGCCCAGGACTTTAACAACTCGATCAAGCTTATCCCGCATTGAACCGCCTCTTTCTACGGCTTCCCACTTATATTCAATGTGGCCCTCCAGAACTTCCGTAACGTCCTCCTCAATCTCCCCCCATAGTTCGCCAGGATCAGGGAGAAGAGAAATTTCAATGTCTTCTTCCTTTACGGCAGGAGATGTATCCAACCCCTTTTCGTTGGCTGTTCCCTTGGCGATAGGAGGGCCAGAAAGCGCCCATTTATCTTCTCGAGAAACCGGTACACTGAACAGCTCGCTGCCCTCTATACCTTTTACCCTGCCAATAAGCGTCGCCCTCTCGATTTCTGGGCACTCCCTTTCAAGTACACTTCCCAGTTTCTGCGTGAATGACAAAAAAGCATCGCTTTCATAGGTTGATTGCCGGTCGGCGACCAACCTCAGTTGGGCAGTTGGGGAACACCATTCACCGTTGTTTAGATCAACATAGACGCCGAGCCCCATTTTCGACGACTTTGCCAAGAGATACTGTTCAGCAGCCTCTGACGGTGACGCTGCCAGCAAGCTGAATGCCGCAAGCCACGTGGTGCTCGTTAGAAATTTATTCATTGGAATCATGGCTGTGTTTCCGTGTAAATCTTGATGCGGTGAAATTCATGCTTGCCTAGAAACGTTAAGCTTCATTCAGATGTTACTGATGCATTCGATGCATAGAGAAAGCGCCCAACACTTGAGAATTCATCTGTGGGCTTGATGCCGAAAAAGCCGCCTGTTCTCAAAATTTTTATTGGCTGTTCTAGCCGCGTATTGACCGTTAAATTCCCGCCCTTTTCAAAGAAGCCCAACAGGGCACTTTGAATATCGTCTTTTTGTTTCCGGGGAAGATCATTCAGGCCAAACCGATAGCTATTTTCAAAGTAGGCCCATTCAGCAAAGCTTTTAGCAAATTCATCTGGTGGGTCTAAATTAAGATCATCAAATTGCAACGCTCTACGAAGCCTTGAAAGGTATCCGCGGTCGTCCAGCTTAATTTCCATAGATGCGAGTTTAGCTTCACCTACAGATTTTTTTATGCCTGAGAGAATTTCCAGCCCTTTAGACAAAGCAGCAAAATTTGATTCCTTGACTTCTTCATATGCCGCAAAAGCAGTTATCAAGGAGTTATAAAGATGTTTTGCATCTACCTGCTGAACCTCCAGGGCAACCGAGGCTTTTCCTATTTGCTCGCTTACACCGCTAACCTTCAGGCGGATTGGCCCCTGCGCAGGGTCGGCTTTAAAAGCAATGTGTAGGCCACCGGAGAGACCGTAATAACCCAGCTCAATCAGATCAAAAGCTGCATCTTTGAATAGGCATCTACGTTTTTCGCAATCTCTTGCGATCTCTAGGACAGGCACATCGAAGCCATTTACTGACAATGTGAGAGAATTTAGTTCTCCATTGTGTAGCTCCAGGTCGGAAATCGTGATGTCCGCTGCTTGAATTTTACTACTGCCTATAAGGCTCCCCGTTACCGAAACATTTTCGATACTCGTTTCACCAGAAAGAATACTATGCGACACATTACTGTAAGAGATATATGGCTCAAGTCCGAGTTCGAACAGTGCTTTGCCTACTTCCTCCTCAGCCTGTTTGGACGCAAAAATATTTCCTCCTAGGATTCCACCCAAAACCAACGCAGCAATAGTCGCCGCAATCAAAGCAGTCCTTCGCTTCATTTCACAACTCCGTTGTTTCCAATGGCCTGAGAAAATCAACTTTGTTGTTCATTGCTATTTCTGGATAGCGCTTTTGAAGAAGAAAATTGTCGTCTTTGACGTCCTCACAACGTAATTGTTTGCACTCAACAATCTTATCTACAGAAATTTCGACTTCTGGGGCCTCGCGACCTTTTTGCCGAGCCACAAGATTTCCACTCAGAATAGCCCAAGCACCTTTAGTTAACTCTTTGGGTTCTGAAGGAAGAAGTAATGATGCTTTAGACGGCCAATCTATTGCGGCGTCTTTGGAATTAACCGCAGAAATACGCACAAGTACGTTAGCTGCAACTGGACTTTTGGCTATCAGTGACTGAGCAACGGAAGTACTGAAAGAGCTTAGACGGGCACCCGTCCCAAGGACATAAGCAAGACGCCCTCTGAAACCTAATTTTCCTAGTGAGGCTTTATCTTTTTGGTACTGCCCAACCAATGCGTCCTGTTGTTCTTTTGCAAGGCGCTCTTCTTGAATTCTCTTGGCTTTCACGGCTGCTAGCCGAATTTCCTCTTGGCCGATTTGGCCAATGGGCTTCTTTTTTGCCTTGTCATAAAAAAACCGCACTCCAATTAGTTCGGAATCCACCTTCGACGCCTTAAAAACAGCAGCATAGCCACGGGCAAGTTTCTTCAGGTCACTCCCTGCCCCTCGAACTCTAAATAAAAATTCAGCGGTAATTTCCCGGTCCTTAAAGCCATTTCTTCCCTTGGAAAACAGTTGTTCAGCTTTGCTTTGCTCCATAGCCAAGAAAAGCACCGAAGGATAATCTTCAATATAGAAATTCTGCGGGAATTTCTCAGATAAGCTGTGTTTCTTGATGCTGTAATGGAATTTACCTTGAGCAAGCAGTTTCGTGCCTGTCTTAATTGGAAACCCTTTCTGGTCAAATTCATAAGTTTCTAGTTCAAGGACTCTTGTGACTTTAACGAAATCGGATGCTTGGTTCGGAAGTTTCGTCACACGCGATTTGAAGCTTTTGAGATACGGCTGAAACTTAAATTCGTTGTTGAGCACGCCTCTATATTCATTTAACTCATAATAGCTTGCTAGCGATTGAAGATACCGGTCATCCTCTAAGAAATCAGGGTGTTGCCTCACATAGTACGCCAGCAATACCCCGTAGTTAAAGTCTTCCGCTTTTGACCAGATGTCTTCATGCTGTTTGGATTCCGCTACAATAGACGAGCCTATGGCCTCAGCCGCTGTTTGCTTGGGGAGCCACTTGGAGCCGGCATCGGCAACGCCACTGTAAGAAACGGCTCCGGTTGCTTTATCAACCCCTTCAATGTTGGCTTTTTTAGCTGCCGGGCATTCACGACCGATCACCATACCGAGGCGGGTCATAAGCGTTTTGAACTTGTCGCTTGCAAAGAAGCCGTTGTTTTCAGCAACGACCCTCAAGTCGACATCCGTTCGGCACCAAGCCCCTTCAGTTTTCTTTGCCAGAATCTCGACGCCCATTTTCTTGGAATACGCCAAGCGATGGACATCGTTCGCCCGTGCCGGCGCGCAAAGCGCCACGCCGACTAGGGCAAGAGCAGCAACTTTTGGGAAATTCATTTAGAGGATTTCCCAGGCTCCATCAGCGCCTTTGCAGGCTTTGATACTGTTCTTTTCCGTCGAACCGTCTTTGGAGATCATGACGTCGCTCGTTCGGCAAGCCGAAGTGACGGTCACATTCTCGGCCACAAGCCCCTCTGCATCCAAGTCTATGGCCTTGTCGTTTTCCAGTGCATCAAGATCAATCGGCGGACGTATCGATTGCGGTTTGTCTGTTACCGGGGGCTGCGTCTCAACGGCTGCTGTTTGCGATGTCGCCGCCGTTTGGAAAACTGGCGCTTCTTCAACAAGCGGACCGTAGACGTAGCCGACGCTTCGATTGTTTTGCCCAACAAGTATCCAATCCGTACCAGACACCCGGCCAACCGCCTGGAAGCGTTCGCCTTCTTGCAGATTGCCCACCACCTGAGTTTGAGTGGACGGCCCCGAGCGCAAGTTCGCCGACTTGCTCGCCATGTAGGTTGCGCCAATCAAATCAAGCGTTCCCGGCGATTGAATATCCTTCGAGCGGAGCATCGCCACTTGGCGACGTTCCACGGTTGTGTCGTGTGGCGTGATCACCGCGCTGGCCCCGGTGTCCGGGTTGGACCAACTGACCGATTGTCCGTTCTTGGCCTGAGATAACGCTTGGTTGGTTTTCTGATTGACGGCCATGCGGTCGGCTTCATCAAGAGACTTGCCGATTTGATTCCCGAGCCAGGCTCCGGCCAATGCGCCAGCCGCAACACCGACCAATCTGCCGTCACCCTTGCCCAAGGTTGAGCCCAATAAAGCGCCGCCGACGGCACCTAAAACCGTACCAATATTTTGCTTGGTACCAGCTTGATCGGTTGCGCACCCAGCCAGAATGGTTGTGGACATCAAGACAGCAAGTATGGATCTTTTCACGGACACCTCCCCTTTTCGTGAAATCCCCCCGGATTTCTTACACAGAATAAAAGCACTCCCATCGCAATGATTGCAACCCGCAATGTCTGTATCGTTCATTCAAATGCACTTTGACCCACCCCCTCCCCCTGTGACTCGAAAACCACACCAAGGGGCAGATATTGAGTCCTCCCGATTCGGCGACTCCCATATCTTGTGACAAGAGTCTTTCGTAAGTTATTGATTCCATTTAATTCTTGACGGCGAGTCGGGGCTTCGACATTTTGAAAGCCCGCAAACACCAACCCGCAAGCCGATCATGACAACCTTGAAAACCAACGTTATCCATTCCGGTGATTCCATCGAGATCATGAATTCCCTGCCCGCCGGCAGCGTCGATATGATCTTTGCCGACCCCCCTTACAACCTACAGCTCGAAGGGGAGCTGCACCGGCCCAACAACACCAAGGTCGACGCGGTCGACGACGCCTGGGACCAGTTCGACAGCTTCGCCGCTTACGACCAGTTCACCCGCGAATGGCTTGCGGCGGCCAAACGGCTCCTGACCCCCAACGGCACCATCTGGGTGATCGGCAGCTACCACAACATCTTTAGGGTCGGCACGGCCTTGCAGGACTTGGGCTATTGGATGCTCAACGACGTCATCTGGCGCAAGACCAACCCGATGCCCAACTTTAAGGGCAAGCGGTTCACCAACGCCCATGAAACCCTGATCTGGTGTTCGCGCGACAAGGACTCCAAATACCGCTTCAATTACGACTCCATGAAGGCGCTCAACGACGACTTGCAGATGCGCTCCGACTGGACCCTGCCGCTGTGCACCGGGGCCGAGCGGATCAAGGGCGACGACGGCAAGAAAGCCCACCCGACGCAAAAGCCCGAATCCCTGCTCTACCGCACCATCCTGGCCGCCACCGACATCGGCGACGTGATCCTCGATCCGTTCTTCGGGTCCGGCACCACCGGCGCCGTGGCCAAGAAGCTGGGCCGCCAGTTCATCGGCATCGAGCGCGACCCCGATTACCTCAAGGTCGCCAAGGCGCGCATCGACGCGATCCCCGAGCCGACCGACGAAGAAATGCTCAGCCTACCCAAGCCCAAGCGGTCGCAACCGCGGGTTCCCTTCGGCACGCTTTTGGAGCGCGGCCTGCTGCGCCCCGGCACCGAGCTGCATAGCCCGCGCGGCAACCATACGGCCAAAGTCCGCGCCGACGGCACCTTGGTTTACGCCGACATGACCGGCTCGATCCATCAGGTCGGCGCGCACATCCAAAAAGCCCCGAGCTGCAACGGCTGGCAATACTGGAACACCAAGGTCGACGGCAAGATGGTGTCGATCGACGTGCTGCGCCAGCAGGTCCGGGCCGATTTACATTAGGGTTCGCTCGCCCTTGGCGAGCTAGGTCCCCTCAAGCGCCGGGGCTCACTCCGTTCGCTAGGCTCGCTACGCTGCCGCTCCGCGCGGCCACGCTTGTGGCCGTTTTCGCTCCGCTCAACCATTCGTCCGACAGAACCTTCGGAGAGCACTAAATACCCAGGCGAGCAACGCGAGCCGCATGGGCCATTGAGGCCCCGCGAGTTAATACGAGCGAGCCCAGGGGCGGAGCCCCGACCGGCGACTGAGGTCCTCCTAGAGAGGCGAAGCCGAACGAAACCTTATATCTGAATAAGGATCGCTTCGTCGCTTTCCATTACCAACTCCCTCGGTTCTCCGGCGTGGGAACGGGCGAGGTTTTTGGCGACGGTTCTTTCGCAATAGGCGGCCAGGGTCTTGCGGCTTCTGAACGCCTCGGCGGGCACCGGCTCGTCGAACCGCACTTCCACCGTCGCGCCCCAAAGCCCCAGCACCGTTAAAAGATGCGGCACAAGCTCCATCTCGCCGAACCAGGCATAAAACGCCTGAAGGCCGCGGGCCAGTTTGTCGCCGTCCCGGTAATGGGTGTAGGCGATGGACACCGGCTGGACGAAACACTCGGGCGCCTCTTGGCCCGAAACGGCGGCGAACAGGCTACTGCGGAAGGGCAGAACATAGTGACCGTCGCTGCTGGTGCCTTCGGGAAAGACCAATAGGCTTTGACGGTTTTTCAGCAGGCGCTGAAGGCGTTTGCTTTGAGCCAGGGCCTCCGACGGCGAGCGCCGGATGAACACGGTCCCGGCGATCTTGGAGAGAAACCCCAACACCGGCCATCCGGCCACCTCAGCCTTAGCGACAAAGGCGGCGTCGATCATTGAACCGAGGACCGGAATATCCAGGTACGAGACATGGTTGGCGACGAAAAAAGTGCCCGGCTCCCGGCAAGGCGCGCCAACCCGGCGCACCTCGAGGCCGCTTAAGAAACAAGCGGCGGCGAACCAAAACCGCTTGATGCCGTCGGCCAGACCGAGGCGCAAGGGCAGAAGAACCAGATAAAACGGCAAGAGCCCGAGGGTGAGCAGCACCAGCCCCAGCGCCCGCAGCGTCATCCTGAATTTGGAAACCGGCATTAGCGTGTTTCCGCCCGGCCGGTCCGGTAGTGCCGCGCATATTTGGCGGTCAACTTTTCCGTTTCGACGATGATCAGCACATCGACCGTATTGAACTGCTCGTCGATCACCGCGCCGTCGCCGACCACCGCGCCGACCCGCAGATAGCCTTTGATCAGCGGCGGCAGGACGAACGCCTCGTCCAAGGTTTCCGCCGGGGCGGCCATATCCACACAGCGGCTTTTTACCGCCTTGGCCCGTAGACGCTTGGGCGCCAGATAATCGCGGTGCAATTCGTTTAGGGCTTGCGCCCACTGAGCCGGGTCGGTGCCCGGCAGGCTGGCGCAACCGAACATCAGGCCGATCCGGTGGGCCGCCAAATACTCGGCCAGCCCGCGCCACAGAAGCTGCATGACGCCCTTGGCCCGGTAGTCGGCGGCAACGCAGGAGCGGCCCAGCTCGACGATTTCCCCCGGATAGGCGATCAACGGCGCAATGTCGTATTCCTGCTCCGAGTAGAAACCGAAGTGCTTCAAGGCGACGGAACGGCGGGTCAGGCGGTAGGTGCCGACGACGCTGTCCGCTCCGTCCTTCGCATGATCGAAAACCAGCAAGTGGTCGCAAACCGCATCGAAGGGGTCGAAGTCCCGACCGGCCAATTTTATTTCGAGCGACGGCGTCGCGCCCATCTCCTCGTAGAAAACCCGGTAGCGGAGCGCCTGGGCGGCCTCCAGCTCGGCATCGTTCTCGGCCAGCCGGATTTCGAAGTTTTTGTACCGGACCGGTTCAAAGGGCTGGGGGCCGTAGGCTCGGGAAAAGCCCGGCCTCGGGGCGATGTGCGTTGAAAGGGCAGGCGATCTTTGGGCTTCAGTGCCGGAATTCGACATAACGTCCTCTTGGGCAGGATAAGCGTCAGGTATCTCAATGACGCTCGTACCAAGAGTCGGTTGTCGCCCGATGACGGGAGGAAAAAGGTTCGGTTGCCGCTCGGCGACAAAAAAAAGACGCATCCGTTGCCGTAATATGACGGTCCTCATCAAACATTCTTGAGATACACTCCGCCGCCATGAGCAAGGCGCGTGAAAAAATGTATTACGGCTGGTGGATCGTGACGGCGGTGTTCGTCACCTCGACCGTGTCTTCCGGGCTGGGGTTTTACAACCTGCCGGTCTTTTTGGGCGCGCTGACCACGCAACAAGGGTTCAGCATCGCCACCGCCTCGCTCGGCACCGCGTTCTTTTTCATCGCCAGCGGCGTTGCCGGGGTCGCGGTGGCCCGCTTGTTGGAGCGCTTCGATCCCCGCTGGACCTTCTGCGGCGGCGGCTTTCTGGGCGGGGCGGGGTTGGTTCTGGTCGGCCGGGCCGTCGAGCCCTGGCAGATGTTTTTGGCTTACGGCGTCCTGGCCGCCGGGTTCGCTGCCTCGTCCTTCGTGCCCGGCACCACATTGGTCGCCCGCTGGTTCAACAAAAGGCGGGCGAGAGCGCTCTCGTTTGCCACCACCGGCCTGTCGGTCGGCGGGATCGCGCTGACGCCGCTCTCCGCCCATTGGATCACCACGTTGGGCCTGGAAGCGGCCAGTTGGCGCATTGCCGCCATCTACGTTCTGGCCGTTGTGCCGACGGCTCTCATTCTTATCCGCCGCGACCCGGCCAGCCTGGGCCTGCGCATGGACGGCGAAAAGGCCAAGCAAGGCGAACCGCCCGCGCCGCTTGACGGCACGCTTTATGCCGACGCCGTGCGCAGCCGCTACTTCTGGCTGATAACGCTGACCTTCCTGTTCGCTCTGCTGACCCAGGTCGGCGGCATTTCCCACCAGTTCAAATTGATCGCCGTCAGGACCGATCCGGCTTTCGCCGCCTTGGGCGTCGCCTGCCTAGCAGGCTCAAGCATGGTCGGCCGGCTCATCGGCGGCTGGATATTGGGCAAGATCGACCAGCATGCCTTCGCTCTGGGGCTTTTGGTCTTCCAGGCCCTATCCCTCGTCGGCCTGTCGCAAGCGGAAAGCCGGCCTTTCCTTATCGCCTTTTCGATTTTGTTCGGCGCGTCGGTCGGCAACATATTGATGATGTTGCCGCTGTTGCTGGCCGAAGCCTACGGGGTGATCAATTACGCCCGCATCTACGCCCTCAGCCAGGGGCTTTGCACCCTCGGCGTGGCCAGCGGCCCGGCCATGGTCGGCCTGGTCCACGACTGGGCCGGGGATTATAGCGGCGGCTATCTGGCAATCGCCGGAACGGCCACCATCTCAACCATTGTCTTTACTCTCGCCCGCAAAGAAAAACGGGACGCTGCCAGCGCCCCGCTTTAAAGAAATAATGTTTGCCGCAAATGCGTCGTCGCAATCCACAGGATTGCTCGGGATTTGCTTTTTCGTTCGCAAATGCGTCGTCGCAATCCACAGGATTGCTCGGGATTTGCTTTTTCGTTCGCAAATGCGTCGTCGCAATCCACAGGATTGCTCGGGATTTGCTGTATCCCAAAAAATTAACGGGTCGGGACCGGTTCTTCGCCCGAATAGTCGTAGAAACCGCGGTTCGCCTTGCGGCCCAGCCAACCGGCTTCGACGTATTTGACCAGCAGCGGACAGGGCCGGTACTTGGTGTCGGCCAAACCGTCGTGCAGCACGTGCATGATGGCGAGACAGGTGTCCAGGCCGATGAAGTCGGCCAGCTGCAACGGCCCCATCGGATGGTTGGCGCCCAACTTCATCGCCGTATCGATGGCTTCGACCGAGCCCACCCCTTCGTAAAGGGTATAGACGGCTTCGTTGATCATCGGCAGCAGGATACGGTTGACGATGAAGGCCGGGAAGTCTTCGGCGTTGACCGGTTTTTTGTCCAGCTTCAGCGACACTTCGCGAACGATGGAATAGGTCTCTTCGTCGGTGGCGATACCGCGGATCAGCTCGACCAAGCGCATCATCGGCACCGGGTTCATGAAGTGCATGCCGACGAATTTGCCCGGGCGGTCGGTAATCGACGCCAACCGGGTGATCGAGATCGACGAAGTGTTGGAGGCGATAATCGCGCTGTCTTTCAGCACCTTGCACAGATCGCGCAAAATCGCCTTTTTAACGTCTTCGTTTTCGCTCGCCGCTTCGATGACCAGATCGGCGTTGGCGAACATTTCGTATGCGGTGCCGGTGGTGATCCGCCCAAGCGCACCGTCCATATCGGCCTGCTTGATCCACTCTTTACGGACCTGGCGCTCCATGTTTTTCGTAATGGTCTTAATGGCGGCGTCCAGAGCATCCTGCTGCACGTCGAGCAGTTGAACGTTGTAACCCGCCAATGCACAGACATGGGCGATACCGTTCCCCATCTGCCCGGCCCCGATAATGCCGATTGTCGTAATGTCGTCCGCAGTCATTGGAATTTCCTTTTCCGCTTCCTTCTTGGGGTTCGGTTTAGTCCAGTGCCTTGGAGAATTCCGGCACGGCTTTAAAGAGGTCTTCGACGAGGCCGTAGTC
>Ga0070727_10001124_pt1 | contig 29506 bp, 13 predicted proteins | sample tdAd472_FD_66722 | JGI IMG/M metagenome (GOLD analysis project Ga0070727, IMG submission 66722) | Marine sediment microbial communities from the Atlantic coast under amendment with organic carbon and nitrate - tdAd47.2 | ecosystem: Environmental > Aquatic > Marine > Coastal > Sediment | place...
AAGGCCAACGCGTTGAACCACAGCGTGTCGGGGAGCGCGAGCTCGCACAGCGCCGTCGCCTCGCCCCCGCGGAGGTCCCGCAGGCGGAACGCGTGTTGGGGGACGCACTCCGCGAACACGCCGTCGGCGCGCACGGCGCAGGCCCGATCGCCGAGGCGGGCGTCGGGGGGAGCCTGCCGGAGCTGTTCGTCGCCCAGCGCGTAGAGCTGGGCGACCCCGCCAGCGGTCCGCACGGCCAGCCGGCCGCAGGCGCTGATCAGGCCGCGGGTGGGGTCGCTGGCGCCGCGCACGTCCGCGGGGACGCCGTCGGGGCTGCCGCCGAAGATCGCGCGCGCCAGCGCCTCTTCGGGGTTCGCCGGCGCCGGCGCCTCGTCGATCACGCTCGGGTCGTCGTAGTCGTAGCCGTCGGCTCCCAGCCGCCAGCGCATGGGGCCGGCCTCGACCGAGAGGCTGAGCACGACCTCTGGAGTCGGCGCGCTGACCGCGACCACGGGCCCCAGGTGGTCGCGGGGCTCGGCCACGACCTCGAGGTCGTTCCCGGCGTGCAGCCCCCACGAGGTCCACACCCGCGAGCCGTCCGCCGCGAACACGACCCGCGACGCCCCCATGTCCAGCCGCAGCACCGTCTCCACCCGCTGCTCGCGGGTGTCGATCCGGCGGACGGTGTTCGTGCTGCGGTGGTCGACGAACGCCCAGCGCGCGTCGACACACCACAGCGCGTCGGGCGGATAGTCGGGGTGGGTCTCGACCGTGAAGAAACCACCCGTGGCCGGCCCGCCGTCGAGGGGCAGCCGCTCGAGCCAGTTGTCCTCGTAGAGCACGAGCACCTCGCCGCCGGTCGGCGGCGCGGCGAGGAGGACCGGCGCGATCGGCTCGTCCTCGTCGGGGTCGAGGGGCTCGTCGTCCTCGGGGTCGAGGCCCTCCGACTCCGACGTCAGGCGGCCCCCCACGGTCGTCTGCAGGGTCCAGCTGCGCGAGTCCCACACGCAGAGCTCGCCTGCGAGCGGGTGCAGGGTGACCAGCCGGCCGTCGGGCGCGAGGGCCGCGGTGTCGGCGCCGCTGTTGCTGGGGTCCTCGGCCGGGTGCTGGAGCCGGGTCACGAGCTCGAGGTCGGCGTCCCACACGCAGACGGAGCCGTGCATGTGCCCCCAGCTCACCAGCCGCCCGCCGTCGAGCCAGATCAGGCCGGCGTCCGACGACCACAGCCGGGCCTCCTCGGGCAGCTCACGCGACGCGAGCTGCGCGCCCGTCGTGTCCCAGCACACCAGGGCGCGCGGGCAGAGCGCGGCCACGCGCTCTCCGTCGGGCGAGACGGCGAGGGCGTGGACCTCGGGGATCCGCTCGGGCTGGAACGACCAGTCGCGGACCATGTCCGGCACCCGCCAGGCGCACACGCTGTCGAGGCCGTCGCCACCGGCCAGGTAGAGCCGACCCCGGGGCAGGTCGAAGGCGCCCGCGCCGACCCAGCGCGACTCGCCCTCGTAGCTGGAGAGCAGCTGCACGAGCCGGTGGCCCGGCACCTGCTCGAACAGCGCCTGGTCCAGCCCGCTCCCGGCGCGGGCGAGCGCCTGGGCGTAGGCGCGGCGGACCGCGGCGTCGTGGGGGTGGGCGGCGAAGCGTCGCGCCAGCGCGCGCAGGGTCTCGTCCATGGCGCCACTATAGGTTCCCGGCCCCGCACGGTCGTGCAGGACCGAACCCAGGGCCCCTACGGGGACGGAGGCGACCTCCTGCCGGCGACCCAGGCTCCCAGCCCGAGCAGCACCAGCAGCCCTCCGAACCCCTGCATGATCCAGCCCCTCAGCTTCCGAGCGCGGATCGCCGTCGCCAGCGCCTGGCCCACGGCCTCGGGAGACCCCCGGTAGGCAGTCCACAGATCCGCTGAGTCGCGGTCCTTGAGGAGGGTCAACGCGTCTCCCGTGGACACCCCATACAGCCTGCGGTCCTCCGTCTCTTCCTCGAGAGAGGAGAGCCCCTCCACGTAATCCAACGGGGGCAGGAACCGAACGTCTCGCTCCCCGTCCGGCAGCTGAAGGACCCCCCTGCCGATTCCCGCGGTGCCTGGGGACACCTCCCAGCGGCCCCTCCGGGTCGCGCGCACGTAGTTCTGCTCGACCCAAGCCGCCAAACCGCTCCGGGTGGGACCCTCCGCCTCGAGGAGGGTTCCCGTGAGCACGCCTTCTCCGCCCGCAGCGAGGGCTGCCTGCGCCCCCTCGAACTGGAGCGTCACGGGGTCGTGGGCCACACGACCTACGAGCAGGAACGCTACTCCAGCACCAACGAGTGCGAGACCGCGCAGTGGGTGTTGCTTCGCCATGTCTTGCTCTCCTGTGGGGCGGGGGCCCCAGCGCCTCGACCGAGGTTTGGGGCCGCCCACCTCGTTCGCACTACCCTGCCCCCCCTCCTTCGCACAGCAGCAAGCTCACCTACGCCGCCGCGGCGGAGTGCTCCCGTCCTCTAGGACGCCGCGTCCGTTGCTGACGCGCCTTCCGCTCCCCCAGCGGCAGGCGCTTCGCCCGAGTCTGAGAGCGCTTGCCGACGTCGTGAGGAGAATCGCCCGCTCGTCGTCCGCTGCGCGGTAGAGACCGCTTGGAACCCAGGTTGGTTCTCCAGGATCCTCTGGATCTCCTGCAGCTCGTGGTTCAGGAATTGGGATAGCTCCTTGGGAATCCTGCCGTAGAGGAATGCCAGGACGACCCCCGCTATCGCGAACGCGATCACTGTTCCGATCAGCACGTTCAAGACCTGAGAGAGCTGCGTGTTCGTGTTGTCGATCTCGCTGACCTTCCCGCGCATGCCCTGCAGGATGTCGTTCGTCGTCTTCAGATTCATGAGGTTCTGGTTCACCTCACCGAGCGCCTTGTTGGTGCCTTCGATCAGTCCCACGCGCTCGTTCGTCAGCCCGATCTGTCCATTGATGATCCGGATCTGATTCGTGGTCCGCTGCACCTCCTCCTGCGCGGCGGCGAGCAGACGATTCGTGCTCTCCAGGTTCTCCACCGACTCCTTCATGAGCTGGTTCATCGACGTCTGGATCTCGAGCATCGTTTCTGTGGCCTCGACGATGAGATCGTTGCTTTGCTGCATGGTCTTGGTGGCTTCGAGCACCAGCGCGTTGCCCTCCTTGACGGCGTGGGTGGCCGACGTCATCAGCGCATTGCTCTGCTGCATGGTCTGGGTAGCCTTGAGCATTAGCTCGTTGCTCTCGTCGACCTGCGCTCCCAGCGCATCGAGTTTCACGTTGGAGCGCCCCAGGATCTCGTTCGACTCGACCAGGGTCTTGGAGATCACACCAACGTCGTCGATGGCTTGACCCAGGGAGCAGCCCGCGAGCGGGAGCAGGGACAGCAGCGCAATGTCGTAGCGGTTCAAGTATTGCCTACCCGGACTACTCGACCCTCTCGATGCGAATCCGCAGCTTCTCGATCGATCCCTTGCACCGGCCGCTCAGGTCGAGCTCGATTGGGAACTCCGGTACTGCGTAGAGGTTGATCTGACCGTCGAGCTGACCAATCTCGTCGGGGTTACGGAGGTCCTTGTCTCGGGCGCCTATGAGGAGCACACTCCGCGTGTCCGCCTGCATCCAGAAGGTCTGCGGATTCAGCCGAACCGAGGGCGTCAGCGTATTTTCCTCCACCGGTGACACCATGATCGTCTGTCCGCCCTCGACCGCTTCTTCCTTGCCGGGCTTGAGCTGGGAAACAATGGCCGTGACGATCGGATCGGGTTTGCCGTTGAAGGCGTCCCACCCCTTGTTCGTGGCACGGTTCTTCTCCGCGATCTGGAACTCGAGCACAGTGAGCTTGAACTGCCCGGCATGGAATGTCGGCTTGTCCGCCCACTGGATCGCGGCCACCGAGAGCGGCTTGGTGTGCATGTAGCGCACGAAGATCGGGGAGGGCTCGGCGCTCTTGTCGAAGTGGCTAAGCAGGTTCTGCGGCGAGCTCATGATCAGCGACGCCTCCTCCCCCGAGCGCTTCTGGAGCCCGCGCACGCGGGTCTGCGTGGTTAGCGAGTTGCTGTGAGCGAGGCCCTCGACCTCGCAGCCCTTCTGCATGAACTTGGCTTTGACCTCACCGGTGAACTTCTGCTTGTCGCCCTCGATCACCACCGAGGCCATCCACCCGTACCAAATCTCCACGGGCGTCACGACCCCGGGCCCAGCGGCCGCCACCCCCGGCGGGAGCTTGAGCTTTACGACCTTCGCCACGTGGTAGCCATGGATCACGAGCACCCGGCGCTGCACGTTGGCCGAGACCTTCCCCGAAATGCCTAGGTAGTTGGCATTGGCCTTGACGTCGAGGAGGCTCTCCAGCGCCTTGTACTCGAAGCGGTAGTTGTTCTCGGTTGCGGTGACGACCTCGTGCGGATACGCGCGCGGGAGCGCGCTCCCGTCCGGCGCGATCGTCTTGAGGTCTGGGGTCAGGCCGACCCCAAGGTAGTCGTCGGTCGTGCCCATGGGTGCTGGTGCAAGAAAGGTGTCGCCAGCGGTAAAGTTCAGCTCGTCGCCCTGTGCCACAGCAGCCAGCGCCGCAAGAATACACAGGTGCTTCATGGTTTTCATAGTTGCGCCCCTTCGTCCTCGGACCAGTTAATAGCGCCAAGCCACTGGCCATGCCAGTTGACAGCGGGCATGCCCTGGGTGACTGGCCACCCCGCGTCTGCTGCAGAGCCAGGACCCGACCGAGGTTTGCACGCGAGCGCGCTGCTGAAGGTGAAGTGCATGGTGATTCTGCTTCTCGCCAGCAGCGCGTATCACCTCGGCGCGTAGCTCAACCGCGACGAACACGAGCTGGTCGGATGGGACGGAAGCCACAACGCGCTGATTCCGACCCTCGGGGGCGCTCAACGCGTGGCGGGCCGGACCGCCTGCGCCCCAACCGACGGTAGCGACAAGTGCCTGAGACAGCACGATTAAGGTCTGCCGAGGTCGTAGGTGCGGCCCACGCCCAGCTGCGTGAACCTCAAGGCCAAGACCGGCGAGAAACGTCGGCCGCGGCGGCCGCGGCGAGGTGATCGCGGCCACCGCCATGGTGACCCTGCTCCCGGCGTAGGCCGGCGAGCGGTCCAACGCCTGGGTGACCAGGCGGGACGTCGACCTCCTCCGGGGTTGTGCCGCACTTCACTCCAGGGTGTTCGACGTTGACGCTGAGCGGGGTCTACGGCGGGTAGGCGGGTCTCGGGTGGGTCACGCCTTACCCGGTCCGGCTCTGAGGACGCGGCTTCCGCCGGAGAGGAACTTGCGGGCACCCTCCCGGAGTCCAACCCGCCCGTGCCGATCCGCTGCCTGCTCGTCGTCGTCCTGGCCACTGCCTCTGCTGAGGCCAGAAGCGACACGATCGCCGAGGTCGACTCCCGGCTGTGGGTGGCCTACCAAGGGCTAGCCGAGACAGCGCCGCGCCGGGCCTTCCGGCACGCGGCTGCGTGGGTCGAGTGCGACCCCGACTCCGCGCTGGCGGCGTGCGCCGTCGCCGACGCGTGCTATCGCCTCCCGCGCTTTCCGGCCGCCTTGCGCGCCACGCGCCAGCTCGTCGCGCGCTTCCCCGAGCACCCCATGGCTTGGGGTCTCCACGCGCGGATCCTGGCCCGGATCCACCTGCCCGAAGACGCGCTGCGGGCCGCCGAGGAGTCGTTGTCGCGCGACCCGCGGGAAGCCTTCGCCATGTCGGCCTTGGTCCTCGCCTTCGACCAGCTCGACGATCCGGCGAGGGCCCACGCCACCTGGACGAGGCTGATCGCACGAGCCGACGACGTGGCAGATCCCTACGTCCAGCGAGCGCGTGCCCGCCACGACCTGCAGGACTTCAGCGGAGAGCGAAGCGACCTGACACGAGCGCTGGAGCTCGACCCCGAGCATGCCCTGGCGTGGCGCCTCCTGGCGCACCTGAAGTTGGTGCACGACCTCGACCGCTCGGGGCACGACGCCCTGCGCTACGCGCTGAGGTTGGGGCTGGAGGCACCCGGTGAGGCCTTCTTCGACTTCGCTGGGGTCCGACCTACGCGCTGGCAAGCCCGCGCTCTGCTGAGGCTGCTCGACGACTTCCAAGGGCTGGAGTTCTACAGCGTCGATCTGGCGCGCGCCGCCGCCCTGATCGAGCTCGACAGAACGCGTGAGGCCAAGCAGCTGCTCTACAACCTCCAGGGCTACCCCTTCGAGCGAAACGAGCGGTGGCTGCTGCTCGCCCGCGCTCAGATCCAGTCGGGCGTCCTGACCGAAGCGCTGTCCACGTACGAGACCCTCTACGGGAGCCCTGGGGAACCCGCCTCCGCCGAGCAGCCAGACACCCAGGCCGCGCGGGAAGCCACCCGGCTGAGCCTCTACTACCTGAAGCGCAACCCCCGCGACCCGCGTCCGCTGCGCGCGGCTCTGCGCTGGGTCGAGCTGGCACCCGACTCCCTGTTTGCCCGCTACACGCTCGCCCGCACGTGGCGACTCATGGGCCACGTCGACGCTGCGCTGGCAGAGGTCGAGCGGTCTCTGCGAGACGCGCACCGGGCCTCGGACTACTACGCCGCGGGGCAGCTCCTCCACCTGCAGGGCGACATGCTCCTGGAGCAGGGCGACGAGCAAGCTGCCTTCGCTGCCTACGCGCGCTCCCTCGACGCCCACGACTCAGCCACGCTCCGCGTGCAGAGGGCGGGCCTCTGGCGAGCCCGAGGCAAGATCGACGCAGCCCGCCACGACCTCCTGCGCGCGACGCAGCTCTACCCCTGGGAGGAGCGGACGTGGGTGACCCTCATGCGCCTGGAGCTCAGCCAAGGACGCCTGGAGGCAGCCAAGAAGGCGGCGTGGTGGGTGCAAGCCTTGAGGCCCGACCACCCCATGGCCGAGGAGGCACAGCGCGTGCTCGAGCGTTAGCGAGTGTTGGGGGGGCGGCGCTCCGCACGCTGGGCGTCGTCCCGCAGGTGACGTTCGTGTTCCCGCGGGGTTGGGTCGCGCGCGAGTTCCGCTTTCAGGCCGTGCGCGTCGGCACGACCGCGATCTCCTCCTTCCCCGGCGAGCCGCTCCACGACCTCGGGCTCACGATCAAGCGCGACGGCCGGGCCCTGGGCTTCGACCACGTGATCCCCGCGACCCTTGGCAACGGACACGGCTCCTACTTCGCCAGCGAGACCGAGTAATGCTACGGCGGCTACGAGTCGCAGGCGACTTTCTTCGGCCTCAGACCGACCGCAAGGTGCTGGACGCGGCGCGGGACCGGGTCGACGCCATTCGCTGAGGTCTGGCCGGGCCTCCGTTACGGTAGTGCAGGTGCCGATTGGGAGCGATCCAGGTGACACGTCACTACCCAGAAGAGTTCGAGGCGAAGCGACTCCGGGACTTCCTCGCGACAAGCCTGGACCCACGCGTCGATCTGGCTGCGGAGGGGGACGGAGTGCACTGGCACGTCGACGCCCGCCTGGCCGCGCGCCATGTCCGTGTCCACATGCTGGGCTACGGGAAGCGTGGGTTTCAATTCGCCCATGAGTTCTACGACGCTGGTGAGAGCGCCGCGGACGGGCGGACTTGGTCTGAGCAGGAGGTCTTGGCAGCAATCCGAGCGTGGGTCTGGGAAGGAACACAACTCGAGAGGCTGTATGAGGTCGCGCCATTCGTGGATCGACGCCTGCGCATGCTGAGGTCGTTGCGAGCAGAGATTCTCGCAGCGCTCGAGGGCCAAGGGTCTACGGTGCGCGCCTGGCTCCATACCTGGCTCGGCGACCCGTTTCACCAGCTCTGGCTCTATCAGGGTGAGCGCTCATGCAAGATCGATATGGCGGAGGGCGGGATCGAGTTCTCCCTACGTTGGCAGCGGACCGTGATGGCGGAGGGCACCTGCGACTCCGTTAGTGCTCTTACACCCGTCCTTCTCGCCTGGTTGCAGGACTGCGCCAACGCGAGCTCACTCGCGAGGCAGCATTCGTTCGTGAGGGCTGCTGACTGTGCGCCCGATTTCGAGGCGGGCCGGTTCTTGGCGTGGGAGTGGAAGCAAATCTGCGCACTCTCCGCGGACCCAAGGAACACGATCCTCGGCAGGTTCTACAGCGACCTGATTCCACGACTCGCCGAGCTCGAGTCGCCGCCTTCCTTCTTCGTCTTCACCAGTCACGCCCTGCTTTGTTTCTCGAGGTCGTCGCACTATTCGTTTAGCACCCAGGACCTTCCAAGCGTGCTACCCGTTGGATACGAGGATGGCGTGGAGGCTTGGAAGCTAGCCCCTCGCTACGAGATCACGGCGAACGGCGAGGTGACGTTCGAGGGTGGCACAGAGGAAGTGGCGCAAAAGCTCGACGAGCTGCTCCGTCCTCATGTTGGAGAGAGCGTCTACGGCAACCTGGAGGCGCGCCTCGCGAGCGAGGTCAACGAGAAGCTCGAGGCGTTCCCCGGCGTGCCTTTGCTCGTGCAGAGGCAAGTTGGTGAGAGTTTCCACCAGGTCGCAGAGGCAAGCGGACGCTGCGCCATTCTCCTTGGGTTCAGGGACGGCCCACTCGGGATCCGGGTCGAAGTCTATGACGACGCGCCCGCTCCGTTCCTTGTGTGGAAGCACAAGGGGGTCCGCCTGCAGCCCACCAAGACACACGAAGACCTCAGCGTCGCCAAAGCAGCCAAGGTGATCGTCGACTTCTTCGCAGCGCGGCCCTAGGCAACCAGGTCCGCTGCGCGGACCTGTTAGCCCCCCGCAAGGGCAGGCAGTAGACCAGCCAGCCCAACCAACGGTAGCGCCAAGTCAATGCAATCCCGCTGGTTCCTGCAACCAGCTCACTCCTGCGTCGCGCGATGTGCAAGCCGCGCTCCACTCTCGCCCTCCGCTTACCCCTGACTGGCCGCTAGGGGAGCAGCCATGGAAGTCGCGTGATAACAGTGACTTGCCGCTACCCTGGGTAGGGACGGGACGGCCTCAAGTCGACCCACCCTACTTCGTCGCTCTTGTCTTCCAGGCGTTCACGTGCGTGCCCGCTGCTTTGCCGGCTGCGTGCGCCGCCTCCGTGTCCACTCCGGTGTTGACGAGGTAGATCCGCTGCACCGAGGGCAGGCGCGCGAGTTGCCCCACCAGCGCCGGCGTGACCGCGCAGCCGACGACCCACAGGCACTCGAGGCCCTCGAGAAGCTCCAACTCCCGGACCGCAGCCTCGTCGAGTTGGCTGCAGTCCTCGAGTCGGAGCTTCTCGAGCGAGCGCAGGCCGGCCAGGGTGCGCAGGGCCGCTGGCTCCAGTCGGCAGGAGACCAGGGAGAGCTCCAATTTCTGCAGCGCCGGAACCTCACGCAGGGGCGCGAACAGGCCGGGCGAACAATCTGAGACGCCGAGGCTAAGCGACTGCAGGGCACGCATGTCCGGGAGCCAGCGCAGGCTGCCCTCGGCCAACGAGGACGCGGCCAGACGCAAGGTAAGCGACTCCAGGCGCGGGAGCCGGGAGAGCCAGCTGAGGCTATCGGCGTCGAGCCCGGTCTTCAGCCCTAGGGTCAACTTCTGCAGGGTCGAGAGCTCGCCCAGCACCGCGAGGCCACGGCCGGAGAGCTCGCCAGTCAGGCTCAGCGTGAGCTCGGTGAGCCGCGCGCGGGGGTCGAGCCCCTCCAGTTCGGAGTCCTTGGCCTCGGTCCAGAAGTGAGCCGTCAGCGATCGCAACGCCTCCAGCTGCAGGGCGCGCCGCAGCGACTCGACCGAGCAGTGGTGGATCGTGAGGTCGACCCGCAACCCCTCGATCCGTGACAGCGCGCGAACGGCCGCCTCGTTCACGCTGGCGCAGTAGGCGTGCAGCCCCCGCAAGCGCCGCAGCTCGCCGAGCCGGCTCAAGCCGTCACCGGTGATCGCGTGACAGAAGTGCAGCGCGAGCACCTCCAGGGAGGCCTGCTTTGCAATGCCCTCCAGGTCCTCGTCCGTCGCCCCGCCGTTGGCTTTGAGGTGGACGAGGTTGGGCAAGCGCCCCAAGTGGGCGAGCGCGCCTTCCATGACCCTCGAGACGTGCAGCGTGCGCAGTCGCGAGAGCGAGCTCAGGTGCCGCGCTCCCGCTGGAGTCAGGGAGTCGAGGCGCAGGTCGTGGAGCGCCAGGCACGCAGCGGCGGCCAAGCCTTCGGCCGTGAACCGGCAGTCGAAGACGTCGACGCGCTCGAGGGTGGAGACGCCCTTTAGCGCCTCCAGGCCTCTGCCGGACAGCTGGTGCAAGTGGCCCAGCCCCAGCGTCTGTAAGCGAGGCAGCTCGGCGAGGTGCGCCAGGCCGGCGTCCGTGATCGAACACGCGCTCAGGCTCAGCGCCTCCAGCGACCGCAGCCGCCCAACCGCGCGCATGTCGTCGTCGCTTAGGTGCTTGCCCGAGAGGCAAAGCCGAGTCAGCGACGCCAGCGGCTGGAGGCACTCGAGCCCAGCCTGGGAGACCTCGACCTCGAAGCCCTGGAAATGCTTGCCCCCCCAGTCGTTGCGCAAATCTACGCCCGGGAGCTTCAGCCCGTTTCGCGCAAGGTCTAGCAGCTCCAGGGCGGGGAAGCGCGCAAGCTGGGGCATGTCCGCGTCGGTGGCCGACTTCGAGTCGACCGCCACCACCGGAGGGATACGCCGCCCCGACTCGAGCAGGGCCGCCGGCGACTGCCAGCCGGCCGAGGCCTCGCCCGTCCAGGTGCCGGGCGCGACCTGGACCCGGACGGTCTCGTGCAGCGCCTCCAGCGCCTCGCGCTCGCCCGCGATCGCGTCGAGCAGCGCGCGCCGGGCCTCGGCGGCGGAGGCAGGTCGACCTTCGCGGTCGTGCTGGTAGGCGGACTCGAAGAACGCGTTCAGCGCAGGCCGCACGGCGCCCAGCCTGGCCGCCCCGCGGGGTCGCTGGCCGCGGAGCAGCTCGAACAACGTCACCGCCAACGAGTAGAGGTCGGCGCGACCGTCGACGCCGTCGTCGGTCTGGACCTCCGGCGCGACGTAGTCGACGGTCCCCCGCGAGCGCGCGCCAGTGAGCTCGGAGGAGAGCGAGGCGGCGTGCTGGGTCTGGGCGTTGAGCACCCCGATCCCAAAGTCGAGCACGACCACCCGCTGAGGCTCCGCGCGGGTCAGCAGGAGGTTCTCGGGCTTGAGGTCCAGGTGCACCACGCCCCGTGCGTGGGCGTGCTCCAGCGCCGCCAGCACGTCGAGCACGACGGTCTCGGCGATCGCTTCGCTCAGGGTCCGTTCCCGCTCGAGCAAGAGCCGCAGGTCGGCGCCGTCGACGTAGTCGCAGATCAGGTGCGGCGTGGGGGTGCCCTCGAGCACCACGTTCTCCAGGCTGGCCAGGTGGTCGTGCTGACCCAGGCTCGCCATGGCGCGCGCCTCGTGCAGCACGTTGGCGATCTGGCTGGGGTGGTGCGGGACCTTGATCGCGACGTCTTTGCCGATCGCGTTGCGGCCGCGGTAGACCGTGCCGAAGCCGCCGACCCCGAGCCGCGCCTCGAGCGCGTAGCCAGAGAGGCGCGAGCCAGTGAGGTCGTCCGGGGGGAGCGGCTCGGGGATCGGAATCGTCAGATCCTCGAGATCCGCGTCCCGCAGCGCTTGGGTGCGCTGCAACCGCTCGTGGGCCTGACGGAGCGCGTGACTGACGGTGGCCACGCCGACGTGCTCCTGTGCAGGCGCGGGTAGGGCTCCGATCGACGCGGCCAGCCCTGGCGCGTTGGCCACCGACCTCGCGGCGACCTCCAGCGCGGCACAGTCAGCGACGGCCTGCTCGTCCTCGACCTGCCCGCGCCCCTCCCGGGCAGCTTCTCGGATCTGCTCCAGGAACTCGGTGTCCGTGAGGCGCGACTTCGACCGGCGCAGACGGCACTTGAGCCACTCCCGCGCTTCGTTGCACGACTGCCCGAGGAACACCCCGAGCAACATGGTCGCGAAGGGCGAAACGATCAGGGTCAGCGGATCCACCGGCTCCTCCACGGACAAGGCGTTGGGTGTGAGCGTAACGCCTCTCCTGGTCCCAGGGCAGGGGCTGAACCTATCCCCTGACACGCGTAGCGGGCCGACCCTGTGGCCGGCTCGCTGCGCTGCATTGGGGCGGGAGGCGCCAGCGCGCCGACCGTGGGTAGCGACAAGTTCCTGGGACAGCACGACTGAGGTCTGCCGAGTTCGTAGGTGCGGGCCACGCCCGCCAGCGCGAACCTCAAGGCCAGGACCGGCGAGAAAGTCGGCACCGTCGGCCGCGGCGAGGCGATCGCGGCCACCGCCGTGGTGACCTTGCTGCCGGCGTTAGCCGGCTAGGCTAGGGTAGGAGGCCAACGGGGGAGGGGTGCCATGCCCATCGATACGGGAGTGTGGAGGATCGACGGGGGGCTAAAGCGTATCGAGCCCAAGGCGCTCGACCTGGAGAGTCGCCTCGAGGACATTCTGGACGAGGATCTCACGATCGCTTCACCCAACTGGATGGTGATCGGCCGCCAGGTCCGCACCGCCCATGGAAAGTTCATCGACCTGCTCGCGATCGACAGCGCGGGGAACCTGGTCATTCTGGAGCTGAAGCGCGACCGTACAGCCCGCGACATAGTCGCCCAGGTCTTGGACTACGGGTCTTGGGTCCGCACCCTGGAAGACATCCATATCGTTCAGATCTACACGGACTACTTGGAGAAGTACCACCCGGAACGCGCCGAGGGCGCGTCGTTCGACAGCGACTTCTTGAAGCGCTTTGACCACCCGGAAATGCCGGACGAGCTCAACGCCGAACACGAGCTGGTGATCGTGGCCTCCGAGCTCGACGCGAGCACCGAGCGCGTCGTCGGCTACCTGGCCGAGGAATACGGCGTGCGGGTCAACGCGATCTTCTTCCGCGTCTACAAGGACGTCCAAGCCGAGTACATGGTGCGCGCTTGGTTGCGCGAACCGACTGACGTCGACGAGCCTCGGCCCAAGCGCGAAGGCGGACGCTCGCGGGGCGGCTCATGGAACGGCGAATACTACGTCTCGTTTGGCCACGACGACGACTCGCGCAATTGGAGCGAGGCGAGACAGTACGGCTTCATTTCGGCGGGAGGGGGCTCCTGGTACACGGGGACCCTGGACGCGCTCGAGCCTGGCGCCCGCGTGTGGGTAAACGTCCCCGGGCGCGGGTTCGTAGGGGTCGCTGAGGTCCTCGAGGAGCGCGTTGCCGTGGACGACTTCCTGGTAGAGCACAACGGCGAGCAGATAAAGCTCCTCGACGTGCCCGGCCTCGCAATGGGTAACTCCGAGACGTTCGCTGCCGACCCAGAGCGGGCCGAGTACCTCGTCCGCGTGAAGTGGCTTCACTCGGTCCCGCTCGAAGACGCCGTGTGGGAGAAGGGCTTCTTTGCAAATCAGAACACCGTGGCGAAACCCCGCGCGCAGACGTGGAGCCACGCAGTCGAACGACTCAAGAAGATCTGGAAGATCCAGTGAGTGCGGGCACTTGTCTCGGTGAAGCCAAGGCTGCTGAGTTGGCCTCTTGCCCGAGCTCAACGAGGGGGCAGGTTGTGCAGGGCCAAGTCCCACCTAGTACGTTCGCCATTCGCTCTGCTGTGTAGAGTCCATGTTCGGGCTTTCGCGCATTGGCGCATCGCGAGCCAACCGTGCACCTTGTTGGGTATGCCAGACATGAGCGAGATCGACTTCGACTCCAAGATCGAGCGTTGGCGGGAGAGCCTGCTCGACCTGACCAAGCGCAACCGGCTGATCAACTGCCCCCTCGGTGGCCGCGGCGCCCTCGAACTCAAACACCCCAGCCCCGACTACGTGTGGAGCACCCTCGTGTTGGACGGCGGGTCGCTGACCTTGGCTTACCGTCGCGACCTGCTCGTCGACGAGGACGACGAGGAGGCAGGGCGCGACGAGGGGGATATTCTGCTCGACTCCGAGGTTGGGCGAATCGACGAGGACGCGCCTGACGCGTTCGAACGGTGCCTTCGCAGCCCGGAACTCCGGGAAGACCACGGTCTGGTCGACCTCCCAGACAAGAAGTTGGGCAACAAGCTCTACCGGGCCAGTGTGGCTGCTCGCACGAGCTTGACCGAGGCTGGCGTTCACTCGCTGTACGCAGCCTTTGGCATGCTCCGTTGGTATGAGGCGCCAGAGAGCGATCGAGCGTTGCTCTCTCCGTTGTTGCTCGTGCCCGTCGACATCAAGCGGGCGAGCGCTGACGAACCCTGGACTGTCTCCGTTTACGAAGACGACGTCGTGCCAAACTTCACACTAGCCCAGCTGCTCGCGACGCAGTTCAACCTTCAGCTACCGGAGTTGTCCCAGGACACGTTCCTCGAGGATCACCGAGAGTATCTGCAGCAGATCACTGAGCTGGTGGAGCACAAGCGTCGCTGGCGTGTCGAAGACCGCGTCGCGATCCACCCGTTCAGTTTCCAGAAGATCGCCATGTGGCAAGACCTGGGCCAGAACAGAGCCAAGATCTCCAACCACTCGATTTGCCGAGCCGTGGCAGGAGACGACGACGTCGACCTTCGCGGGACCGAGGACGCGCTCCCGAGCCCCGGTGAACTCGACGACATGGTGAAGCCTTCGGAAGTCCACCAGATCCTGGACTGCGACAGCACCCAGCTGAGCGCGATTCTCGCCGTGAAGGCAGGCGCAAACCTGGTCATGGACGGCCCCCCTGGGACGGGGAAGAGCCAAACCATCGCAAACATGATCACCGAAGCCCTCGCTGACGGCAAAACCGTCCTCTTCGTCAGTGAGAAGGCAGCCGCGCTCGAGGTCGTGAAGCGCAGGCTCGACGGCCGGAAGCTCGGTGACTTCTGCCTCGAATGTCACAGTCACAAGTCCAACAAGAAGGCTGTCGTTCGTGAGCTCGAGCGCACGCTACACCTCGAGCCTGAGCGCTACCAAGACCAGTCGGGAAAGCTGACGCGGCTCTTTACCCTCCGGAGAACGCTCAACGCGTATGTAAGGGCGTTGCACAAGCAACGCTCGGCCCTTGGCATTTCGGCCTACAGGGCGCACGGCCGACTCAGCGCGCTTCAGCCCGAGACGGAGAGCAGGATCCACCTGTCGGACGTGCTCAGCGTCACTCAAGAGGAGCTGGTTGCGATTGAAGCTGCCTACACGGCTCTGAAGGCGAGGGCTCGGGTATTCGAAGAGCGGAGGACCCACCCCTGGCGAGGCTGCCAAATCTCCTCGTATTCACTGACCGCGGAAGCAGACCTGCGCTTCCACCTGGAGGAACTCCTGGGTGCCGTGAACGACCTCGGCCCCGCGCTAGCCGACTTGCGGACCCTCAAGCTTGTTCCGGAGAACGTAGCCCCCGAGAAGCTACCCAGCTGTTTAAGGTCGGCAGAGATCGCGGCCAAGTATCCACTCGTTCCGGCTTCCTGGACTGAGAATGGCCCGACGGAAACAGCCAGGGCGATTCAGCGTCTGCACGCCCTATCGACCAAGCGACGGGAGCTCCAGCCCAGTCTGGAAGACTACCGAGAGGACGCGCCCCAGGGTTATGCCACGATCTCCGCGCAGGCCTCCCATGAGGCTCCGGCGTGGGCCCAGCGGATCGTGGAGACCGCTGGCGAAACCGTGCGTCAACGGAGCGAACGGGTGGAACGGGTCAGGGAACTGATCGACGGGCTCAACGAGGGACTAGGAGCTGCAGTACGAACGGGGAAGCAGCTCGCGAACGCCCTCTGCATGGAACCGTGCGGCTCTCTGCGGCAACTCAAGCGGCTCAACGAAATCGGGCAGCGCGTGGCACCTCTGGGCCCTGCAAGGCCTTCGTGGTTCGAGGGTGAGCGGCGCGAAGCTCTCAAGGCGGTGGTGGGCGCCTGCCTGGAGCATGAGGCTTCGATCCAGCGACTGGTGGAGGAACTGGGACAAGTTGGCGTAGGGCAGCCCCACGACCCAGCCGCCGCGGAGACCGCGGCATCGGGTGAGCGATTCGTTTCCTTTTGGCGCCGCCTGTTTGGCTGGGGGAAGTTCAAGCGTGAGCGCCTTGCCTCCCTGTATCAGGGAGAAGTCCCGCCGACCAAGGAGGTGTTGTCCCACCTCGAGTCGATCCGCGTACTGCACAATCACAGCCAGGCCCTCGACGAGGCAAGAGCGCAGCACGGCTCAGATCTTCCGCCTCAGGCTAGGCAGCCGTGGGAGAGACTGCGGCAGGAGCTAGAGAGCATTGACGCCCTCGCAGGGGTCACCAAGCTTGGCGCCGAGCAGGTCAGAGCCCTCTGTAGCCCCGGAGAGGTCGACCGGGAACAGGTGTCCGAGCTTGGCCAGCGACTCGAGAGGCGAGTCGGCGCGGTCGAGGGCGCCGCAAAAGACCTGCGTATGCAGTTGGACTACGAGCCGATCGGCGAGGACGAAACCAGTCTCGAATTCTCCGAGCTCTCAGCTGTTGAACCCTGGCTGACGAATTCTCGCGAAGAGCTCGAGGCCTATGCAGGGCAGCTAGACGCCTGGCTGGGACTGCTCAAGCCGGGCGCGGACCCAGTAGTGAAGCGACTTCCTCGCGACGCGAAGTCGCTTGGGCTTGCCCGCCAGCTCGAGGTCGAACTCGAAGCCCTGCGGGAGGACCTCCCAGAAGAGCAGGAGCTGCCGTCTCCAGTCTGGGCAAAGGACTGGTCACAGGCCTCGAAGCTCGCCGAGTGGCTTGAGCAGTACTACGATCGGCACAACGGTGTCGTGCAGCCTGCGCTGATCGCCCTGCTCACAGACCCCAATCGCAGGGAGTGCCTCGCCAATGCGCTGAAAGCCCTGGCTGAACCCCACAGGCGTTGGGTGGAGGAATGGGAGTTCCTCGCGAAGGTTCTTCCGCTTGGCGAAGACTGCTCCACGGGCATAGTTCTCCGGGAAGCGACGTTCCCTAAGCTGGCGTCATGGATCAGCGCCAGGTTGGGGGACGTAACGCGTCTTCAGGAGTGGATCGACTTCCAGGGAGCGGCCGACCGTCTCCGTGAGCTTGGCCTCGAGGCACAGCTGGACGAAATTCTGAGCGGCCGAGTGCCCCTCGCGGAAGCCGACCAGGCGTTCCTCAAGCGTTTCTACCGCCAATGGCTAGACGCTGTCTATGAGACCGACACGGAGCTCAGCCGGTTCCGTCTGGAGGATCACGAGCAGGTCATTCGGCAGTTCCGAAAGCTCGATCGGGACTCGATCTCCGGCGGTTTCAAGCGAATCCGCTCGCGCCTCTTGGCAAACCCAGATCGTCCTCATATCGATATCGACGCACCCGCTTCCTCTGAGGTAGGAACTCTCTTGCGGGAGGTCAATAAGAAGCGACGTCACCTCCCCCTCCGCCAGTTGTTCGCGGAGATCCCAACCCTGCTGACGAGGCTCAAACCGTGCATCATGATGAGCCCCCTTGCGGTCAGCACGTATTTCGCGTCTGACCGGATCACCTTTGACCTCGTGATCTTCGACGAGGCTTCGCAGGTCCGGCCGCACGACGCGATCGGCGCGATCTACCGGGGCCGGCAACTCGTCGTGGCCGGGGACCAGAAGCAGCTCCCGCCAACGTCCTTCTTCGAGGCTGCGGTGGCCGACACCGACGAGGCTGAGGAGGAGGATCGACTCTCGGACTACGAGAGCATTCTGGACGTTTGCTGCACCAAGGGGATTCCGCGCAAACCACTCTGCTGGCACTACCGGTCCCGACGCGAGTCCTTGATCGCCTTCTCCAACCACCACTTCTACGGCGGCAAACTGATCACGTTCCCGAGCGTCTTCGATACCCAGGGCAACTCCGCCGTTCGCCTCGATTACGTCGAGCAAGGGCGTTGGCACAAGGGCACGAACCCAGTCGAGGCGCAGCGTGTTGCAGAGCTGGTGTTCGAGCACTTCAAGTCCCGCCCCGAACTCTCCCTTGGGGTCGTTGCGTTTAGCCAAAAGCAGCAGTTTGCGATCGACAACGAGCTCCTCAAGCTACAGCGGCAACGGCCTGAGCTACAGGAGTTCTTTGACGAGGAGCGTGAAGACCCGTTCTTCGTCAAGAACCTGGAGAACGTGCAGGGCGACGAGCGCAACGTGATCATGATCAGCATGGGCTACGGGTTCGACGTCGCCGGGAAGTTCGGCATGCGTTTTGGCCCGCTCAACCGTCAGGGCGGTGAGCGTAGGCTGAACGTCCTGGTGACGCGGGCAACCCACGAAGTCCGGTTGGTGGCCTCGGTTCGCTCTCACGACATTGATCTAACCCGAACCAATTCACGTGGCGTCGCGCTTCTGCGGGCATACCTCGAATACGCAGAGCGTGGCGTGGAAGCCCTTGGCACGGAACTCCTCGACGAAGGTACTGAGGAACACGACTCACCCTTTGAGGCCCAGGTCGCCGAAGCACTGCGACAGCGTGGCCTGATCGTCCGACCTCAGGTTGGCTGCAGCGGCTTCCGGATTGATCTGGCACTCGTCGACCCCGACCACCGCGGGCGCTACGTGCTGGGTGTCGAGTGCGACGGAGCGACGTACCACAGCAGCTCGACAGCACGTGACCGAGATCGGCTCCGCCAGGAGGTCCTGGAGGATCTTGGCTGGAAGATCGTCCGGATCTGGTCCACCGATTGGGTGAGAGACCCCGAGCGGCAGATCAGGAAGGTCCTCAAGGCCTACGAGCGCGCACTGACGGAGCCCCTCCGCGAGTCCGCCTCCGGCCGCCTGATCCGGTTCGAACCCGACGACGAACAGCCCGAACTCGGCAGCCAGACGCTTCGGCGCGCCGGCCTCGAGCAGCATGACTACAGCAAGATCGACGACGTTCCTGAGCTCTTGCTGCGGAACCAGCTACTCGACGCCCCCCAGCGCTTCGGGGGGATCTCGAGTGACGAGTTGGTGAAGGTCGTTGCCCGAAGCCTTGGGTTCGCCCGCACGGGCAGCAAGATTCGTGCTCGAGTTGAGACTGCTCTCTCGGCTCTATTGGCCCAGGGCAGGCTTCGCGAAGACCCGTCAAACGGGAAGGTCGTTCTGGGGGTGACCTCGAGCCCTGTTCGCGGCAGAAAGCCCTGATCAGAGTCGATCTGTGCGGGCGGTCATCCGATCTGATGGTTAAGTGCGGAGCAGGCACCGGCGTGTCGTTTCCTCAGGGGCTCGTGCGGCATACACTTGTTCAATCTACGCATGGCCAGGCGCTTCACCCCGCAGGATGCGAACTGTGGTGCCACCAAGAGGTCGAACGAGCTCAGGGAGAGGACGGACGGTTTGTCCGAGTCATTTGACCCCACGTGCCTCCCACCCAAAGCCATGGGACACTTCGAGCGCCTGACCCAGGCGCCGCCTGTGGACCCCGGAGAGCTAAGGACCAGCGTGCAGGCCTACGTGGCTGGCCTCCGCGACGCCTCAGGAACCACCGAGTTCATTGACCTCGAGCTCGCGACCGCCCTCGAGGCTGCTTCCCTGGCCTTGCTCGATCGCTTCGACCAGCTCACCACCCAACAAACAACATTGGCCCAGGCCGCGATCCAGTATTTCGTCCTCCAGGACGACGCCGAGAACGACCTCTCCGTGATCGGCCTCGACGACGACGCGGCGGTGTTCAACGCCGTGGTCCGCCACCTGGGTTTCTCTGATCTCGTCGTGGAGCTTCCATGAGGCGCACGAAGGCCACCGAGCAAGAGACGATCACCTTCGCCCCTGGCGAGCGCGTCACGATCCGCACCGAGGAGTGGATCGTTCGCTCCACCAAGCCCACGTCCCTCGGGGGTCTGGCCGTTGAGGTCGTCGGAATCTCCGAGCTGGTCCGCGGGAAGGAGGCGATCTTCCTCACCACCCTCGACACGATTGAGCCGCTTCGCCCCGAGGAGACCACCCTCGTCGAGGACCCCAGCCCCCGGTATCGCCGCAGTCGGCTCTACCTCGAGAGCCTGCTGCGCAAGACGCCGCCTTCGGACACCGCGCTCCACGTCGGACACCGGGCGGCCATGGACCTGCAGGAGTTCCAGCTCGTCCCCGCCGCCAAGGCGCTCCAGCAGCTGCGTCCGCGGATCCTGATCGCCGACGGCGTGGGCCTGGGCAAGACCCTGGAGGTCGGAATCCTGCTCTCCGAGCTGATTCGCCGGGGACGCGGAGACCGGATCCTGGTGGTCGCCCTCAAGTCGATCTTGACCCAGTTCCAGGAGGAAATGTGGGCCCGGTTCACGATCCCGCTGGTCCGCCTGGACTCGCAGGGGATCCAGCGCGTGCGCTCCAAGGTCCCCTCCAACATGAACCCGTTCTACTACTTCAACCGCGCGATCATTTCGATCGACACCCTCAAGCGGGGCGGGCGCTACCGCCAGTTCCTCGAGGATTGCCGTTGGGACGCGATCGTCGTCGACGAGTGCCAGCACGTAGCGGAGCGGATCAAGAGCAAGCGGGGTCGCCGCTCGCAGCGCGCCGAGCTGGCGAACCTGCTCGCGCGCACCTGCGACTCGCTGATCCTGACCTCGGCCACGCCCCACGACGGCACCCCTGAGAGCTTCGCCAGCCTCATGAACCTGCTCGAGCCCACTGCGGTGGCCAACCCGAGCGACTACACCAAGGACGAGGTCGAAGGCCTCTACGTCCGCCGGTTCAAGAAGGACGTGGGGGAGCAGGTCGCCAAGTCGTTCAAGGATCGCGACCTCGACCTGGAGAAACTCTCGGCGTCCGGCGCCGAGGAGGCCGCGTTTGAGCAGCTGTATCGAGCCGAGTTCCAGACCATTGACCAACGACGAAAGAGCAAGGGCGTTCTGTTCCGCACGACCCTGCTCAAGGCGTTCCTCTCCAGCCCCTGGGCCTGTGCCGAGACCATTCAGAACCGGCTCAAGCACAAGGCGCTGACTGAGCCGAAAGACCCTGTTGCAGCCAAGCACGACGTGAAGGTCCTGAACGGACTTCTGGAGCGCGTTAAGGCGGTCAAACCGCAGGATTTCAGCAAGCTGCAGCACCTGCTCGAGACCCTCGGTCGGCTGGACGTCGCCAAGGGCGACACCCGCGTGGTGATCTTCACCGAGCGGATCAAGACCCTCGACACGCTCCACGACGTGCTGCTCAAGGAGTTGGGACTGAAGAAGGAGCAGCTTGCCAAGTTCCACGGGACCCTCGACGACACCAAGCAGCAGACGCTGGTCAAGTCCTTCGGCACCAAGGACAGCCCGGTCCGTGTGTTGCTCGCCTCGGACGCAGCCTCTGAGGGCGTCAACCTGCACTTCTTCTGCCACAACCTGATCCACTTCGACGTGCCCTGGTCGCTGATCACCATGGAGCAGCGCAACGGGCGCATTGACCGCTACGGCCAGACGCACACGCCCGTGATTCGATACCTGCTAACAGTCCCCAAGGATCCCGAGCTCAAGGGCGACCTGCGGATCCTCGAGCGGCTGATCGACCGCGAGCAAGCCGCCCACAAGAATCTGGGCGACGTGGCTTGGCTGCTCAACCTGCACGAGGCAGAGCTGGAGGAGGAACACGTCGCGGTCGGAATCCAACAGCACAAGCCCGCGGAGGAAGTGATCCCCGACGACGCCCCGAAGCCCAAAGCCGCCTCCGGTAGCCTTCTGGCCCGGCTCATGGCCCCTCGCAAGCAGGAGCAGCGCAAGGATCTCGTCGAGCGCCGGGAGGAGCGCGGACTGTTCAGCTCCTCGCTGAGCTACGCCAAGGAGGCCTTCGAGGAGCTCGCCGGCACCGACCGACGCCTGACGCCGCCTGAGATCCGCGAGGATCAGGGCACGATTCGGCTGATTGCACCGGAGGACCTCCAACGGCGCTTTGAGTTCCTCCCCCCCGACCTGCGAGACCCCAACTGGGAGGTGCGCCTCTCCACAGATCCTCAGCGTGTGCAGGAGTCCTACGCAAAAGCCCGTGACACCCAGAAGAACTGGCCGGAATGGCAGCTGTTCTGGGACTTGCACCCCGTCGCTGAGTGGCTCAACGACCGCGTCCTCTCCTGCTTCCTCCGCCACGAGGCGCCCGTCCTCAGGCTCCGCCAAGGGCTGGGCCCGGGTGAGGTTGTGGTGATCTGCCAGGGCGTGATTTCCAACCAGCGCTCTCAGCCGCTGATCGTCTCTTGGTTTGGCGTGCGCTTCCCCGGAGATCCCGCAGGAGGCAGCACGATCTCGTCTTGGGACGAGCTGGTCGAGGCCTGCGGCCTCGGCCGCGAGGTTCCCAACCCCTGCGACCTCGACCCGCAGGCCTTCCAGGGCTACGTCGAGCCCGCGGTGGCCGCGGCCCGCGAGCACCTTGGCGATCTCCGCGGCGACCGGAACCAGGAGCTGGCCTCCAGAGTGCGCAGCGAGCTGCGCAAGCTCAACGCCTGGAAGGCCAAGGCCCTGGCCGCGGTAGCCGAGGAGGTGAAGGCGATCGAGGCCAAGCGCAAGCTGCGCAGTCATGAGCAGAAGCGCTTCGAAGACCGCCGCCACGAGATCGAGGACCAAGTCAAGAAGCGCAACGAGTGGATCGACAAGGGACTGCGCACCGTGCCGACTCCCTACGTGCGGGTCGCCGCGGTGTTCGTGGGTTGGGAGGCGGCTCAATGAGCCTGGACGTCTCCGGTGTCGAGAACGTCGGCGAGTTCTACTCCGACCACTACCTACACGCCGTCCTCGAGGGCGACCTCAAGCAGGTCTTCAAGGCGTGGGGCAAGCGCGAGAAGGAGCACGGTGCCGCCGCCAAGAGTCCGGTCAAGCGCCTGGCTGGCTTGGCCGAGCCCTTCTTCAAGGCCCAGAAGGGCGCCGAAGACGCTCGCGGCACAGGGGCCCTCGTCGACCGCTTCGAGCATGCCCGCCGCTTCCACGCGCTGTTCCTCGAGGCCCTTGGCTACCGCTACGCGCCCACCCTGATCTCCCTCGAGGACGGCCGCTGGGTCCCCGTCCTCTGCCAGGAGGAGCGCGGGGGTCGCCCGTTCCTGGCGATCGTCGACGCACCCTGGCCCGAGGACGAGGACGACGACCCCCTCGACCAGGCCCCGTTGCCAGAACAGGTCCCCGACGACGCGTCGGGTAGCACAGACGAAGCCGTGCAGTTGGCCGAGGACACCTGGCGGGACCTCCTCGCCGGTCCGCTCCTTACCGCCGAACGCGCACCGCGCTGGGTGATCTTCCTCGCGGGCAGCCAGGCTCTGCTGATTCAGCGCGGCAAGTGGGCGACGGGTCAATACCTGCACTTCAACCTGGCCGAGATTTTTGGACGCCGGGAGAAAGAGGCGCTCAAGGTCGTCGCCGGCTTGCTCCACAAGGACGTGCTCAACCCGGACGAGGGCGCCTGCCTGTTGGAGACCCTCGACGAGAACTCCCACAAGCACGCCTACGGGGTCTCCACCGACCTCAAGCACGGCGTCCGTGAGGCGATCGAGATTCTCGGCAACGAGGTGATCCGCTACCGCCGGGAGAAGGCGCACCAGAAGGTCTTCGGCGCAGACGGCCTCGACGCGCAGCAGCTCACCCGCGAGTGCGTGGTCTACCTCTACCGACTGCTGTTCCTGTTCTACGTCGAGGCACGGGGTGGGGAGCTGGGAATCGTCCCCATGCGCTCGAAGGCGTACCGCATGGGCTACAGCCTCGAGTCGTTACGGGGCCTGGAGTTGGTGCCCCTGACCACCGAGGAGGCGCGGGAGGGGACCTACCTCCACGAGAGCCTGGAGCGGTTGTTCGAACTGGTGAACCGCGGTTGCGGGCGAGGGCAGCGCGAGTTGACCTGGGTCGAGTCGGACTACAACACGTTCTCGATCCACGGCCTGCGCTCTGCGCTGTTCGACCGCGAGCGCACGCCGTATGTCTCCGCGATCAAGCTGCGCAACGAGCCCCTGCAGCGAATTCTGCAGCTGCTTTCATTGTCCAAGGAGAAAGGGAGGAAGGACCGAGGGCGAATCTCCTACGCCACCCTCGGAATCAACCAGCTCGGCGCGGTCTACGAGGGGCTCCTCAGCTACACCGGGTTCTTCGCACAGGAAGACCTGGTCGAGCTCAAGCACGCAGACGAAATGAAGGACCCCGACTCGCGGAGCTTCTTTGTCCCCACGGGCCGATTGGAGGAGTTCAAGGACGAGGAGATCGTCAAAGAACGTGGGTGCCCCAAGATCTACGCCAAGGGGAGCTACGTGTTCCGGCTGTCGGGACGGGACCGCGAGAAATCGGCTAGCTACTACACGCCCGAGGAGCTGACCAAGCTCGTCGTCCAGTTGACGGTCGAGGAGCGGATCGGCACCGACGCCGAGCCCAAGTGCACGGCCGACCAGATTCTCGAGCTAAAGATCCTTGAGCCGGCCATGGGCTCGGGCGCGTTCTTGAACGAGGCCGTAAACCGACTCGCAGACTCCTACCTCTCTCGAAAACAGAAAGAGCTAGAGCAGTCAGTTCCCCCTGAGGACTACCTCCGCGAGCGGCAGAAGGTGAAGCACCACCTGGCGGTTCACAACGCCTACGGCGTGGACCTCAACCCGCTTGCCGCTGAGCTGGGCAAGCTCTCGCTGTGGCTGAATGTCCTGCACGAAGGTGCCCAGGCCCCCTATCTGGATCCGCGGATCGCGGTAGGCAACAGCCTGATCGGCGCGAGACGTGCGTTCTTCAGCCCAGCGTCTCTGGAAGCTAAGAAGAAGTCAGCTCGCTGGACAGAACAAGTGCCCGAGACCGTGCCGCTGGGGGAACCAAGGCCAAAGGGGGCGGTCTACCACTTCCTGGTGGCGGACGCAGGGATGCTGGCCCACCACAAGGACAAGGTGCTCAAGAAGCTGGAGCCGGAGCGGACCAAGCAGCTGTCCAAGTGGTTGAAGGCCGCCTGCCAGCCCTACACCGACGAGGAGCGGGCCGCGCTGGAGCGACTCTCAGCGAGGATCGACACGCTATGGGAAGAGCACCTTCGCCTGCGCCAGACTTTCCTTGAGGCAGTGCGTCAGCCTGTAGGGGTCTGGGGCCAACCTCCGGACACTCGTCGCCACCGCTCGCTGGAGGAATGTGAGGAAGAGGCGCAACTAGGACAAGGTCCTAAGGCGCCGGGCTGGCGTCTCAAGGCCGTCATGGACTACTGGTGTGCGCTCTGGGCCTGGCCTACCGAGGAGGCCAGGTTGCTCCCTACTCGCGACGCGTGGCTGCTAGAGGTCGACGCGCTGCTCCAAGGCGACTTGCCAGAGCTGGTTGAGACCCACACCCGTTTGGGCCAGGTGCGAAGGCTGGCGCAGCGGCTGCGCCCGTTCCACTGGGAGCTGCTCTTCCCCGAAGTGCTCGCGAATGGGGAGGGGTTCGACCTTGTCCTCGGGAATCCGCCGTGGGTAAGGGTTGAGTGGAAGGAACAAGGCGTCCTTGGTGACCTAGATCCTTTGGTTGTCCTGCGTGGTGCATCTGCAAGTTTGATCGCGGAGGGGCGCAAAGCGGGAGTCGAGGATCCTGAACGACGCGCCGTCTATCTGGCCGAGCTGGAGGAAGTCCTTGCCAGCAAGGCATTCTTGAACGCAAACGTCAGTTATGAGCTTCTGGGGGGGGTAAAGGCCAACCTCTACAAGTGCTTCGTCGTCAGGGCACTCGACCTGGGATCCGAGGGGGGGGTGAACGGATTCGTCCATGCAACAGGAATGTATGACGATCCCAAGGGTGGCCGGCTGAGAGCTGCTCTCGCCGAGCGGCTGCGCTGGAGACTTCATTTTCTGAATCAAAAACTCCTGTTCAGCGAGATTACAAACCAGGTCCAGTACGAAGTGAGTGTTTACAGCAACCGAGTCCAGGACTGTGTACGGTTCAGCATGTTGTCGAGCCTGGTTCACCCGGAGACTGTCAGGGAGTCGCGGACTCATACAGGACACGGCGTGGTGCCGGGTGTAAAGAACGACAAGGGTCAATGGAGCATGCGAGGCCATGCTTCACGAATCGTGAGAGTCGACGAGGGGGTCCTCAGAACTTTCGCGAAGCTATACGATCCGCCTTGCACTCCTGCGTCTGAAGCGCGGCTTCCCCTAGTTCAAAGTGTCGAGATTGCACTCGTGCTCAAGCGGTTTGCTGAGGCGACCCATACCTTGCGCGATATCGAGGGTCAGTATTTCACTACCCAGTGCCTCAACGAAACAAACCAGCAAAAGGACGGCACAATCCGTCGCGAAACGTGTTTCCCGCGGAGCGCAGAAGAGTGGATCGTCTCAGGGCCGCACTTCCACGTCGCCAACCCATTCAACAAGACTCCAAACGAAGGTTGCCAAACCAACCGCGACTACAGCATGATCGATTTGTCCGAGTTACCCCCGGACTACCTACCGCGCACCAACTACGTACCTGCGTGCCCAAGACCCGAATACAAACGGAGGCTGCCGCATTGGCAAGGGCTCCCAGTTACTGCGTTCTACCGACACGCGAACCGGAGGCGTGTCCCACCAACCGGAGAACGCTCGCTAGTCCCTGTGATCTTGCCACCAGGACCTGCCCATGTGCACGCGGTCTTCTCGATCGTCTTCAAGGACCTCTCCACCACTGTTTTGTTCTCAGGATTGTCTTCGTCGCTTCCCTTCGACTTCTTCGTCAAGGCTAGCGGGAAAGCCGATCTCTATGAAGAGCTCTTGGCCGCGCTTCCCTTGCCGCGAAGTCTCCAGAGGCAGATCTCTGCCCGCACCCTGAGGTTGAATTGTCTAACCCGTCACTACGCTGAGTTGTGGACGGAGCTATGGCCTGCCGTGTTTAGGAAGCAGTCATTCACCTGGGCCAAGAAGGACCACCGTCTGTTGGATTCAATCAATCTTCCCCAGAAGTGGACGCTAGCGGTACCTCTCCGTACCCCCTACGAACGACGCCAGGCGCTGGTCGAACTCGACGCGTTGGCAGCGCTTTCCCTTGGCCTCACCCCGCATGAGCTGTGCACGATCTACCGAGTCCAGTTCCCGGTCCTGCGCCAATATGAGAACGAGACGTTCTACGACCAACGCGGCAAGATCGTCTTCACCGTCAGCAAGGGGCTCACCGGCGTCGGACTGAACCGCAAGGAGTGGGAGCAGGTGAGGCACGCCCAGGAGGGAGAAGCGCTCCCTGACTTCGCCGAAGGCTACCTCCCCCCCTTTGATCCCTGCGACCGGGAGGCCGACATGCGCCAGGCCTACTCCTTCTTCCAGGCACAACTCGAGGCTGCGGCTCCATGATCCCGTCAGTCCTAGCCCAGGAGACCCGCGACTCGGTCCTGCACTACCTGCGCACGAGCTTCGCCCTCTCAGACGTCGAGGAAGCAGCCGAGTTGTTCCGCTTCCTGGAGGGCCCCGAGGGCTTGTTCAAGGGCCCCTACCTGGACCTGCGCCTCCCCTTCCAAGCCGCCCAATCCAATGACCCGATCCCGCTCGAGGTCAGCCCACCCTTCACCCCTTACGCCCACCAGCTTGCAGCCTTCCGCCGCCTGAGCTCGGCCGACGCCCACCAACCCGAGCACACCCTGGTCACCACCGGCACGGGCTCGGGCAAGACCGAGTGCTTCCTCTATCCGATCCTCGACCACTGCTACCGGAATCGCGACCAGCAAGGGATCAAGGCGATCCTGATCTACCCCATGAACGCCTTGGCCGCCGACCAGGCTCGGCGACTCGCCTCGACCCTCTGGAACGATCCCCGCCTGAGGAACGAGGTCACCGCCGGCCTGTTCGTGGGAGGCGCCGGCAGCCACGGGATTGCCACCGAGGAGCACCTGGTCGACAAGCGCCAGCAGCTCCGCCAGTCTCCGCCCGACATTCTGCTCACCAACTACCGCATGCTCGACTTCCTGCTCCTGCGCCCCGACGATCGGGGGCTTTGGACGCACAACAAGCCCGACACCCTCCGCTACCTCGTTCTGGACGAGCTGCACACCTACGACGGGGCACAGGGGAGCGACGTCGCCTGCCTGATCCGTCGCCTCCGTGCACGGCTGGGGACGCCCGAGGGAGGTCTGTGCTGCGTCGGTACCTCCGCCACGATCGGCGGCGAGAGCGAAGCCGAGAGCGTGGCCCGCCTGACCCAGTTCGCGGGCGACGTGTTCGGCGAGGCGTTCGCTCCCGAGTCGGTCATTCGCGAGGAGCGGCAGACGATCGCTCAGACCCTGGGAGAGGAGGAGCACGTCGACGTTCCCGACCCGACCCAGGCGAGTCTGGAGCCAGCGGGATTCGAGACCCCCGAGGCGTACCTGACTGAGCAGGCCAGGCTCTGGTTTCCTCAGGCTGCGTCCGCGACGCCTGATCGAGTTCAACTCGGCGAGCTGCTCAAGGGCCACTGCTTCCTGCACTCGATCTTGCGCGCCCTCGGGGGACAGCCCAAGCGACTGGCTGACCTCGACCGTGCCCTCGAGGAGGACGAGGACTACCGCAACTGCCCACCCGAGCTGCGGGAGTGCCTGCTGCGCTCCTTCCTGTCCCTGGTGGCGTGGGCCCGGCGTCCCGGTGGGAAGCAGGGGCAGCCCTTCCTCACCTGCCAGATCCAGCTCTGGATTCGAGAGCTCCGCAGGCTTGTCCGCCGGGTGGAGGGGCCCGAGCCAACTGGCGAGCCTCGCTATCGCTGGGCGGACGACCACGCAGCCGTCCGCGACGAGCACTGGCTGCCGCTCGCACGCTGCCGCGAGTGCGGCTTGCTGGGCCTCGCCAGTTGCGACCCCCAGGAGAACGACACCCTCTCCTCCAACGCTCGGGAGGTCGGCGAGGCCTACCTCCACCGGAGTCGCTACGCACGGTTCCTGGTCGTAGACGGGCTCGAGAACGCCAACTTCGCTGACTACCTCTACCTCTGCCCCGGGACACTGCGGATTGGGCGAGCCAGCGAGTGCTCGTGCTGCCAGCCAGTCCAAACGTGCAGGCGCGTGATCGTCGAACGCACCCTCACCGATCCCCGCGGGAAGGGTTCCCGCAAGTTTCGTGCGCGCTGCCCTCGCTGTCAGGGGGAGGACGTGCTCTCCATGCTCGGTGGTCGAGCCGCGAGCTTGAGTTCGGTCGCGATCACCCAGGTCTTCCAGTCCCCGTTTAACGAGGACAAGAAGCTGCTGGCCTTTACGGACTCCGTCCAAGACGCGTCGCACCGGGCCAGCTTCTTCGCCGCCCGCACCTACCGCTTCAACCTGCGCACCGCGATCCAGAGCGTGCTCGAGCTCCAAGACGAGGGGAACGGGTTGCCCCTCGCCGAGCTCCACCGGCGGGTGTGGGATCACTGGAGGCAGCAGCTCACCGACCCCGGACAGCGTGTGGCCGCCTTCCTCCCCCCGGATCTGCGTGAGTTGCCTCGCTTCTCCAAGTTCCTTCAGGCCAAGCGCCGGCGCGAGGAGAAGCTGCTTCCCGACCTGCTCCAGCGCCTGGCCTGGGAGGTGGCACGGGAATACGCCTACTCCGCGCGGGTCGGCCGCACCCTCGAGCGCACCGGCTGCTCGGTTGCCTACCCCGAGCCCAGCCGGCTCCAGCAGGCACTCGATCAGTTCCACCTCGTGGTCAGCGAAGAGCTCACCGGGCGCCTGAGTCGAGTGGAGCGTGATCAGCTCGACCGGTTCGTGGAGGGCGTCTGCACCCGCCTCTGCCACCGCGGCGGACTGGAGCACCCCTTCCTCCGCTCTTACGTCGAGCAGGGGGGGGGTCGGCGGCACCTGAGCCGCTTCCGCAACGACCTCGTGCCGCCCCTCAGCCCGGCTGCCATGCCTCGCTTCTTCTCCACCCGCGCGACCGCGGGCGAGTTCGACCTCTTCCCCGGACCGAAGGAGTCGTGGTTCAACGACTGGGCCAGCCG
>Ga0070727_10001126_pt1 | contig 29415 bp, 19 predicted proteins | sample tdAd472_FD_66722 | JGI IMG/M metagenome (GOLD analysis project Ga0070727, IMG submission 66722) | Marine sediment microbial communities from the Atlantic coast under amendment with organic carbon and nitrate - tdAd47.2 | ecosystem: Environmental > Aquatic > Marine > Coastal > Sediment | place...
ATCGTCCCAGGCGGACCCCTGGACGTCGACCGCCTGGCCAGGGTCGGGGTGTCCTTCGAAGCTCGGAACCAGGCGCAGTCGGGTGAGTACGCCCGGCGTCGCGGGGACGTCGAGGGCGACCTCGGCGCCACCCGCAGGCGCGGGTGGGGTCTCGATTGGCTGCAGGGGGCCGCCCACGGGGCCAGCGAACAGCTGCACCGCGTCGCAGCGCTCGGCGGGCGGAGTGAACCGGAGCGAGAGGGCTCCCCGCCCAGCCTCGACAGCGACAGGGCCAAGGCTGCCCGCAGAAGCTCGTGGGGTCGCTTGGACCAGTGCGCCGGTGGAGGTGACCGGACCGCAGCGGAGGGCGACGCGATAGTGCACCGGCTCTCCCACGGGCAAGGGGCGGTCCAGATGGTCCAGGCCACTGACCTTGAGCCGATCACCGTCATCCAGGTCTGCGGGCGGATGCTCGCGGTTGCGGACCAGCACAACCTCGGTCCCCTCGACATCCACCCCCGAGGGGAGCGTCCAACTCAACCACACCGACTCCCCTCCGGGCGTGGCACGCAGGTTGGATAGCTCGGCCCAGGGGGTTGCCTCAGCCGTGGACTCGTGAATGCTCGCGACCTCTCCCCACGCGGTCCGCAGCTGATAGGCGTAGGCGACACCCGGGTCCACGTCGAGATCCACCAGTTCGGCCTCAGCGCCTCGGCGAACCACGCGGGTCCCCTCCGAGAACGCCGGCTCACGCTCGACCCGCACCAACTCGTAGCCCTCCGCGTCCGGCCAATCCCAGCTCAGCGTGACCTGACCCTCTCCGCCCACGGCCGCTACGTCACCGAGCGCAGGCGGAGGTCCGAGCGCGACGGCCGCGGCTTCGAGCCCGGGAGACGCGTTGCCGTCGCTGAGCGAGACCCGGGCGCAGTAGGCGATTCGCTGCCCGGGGTCGAGGCAATCGTGGACCCACGAGCCGGGCCCCTGTGCCGAATGGGCGAGCTTGCCGTCCGCGAGGATCTCGATCAGCGCTTGGTCCGGCGCCTCCCAGCGGAGTTCGATTGCGCCGATTCCCGGCGACACCTCGAGCTGAGCGACCTCGGGCCCTCCCCAGTAGGCCGCAAACGCGGGAGGAGTCAACCGTCCGGCGCAGCGGGGGAACGCAGCGTAGCGCTCACCGGGCTGAGGATCGACCCAAGGGAGCTCGGCGACGGGTAGTTCAGCCAGGACCTCGCCGTCGGCGGGGACGAGAGGGTCGACGGCCCCGCAGCGGACGACCACCACCTCGTCGGTGCCTTCGGGGAGGTCCTCCAGGCTGATCAGCGCACCCTCGCCTTCCTCTGCGGTGGACACCCGCAGCCGGGGAGGGTCGACGACCTCCGCTGGGGTCGCGGGGCATGGGAGTGCGAGGGGGGGAGCGAGGGTGGACGGCTCTCCCGTTCTCAGCGCTGGAGCGAGCGCGTGCGTTAGCTTTGGGGACAGCGTTGGAAAGTCGCGTGCACTTGGCTCAGCCGAGCGGAAGGCGCTACGGCGGGCACGCACCCCTTCGGGGGTCGCGTCGTCGTGTCGAGCTTGAGTGAGGATCCGCAGCAGGTCGTGCTGGGGAGCGACCGCCCAGTGAGCAAGGCGTGGCTCGCTCGACTCAGCGAGCGGAGCCTCGCCGGCCAGCACGACCAGCCCGCCCTGCTCCTCGGGGAAGCACCTCAACACCGCTCGGCTGCGAACGCCGGACCAGGTGGGTGATGGGTCCCCGTAGAGTTCCTGGAACGAGTCTTCCCGAGCCACCAGCCGCCACGAGGCCAGGGTCTCTGGGCACGCTTTCGTCCTCCAGCCGGGGAGGCAAGCCTCCAGGGTTTCGGCTTTCCCCCCACCGAGGGCGCGCAAGGTCTCGGCCGGGTAGGTCACGCCGGCTTGCCCTAGCCCCTGCCGCAGCCCGAGGAGTCCAAACAGCCAGGGTCGACCGTTGCCGTCGATCCAGAGGTCCGCCGGGGTGAGGGTCAGCTGCAGCTCCAGCGAGCGCAACGCGTGGTCGAGTTGTCCCAAGAGAGGGGAGAGCTGCGCGAGCGCCTGGGGTGAAGGTGCGTAGGCGCGCCCGCCGGGGCCAGCGCGCAGGCGGAGGGTCGCCTCGGCCCTCTCCACGATCGGGGGAACCAGTGCACAGAGTTCGCAGAGCCAGCCCCAGCGGCGGGTGAGGGCGTCGAGCCGGCGGGTGCTCCACGCCGCCGGCGGCGTCCAGGCCCACGCGGCCTCTGCCGACTCGCACGGCGCGCAGTGACCGCCAGCATGCTCCCAGGTGCCGCTCATGAGACGACCTCGCCCACAGCGTCCAGCACCTCCGCCGGGGGAGGACCGTCGGCGAAGGGCAACTCCCGGGACCCGTCTGCCTCGACGAGGCTCACTCGCGCGTGGGGCACCGCGACCCAGGCCAGGCTCCCCGACGCAGGAGCCAACTGCGCCGACGACCCTTGCGGGCCGAGGTTCAGCTCGCTGCCGTTCCAATGGAACCACCGTCCGGGGTGATCGAGGGACAAGCTCAACTCGCCGGGGTCTGCCTCCAGCTCTGCGAGGAGCTCCGCCGGGAGCTCGCCCTGGGGGCCGACTTCCCAGCGCGCGCTCGTTTGGCTGGGGCAGCGGCCGGACACGGCCAGGCGGTGCACTCGCGAGTAGCCCTCGGGCGCGGCCCGATCCCCGTCGGCAAAGTCGCTGATCCAGACCACCTCGGGCGTCGCTGGGCCGAGGTTCCAGCGGCGCAGCTCGCGCCGAACGAGGTCCCAGGCCGCGGCGTCGCAGGTCAGCCTCAGCCCGACCCGGTCGATCACCGCGGCGCTCAGCTCAGGCCGGGGGGCGCGGGCGAGGAGCCCCGAGAGCACAGCGCGCTGAGCGTAGGCGACCGCCGTCGCCCAGCGTCGCTCGGGGAGGGCGCGCAGGATCGCATTGCCCGCAGCCAGGGCGCGCTCGACCCCGGCGCTGCCCAGCGAGCCGCTGACGTCGACCAGCACGACGCAGGGGGACCAGTTGGGGAGGGTCACCACCCCCAGCACGTCGCCCGAAGGCAGGGTCGCGCGGTGCACCTGGGGCTCAGCCACCTGCGGCCGCCTCGGTCAGGACCCCGACGAAGGCGAAGCCTCCGTCGGTCCGCACGAGCTGACCTGCGCCCGAGGCCCACAGCTCGGCGTCCAGGCTGAGCACCACCTCACGCGCGCACTCCGGCGTCACGGCGGGCTCGAACTCTCCGCAGAGCGCGTCGAGGCTGAAGTCGTCTGCCGACGCGAAACGGTCGAGGGCGTAGTCGCGCAACTCCCGCCACAGGGGGAGGCGTGGGCCAGGCACAGGCCCCGCCTCCAGCCTCGCAGCAAGCTCGCCGAGAGAGCGGGGGGGATCCGCGAAGGCGACGCGCGCGCGCTCGAGCAGGCGCGTGACGTCGGCCCGTTGAGCAGGCTCGGGATCGCAGAGGCTCGCGCGGAGGTCGAGCCCGCGGAAGGCCCAGCCGCTCGTCGTGCGTCGCAGCGCCAGCAGCGGATCGGAGCCCAGGGCGAACCCCGCGCGGTGCAAAGCCTGCAGAGCGCCGACCACCGCGCGCCACGCGGGGGCGCTGGGTCCGACGGGGAGCCCGCGTACCCGGTGACACACCGCGACTCGTCCCAGGGTCGGGACCAGGGACTCCGCGAAGGGCGTCTCGCCGAGGCCTGGAGGGGTCGCCAGGCACGCCTCGGGGAGCTCGAGGTCGTCCAGCCGGCGGAGCACGACCGCTTCGCCCGACACGATCGCGTCCCAGGCGCCGTCTGGCCGAAGCCGGACGAGGAGGGTCCCCTCGGCGAGGGGCGCCACGAGGTCCAGCGCCAGGTCGTCAGGGAGCGCTGTCGCGAGCGCCTGCGCCACGCTGCCCAGGTCCGACGCGGCCGCGGCCTCGCTCAGCCGCAGGCCCTCGATCTCTCGAGCCAGGAGCGCGTCGAGCAACGCTTGGCTCGGCTGGTGGCCGCGGGCTCCGCGCCAGGCGTGGAATCGACACAGCTGGGCGAGCGCGATCGGGTCGGTCGGATCCAGCGGGCCGGGGTCTGCCCCCTCCCGCTCGAGGACCTCGAAGGCCAGCGGCTCCGTCTCCGCGTCGCCGCGCTCGAGGAGGGCTCTCGCCGCCTGCAGCACGTCCTCCCCCGCGGCTGCGCGCAGGGCGAGGAGGGCAGCCTCGGCCGCGGCCGAGCGCGCGGTCGCCCCGTCGAGCAGCGCCCGCGCTCGCTCCACTTCGGCGGCCGTCCACTGCTCGAGGTCGGCCTGGAGCTCGGTGAGACGCGAACGCACGGGGGCCCAGTGCTCGTGCTCCAGGGCGTCGGCCACCAGGACGTCGAGGGGGGCGAGCTCAGGGAACCAGCGCTGACAGGCCAGCGGTGGCGTCGCCCGTCGGAGGCGCGCGCGTCGGACGGGAGCGGGGCTGCCCTGATCCGCCAGCACGAACCCCAACCCGTCGCCAGGAAGCGTCGGCAAGGCCTCGACCCCGGGTGCGGAGTTCAGCGCCGCGTGCACGGCAGCGTAGGTGGAGGGCAACCACGCGGGGGGAGCGTGGGCACCTGCCAGCGCCGCCTGCAGCTCGCGAACCGCGGCGGGGGCTTCGCCGGCCGGGGCCTGCGGGCCCGCGAGCAACGCTTGCGCCAGGCCAGCCTCCAGCTCGGAGTCCAGGGGCCAAGGCCCGCGCCACGGCTCCCAACTCGCGGCGCCCAGTGCGGCGAGCGCCAGCGGGGTGACCCCTGCGTCCGCGTCTGCACGCAGCAGCGCGGCCAGCTGTGCTGCGCCCGACGCGGAAGCGGCCTGCAGTGCCGCGACGCGCGCCAGCGTGCGCGCCGGCTGGGTGTCGACGCGGGTGGTCTGGAGCAGGTCGCCCACCGCGACCAGGTCGAGCTGCCGCAGCGCGCGGACGAGGAGCGCGCGGGCGTCGGCCTCCACCTGCTCCAGCAGCGCCTCGCGGGCTCCTGGCCTCGGCCAGCCCTCGCTCGCGGCGGCGGCAGCAGGGTGGGCGGCCCACACTCGTGCGCCGGCCTGCAACCCGTCCGCGGCGCAGCCCAAGCATGGCGGGAGGGCCGCGCTGTCGATCCGTCCGCGGGAGCTCCAGCCGTTGGCCGCGAGCTCTCGCTCGGCGACCCCGGCCGGCGTGACGAGACCTCGCGCGGCGAAGGCCTGCGGAGCTTGCCAGCCGCGGGCGTGCTCGCGCACGGCCTCGGGGAGGGCGTCGCGTTGGGTCGGCGTCAGGGGGACGAGCACGCCGCTGGGCTTGCTCACGGGTGGGCCTCCGGAGGGCTGACGGTAGTGGATAAGTCGCTGTGCGACAAGCGCCTCTCCACCCCCTCGGGGCGAACCGTGGGGCGTGCGCGAGGCGCACAGTTTGGCTTCGCGCTTGGCTCCGGGGGGGCGCGTGCTGTGTAATGCCTCCGCGGAGGCGAAGAGTATGCGAAGCGGGCTGCTGTTGGGGATCGCGTGGGTCCTGATCGCTGCCTCGCCGTGCGCCGCGCAGTCGAGTCCGGCCCCGGTCACCACCGCCCTCACTCGTCATCCGATCGTGCTCGTACACGGCGCCTTCGGCTTCGACGACCTCGGCCCCATCGACTACTTCAACGACGTCGCGCGTGCGCTCCGCGGCCTGGGGGCCGAGGTCCTGGTGACCCAGACCTCTGCGCTGCACCGCACCGCGCACCGGGCGGAGCAGCTCAAACAGCAGCTCTTGCGGGCGTATCCCGACCCCGCGGTCCAATTGAACCTCATCGCCCACAGTCAGGGCGGGCTCGACGCGCGGTTCATGATCACGCACCTCGGAATGCGAGATCGCGTGGCCAGCGTCACGACCCTCGGCACCCCTCACCAGGGAACCGTCGTGGCCGACCTGGCTTTGCAGCGCACCCCTGGCGCGCTGCAGCGCCTCGGCGCGCGTCTGCTGGCCGCTCTGGGCTGGGACGCAGGCGTGTTCGAGGACGTGAGTGTGCGTCACATGGCGCTGTTCAACCTCTTGACCCCGGACGATCCCCGGATCCTCTACCAGAGCTGGGGTGGGCGGGCGACGCTCTTCGGGCGCGGGGCAGCGGGGCGGCTGACCTTCCTCTTCGTGCCGAGCCACTATGCGATTCGCCCCTACCAGGGGGGCAACGACGGGCTCGTCCCGCTGAGCTCGGCGCGCTGGGGCGTGTGGCGGGGCGAGGTTGGTAGCGACCACGGCGGGTTGATCGGCTGGGGGTTCAGCGGCTTCGACCACGTGAGCTTCTACGAGGACATCGTCCTCGAGCTCACCTTGCTAGGGTTCTAGCCCCAGCTCGCGAGCACCCCGGCGACCAGCCCCGGGAGCCCCAGCGCCCCGTCGACGCCCAGGGCGCAGTAGCGGCGCAGCTCCACCCGCGGCCGGATCAAGAGGGCGATCAGGGCTGCGCCCGTTACCAGATCGGGGGCCGCGCGCGGGAGCTCGACCCCCACCAGCAGTGTCGTCGCGGCCGCGCCGGTCGCGACCCAACACACCGCCAACGTGGGGCCGCGTCCCCAGCGTACGGCCCAGCTGTGCTCGCCGCTCGCGAGGTCGCCCTCTCGGTCGCGGAGGTCGAACAGCAAGCAGCCCACCACGACGTGCAGCCCTCGCGCCGCGAACAGGCACCACCCCGCGGCGTCCACTCCCACTCCCGCCACCGCGTGGGGCACCCACACGCTGCCTCCTGCCCAGAGCACCCCGATCGCGAGCGGTTTGACCGGCGTCGCCCAGCCGCGCAGCGCGGGGATCAGGCGCAGCCCATACACACCGGTGCATGCGCCGAGGAGGATGAGCACGAATTGAGCGTAGCGGGGAAGCAGCGCTGCCAGGACCGCCGAAGCCAGGGTGCACGCGACGACCTGAGCCACCAGCAATCGGCGGTGTCGTGCGACCCACGCCGCGCGGAGCGGGACGTTCTGCACGTCCGCAGGCGACGTGTCGAGCAGGCGGTCGAGGCCGTAGACCGCGGCGGTCGCAGTCCCAGCCAGCGCGATCACCTCTGGGGAGGCGGCGAGGTCGCACACCCAGGCCGTGGAGGCGGTGAGGGAGGCCGCCATCAGCGAGACGAACGCGCCCGAGTCGAGGACGTAGGCCTCGAGCCGCGTGAGCACTGCCACTAGCGGCAGAGCTTGGCGAGCTCTTGCGCTGCGCCGGTGCGCTGCTCGGACTCGAGGGCGCGGGTGACGAGGTCGAGGACCTGTGACCGCTGCGTGTCCCCGAGCTCGTTGATCAGCGCCGCGGCCTCGGCGAGTTGGGGGGGGGCATAGAGGCAGAGGGCCGTGGCCAGCTCCAGCCGCGCCTCGACTCCGGGCTCGACGCCTCGTGCCCGCGCGATGTGCAGTCGGTCTCGCAGCAACCAGATTCGCTGCGCCACACGGTTCGCAGGGTCTCCGGCGTGTGACTCGATGCGAGCGAGCAGGGTCTTCCAGGCGTTGCCGTCGACGCAATCGGCCACCAGCCGCTCGAACGCGGTCGCCTGATCGCGGGTGGTGTTGGGCATGCCCGGCGGGGCAGCCACCCACTCGGGGAGCTGGGTTTGGCCCTGGCGCACGAGGGCCTGAAGGTTCGCGTTCGGCGGCGAGCCGAGCAGGTGCCGCCAGAAGAAGCGCAGCTCGAGGTCGCTCGGGCGCGTGTGGGTGGTGGTGCTGCTGGTGGTGTCGGCGAAGCGCGCGTAGAAGGCGGCGCCCGGTCCCTCACAGGCTGCGTAGGCGGTTGCAGCGTGGTCTCCTCGTCCCAAGAGCCAGGCTCCGTGGGCACGGTAGAGTTCGTGTTGGTAGGGGCCCTCGATCACCCCTGCCCCACGGATGCTCAGCGCCTCGACACGGAGGGTGTTCCCGGCCAGGGGCGGGGTGGTCGTGGTCGATCGCGAGTATGCGGCGAGGCGATTGAAGTCCGGGGCAATCGGGCGGGTGCCTCGTCGACGCAGGAGCAGCTTGCCTGCCTCGTCGGTGAGCTCGGCGGACCAGTAGTAGCCCCCCGCTGCGGAGGGGAGCAGGGTCAGGCTGCAGCGCAAGCGCTGCTGGACTGCGGACCGAGGCAACGCGCAGAGCACCTCGTCGCACACGAACTCGACTCGTGGGGCCCGCGGGTTGCCGTCGATCCTCACCCCGAATCTGAGTCTCAGGTCGGCGCCGAGGAGGCCGACCAGGAACGGGGAGTCGCCCGCCCCCTCGAGGAGGAGGGTGGTGTCGAGTCGCAAGCTCTGCACGTCCTCTCCGACAAGCGGCAGCCCGACACCGACGAACAGATTCGGGTCGCTGCGCAGCACCAGCGCGCCGTTCGAGACGTAGGCCGAGAAGGGGCTGGTCGCGACCAGCCGCTTGGTATCGGGGGAGAGGACCAGGCCGTCGTCACCGAGCGCACGGCACGCACGCCAGGTGCGCTCGGCGGCGCGAGCGCCCTGGCCTTCGGCTCGAGCGCGCGCCTCGAGGATCGGCTCGGCTTCCTTGGCGTGACCGACTCCGAGGAGGATCTCCGACGCGTCGGGAGCCAGCTTCGCTCGTTGGGCCTCGCTGGCCAAATCCCAGGCGCGTGCAGCTTCCCCCGCCGCCTCGTCCATGAGGATCGAATCGGAGCTGCCAAGGGAGGCGGAGAATGCCAGCTCTGCCCTCGCCAACGCCTCCAGGGCCTCGTCGAGCCGCAGGCCACACTCGTCGAGGGGGAGTCCCAGCCCGAGGGCCACCTGGATCCGATCGACGCGCGAGACCCCGGTGGGCTGTCCGCTGGGCCCCCGCGGGAGGCGTGGGCCATAGACCTCACTGGGCAGCAACCACTCCGCCGTGCCGTCCTGGTCGAGGTCGTCCACCCGTGGGGGGCGCTCGAACGCGGGTCCAGCCAGCTGCACGCCTTGGGTCGTGCCCTCCTCGCCGATCTCCTCCAGGTCGCACCATTCCATGCGGTATCCGCTGTCGGTGCGGAACTGACGGACCAGGATCGGCTCGTCGCCGGTAAACGTGCTCCAGGCGATCAGTTCACTGGCCTCTGGAGGCACCGGCCAGGCGGTCAGCTTTCCGTTGGCTTGAACGGCGAACACCGCGCGCTCGCCTTCGCTCTGGGGTGAGCTGGCCCAGGCGAGCGCCCCTCGTCGTTTCGTGCCGAACATGGCCGGGCGCAAGCGGTCGCAGGGCGACGACGTCTGCAACGTGCGGGAGACCTGGCTGGCTCGCTCGCGGAGCTGCCCCTTCTGGTTTAGCCACACCGAGCGCGAAGAGCCTCCGTCGCGCAGGCGGGCGACCGCGGCCAGAGGTGCCTTGCTCAGCTGATTCTGCACGTTGGTCGTGGTCTGGATCTCGTAGACCCCGTTCTCCGTCGAGAACACGAGCCCCTGGCCGTCGAAGTCGGCAGAGCCGATCTGAGTCCCGGGGTAGCTCCCCAGCTGTTTGCCATTTCCCCGGCTGTGGTGGAGCTGCGTCTGAATGGCGTCTCCCTGACGGAAGAGCAGCACGTACCAACTCCCCGTGCTGAGCAGCCGAGTGCCCGCGGGAACCTGGGCGCCGGCCCCGAGGAGCTGGCCGCCGAGGGTCCCTTGCCAGGGCATGCCGTCCTCGTCAAAGCCGAACAGCGAGTACGCCCCATGGGAGAGCAAGGGCCAGAGCTCGATCGGACGGTCCAGGGCCCAGCGCCCGGCGACGCTCTGGAGCAAGGGACGCCGTGGGTCGCCCGGGAGCAGGACCTCGTGGGCGCGGCCAAACCTGCGGGCACTGACCCAGCGCCCGAGGAGCAGCTCCCGGGCTGCGGCCGCGACCCCGTCTTCGCGTGCAGTGAGACGCAGTAGCTCGCGCTCGGCAGCCCCGCTAGCGCCTGTGGCGAGGGCGGCCCGAGCCAACTTGAGCCTCGCGTCAGCGCCGACCGCGCCTTCGCCGTGAAGCTCGGCCACTCGGCTCCAGCCGATCAACGCGGTCCGCCGTGTCGACTCGTCCAGGCCGTCGAGTTCGGCGGGGAGCTGCGCCGCCCGGACCTCGGCTTCGCGCGGACGGAGGGCATTCAAGCGCTCCGCCGCCACGCTTGCCAGGCCTCGGTCGAAGGCGGCGACCTGCCGAGGGTCGTGGGCCTCGGAGCCGAGCAGCTGGTCCCGCGTGGTCTCGACCAGGCTCGCCGCCGACAGCTCGCCGAGGGCCTCGGCATCACCGCTCGCGAGCGCGGCCTCCAGCAGCTGGAGGTTGTCCTTCAACGCGGCGCTGGCCTGACGTTCCGCGTTCGCGAGGCGGAGGGCGCCGCGGCGCGGGAGCAGGTAGCCCATGACGAGGAGCAAGATCAGCGCCGCGGGCAATACCGGAGCCAGGGGGCGTGCGCGGCGACCGAGCTTACTCAAGATCCGCGGCGCCCGCGCGGCGACCGTGCGGCCCTGCAGCCAGGCCTCCAGGTCGCGCTCAAGGGTCGCGCAGGTCTCGTAGCGCCGCTTGGGGTCCTTCTGCAGGCAGCGCTCGCAGATCGCGACGATCTGAGCGTCCAGGTCCGGGCGCACGAGGGAGATCGGCGGCGCGGGCTCGCTGATCACTGCCTCCATGGTTCCCAGCTGCGAGCTCTCGTGGAACGGCGGGCGCCCGGTGAGGCACTCGTAGAGGACGGCGCCGAGGCCGTAGACGTCGGAGCGTTCGTCGAGGCGGTCGTTGTAGCCCAGCGCCTGTTCGGGTGACATGTAGCTCGGTGTCCCGAGCGCGATCCCCGACTGGGTCAAGCTCTCACCGCCGGTGACCTTGGCCACACCGAAGTCCGTGACCTTGACCTCGCCCTCGGGGGTCACGATCACGTTGGCGGGCTTCATGTCGCGATGGAGGATCCCGTGCTGGTGGGCGTGCCCGAGGCCGCGCGCGGCCTTGGCGATGATCTCTGCAGCGTGATGCGGATCGAGGAACCCCGAGCGGCGGATCAGCTGGTGCAGGGTCTCCCCGCTGACGAGCTCCATGGCGATGTAGAGCACGCCGTCTCGCGCGCCTGCTCGGTAGACCGCCACCAGGTTGGGGTGGGTCAGCTGCGACGCGGCGTGGGCCTCGCGGACGAAGCGGTCGATCTCGCTCTTCTCGGCGTTGGCCCCGCCGAGGAGGGTCTTGAGCGCGACCTTCCTCTGCAGTTGATCGTCCATGGCCTCGTAGACGGCCCCCATTCCGCCCTGGGCGATGAGCCGCAGGATGCGGAACGAGTCGACGGTCCGCCCGACCATGCCCGAGCTGCGCGGTGCGCCCAGGGTGTCGGCCAGGCGGTCGAGGGACTCCGCGCTCACGCGTGGGGTGGGGACGCTCTCCGAGACCAATTGCTTGAGCGGTGGGGGGACCCCGCCGTCGCTCGAGCGCCAGGTGGGGACCTCGCGGTCGACGGGTTCGCGTTCGCTGCGGTCGATGAATGTGGGCCCGTCGCGGTCGACGAACGCCATTTGGCCGCTCGCCGCCAGCTGGCTGTGCTGCAGCGCAGAGGCGTCGAGCTGACGTCCCCTGGAGGCGCCGGGGTCGCTCATGGGCCGGCGGCCGGAGGCGCCGGGGTCGCCCATGGGCCGGCGGCCGGAGGCGCCGGGGTCGCCCATGGGCCGGCGACCCGAGGCTTGCATCTGCCGCACCGCGGAGGCGTCGGTCGGCGGGATCCCGTGTCCGGAGCTGTAGGGGTCACGCGGAGGGCGGCCGCCGTAGTTCGAGCCGTAGGGGTCTGCCGAGGCGGGTTGGGGTGCACCACCGAGCCTGGAGCCATAGGGGTCCGGCTCAGCGATCGCCGGTGGCGGGGGGGCCGAGCGGTCTGCGCTGGGCCCGCTGGCTGGGGGGGGGACCCGGCCGGCGAAGCTAGAGCCGTAAGGGTCTCCGGGGGGACGGGGCGCGGTGCTTCCGAAGCCAGACCGGTAGGGATCGCCTCCCGCGTCAGGGCGCGGGGGCGCGGGCGGGCTGCGGCCAGACTCCGACGGATCCGTAGGGGGCTCAGGCACTTCTGGAGTGTTTCGGCCCTGCAGGAAGCGCGCAAGGGGGATGTGCGGTCCTCGATCGGCGCTGCCATAACGGGGGCATGCTGGTCGCCTACCTCCTCGTGCTTGGCTGTGCCGTGGGCGCGACGGTGTGGGCCCGCTGGAAGCGGGCCATGGTTCTAGCGGGGGTGCTGAAGATCGCGTGTTCGCTAGCCTTCGTCGGGCTCGCCTGCGCGCGCGGGTTCCCCGATGCCCACTACGCGGGGTGGATGCTCACCGGGCTCGGTCTGTCCGCTGCGGGTGACGCGATCCTGCTTGTACGGCGCAAGTCGGCGCTGGTGGTTGGGGCGGCCGGCTTTGCGATCGCGCACCTCGCCTACCTGGTGGCCTGGGGTCGGTTGCTGAGGTTCGACGCTTGGGTGCTCGCTGCAGGGGCCGCGCTCGCCGTGCTCGTGGGCTGGGTCGCCTACTCGACTCGCGCCCGCACCGGGCGTCTGCGTTGGCTCGTCCTGTTCTACGGCTGGGTGCTCGGGGCCAGCGTGGTGTGTGCCGTGGCGGTCGGGGTCCAGGTCGGCGGCCACCTCGCGTGGTCGCTCGGGCTGGGCGGGGTCCTGTTCCTCGTGTCCGACCTCTCGGTGCTGCGGGACCGGATGCTCACTCCCTCGCTCTGGAATCCCACTTGGGGTTTGCCCTGTTACTACGCGGCTCAGGTGTGCTTCGCCCTCTCCGTCGCTCAGGTGCCGGTCGTGCCGATATGACGCAGTGTGTTGACAGGCGGCTCCATCTGGCTTCCCAGATTTCGAAGTTCGGCAGGACTTAGCGGCCAGTTTTATCGCCAGGAAAGGACTTAAGTCTGGATTGGAGGATGGTCTATGGCTTGCACCTCCGGAACTCAATCATGGGACGGCGCAACCTCAATCGACGGCGATCCGAGCTCACTCGGAACCTCAAAAAGCTACGCAGCTCGGGGCGTGTGAAGGCGATCTCTCCGACGCCTTCGGACCTCGATCCGTTCCAGGCGATGCTTCCGGACGTGGTGCACTCCTCGAGCGAGATCGACGCCCTCCGCGACGAGGTGCGCAACCTCCGGCGACTCCACGAAGGGGTGCACTTCCTCACCACCGCTCCGGACCTCGCCACCCTCCGCACCGAGGTGTTGACCTTGGCCACGTCGATGGCCGAAATGCCGCGCGCCATGCTCGCGCTGCGCAGCCGGAAGGGCGGCTACAAGCTCAAGGCGGTTCTCGGTTACGAAGATCGCAAGAGCGAGGACGTGCGCGTCTTGCGCCGGATCCTCAACCGGACCTTGACCAAGCGCGAGGTCCTGCTCGAGGGGAACATCCTCGAGGGAGGAATCCTCGGCTTCGCCCGCTCGGGTCACCTGAAACTGGGCGCGGTGGCCTGCCTGCCTCTGATCAACAAGGGTGACCTGCTCGGCGCCTTGCTCCTGGACGACCCCGAGCGGGACCGGCCGTTTACACCGGCGGAGGCTTCGCTGCTGCGCGGGTTCGCGCGCCACGTCACCGCAGCCCTCTACCGCCTGCAAGGCGAGAACCGCCTGCGGCAGAAGATGTCCGAGATCACGCGAGAGCGCGACCGCCTCGAGGGGCAGACCGAGCGCGCGCAGAAGCTGATCGAGCACGAGCGCAAGCGGGCCTCCGCCTCGCAGGAAGAGCTCAGCGCGCTGCTGACTGGCCCCTTCGTGGGCGCGCAGCGGACCTTTACCCGCCGCTTCCTCTCCCAGGCGCTCCACCGCTCGCGTGGGGACCTGCGCAAGGCCGCTCGCCTGACCGGGCTCAGCCCCGAACAGCTGAAGGTCCTGTTGGAGAAGTTCAAGCTGCTCGACTCGATGAGCAGCTCGGGCAGCCGCCGCGGCGCCCGGGTCTAGGGACGACTCCTTCCTCAGCGGCTACCCTGGGCGGGTGAATCCCTCGCCTCCGAGTCTCGCCGCGATCGAGGGGAGCGTGTTGGGCACCGCCGTAGGCGACGCCCTGGGGCTCCCGCGCGAAGGCCTCAGCCGTCAGCGGGCCGCGCGCTACTACGGCGACGAGCTCAGCCACCGCTTCCTCTGGGGGCGTGGAATGCTCAGCGACGACACCGAGCACACCACCCTGGTGGGGCAGGCCCTGCTGGCCGCAGGGGACGACCCCGAACGCTTCGCACGCTCACTCGGCTGGCGTCTGCGCGGGTGGCTCCTGGCGTGCCCCGCGGGTCTCGGCTTCGCGACTCTGCGGTCGCTGCTCAAGCTCTGCCTCGGCTTTCCTCCTGCCCGCAGCGGGGTCTCCAGCGCGGGCAATGGCCCCGTGATGCGCGCGCCGATCCTGGGCGTATGCCTGGGGGATACGCCTCGGATGCGCGAGCTGCTGCGGATCGCGACCCGGGTGACCCACACCGATCCCCGGGCGGAGGAGGGCGCCCTGGTCGCGGCGCTCGCGGCCCACGCCAGCGCCGCGCCGGATTTCGCGCCCGCTCCCTTCCTCGAGCGGCTGCGGAGCGAGCTAAGCGGTGCGGAGCTGCTGGGTGCCCTGGATCGGATCGAGGTCCACCTCGAGCGCGGGGACGAGCCCGCCGGGTTTGCCGAGGCGTTGGGGCAGCCGCGCGGAATCAGCGGCTACGTGAATCACACCGTGCCGGCCGTCCTCTACTGCTTCTTGGCCAGCCCCGACGACTTCGCCCTCGCCCTGCGGCGGGTGATCGCGCTGGGGGGCGACGCTGACACCACGGGCGCGATCCTGGGGGGGATCGCCGGTGCCCGGGTTGGGGTGGCGGGGATTCCAGAGCTCTGGGTGGCGGGGGTGCGCGACTACCCGCGCTCACTGCCCTGGCTGCGCGAGCTCGCCCGGCGCCTGCACCTGCGCTTTGCCGCTGGCGAGAGCCCGGGGCCGCTGAGCATGGCCTGGCCGGTGACACCGCTGCGAAATGCGCTGTTCCTCACGGTCGTGCTGGCCCACGGCTTCCGCAGGCTGCTGCCGCCCTATTGAGCGCTGGGCTCCCCGCTGGCTCGGGCGGCGCGGAGCGTCTTGCGGGTCGCGGTGGGGAGGCCCAACCCGCTGAGGTCGGCCTGGCGCACCCAGCGCCCGTCGCGGGCGGGCGTCCAGGACGCCGGCACGGCGACCCGAAAGGTGACGGTGCGCCACTCGAGGTGCGAGAAGCGGTGCTCGGCGCGTCCCGCGGGCTGCAAGCGGCGGCGCGTTCCCCAGCGGCGCGCGAGGCGCTGGGCGGCCTGGCTCGAGTCGCCGCCCTCGATCTCGCAGGAGGGGAGCTCCCACATATTGCCCAGCAGCCCCTCCGCCGGGCGGCGGGTCATCAGCCAGCGCCCGTCCGGGCGCTCGAGGAACAGGGCAACCCGCTGCACGGCGGGCGGCGCCTTGCTCGGCCTGGGGCGCGGAAAGGCCTGGGGTTCTTCGCTGGCGTGAGCCACGCAGGCGTCGCGCCAGGGGCAGCGCTCACAGGCCGGCTGCTTCGGGCGGCACACCGTGGCCCCCAGCTCCATCAGGCTCTGGTTGAAGTCGCCGACTCGCGATTCGGGCAAGAGCGCCTCGGCCTCGGCCCACAGTCGTCGCCGCGCGGCCGACTCGCTGGGGTGTTCGCGCCAGCCGCGTAGCCGGCTCAGCACCCGGCCCACGTTGCCATCGAGGATCGGTGCTCGCGTGCCGAAGGCGATGGAGGTCACCGCGCCCGCCGTGTAGCGCCCGACCCCAGGGAGCGCGAGCCAGCCATCGAGGTCCGCCGGCAAGCGACCGCCGAGCTCGTCCACCACGAACCGGGCGCCGCGGTGCAGATTGCGCGCCCGGCGGTAGAAGCCGAGGCCGGACCAGGCCGCGAGCACGTCGTCCTCGCGAGCCCGAGCGAGGCGCTCCACGTCGGGGAAGCGCGCGAGGAACGGCCCGTAGTATGCGAGCACCGTCGCCACCTGGGTCTGCTGGAGCATGACCTCACTGACCCAGATCCGATACGGGTCGCCGGTCTCGCGCCAAGGCAAGTCGCGCTTGTGGGCGTCGTACCAGCGCAGCAGTCGCCGGGCGAGCCGCTCGGGCTTCAGATCCTTCGCGCGACCCACAACCCATCCCCCAGTGGGATCAACACACCGTCGAGTTTCGGGTGGCGGGCGACGGTCTCGTTGAAGGCGCGAATGGCCGAGACCGAGGGCTCCTGATTGGTGGCGTCGAGCAGATGCCCGAAGGCGAAGGCGTTGTCGACGAGGATTAGCCCGCCCGGGCGCACGATCCGCAGGCAGTGCGGGAGGTACGCGGTGTAGCTGACCTTGTCGGCGTCGAGGAACGCCGCGTCTGCCGAGGCGTCTGGGATCGTGGGCAAGACCTCGATCCCCTTGCCGAGTCGGACCTCGACCCGGTCGGCGACGTCGGAGCGGCCGATCCACTCGCGCGCGAACTCGGCGTGGCTCGGCTCGACCTCGATGGTGATCAGCTTTCCGTCCGCAGGCAGCGCGCGGGCCATGGCCACCGCCGAGTAGCCGCCGAGGGTCCCGACCTCCACGACCTCTCGGGCGCCGTGCAGCTGGAGCAAGATCCGCATGAACTGCGCTTGCTCCGCGGCGATGGAGATCTTTGGCAGGCCCGCGGCGTGCGCAGCGGCGCGCAGCTCGCCGAGGAATGCGTCCTCTCGAGGGGCGTGGGCCGCGACGTAGTCGGCCAGGGCGCGCGAGACTGGGTCGGAGTGCTCGGACATGTCAGTCTCCCAGGGCGTCGAGGCGGGCGCGGGCCACGCCGGCCGGGAACTCGTGGCCCCCCAGGCGCGCGTTGGCGAGGACCTCCTCGTAGTGGGCGCGGGCGCCCGCTGTGTCGCCGGCTTGCTCGCAGGCGAACCCCTCGACGAAGGGGCCGCAGTTGCGCTGGCCGACGCCCTCGAGCAGCGCGCTCTCGGCGAGGGCCTCCGCGTCGACTTCGCCCAGGGCCCGGCCGCAGGCGTCACCCCAGAAGGCGTCGGGCCACGCTCGGGGACGCTCCCGGCCACGCTTCCAGCGCGCGCGGGCGGTCTCCGGCTGGGCGCCGGCGACGGCGTAGCCCGACCAGAAGGCGAGGTAGGGGAGCAGGGGCTTGTCCTCGGGGTAGGCCTCGAGGATCGCCTCGAACTGGGCCGCGGCTGCTTCGGGTCGCCCCTGCTCGAGCTCGTGGAGCGCGAGCTCGAGCTTCCAGCCGCTGCCTTCGGGTTGGTGCTTCAGCGCGGCCTCGAGCACTCCCCGCTGGAGGTCGGGCTTGCCCAGCGCGCGATAGGTCACGGCGAGCAGCAAGGCTTGCTGCGCGGACGGGGGCTTCCCGGCGGTCTGCGTCTTGGCGAACTCGAGGGCCTGCTCGGTGTCGCCGGAGTCGAGCAGGCAACCCAGGTATTCCCGGGCGGCGGTGAAGGCGTAGCCAGACTTGTTGAGCAGCGGCTGCAGCTCTTCGAGGGCGGCGGCGTAGTCGCCGCGGGCGCGCTCGGCGGCCGCGAGGCGCATGTGGCCGCTGAAGAACGGGTCGGGGCGCTCGCGCTTCCCGGCGAGCTCGATCGCCAGCGCCGCGCGCTCCCTCGCCTGCTCGGCGTCACCCGCGCGCAGGTCGAGGTAAGCCAGCCTCTCCATGGCCCAGTAGAGCTGGGGGTTGGCGTCGAGGGCGGCCTCGAACTCCTTTCGCGCGGCCTCGCCCTTGCCCGGCTGACGGGCGAGCATCCTCCCGTAGAGGTAGTGGTCGAGGTCCGAGGCCTGGGCGGCCGCGGCGCGCTCGGCATAATGCTCGAGGGCGCCCGCGAAGCCCTGGTAGCCGATGCGCTTGGACTGCAGCCCGTGTCGAGTCGGGACGTGCTCGGGCACGAGCTTGATCACCGACTCCATGGCGGCCACCGACTCGGCGTTGCGGCCCAGTCCGCCGAGGGCGTCGGAGTGCATTTGGTGGGCCAGGGCGTTGGTCGGTTGCAGCTCGAGGTGCGCTCGCAGGTGTTCGATGGCCTTGTTGAGCTCGCCCTTGAACATGTAATTCGTTGCCAGCTGGAACAGCGCCGTGCTCGGGTCTCCGCCCTCTCGCTTGGTGCCCTCGAGCACCTTTTGCCACATGGGGCGCGCCTCGTCCCAGCGCTGGAGGTCTTGTAGCGCCAGCGCCCGGTGGCGGAGGACGCTGAGGTCTTCGGGGGCCAGCTCGTAGGCGTGATCGAGGTAGGTCATTGCCTCCTCGCTCTTGCCCAGGCTGATCAGCGCTGCCCCGGTGAGCACGTTGGCGTGGACGTTGTCGGCGTCGGCGGTGAGGGCCTTCTCCAGATAGACCAACGCCTCGACCGGGTTGCGCTCGGACTGCAGCAGCCGCTGCGCTTCGTCGAGGTGCTGCTGGATCTGATCGGGGTTTGCGGCGTCCTGGGGCTTGCCGTTCCCCAGGGAGAGGATGGCCACGATCGCCGCGCCGCACGCCGCGAGGAGCACGATCGCGGGGAACATGGAGCCCCCGCCGGTGGGCTCCCCTGCTGGGGCGGGGGTCGATGACGGGGTGAGGTCCTGGGAGGGGGACGGCTCGGCGACGCCGTCGTCCTTGGGCGTCTTTCCCGCGTCGTCGCTCGGCTTGGGGCTCTCCTCACCCACCGTCAGAGCACCTGGGTCAGCAGCGCCCGCTGTGCGTGCATGCGGTTCTCGGCCTGATCCCAGATCGCCGAGCGCGGGCCGCGGGAGACGTCGCGGGTGATCTCCTCGCCGTAGTGCGCGGGGAGGCAGTGGAGCACGATGGCGTCGTCGCCGAGGTCGACCAGGCCCTGGTCGATGATGTAGCCGTCGAAGTCCTTGAGGCGTTTCTCCTTCTCGGCCTCCTGGCCCATGCTCGTCCACACGTCGGTGTAGAGCACGTTCACGTCCTTCGCGGCTTCGCGGGGGTCGGTGAGCTGCACCAGCTTGCCCCCTGCGGCGGCGGCCTCCTGCTCGATCGCGGCGACGTCCTTCTCGGGCATCCAGTAGCCCTTGGGCGCCGCGATGCGGAACTCCATGCCGGACTTGACGCAGGCCAGGGCGAGGGAGACGGCGACGTTGTTGCCGTCGCCAATGAACGCCAGTGACTGTCCGCGCAGGGGTCCGCGCCACTCCTGGATCGTTTGCAGGTCGGCCAGCGCCTGGCAGGGGTGCTCGCCGTCGCTGAGCGCGTTGATCACGGGCACCGTGGCGTGCTCGGCGAGCTGCTCCACGATCGAGTGCTCGAACACCCGCGCCGAGATCACGTCGAAGTAGCGGGAGACGACGAGCGCGACGTCGTCGACCGCCTCGCGCTTGCCCATGCCGACCTCGGCCGGGGAGAGGTAGACCGAGGTCCCGCCGAGGTGGCCCATCGCGACCTCGAAGCTGGTGCGGGTGCGGAGCGATGGCTTCTGGAACAGGAGCCCCAGCACCTTGCCGGTGTGGGGGTGGTCAACGATCCCGGCTTGGAACCGCCGCTTGAGCTCGCTGGCGAGCTGCAGCAGGTCGTGCAGCTCGCGGTTGTTCAAGTCGGACACGCTGAGAAAGCTGCGACCGCGTAGGGCGTTGCCGGCCATGAGGTGCCTCCAGAAGGGTCTTGGCGAGCCGCCCAGTCTATCCGCCGACCCCCCCGGGGCCAGCGCCAAGCCGGGGCGCGAACCAACGCAAAGCGGGCGCAGCCGTCAGGCCGCGCCCGCTGTAGGCGCCACCCGGATTCGAACCGGGGAATAACGGATTTGCAATCCGTCGCCTTACCACTTGGCTATGGCGCCGTGGCCAGAATGTTAGCAGGGGGGGTCGGGGCCGACAACGCACGGTTCTGCCCCGCGAGGGTCGGCTAAGCTGGAGCCATGCTGTCCCGTGCGTGCTTGCTCCTGACCCTGGCCGCCGCCGCCCTCGCCGTCGGCCAGGAGGTGCCCCCGGACGACCACCGCGAGGTCCGCGGGGTCACGATCAGCTGTCAGACCTGGGGCTGGGAATGGGGCAGTGACGCGATGGTCGAGGCCCTGCGCGAGGTCCGCGCCCTCGGCGCCAACTGGGTGCTGATCCACCCCTACGCGCGGATCCAGAACGACGGCACCGTCTCCAGTCGCCGCCTAAAGCCAAACCAGGCGCCGAAGTGGCTCACGCGGCCGCTCGCCGAGGCCCACGCCCTGGGTCTCAAGGTCGCGCTCAAGCCGCACCTCGCCTACTGGGGCAGCCGCTTCAGCTGGCGCGGAGAGATCGGCTTCGAGGACGACGCCGCCTGGGGCCGCTTCTTCCGCAGCTATCGCGCCTGGTTCCTGAGCCTGGTCGAGCAGGCGGGGGGCGTCGACGCGATCGTGGTCGGGACCGAGCTCGACCGCACCCTGGGGCACGAGGCCGAGTGGCGGGGGTTGATCAAGGACGTGCGCAGCCGAAGCAAGGCGCCGCTCACGTACGCGGCCAACTGGACGCACTACACCAAGGTGCCGTTCTGGGACGCCCTGGACGTGATCGGGGTCCAGGCCTACTTCCCCCTCGTCGCGCACCAGCGACTGCCCAGCGAACGCGAGCTCGAGCAAGGCTGGGGCAAGGTGCTGGCCGACCTCGAGCGCTACGCGCGCAAGCAGCGTCGGCGCGTGCTGTTCACCGAGCTGGGCTACAACGACTCCGCCAAGGCCGCCCGTGAGCCGTGGGCATACCAGCGGGGCGGGCCTCAGGCCGACGAGACCCAGCGCCGCTGTTACCGGGTCGCCCTCGACGTCCTCGGCAAGAGCGACACGGTCTGCGGGGCCTTCCTCTGGAAGTGGTTCCCGGGCGACGCGCGCGGCGAAGACTTCCTCCTCTCTCGCCCTGGGGTGCGCAAGGTGCTCCACGAGGCCTGGGGCAAGCACGCGCCGAAGTGAGCCCGTCTCGGAGTCGTTAGGCGAGGAACCGCGCCCGCTGCTCGGGGGTCGGCAGCTTGCACTGGGTCGCCGGGCCGAAGATTCGCATCCGGTTCCTGGAGACCAGGGCGTAGCCCAGGTTGGCCAGGGTCCGCGGAACCAGGAGCTGACCGAGCTTGGCGAGCGCCCGCCAGGGCGCCCCCATGCGCCGCCCGATCCCGCACACCGCGTCCCACTGCTGGGCGACGCGCTCGCACGGACCGGCGTGGTCGGTGACCAGGATCAGCGATTCGAACGGCCCCTCGAGGGGCGCCACGGGATGGCGTCGCAGGAGGGCCTGCCCGGTGTCGCCCTGGAGCGCGGCGAAGCGCACGCTGGGCACGCGCTCGAGGTCCAGGATCGTCTGCACGCTCCGGGTGCAGAGTCCGCACTCGCCGTCGTAGAGCAACACCGGCAGCTCGCGCGGCTCCTTCCGCGGGCGCCCGAAGAGCTGGCCCAGGCCGCCGAGCACGGAGAAGCCCGCGCCGAGCACCCAGCCGTGGGCGAGGAGCATGGTCTCGCGCTCTAGCGGCGGCGCGCCGAGGTCGCGCAGGGAGTAGGTCACCCCGAACCCCAGCCCCGCGAGGAGGGCCAGCCCGCCGACGGCGAGTACGCCGCGCCCCGCGACCCCTGGTTGCTCGGGAATCCACCAGAGGAAGAGGAACCCGGCGAAGCCACCCAGGGCCAGGGCCAGGACTCCAGCGCCCCAGGGCTCGAGGGCGGGGGAGGCTGCGATTCCGACCCCGGTCACAGCGAAGCCGAGCCCCAGCGTGGCACCGCAGGCGCCCAACACGAGGCGCGCTCGGGGAACGCGCTCGGCTCCGTGGGCGAGGAGTGTCAGCGCGGCGAAGCCCGTGACCGTGGCATGGGCGCAGGCGAGCAGGATCTTGCCCGGGTCGAGGCCGGGCAACTCGACCCCGGCGCGGCTCGCGATCAACCACCCCGCCCCTGCGACGAGGAACAGCTGGGCCAAAGCGCGGAGCGCGCTGGGGACGCAGCGGCGACGGGCGAGCTCGCGGCTCGCGTCGAGGGTCAGCGCGGCGCACACCAGCGCCCAGGGCAGCGCGGCGACCCAACCCCAGGGCGCGCTGAGCTCGCTCGAGAGGACCACGACCAGGCTCGCCGCCCACACCGGCGTGGCTGCCCAGCGCGGACCTCGGGCGGCGAGGAGCACGGGGACCGCGACGGCGAGCAGGAACCCCACCAGGCGCTCGATGGCGACGAGGTCGCCCTCCGGCGGGCCGAGCCACAGTCCGCGGGCGACGACGGCGACGGCGCCCCAGGTGGCGACGCGCAGCCACACTCGCGGGGCTTGGGTCATGGGCTTCATCGGTCGCATTCTCCGGGCAACTCGCGCCACCCGCAACGCGCGAGTCCCCGGCCTGGGAGCGGGAGAGGGGACCTGCTACCGTGCGGCCCGCGGAGGGACGCCATGGCCCACGAAGACAGCGGGACGATCAACCTCGACCTCTCGGTGTGGACCGCAGCGCTGATCGCCGTCGGCGTCGTGTGCATGACCCTCGCCTTCGAGACGGGGACCGGGTTCGCGGCCGCCTCGGGAGCGCCGAGGCACGTCGACACGGAGCACGTCGAGGTCCACGCCCCGCGGTTGACGATCTTGCACACCAACGACATTCACGGGCAGGTCTTGCCTCGCGGCGCGTCGAGAGGACTGGTGGCCCTCGGCCGGCGGATCCGCCAGGAGCGCGACGCCGCGCGCCAGGCCGGCGACGCGGTGCTCTTGCTCGACGCGGGGGACCTGTTCAAGGGGACCCCCGAGGGCGACCTCACCGACGGGCAGGTGGTCGTGGAGTGGATGAACCACCTCGGCTACGACGCCGTGGCCGTGGGCAACCACGAATTCGATCACGGGATCGAGGTCGCCGAGCGGCTCGCCGAGGCCGCGGAGTTCCCCTTCCTCGCAGCCAACCTCTACGAGGAGCAAGGTGGCGAGCGCCCTGCGTGGCTGGGGCGCGGGACTCCCGAAGGACCGCTGCGCGGCGCCGCGCTGCTGAAGACGGTCTACGACGGGTGGGGTCGTGCGCTGCGGGTGGGGATCGTGGGGACGACCCCGGCGAACCTGGCGTCGGTGACCCTCGCGGGACTCACCGCTGGCCTGCGCGCCGAGGACGAGGTCGCTGCCCTGCGCCCGGTGCTCGACGCGCTGCCCCGCGACCTGGACCTCGTGGTCCTCGTCTCTCACAGCGGGATCGAGCGCGACACCCGGGTCGCCGCGGCCCTCGGTGAACGCGTCGACGTGATCGTGGGCGGGCACAACCACCGCACGCTCCCCGAGGGTCAGCGGGAGGGGTCGGTGCTCATGACCCAGACCGGGGCCAAGACCGAGTTCCTCGGACGAGTCCAGGTCGATTTCCCCCCCGGTGAATCCCCGCGAGCGGTGGCCGAGTTGCTCGAACCCGGCGACGACCTCGAGGCGGTGCTCGCTCCCCACGTGGCGGAGGTCCAGCGCGAGTTCGCCGAGGTCGTCGGCGAGCTGCAGGCGCCGCTGCGCCGCGCGTCCGGCTTCGCCTCCTCAGCGCTGGGAAACCTCGAGACCGACCTCATGCGGCAGCTGACCGGGGCGGGCGTGGCCCTGCAGAACAAGCCAGGGATCCGGGCCGACCTCGAGGCCGGGCCCGTGACCCGTCGGGCGGTCTACGAGGTGGCCCCCTTCGGGAACGCCGTCGTCAGCATGCAGCTCAGCGGGGCTCAGCTGCGCGAGCTGCTCGAGTCCTGCCTGGCCGACGAACGGTCGGTGTGCGACGTCTCCGGGCTGACCGTGCGCTTCGACCTCGCCCGCCCGCCCGGGGAGCGGGTGGTCGGGATTCAGGTCGGCGAGAAACCGATCGAGGACGAGCGCTCCTACCGGGTGGCGACGAACGACTTCCTCGCCAGAGGAGGCGACGACAAGGTGGTGTTCACTCAGGGCAGCGAGCGCGAGGAGACTCAGCGCCTCCTGCGCGATCTGCTCGAGGCGTTCCTCCGGGAGAACGCCCCCTACGCTCCGCCGCCGATCGAGGCGCGGCTGGTCACGGTAGACTGAGCGCGTGCCCCACCCCTCCCCTCCTGGCGCGCCGCTCGCGCGGGGCCTCGCCCTCGCGCTGCTCCTGCCCCTGCTCTGCGTCGGGGCGGCCGAGGCCACGCCCCCGGAGGTCCGCTACCGCTACGGGGTCGTCGTCGAACCGGACACCGGTGAGCTGCGCGCCAAGGGGGTGATCTCCGTGCACAACGCCGGGGATACACCGCTGACGTCGCTCCCGCTGGTGCTCTACCCCAACCGCTTCCGTGAGCTCGACCCGGCGATCACCGACGTCAACGTCGACCGCTACTACGTGCGCTTCTTCGACTGGGGCCGCGCCGAGCTCGAGGGAGTCCGACGCCTTGGCGGGGGGAGCCTGAGCACGCGTCCGCACCCAGCGCCGCTGCCCGCAGGGGTCGCGGTGGAGGTGCTCCTCGATCCGCCCGTCGTTCCTGGAGGGCGCCTCGACCTCGAGGTCGACTACACGGCTTACATCCCAGAGCGCCTGGGCGCCTTCGGGCGGCACGAAGGCCGCTGGACCCTCGAGGGCGGCTGGCTGCCCTACGTCCCCGAGCGCGACGCGAAGGGCGTCCGCGACCCCCAGCGACCGCCGGCTCGCGCGCTCTACGTCATGGACCTCGAGGTGGACTGGCCGGACCCCGAGGCTCCGCGCGCCGTGCTCCTGGACGGGCAGCCGGTGGAGAGCGGCGTGACCCAGCGCTTCGAGGGCTGCTCGCCGTCGCTAGCCCTGGGGGGGCGGCTGTGGGCGTTGGCCGAGGCCGACCCCAAGGCCCGCGCGCCGGGCGTCAGCGTCTACGGCAGCCAGGGGGACACGGAGCGCGCCGAACGCCTCGTGGGCCTGGCCCAGAGCGCGGGGACCTTCCTCCGCCGGGAGTTCCCCGAGTCGGGGGAGGCCCCGGGTGAGTTGGTGTTCGTCGAAGCCCCGCTGCGCGACCGCAACGTGCTCGTGGCCGACAAGACGATCTTCTACTCCGATCGGATCTTCGAGGTGTTCGTGCTCCTCGAGACCCTCAACGAGGTCGCAGTGTGGCGGGGCTCGATGCAGGCGCTCCTCCGCCAGGACCTGGAACCGGTGCCCCTGGGTGGCGACCGCGACTGGGTGATCGAGGCGCTGGCGTGGTACGCGGTGCAGACCTGGGCCAAGGACCGGGGCGGGCTCGAGGGCAGCGACATTCGCACCGCAATGGGCTGGTTCGACTGGATCCCCTCGGTCGACAAGATCCTCCGCGCGCCGAAGTTCCCCGACTCCGGCGTCTACTTCGGCTACTTCTACGAGAACTGGGTCAGCGTGCCCGACAGCTTCTCCCGCGCGCTGTGGCGCCGCCAACGGGGGCGCGTGCTCCTGGAGAAGCTGCGCGAGAAGCTGTCCCCTGCCGACCTCGAGGCGCTCGTGCGCGAGTGCGTCGGGTCCGAGGCGGACGGCCCCGACTTCCGCGCACTGGCCAGCCGCTACCGCGCCGACCTCGACCCCGGGTTCTACGACCTCTGGCTGGGGCCCATGCCGAACCAAAACCTCGTGCTCGAGGACGTGGAGACCGTCGAGGAGCTCTCCGACGGCGGGGAGCGGGTGCGGGTCACGATCCGTCGCGAAGGCGACCCGCGGGTCTCGGAGGTGGGCGAGCCGGTCACCGTGCAGGGCGAGGGGCCGGACGGCGAGCCGACCGAGGCGACCTGGGACGGGAAGGGCGAGGTGGGACAGGTGGTGCTGACGACCGACGGCGCGTTCCTGACCCCGATCCGCCTCGACCCCGGCTACCGGATCGCGCAGAGCTTCCGCGGCGACGACCTGCGCCCGCGCTACCCCCGCTTCCTGCTCAACCGCTTCAGCGCGCGGGTCGACCTCAACAACGGCAACCGCAACGAGATCGACGCCGGGATCACGATCTTGCCCTTCCGCGACTACCAGGATCGGATCCTGGTCGACGGCTTCTACGAGCAAGACGAGCGCGGGATCACGATCGGCTACGGGCGCGGGTTCGGCTTCTGGGTCGACGAGCGCAGCTACGGCGCGGGCGGACGGATTAGCCTCACCGCGCAGCAGGTCACGGCAGGCGTGCTCAACGATCGGACGACCATCGAAGAGTCGGAGGGGACCCTGGTCACGGTCTCGGGAAGCCTGGGCTTCGACAGTCGGCAATACAGCGTCGACCCCACGTGGGGCTTCGGCGTCGGCGTCGGCGCGGAATACTCCGACAAGATCTTCGGCACCGACTTCCGCTTCGTCTCGGTGGGCGGCGGTGGCTCCTTCGTGGCTCAGCTCTGGCGAGGGACCCACCTGGGGGCCGAGCTGCGCTGGGGTCAGATCGAGGGGAGCGACATACCCACCCAGCGGCTGTTCGACGCCGGCGGCGAGAACACGATTCGCGGCGTGCAGACCAGCCGCTTCGTCGATCGCTCCATGTTCGTGGTTCGCACCGAGTTGCGGCACCACGTGTTCACCGACATGAACCTGCCCTTGCTCTGGCTGAGCTGGGTTCGGAAGCTGCAGGCGGTGCTCTTCCTCGACGCGGGCGATGTGGGCGAGACCGTCGACCGGGTGATTCGCGACGCCGACGACTGGAAGTGGGGCACCGGCTTCGGCTTCCGCGTCTTCCTCGACGTGTTCGGGGTCGCGAGGACCACCCTGCGTTTCGACGTCGGCTTCCGTATCGACGAGACCGACGAGGTGGAGCCCGAGTACTACTTCGGGTTGAACCAGAGCTTCTGAGGTCTACGAGACCCCGTCGAGCAAGCCGGAGACCCGGTGCAGGAGCTCTTCGGCGGTGAAGGGCTTGCCCACGAAGTCGGAGGGTACTCCGCTCGGCGCCTGACTTGGGTGCTGCTGCGAGCCCGAGACGAAGAGCACCCGCAGCCCAGGTCGCCGGGTTGCGAGCTCGGCGGCGAGCTCGTGGCCGCTTTGCTGAGGGAGCACCACGTCGGTGAGCAGCAGCTCCAGGGTGCCGGAGTGTTCGGCGTCCAGGGCCAGGGCTTCGTCCGCGGTCGCCGCCGCCAGCACGGTGTAGCCGCGGCGGCGGAGCATGCGCGCCGTCAGCTCGCGGACGATCCGTTGGTCGTCGACCACCAGCACGGTAGCCGTGACGGGCGCCGCGTGGGGCGGGGTGCTCGATTCCTGCGCCATTCCCACTCCAAGCGGTTGATCCTACCGCGCGGTGGAGCCCCAGGGCAACGGCCTCGCCCCGACCCTTTGGCCGGCGCGAGGCCACCTGGGGTGACCCCGGTTCACTCCGGAGTCGTGAGCCGGGGGAGCACGGTCCAGGCGTAGGCGACCAGCGCCTGACGCTGTTCGTCGGCGAGGGGCAGGCGGCTCAGGGTTTCGAAGGCGTCGACCTGGGCGCGTAGTGCCCGCAGCCCGTCGCTGAGCGTGAAGGCCCAGGCCTCGGCCTGGGGGACGGGTGGACCCAGCGCCGCGGCGAGCCAGTCGTCGAGGATCGGCTCCACGCCCGGAGTGGACGGGTCGATGCCGATCTCGCCGAGGGTGGTCTGCAGCTGGGCCAGGAGCTCGGCCGGCTCGGACCCTGTGAGGAAGCGAGTCGTGGCCGTGAACACCAGGACCGGCGAGAAGAGGTCCATGCCGCTGACGTGCCTCAGCTGTTCGTCTCCGAGGGCCGCGAGCTGCTGGGGGCTCAGCACGCGGTCGACCCCGGCGCGAAACTCGGCCTTGAGCGCGATCTCGTCGGCGAGCTTGCGGGCGAGCACGGTGCTGTCGGTGTAGCCGAGCTGGGCCTGGGCCCAGGCGGCCTCGTAGGCGCGGCCGAGGTCGTCGACCTGCGCGCGGTGCCCCTCGTCCAGGGGCAAGCCCGCGCTCTCGAGGTAGGCGTCGAGGAGGGTCGCGAGGAACGCCGGGTGAACGTATTCCCCGTTGGTCTGCGCGTGGGTCGGGAGCTTGCCCTTGACCTCGATGTATGCCTCCACCAGCTTCGAGTTCGCCTTGTAGATCTCGATCTGCAGCTCCTGGCTGGGAGACTCACCCCGGAGGCGCAGCTCGCGCACCTTCGCGAGCAAGGGCAGCATGGTGCCCACCGCCTTGGCGGGGATCTCCCAGTCGAGCTCAGCCAGCTTGGCGCGCTCGGGGCTGGGGTCGCCGAAGGTGAACACGCGCCGCGCCGGCGGGGCCAGCGGGGTCTCGCTCGGCTGCTCCGGGGCTGGGCCACCGGCGAGCTTGGCCTCGAGCTCGGCGACCCGGGCCTCGAGCGCAGCCTTCTCGGCCTCGAGCGCGGCGTTGCGCTCGCTGAGCTGGACCTCGGCGGCCTCGGCCTCGGCCTGGGCTTCCTGGGCGGCCTCCAACGCCTGGGCGCCGACGGCGACCCGGCGCACCCCGGCGTCGTCGGCCAGGGCAGCCTGCCCCTGGCCGACCTCGACGGCGCGGCCGTCCTCTCCAAACAGCACGGCGCCCGTGAGCACCGAGACTCCGACGACGACCGCGAGTCCTGCAGCCTTGATTCCTGTTCCTGCCACGATGACCTCCTCTACATGAACGTCGAACACCGTCCCCAGCACGCGCACCGGGCCGCGTGGGGTCTCCACGCGAAACGGCAGCTCTGGGTTCGAGACGACGGAAAAGCGCGCGCGTCCCCGGTGCAGACGCAGCGCGCGGGTGTTCGTCAGCGAGAGCGCCGCGCCGGGCGCGGCGTAGACCGCGCTCCCGTCGGCGAGGCGCAGGGTCAACCCCTCGGCGCCGGCGACCACGCGCCCGGTCGCCAGCGCGGCCCCGGCGCCGCTGCGCCCCTGGGGTCCGCGGGCGCTCCCCTCCAGCACCCGCGCCGGCGGAGGCGGGTTCAACCAGCGTGGCAGGCGCGAGCCGAGCGTGAGCGCGGCGGCGGCCGCGAGGACGCAGGCCAGCGCCCAGGCCCAGCGACGGCCCGCGGGACGCGGCGCGGAGAGGGCCGCATCGAGCTCGTCCAGGGCGGCGAGCTCGCGGGCGCACGCCGCGCAGTCGGCCACGTGCTCGAGCAGGGGCTCGGGCTCCTCGACGGCTCCCAGCAACAGCTCGCCCAGCCGGGGGCGGATCGCGTCGCAGTCCGGGGCTTCGCTCACGAGGCCCCCAGCGCAGCGCGCAGCTTGCTCAGTCCACGGCCGAGCCAGGTGCGCACGGTGTGGGGGTTGGCCTCCAGGCGCTCGGCGATCTCGTCCACGCTCAGCTCCTCCAGGTAGCGCAGTCGCAGCGCGCGACGGTAGGGGTCGGCGAGGCCGTCGAGGGCTGCGCGCGCGCGCGCAGCCTCGGCGCGTTGGAATACGACCTGCTCGGGCGGCGGCAGGGGCTCGGGTCGCGGGGCGCGGCCGAGGGCGCGCGCCTGGCGCCCGCGCTTGCGCAGACGGTCGATGGCCACGCGCGTGCACGTCGCCAGCAGCCACGCCCCGAGGGCGCGCGGCTCGCGCAGCTCTGCCTGGATTCCGCGTTGAAGCGCCTCGTGCGCCACGTCCTCAGCCTCCACGGGGTCGCCCAGGACGCGCAGCGCGCAGCGCACCAGGCGCGGTCGGTGCGACTCGAGGTCCTTCACCGCCGTCCTTGCGCCAACGTCTCGTGTGCCCAGCGGGCCTCCCCCGTTCTCCCTACGCCTATAGACGCGGACGTCGGCTGCGCTGACTCAGGGACCGGGGGAATTTCCAAGAGCGTCCTCCGCCAGCAGGACTTAGGGGCTCGCTCAGCCGAGCATGGGGCCCAGGCCAGTGGCCTCGCGGCAGTGGGCGACGGTCTCCTGCGCGACCTCGCGCGCG
>Ga0070727_10001127_pt1 | contig 29415 bp, 21 predicted proteins | sample tdAd472_FD_66722 | JGI IMG/M metagenome (GOLD analysis project Ga0070727, IMG submission 66722) | Marine sediment microbial communities from the Atlantic coast under amendment with organic carbon and nitrate - tdAd47.2 | ecosystem: Environmental > Aquatic > Marine > Coastal > Sediment | place...
ACCTACCCGGTTGTGATCGTCAAGGTCGACGACGTGGAGAAGATCGAGCCGATCAACGAGTCGATCAAGAAGCTGGGCTTCGCCACGATCACCATCAACGACATCTTGCAGGTGATCGGGATCGTGTTCGTGGTCGTGAAGTTGATCCTCGGCTTCTTCGGGAGCATCGGCCTCGTGGTCGCGATCTTCGGGATCGCGAACACGATGGTCATGGCGGTGATCGAGCGCACCCGGGAGATCGGCGTGCTCAAGGCCCTCGGGGCGCGCAACCGCGACATTCGCCGAATGTTCCTCGCCGAGGCGTGCACCATCGGCTTCGGCGGCGGGTTCATGGGCGTCGCAGGCGGCTGGCTGATCGGCGTGGTGCTCAACACCATCGCCGCCTGGGGCTTCAAGGAGCAGCTCGGTGGCGAGCACATCGCGTTCTTCCAGCTCAGCGGTCTCTTGATCCTCGGCGCGGTGGGGGTCGCGACCCTCGTGGCCGCGGTGGCCGGGATCTACCCGGCTGCGCGCGCGGCCAGACTCGACCCGGTCGAGTCGTTGCGGGTCGAGTAGTGGAGCCCGAGGACTCGGTCTCGAGCTGGGACGCCGTCGCCGCGGCCTACGCCAGCTACTGGAGCCCGCGGTTCCTGCCCTACCTCGAGCAGGTCCTGGCCGACTACGACCCACCGCCGGGTGACCTGGCGGTCCCCGGGGCTGGGCCAGGCGACGAGGCGGTGCTCCTCGCGGAGCGCTTCCCCGAGCGGACGGTGTGGGCCCTCGAGCCCGCGGCGAACATGCTCGACCTGCTGACCGCGCGCGGGCTGCCGAACAACCTCGAGGTGCGCAGCGCCCGCGCCGTGGAGGTCAGTCAGCACGTGCGCGAGGCGGGCGGGGTGGTCTCCAGCTTCGTGCTCCAGCTGCTCCCCGATCGCGCGGCCGCGCTGGCGGATTGGCGGAGCGCCTCGGTCACGGGCGCGGAGGCCCGGGTCGTGTTCTGGCCCCGGCAGACCGAAGGCGCGTGGTTCCGCCTGGGCGAGGCGATCCAGGCGGCCACCGGCGTCCCGCGCCCCGACTGGGAGCGGCCCCTCACCGCGCGGCTCCCCGAGCTGGGCTGGACCCTCGAGCGCTCGACCGACCTCGTGCACGCGATCGCCCACGCCGACGTGGACGAGGCCTGGTGGAGCCTTGTCGATGGCTGCTCGCTGCAGATGCTCCTCCAGCGCGCCGGGCCTCAGGCCCTGGCGCGCTGCGAGGCCGCCTGGAAAGCCGACTCCGGGCTCGAGACCACGCCGCTGGGGGTGGTCCACCGTCCTACCGCGCGGCTGTGGGTTCTCCGCGCGAGCTGAGCTGGAGTCCGTTGGGGGGCTGGCGTCGGCTCCCCGATGTGCTCGACTGCAGGTCAGGGGAGGTCTCATGAGTTGGATCCTTTGGTTCGATTCCGTGGGCCGCGACGCGATCGCCAAGGTCGGGGGCAAGAACGCCGCCCTCGGTGAGCTGCTGAGTGGGCTGACCGAGGCGGGGTGCCGCGTCCCCACCGGGTTCGCGGTCACCGCGGCGGGCTACCGCAGCTTTCTCGAAGCCAACGACCTGGCGCGGAGCATCGCCGGGCTGGACGGCCTCGATCTGGACGACGTCGCTGACCTCGCCCGCCGGGGAGCCAAGCTGCGCGAGGCGTTCCTTGCCGGGGCCTTCCCCGCTCCGCTCGAGGAGGGGATCCGCGCGGCCTACGCGGAGCTCTGCCAGCGCGTCGGGGAGGACGAGCTCCCGGTGGCGGTGCGCTCCTCGGCGACCGCCGAGGATTTGCCCAGCGCGAGCTTCGCCGGGCAGCAAGAGTCCTTCCTCCACGTCCGCGGCTCCGACGCCGTGCTCGAGCACGTGCGTCGCTGTTACGCGAGCCTGTTCACCGACCGCGCGATCAGTTACCGCCAGAAGCGGGGCTTCGACCACCTGCAGGTCGCGCTCTCCGCGGGGGTCCAGCAGATGGTCCGCGCCGACGACGCGAGCTCCGGGGTGATCTTCACCCTCGACCCCGAGAGCGGCCACCGGGACGTGATCTACGTGACCTCGAGCTGGGGCCTGGGCGAGAACGTCGTCCAGGGGCGCGTCGGGCCCGACGGGTTCACGGTGCACAAGCCGACGCTGCGTCAGGGCTTCGCCTCCATCGTGGGCAAGCAGCTCGGGACCAAGGAGCAACGCCTCGTCTACGACCCCGAGGCCGGGGCGCTGGTCAACCGCTCGGTGCCGGACGCCGAGCGCGCGCGCTTCTCCCTCGAGGACGAAGACGTGCTGACCCTCGCGCGCTGGGCGCTGGCGATCGAGGACCACTGGAGCCGGGAGGGGACGCCCACCCCGATGGACGTGGAGTGGGCCAAGGACGCGGTCTCCGGCGAGCTGTACGTGGTCCAGGCCCGCCCCGAGACCGTGCACTCCCAGCGCAGCTCTCCGGTCTTGCGTCAGTACGCCCTCGAGCAGACCGGGGAGCTCCTGGTCGCGGGGTTGGCGGTGGGTGACTCGGTGGCCAGCGGCCGCGTGCGGGTGATCCACAGCCCGTCGGACATGCAGCTGTTCCAGGAGGGCGAGGTGTTGGTGACCGAGATCACCGACCCCGACTGGGAGCCGCTCATGAAGAAGGCGGCTGCGATCGTCACCGAGCGCGGAGGGCGGACCTCCCACGCGGCGATCGTCTCGCGCGAAATGGGCCTCGCAGCGGTGGTCGGCGCCAGCGGCGCGTGCCAGGCCGTCCCCAGCGGGACCGAGGTCACCGTCTCCTGCGCCGAGGGCGAGACAGGTCATGTCTACGCCGGGCTGCTGCCCTTCCGCGTGACCGAGATCGACCCGGCCCAGCTCGAGCGACCCAAGCGGACCAAGGTCCTGCTGAACATCGCGAACCCCGAGCTGGCCTACAGCCAGGCGCAGCTCCCCTGTGACGGGGTGGGGCTGGCGCGGATGGAGTTCATCTACGCCGGCTGGGTCGGCGTGCACCCCCTGGCGTTGACCCGCTTCGCGACCCTGGACCCCGAGGAGCAGGCGGCGGTGCGCGCCAGGGTCGGCGATCGCGCGGACCCGCGCGAATACCTGATCGAGCAGCTGACCCTTGGGGTCGGGACCCTGGCCGCGGCGTTCTACCCGCGGCCGGTGATCCTGCGCTTCTCGGACTTCAAGACCAACGAGTACGCGCGCTTGATCGGGGGCGCGAGCTTCGAACCCAACGAAGAGAACCCGATGCTCGGCTGGCGCGGAGCGAGCCGCTACTATCACCCGGACTTCAAGGAGGGCTTCGAGCTCGAGGTCGCCGCCGTGCGTCGGGTGCGCGAGCGGCTGGGGTTGACCAACCTCAAGGTCATGATCCCCTTCTGCCGGACCCCCGAGGAGGGACGCCGGGTGCTCGAGGTCATGGCCGAGGGCGGCCTGACCCAGGGCGAGGGCGGGCTCGAGGTCTACGCCATGGCCGAGGTCCCCTCGAACGTGATCCTCGCCGACCGCTTCGCCGAGGTCTTCGACGGGTTCTCGATTGGCACCAACGACCTCACCCAGCTGGTGCTCGGCGTCGACCGCGACTCCGACCGCATCGCGGCCTTGTTCGACGAGCGGAACGAGGCCGTGCGACGCTTCTGCGCGCAGCTGATCGAGACCGCTCACGCCTCAGGCCGGCCGGTGGGGATCTGCGGTCAGGCGCCGTCGGACCACCCTGAGTTCGCCGGGTTCCTCGTCGAGCACGGGATCGACACCATCAGCCTCACCGCGGACGCCGTGGTCGAGACCACGCGGACCATCGTCGCCGCCGAGAAGCGGCTCGCAGGGGGATAGCGGCGTGCGGTTTCGCAACCGAGCCCACGCCGCCCAGCTCCTGATCGCCCAGCTCGCCGACTACCGAGGGGTGAACCCGCTGGTGATTGGGATCCCCCGCGGGGGCGTGCCCATGGCGCGCCAGGTCGCCGACGCCCTCGAGGGCGAGCTGGACGTGATCCTCGTGCGCAAGCTGGGCATGCGCGGGAACCCCGAGTTCGCCGTGGGCGCCGTCAGCGAAGACGGGCAGATCTTGCGAAATCCGCACCTCCCTCCGGGGGCCGTGGACGAGGCCTACCTCGAGCAGGAGGCCGCTGCCCAGCTCGAGCTGATCCGCGCTCGCCGGGCCCGCTACGCGCCGTCTCGCGACCCCGTCGACCCCAACGAGCGGGTCGTGATCCTTGTCGACGACGGGACGGCCACCGGCTCGACGATGATCGCCGCGCTGCGAGCGCTCCGTCCGCGGCGAGCTCGGGAGCTGGTGGCCGCGCTCCCCGTCGCTCCCCCCGAGACCGCCGCTCGCCTGCGGCGGGAGGCCGACCGACTCGTCGTTCTCGCGACGCCGGACGACTTCCGGGCCGTGGGCGCCTACTACGACGACTTTGGTCAGGTCAGCGACGAGGACGTGGTGGCCGCGCTGGGGAGCTGAGCGGAGGATCTCGAGGCGGGGGGGTCTTGGGTCGATTTCCCGTTGGGGTAGGCTGGCGCCAGGTCAAGCAACCGGGGGGGACGGTGAACGACGACGTGATTCGTAAGACCCTGCGGGAGGGGGCAGCCGCACCGACCCTCTCCGATTACGCGGAGGCCTGCGCAGGCTTCAGCTGGGAGCAGGCGAAGGCGGAGCTGGCTGGGCTCCCGGGTGGGGGGCTGAACATCGCCTACGAGGCGGTCGACCGCCACGCGGAGTCCAGTCCGCACCGCGTCGCGCTCCGCTTCCTGCGGCGAAAGGGTGAGGTCGAAGAGTTGACCTTTGCCCAGCTGCGCACGCAGACGGCGCGCTTCGCGGCGGTGCTCGCGAGCCTGGGGGTGGCGCAGGGAGAGCGGGTGTTCGCCCTCGCGGGGCGAGTCCCTGAGCTCTACGTGGCCGCGCTGGGGAGCTTGCGTCGGGGGGCGGTGTTCTGTTCGCTGTTCGCGGCGTTTGGCCCCGAGCCGATCCGGACCCGAATGGAGATCGGCGAGGGGCGGGTGTTGATCACCACCCCCAGCCTCTATCGGCGCAAGATCGCCCCTATCCGCGAGGCGCTGCCCGACCTCGAGCACGTGCTCCTGATCGGTGACCCGGCTGCGTGTCCGGAGGGCACGCGCTCGCTGACCCAGCTGCTGGCGGAGTGCGAGGACGAGGCGCCGGTCGCGCACACGACGGCGGAGTCGCCGGCGCTGCTGCACTTCACCAGCGGGACCACCGGCAAGCCCAAGGGCGCACTCCACGTGCACGGCGCGGTCTCCTGGCACCGGCTCAGCGCGCGCTGGGCCCTCGACCTGCACCCCGACGACGTCTACTGGTGCACGGCGGACCCGGGCTGGGTGACCGGGGTCTCCTACGGAATCGTGGGGCCGCTGACCAACGGAGTGACCTCGATCATCGACGAGGCGGAGTTCGACCCCGAGCGCTGGTATCGGGTGCTCGCCGAGCAGCGGGTCACCGTGTGGTACACCGCGCCGACGGCGATTCGACTCCTGATCCGCGCGGGGCTCGAGCTCCCCCAGGCGGCCGACCTCTCGGCGCTGCGGCACGTGGCCAGCGTAGGCGAGCCGCTGAACCCCCACGCCGTGCGCTGGGGGGTCGAGGCCCTGGGCTTGCCGATCCACGACACCTGGTGGCAGACCGAGACCGGCGGGATCCTCATCGCCAACCTGGCTTGCCTCGAGATTCACCCCGGGGCCATGGGCCGACCGCTGCCCGGGATCGAGGTCGGGATCCTGCGCCGCGAGGGCGCGTCCCTGCTCGAGGTCCCGGCTGGGGAGGAGGGCGAGTTGGCGATTCGAACCGGCTGGCCCTCGATGTTCCGCGCCTACATCCACGAGGACGCCCGCTACCAACGCTGCTTTCAGGACGGCTGGTACCTCACCGGAGACCTCGCGCGGCGCGACGCCAGTGGGTTGCTGTGGTTCGTGGGTCGCGCCGACGACGTCATCAACTCCTCGGGGCACCTCGTGGGTCCGTTCGAGGTCGAGAGCGCGCTGATGGAGCACCCTGGCGCCGCGGAGGCGGGGGTGATCGGGAAACCCGACGAGATGGCGATGGAGATCGTGAAGGCCTTCGTGATCCCCGCCGCCGGCCGCGAACCCGACGAGGCGTTGCGCGCCGAGCTGATGGCCTACACCCGCAAGAAGCTGGGGCCGGCGGTCGCCCCGCGCGAGATCGAGTTCGTCAGCGACCTGCCGCGGACTCGCAGCGGGAAGGTCCTGCGGCGCCTGCTCAAGGCGCGTGAGCTGGGTCTCCCGGAAGGCGACACGTCGACCCTGGAAGGGGGCTCGTAATGGACCTGGGAATCACACGCGAGCAGGGGCTGCACCTCTGGCGGCAGATGTTGCGCGTGCGCAGGATGGAAGAGGCCTGCGCGGAGCTCTACACCAACGCCAAGATCCGCGGGTTCCTGCACCTCTACATTGGGCAGGAGGCCTCGGGGGTCGGTGTCCTCGAGCAGTTGGGCCCCGACGACGCGGTGGTCGCCACCTACCGCGAGCACGGTCACGCCCTCCTGCGAGGGATCCCGGCGCGCTCGATCATGGCCGAGATGTTCGGCAAGCAAGAGGGCTGCAGCCGTGGGCGTGGAGGATCGATGCACCTCTTCGACGCCGCCTCTCGCTTCTACGGGGGCAACGCGATCGTCGGCGGTCACTTGCCGATGGCGGTTGGGTTGGCGCTCGCTGACAAGCTCCAGGGCAAGCAGCGGGTCACGGCCTGCTTCTTCGGCGAGGGGGCGGTGGCCGAGGGAGAGTTCCACGAGTCCTTGAACCTCGCCCGGCTGTGGCGGCTCCCCGTGCTCTTCGTGTGCGAGAACAACCTCTACGCCATGGGGACCGCCCTCGAGCGCTCGGAGTCCCAGCTCGACCTCTGCCAGAAGGCGGCGAGCTACGCCCTGCATGCCCAGGCGGTGGACGGGATGGACGTGCTCGCCGTGGCGGCCGCGGCGCGGTCCTGCGTCGAGCGCGTGCGCGGAGGGGAGCCCGCGTTCCTCGAGGTCCACACCTACCGCTTCCGACCGCACTCGATGTTCGACCCCGAGCTCTACCGAGACAAGCAGGAGGTCGAGGAGTGGAAGGAGCGGGATCCGCTGGTGACGTTCCCTGAGCGCCTCGCGCAGGCGGGGCTGCGGGAGCCAGCAGACGCCGACGAGCTGGAGAAGGAGGTGCAGGCCGAGGTCGCCGAGGCGGTGGCCTACGCAGAGGCCGGGCAGCTCGAGCCGGTCGAGGACCTCTGCCGCTTCGTCCACGCCGAGGAGGTGCAGTCGTGAGCGAGCAGCAGGGAGCTACGATCAGCTACCGCGAGGCGATGCGCGAGGCGATCCGGGACGCGATGCGTCGGGACGAGCGCGTGTTCCTCCTGGGTGAGGACGTCGGCCGTTATGGGGGCTGCTACGGGGTCAGCACGGGCCTGCTGGAGGAGTTCGGCGAGGAGCGAATCCGCGACACGCCGCTCTCGGAGTCGGCCTTCGTCGGCGCCGGAATCGGCGCCGCCCTCGGGGGAATGCGCCCCATCGTGGAGGTGATGACGGTCAACTTCAGCCTCCTCGCGCTGGATCAGATCGTGAACACGGCGGCGCTCTTGCGGCACATGTCGGGCAACCAATTCGGGGTGCCCCTCGTGATCCGGATGACCACCGGGGCGGGGCGGCAGCTTGCGGCCCAGCACTCGCACAGCCTCGAGGGCTGGTACGCGCACATTCCGGGGATCAAGATCCTCGCCCCGGCGACCATCGAGGACGCGCGGGGCATGCTCGGGCCGGCGCTGGCGGACCCCGACCCCGTGCTGATCTTCGAGCACAACTCGCTCTACAACGTCCAGGGCGCGTTGCCCGCTGAGCCGCCGGAGGTGGACATCGCCCGGGCCAAGGTCATGCGCCCCGGGCGGGACGTGAGCCTCGTGACCTACGGGGGGACCCTGGCCAAGGCCCTGGAGGCGGCCGAACAGCTCGCCGCCGACGGGGTCGAGGCGGAGGTGCTCGATCTGCGGGTGCTGCGCCCCCTCGACGAGGCCACGATCCTGGAGTCGGTGCGCCGGACCCGACGGGTCGTGGTCGTCGACGAAGGCTGGCGCAGCGGGAGCCTGGCCGCGGAGGTGTGCGCGCGGGTCGCCGAGCAGGCCTTCTTCGAGCTGGAGGCTCCGCCCGCGCGGGTGTGCAGCGCCGAGGTGCCGATGCCCTACGCCCAGCACCTCGAGCAGGCGGCGCTCCCCCAGGTCGAGGGGGTGCTCGCGGCGGTGAGGAGCGTGCTCGGGTGAGCCTCAGCGAATTCCAAATGCCCTCCCTGGGCGCCGACATGGACGAGGGCAAGCTGGTCGAGTGGCTGGTCGAGCCGGGGGACGCGGTCAAGCGCGGCGACCTGATCGCGGTCGTCGAGACGACCAAGGCGGGGGTCGAGGTCGAGGTGTGGGAGGACGGGGTGATCGCCGAGCTGGTCGCCCGGCCCGGGGACGTCGTCCCGGTGGGCGGGGTGCTCGCGCTGCTCGAGACGCCGAACCCGGCCCATCCCGTCGGGGCCAAACCGGCCGTAGCGACCGCGCCTGCTGCCCCAGCTGGCGCCGCCCCGACTCAGGCCGTAGGGCCGCCTGCCCCCGCCGGGGGCGGGGTGAAGGCGTCTCCCCGGGCGCGAAAGCTGGCACGCGAGTTGGGGGTCGATCTGGCGAGCGTGCCCCCCACCGGCCCCCAGGGCAGTGTGAGCTACGCCGACGTGGAGCGCGCCGCCGAGCGGGCGCCCACCGCCGGCAAGGGGCCGCAGACCCTGCGCGAGACCATCGCCGCGGCCATGGCGCGCTCCAAGCGCGAGATCCCGCACTACTACCTCGGGCTGGACGTCGAGCTCACCCGGGCGTTGGCCTGGCTGGAGGAGGAGAACCCCATGCGTAGGGTCGCCGAGCGCCTGCTGCCCGCGGTGCTGCTGCTGAAGGCGGTGGCGATCGCGGCGGCGGAGGCCCCCGACATGAACGGGGTCTTCCGCGACGGGGCCTTCCGCCGATCCGACGCCGTGCACCTCGGGGTCGCGGTCTCCCTCCGCGGCGGAGGGCTGGTCGCGCCTGCCCTGCACGACGCCCACAGGCTGGCGCTGGGGGAGCTGATGCAAGCGTTCCGCGACGTGGTCAACCGCACCCGTCAGGGTCGGCTGCGGGCGTCCGAGTTGACCGCCCCGACCCTCACCGTCACGAGCCTCGGCGAGCAGGGGGTCGACCGCGTCTACGGGGTGATCCACCCTCCGCAGGTGGCCATCGTCGGCTGCGGACGGATCCAGCACGTCCCGCGGGTGGTCGACGGCGCCGTGGTCGCCGCCCCCGCGGTCTCGCTGACCCTGGCCGCCGACCACCGGGTGAGCGACGGCCTCGGCGGGGCCAAGTTCCTCCAACGGATCGCCGCGTTACTCCAGACACCGGAGGCCCTGTGAACCAGAGCGAAATCCAGCAAGCGTTCCTCGAGGCGTTGGTCAGCGTCGCCCCCGACGCCGAGCCCGACGCCCTCGACCGCGACGAGCCCCTGCGCGAGCAGATGGACCTCGACTCGATGGACCTGCTGAACCTCGTGATCCGGCTCAACGAGGTCCTCGGCGTCGAGGTCCCCGAGCGCGACTACCCGCGGCTCGACTCGGTGGCCAACGCGGTGGCTTACCTCGAGGCGGCGTTGCAGGCGAAGGGCTAGGCGCCGATGCGGCCCGCCGACGGGCCACGACGGCTCCCTGGCGTCCAGGCCTCGCGCGGCTGCACCGAGCCGGCGGCCATCGCGCTCGCCGCCGCGCTCGCGACGCGAGCCCTGGGGCCCAGGGCTGAACGCGTGTCCGTGCGCTGCGACCGGGCCACGCTGAAGAACGCTCAGGCGGCCCGGATCCCCGGGGCCGGGGGGGCCCGCGGCGCCGAGTTGGCCGCAGCCCTGGGGGTCTCGAGCGGTGACCCGGAGCGCGGCTTGGAGGCGCTGGAGGCGGTGCGGGCGGAGCAGGTCGAGGGCGCGGAGCGGCTGGTCGTGGCGGGGGCCGTGACCGTGGAGGAGTTCGTCCAGGAGGGACCGCCGAGCCTCTGGATCGAGGCTCGGGTCGAGGGCGGAGGGCACGTCGGCCGGGCCCTGCTCGCCGGCAGCCATACGACCCTCGTCGCCCTCGAGCTCGACGGGGTGCCGGTCGCCGAGCGCCCGGGCTGGGCCGAGGAGGGCGTTCGATCCGACCCCGACTGGGAGGGCTGGGAGCTGGAGGGGGTCCTGGCGCTGGCGGACGCCCTCGAGGCCGACGACCTGGAGTGGTACTACGGGGCCCTCGAGCTCAACCTCCTCGCCAGCGGCGGGGCGCGGTCCACCGCTGCGGGGAGCGTCGCCGACCGCGCCGAGGCCGTGGCCGCGGCGGCGTCACGCGCTCGCATGGAAGGGGAGCCCGTCACGGTCGTGACCAGCGGCTTCAGCGGGAACCAGGGCCTGACGGCCTCGATCCCGGTGTGGGCGGTGGGCGAAGCGCGCAGGGCGTCGCGCAGCGAGCTGGCCCGGGCGCTGGCCACCAGCCACTACGTGGGCAGCTACGTGCGCGGCTACACCGGGTTGCTCTCCTCGTTCTGCAACGCGGTGCACGCGGCCAGCGCCGGCGCTGCTGCGGGCTGCGTGCGGCTGCTGGGCGGAGACGCCGGGCAGGCCGAGTTGGCGTGCAGGCTGGTGCTCGCGACCGCGACCGGAGTCCTCTGCGACGGGGGGAAGCCGGCCTGCTCGCTGAAGGTCGGCCTCGGCGCGCATCAGGCGGTGCGGGCGGCGGAGCGCGCGGTGGCTGGCGGGGCGGTGAGCGTCACCGACGGGCTGGGGGCAGAAGACTTCCGCGGGATGCTCGAGAACCTGCGACGGCTCGCGGAGCAGGTCATGCCGCAGGTCGACCACCAGGTGCTAGCGATCGTGCGCGGGGCCTGCCCCTGAGGGGGATCAGCGGGGCAGGAGGGACATCGAGCGCAGCGCGGGTGTGCTGCTGCCGGCCTGGCCGACGACGAGCACCGCGGTGTCGGTCTCGTTGACGACGCGGGTTACGAGGTTGCCGAACACGGGGCGATGGTGGACCTCGTTCAACCCCAGGATCACCAGGTCGACGCTCGCTTCACGCGTGGCCTCCAGGATCGCGGCGCCGACTGCTGGGGCCCGGCGGACCTCGATCTGCGCGCCGGGGGGTGCCTCGTCCGCGATCAGCCCGGCCCAGGTCTGCTCGATGGACGCGACCTCGGCGTCGAGGGTCTTCGGCGGACGGACGAGCAGGTAGTTGACCTGGACTCGCTCGCCGAGCCTGCTGTAGAGGCCAGCCAGGAGGCGGGCGCGGAGCGTGTTGTTGGTCCCACGGCCGCCGATGGGCACCAGGATCTTGCGCACGCTCTGCGGGTTCCAGCCGTCTGGGGCGCGGAGGATGATCGTCGCGCAGTAGAGGCTGTGGGCGAGGTCCTCGATCTTCCGCCGCCGGTGGGTGTCCTGGAGGTCGGTCATGCCCAGCAGCACCGACTCGCAGCGGTGGGCGGCGGCCACGCGCCCGATCTCGGTCCAGGGGTCGTCGGAGACGGTGGCCAGGGCCTCGACCCGCACCCCAGCGGTGAGGCACGCCCCGAGGCTGGGGCCGAGGACCGTCCCGAGCTCTTCGGGGGTCTCGGCTTCCTGGCCAGGGGACGGGGGTCGGACCACGGTCAGCAGCAGCACCCGGCCGACCTTCTCCGGTGAGAACAACGCGGCCAGCCGTGCCAGGGGGAGCGCGTTGGCGGGGTTGGCCACGGGCACCAACACCAGCGGACTGCGCCCGCGGAGCTGGAGCAGCCCCGGGTCCATGGCGGTCAAGGCGGCGTCGGCGACCTGGGCCCGGTGCGCGAACAGCCACAGCCAGGCGCCGACCCCCAAGGCCAACCAGGCTCCTGCGATGGCGCCGGCCTTGGGGACGCTCAGCGCCTGGAACACCGCCAGGCCTGCGCATGCCAGCCCACCCACGGCGGGCAGCACCGGCCACAGCGGGACCTTGAACCCGTCGTGGTCACGGCGCGAGCGCGCGAGGATGCAGATCCAGTGGGCCATGCCGAAGGTCACGAGGAAGATCAGCGAAGACGCGGCGCCGGCGCCGCCGACGTCGCCTACGACCACCGGCACCAGGCAGGCGATCCCGGCGGTGACCCACAGCGCCGTGGTCGGCGTCCCGGTGCGCGGGGCGGCCCGGGAGAGGGCCGTGGGGAGCGTTCGGTCCTGAGCCATCGCCTGGGCGATGCGGGAGGCGGCGTAGAGGTTGGCCAGCAGCGCCGAGAGCATGGCCAGGATCCCGGCGACCATCACCAGCCAGAAGCCGAAGCTGCCCAGGTAGTTCCCGGCGGCTTCGGCGACCACGGTGTTGGTGTCGCCCGTGAGCAGAGCCTCGAGGCCGTCGGGGGCGCCGACCACCGGGATCAGCAGCAGCAGGGGGAGGTAGACCGCCAGCGCGATCCCCAGCGAGATGAGCATGCTGCGGGGGATCACCCGCCGGGGCTCCTCGACTTCGCCCGCCACGGCGGCGATGAGGTCGAAGCCCTGGAGCGCGATGAACGTGTAGCCCATGGCTGCGGCCACTCCGCCGACGCCCTTGGAGAAGAAGGGGGTCAGGCGCTCCACCGCAGGTGGCTGGTCCTTGAGCCACACCACCAGGCCCCCCACGATCAGCACGGCGAACACGAGCACCTTGAGCACGTTGATCCAGGTGCCCCCCGACCCGGGCCGCCGGGAGAGCAGCACCGCGCAGAGGACGGTCGAGACCTGGGCGGCGACGATCACGCTCACGTCCTGGGTCAAGAACGCTGGGGCCCCGTCCCAGGCGGCGGCCACCGCGCCCAAGCCGAAGGCAGCGAGACCCATGGCGTAGAGCGCGGCGGCGACGATGGACGCGAACCACATCACCCAGCCCACGTTGAACGCGGAGCGGACCCCCAGCACGCGCTTGGCGAAGAGGTACGTGCCTCCCGAGCGGGGAAAGGCGGTGGAGAGCTCGGCGAAGCTCAGCGCGGTGAGGATCGCGATCACCCCGTTGAGCGCGAAGGCCACCACCGCGGCTGGCCCCGTCGCGGAGAAGGCGGTGCCCGCGAGCGCCAGGATCCCCCCGCCCACGATCGCGCCCACGCCCACCCCGGTGGCCTCGAACAGGCCCAGCTTGCGGGTCGCCTTGCTGACGTTGGTGGTCACGCGCCTCCGGGGTCGGGGGAGGAGTTTCGCACGTGAGGGCGCCGCAGGCGCGCCCCGTGTCCGTGGGGTCCGCTAGTCGCGCAGGCGGACCGCGACCCCTGGCGAGACCGAGTCGTCGGGGTGGGTGATCACCCGCTCCCCCGCGGTGAGGCCCGCGGTGACCTGCGAGCGCAGGCCGCCGCGCCTGCCGAGGGTCACCTCGCGCAGCTGGGCCACCCCGTCCTCGAGTACGAACACCTGCCAGCCGGCGTCGCCGCGGAACAGCGCGCTGTTGGGCAGCTGGAGCACGTCCTCGTCCTCCCAGAGCACGAAGGTCGCCTCCACGCGGTAGCCGTCGCCGAGGCTCTGCCAGGCCTCACGGGGCGAGGTGATGTCCACGATCACCAGCACGCGCTGCTCCTCGACGCCGAGAGCGGAGACCTTGGTGAACCCCACGGGCTCGATCACGCGCACCACGGCCTCCAGCGGCTCACCGCCCCAGCGGTCGAGGATCACGCGCATTCCCGGCTGGATCTGGACCGCGTCGTCGGAGAGCACCTCGGCCTCGACCTCGAGCGCGCTGGGGTCGCCGACCTCGAGGATCGGCTGGCCGGCCTGGATCACGCCTTCGCTCTCGTGCAGCACGCCCAACACCTTCCCCGCGACCGGGGTCGTGACCGGAACCACCTCGGGCTTGGTGTCGGGGGTTCCGGTCTGGGAGTGCTGGAGGGCCGCTCGGGCCGCAGCGAGCTCGTGGCGGGCGACGTCGACGGCGAACTCCGCCGAGCGTTGCAGCGCCAGCTTGGACCGGGCGTCGGCCTCGGCCCGCTCCACGTTTTGGCGGGTGGCCGTGCCGTCGGCGTAGAGCGACTGCAGCCGCGAGAGCTCGCTCTCGGCGAGCTTCGCCTCGCTGGCGGTGGCGAGGGCGCGCTCTTCGGTGGCCTTGAGGTTGGCCTCGGCCACCGAGACTCGGGCCTCGGCCTCGGCCCGGGTCCGCGGGTCGAGGAGGGACGAGCGCAGCGGCTCGAGCTCGAGGAGCCGCTGGCCGGCGGTCAGGGTGTCTCCGACCTCGAGCTCCACTCGTTGGCCGAAGCCGGGGACCGGAGCCGAGATGACATAGCGATCCTTGACCCGGGTGCGGCCTTCCTCGCGGACCGTCACCTGCAGGGGGCCGCGCTCGATGGCGCTGACCGCGACCAGCGGGGGCCGGGGCACGAAGCCGTAGCCGATCGCCAGCAGCAGCAAGCCGGCGAGCAGGATTCCCACGATTCGACGGAGCCAGCGCATGATCACTCCCGGGTCTTGAGCACGGAGACGAGGTCCAGGCGGTCGAGCCGTCGGCGCACGATGAGCGCAGAGACCGTCGCCGAGACGAGGACCACCACCGCAGCGAAGGTGTAGGTTCGGGGCGCGACCACGAACGGAATGCGAAACAGGTCGTTCTGCCAGGTCTGGACCATGCCGTAGCACAGGCCGTAACCGATCCCCCAGCCGACGGGTATCGCGATCAGCGTGAGCAGCGCCAGCTCGCCGAGGAGGATCGTCGAGATCTCCCAGCGCGTGAGCCCCAGCACCCGCAGGCTCGCCAGCTCGCGGCTGCGCTCGGAGAGCGCGATCCGCGCCGCGTTGTAGACCACGCCGAAGGCGATGCTCGAGGCGAGGAGGGTGTTGAAGAAGGCGAAGGTCAACATCTGGCGCTGCATGGTCTCGCGCAAGGTGGCCAGCGAGCTGCCCACGCTGAGGATCCCGGCCACCCGCGGGCGGTCGTGGAGCGCGACGTAGAGCTCGTCCTGATAGCGCGGGTCCACGGCGAGGTGCGCTCCGCTGATCACGTGGCCTTCCCCCTGCAGGCGGTTGAGCGCGTCGAGGTCCATGTAGCAGGAGGTCCCGATGAACTCCTTGACCAGCGCCGCCACCGGGACCTCGGCCTGGGGGCGCGCGCCGTCGAGGAACTCCAGGACCACGTGCTGGCCGGGCTCGACCTGGAGAATGTCAGCGAGGGCCTTGCTGAGCAGCAGGCCTTGCGAGGGGGGACGGAAGGGGCGGAGCTGGTCGTCGAGGAGCTGGTGCAGCTCGCTCTCGGGTTCGACCCCCTGGACCCCCGTGCGGTAGGAGCGGTGCGCGCTGCGGATCAGCACCGGCGCCTGCCGGAAGGGCTCGCCGCGCAGGACCCCGGGCAACGCTTGCAGCTCGAACAGCGCCTGGCGGGAGGTGGGCTCGGTGAAGTTCACCGTCATGTCCTCGCGCTGGATCAGGTTGTACTGCACGTAGATCAGCTGGTCCGTCGCGTCGCTGAAGAACGAGCTGACCATCAGCAGCGCGCAGGCGAAGCCGATCCCGATCACCGAGAGCCCGGAGTTCAGCGGGCGCCGCTCGAGGCCGCGCACGATCATGCGTCCGGCCTGGGAGAGCAGGCGCTGCAGGCCGAGGCGCTCGACGACCGAAACGCGATAGCGCGCGGGCGCCTCCGGGCGCATCGCCTCCGCCGGAGGGAGGGTCACGGCGCGACGGACCGCGAAGAACGCCCCCAGCAGCGCCGCCGCCACGCTGATCGCGGTCGCGCTGGTCACGACCCACGGGCGCAGCTCGTAGCGCAGCCCGGGGAAGCGGTAGAACTCGAGGTACATGTCGCTCAGCCCTTTGCCCAGCCAGCCGCCGAGGGCCACGCCCAGCGCTGAGCCGAAGAGCACGATCACCACGATCAGCTTGGCGTAGTGCACGCCGACCTGGACGTTCGAGTAGCCGAAGGCCTTCAGCGCCGCGATCTGCTCGCGCTGGGTGTGCACCAGGCGAGCGACGACGACGTTGAGCAGGAACGCGGCGACCCCGAGGAAGATCGTGGGGAACATCCGGGCCATGTTCCGCAGCTGCTTGAACTCCTCGTTGAGGTAGCGGTGCGAGAGTTGATCCTCGCGGTCGTAGGCGCCGGTGCCGCCGTAGCGCTCGAGCAGCTCGTCGACCCGGTCGATCACCTCCTCGGTCGGCGCGCCGGGGGAAAGCGCGAGAGTCACCTGGTTGAAGGCGCCTTCCATGTCGAAAGCCACGCTCAGCGGGTCGCGGGCCATCCAGAGAACGCCGTAGCGGGTGAAGTCGGGGAGCATGGTCGCTGGGCCGAGCTGGAACACGCGGTCCGGGGCGAGGGCGATCCCCACGATCCGCAGGTCCTTGCGGTGCCCGTTGACGATCGCGCGCAGGGTGTCCCCGGGGCTCAGGCCGTGGGCCTCGGCGAAGCCGTCCGAGAGCAAGACCTCGTCGTCCCGATCCGGGGCGACCTGGCGCCCCGCCTTGAGGTAGACCTGGTTCAGCGCCCCAGGATCGGTCGGCAGCGAGACCAACTCGCCGGTGATCGGCTCGCCGAAGCCCTCGACCTCCAGGGTCAGCGGGGCCACGATCCGCGTGGTCACCCGACGCACCCCCGAGACCTCGGCGATCCGCTCCTCGAGCCCGTTCGGAGCGCGCTTGAGCGCGGCGAAGACCTCGGCGAAGCGGTAGTCGCGGTAGAAATCCGCGCGGGTGTTCTCCAGGGTCTGCAGCACCGAGAGGCACATCACGAAGGTCGCGACCCCGCTGGCGATCACGAGCGCGATCGCCAGCGCTTGCCCGCGCAGGTTCCAGAGGTCCCGGAAGACCTTCTTGTCGAGGGTCCGGATCACCAGCTCAGCTCCGCCGCCCGCTTGCGGGTCGAGTTCTGCTGGATGGATGAGATTGCGCCGTCGCTGAGGTGGATCACGCGATGGGCCATGTCGGCGATCCCCGCGTTGTGGGTGATCACGACCGTGGTCGTGCCCAGCGCGGCGTTGATCCGTTCGAGGGCCTGGAGCACGAGGATTCCGGTCGCCGAGTCGAGGGCGCCGGTGGGCTCGTCGCAGAGCAGGACGCTCGGCTGCTTGGCGATGGCACGCGCGATCGCGACCCGCTGCTGCTCGCCCCCCGAGAGCTGCGCGGGGAAGTGGTCCTGGCGCGCCTGCAGCTCGACCATGCCCAGCGCCTGTTCGGGAGACATGGGGTCGCGAGAGATCTCGGTCACAACCGCCACGTTCTCCCGCGCGGTGAGGCTTGGGATCAGGTTGTAGAACTGGAACACGAAGCCGACGTGGTCCCGCCGGTAGGCGGTCAGCTCCGCGTCGCTGGCCTGAGTCAGCTCCTGCGCGCCGTACCACACCCGGCCCGAGCTGGCTGTGTCGAGCCCGCCGAGGATGTTCAGCAGGGTCGACTTCCCGCTTCCGGACGCGCCGAGCAAGACCACGAGCTCGCCCTCGAACAGCTCGAGGTCGACTCCGCGCAGTGCCTGCACCTGGACCTCACCCATGTCGTAGACCTTGGTCAGCCCCTCGGTCTTGAACACGGGCTCGCTCACGTCAGCTCGACCTGCTGTCCGTGCTCGGGGGTGCGAGCCTTGTAGCCGAGCTCGTCCTTGATCAGCAGGCGCAGCGCGTCGGAGGCCTCGGGCTCGCCGTGGGTCACGAACACGCGGCTCGGGGGGCGTGTGCAGCTGCCCAGCCAGCCGAGCAAACCCGCCTGGTCGGCGTGGGCCGAGAACAGCTCGAGCTGCTGCACCTCCGCGCGGATGTGCACATAGCTCCCGTGGACCTTGAGCTTGCGAGTCCCCTGGATCAACGCGTGACCGCGGGTCCCGGGAGGCTGATAGCCAGGGAGCAGGATCATGTTCTCCCGGTGGGGGCCGAAGTCCTTGAGGTGGTGCAGGACCCTGCCGCCCGTCAGCATGCCGCTGGCCGAGATCACGACCATCGGGCCGGGGCGCAGGTTGAGCTGCTTGGACTCGTCCACCGAGTTCACGTAGTGGGCGGTGTCGCACGTCGCGCCACACTCCCTCGGGGAGAGCTTGTGGTAGGCCGTGTAGCCGCGGTAGAGCTTGGTCACGTTCGTGGCCATCGGGCTGTTCACGTAGACTGGGACCTTGGGCAAGCGCCCCTTGTCGAAGAGCCGGTGGAGCGCGTAGAGCAAGGTCTGGCAGCGGCCAACAGCGAACGCGGGCACGAGCAAGATCCCTCCGCGCTCGAGGCAAGGCTTCGCCGCAGCCTCGAGCGCGTCGAGGCGATCCTCCTGCGGGTGCAGCCGCTCCCCGTAGGTCGATTCGATCACCACGTAGGTGGGGTCGCCGGGGGGGACCGGGGGGCGCATCAGCAGGTCGTCGTCGCGCCCGAGGTCGCCGGAGAACAGCACGCTGGTGCCGCGGTGCTCCACACGGATCGAGGCCGCCCCGAGGATGTGCCCGGCGGGGCGAAAGCGAACGCTCAGCTCGCCGATCTCGAGCGGGTCGTCGAAGGGGTGGGGGGTGAACCAGCGCAGCGCGCGCTCCCCGTCTTCGCGGGTGTAGAGCGGCTCGGGCTTGGCGTGGCGGCTGTAGCCCTTGCGCGAGGCGTAGCGCGCGTCCTCCTCCTGCAGGTGGCCGCTGTCGGGGAGCAGGATCGCGCACAGGTCCCGGGTGGGGGGGGTGCAGAACACGCGCCCGCGGAACCCGTCGCGGAGCAAGACCGGGAGGTATCCCGAGTGATCGATGTGCGCGTGGGTCAGGAGGATCGCGTCGAGCTGGCTGGGCGGGATCGGGTAGGGGTCCCAGTTGCGCCGGCGGAGGTTCTTGACACCCTGGAACAGTCCGCAGTCGACCAGCACTTTGGTCTTGCCGGCCTCGAGCAAATACTTGGAGCCGGTGACCGTACCGGCGGCCCCAAGGAAGGTCAGCTTCATCCTGTCCCCCTGACGGCTCTAGCTTACCCGTCTCGCGGTTCGGGCGAATCCCTCGGCGGGGGGTCGTCGTCTTCGTTCACCTTCGTGGGACCCTCGGGGAGGACCGCCTGGGCGATCCCCGCGGGGTCCGCTGGGATCAGGTGCTCTCCGACCCGCCAGAGGTGATACGCCAGGCGATCGAGCCAGCGCACGGTCTCGAGGATCGTGGCTCCGCGGATCGGCGGCAGCTTGCCCTGGGCGGTGGCGGTCAGCAGGTGGGGACGGCTGCGCTTGCGCTCGGCGGCGATGGCGCGCGAGGTGTCCTCGAGCAGGGAGTGCGGGACGGAGGCGTCGGCGCGGAGCGCCTCGCGCGCGGCGTGTACCGCAGCGACGAGCTTGGCGTGTACGACCCGCACCTCCTCGGCCTCCAGCACCCGCTCGAGGCCCGGCGACTCCCCAGCGGCCTCGGCCAGGCGGTCGAGGTGGTCGAGCACGTGCATCAGGCTCACGTGCCGCGCGTAGTGCCGCTCACCTAGCTGAACGGCTGACGGCACGCCGGCGAGGAACTCCCGGGTGGTGCGCAGCGCGTCGAGGACCCGCTCCCGGCGCTCAGCTGGGTGGGCTGGGCGCTCCGGGCTCAACCTGCGCCGGAGGAGGGTCAACAGCTCCTCGAGGATCGCGCGCGCGGTGAGCACCGCGGCGTCCACGGCCAGGGGGCTCTTGGCGACCATGGGTCCGAGGAGTCGCGTCAAGTGTGGGCCGCGCTCGGGGACGAGGTGGTTCAGCAGCCGCGCGAAGCCGCCCAGCACCGGGAGGAACAGGCACACCCCCAGCACGTTGAAGACGGTGTGGAACGCGGCCAACTGCAAGGCCCCGTCGTCGACCCCCAGCCACCTGCCGCCGCGTTGGATGCCGGAGACCAGCAGGGGGAGCAGGAGGAACGCGAGGACTCCGGTGACGAGGTTGAACAGCACGTGGGCGAGCGCCGTGCGCTTGGCGGGCGCGGAGGCGCCGATGGAGCCGAGTCCAGCGGTGACCGTGGTGCCCACGTTCTGGCCGATCACGAGGGCGGCGGCCTGGGTCGGGTCGATGGAGCCGGAGTGGAGCGCGGTGAGGGTCGTGGCCATCGCGGCGCTCGAGGACTGCATGACCACGGTCATCAGCGCGCCGAACAGCCCCAGCAGCAGCCGGCCTCCGATTCCGGCGCCTGGCAGGCTGGCGGGGTCGAGGCGCGTCGCCAGGGACTGCATGCCCAGCTGCAGCGTGTCGATCCCGACGAAGATCAAGCCGAAGCCGGCGAGGGCGAACCCCAGGTGGGCCCAGCGACCGCGGGCGACGAGGCGCAGCAGCGCGCCGACCCCGACCAGGGGCAGCGCGACCTTGGTCACGCTGAACTTGAGCCCCAGCGCGGACACGAGCCAGCCGGTGCTGGTGGTGCCGAGGTTCGCGCCGAGGATTACCCCGACGGCCTGCTCGAAGCCGATCAGGCCAGCGCTGACGAAGCCGATGGTCGCCAGGGTGGTCGCGCTCGACGACTGGACGATCGCCGTGAGCGCGGTGCCGCTGAGGAGCGCTGAGATCCGCCCGCCGGTGAAGCGGGCGAGGAAACGGCGCAGGGAGTCTCCAGCGAAGGCCTTCATCCCCTCGGTAAGCAGGATCATGCCCACCAGGAACAGGCCAATCCCGCCGACCAGGGTTGAGACCATCGAGGCCAAGCGCAGCTCCTCATCGCTCGGAGCCCAGCTTAGCGCCTGAGGACGTGAGGTGGACTGAACCCAGGCGGGAGGGGCGGCGTCTTTGGAGTGAGAGCCAGCCCGGTCTCCCTGACCGGATCCCCGGAGAGAGTCATGCCCCGCTTCGCCCCTCGCTACCTGTACGCCTGCATCGCGCTCGCCCTCCTGGCCAGCGCGGCCTGGGTCGACCGCGACCTGTTGAGCCTGCCCAGCTACCTGAACCTCGCGCGGGGATACCGCATCGCCGACGATCCCGCCCCGGCCGTTCAGCCGCGCGCGGTGGCGCTCTCGCCACGCCTGGCGGCGGTGGAGTCGCTGCGGCGCGCGCTGCGTCGCTGTGAGGAGAGCGCTCAGCGCTACGGCGAGGCTCTGCGTGCCGAGCTGAGCGCCCCCCTGGACGCGGGCCTCCTCGAGCAGCTGCAGCGCTCCGACGGATCCCCGGCAGTCGTGGCCTATTGGCGCGCGCGAGACGCGCACTGGCCCGCCTATGCCGAAGCGCTGGCTGCGCTGCAGCGCACCGCAGGCGAGGCGCAGCGCCAGGACCCTACCAACGCGCTCTACGACGTCGCAGCGGGGCTCGCCGGCGTCGAGCTCGCGGTGTGGCCTCCGCACGGCGATCCGCTGTGCGCAGAGTTCGAGCGCGAGGCGTTGGCCCCGTCGACTCGCGTGCTCGACGCCCAGGCGATGGAGCGCGCCCGTGCCCGCCTCGAGCGTGGGCTGAGCCAACCTACCTTCAGCACCTACTCGGCGGAGCACGTGGACCTGTTGAGCACGGACGTGGTGGGCACGCCGCTGCGCCAGCTCGGCGAACGACTCCGCGCCGCCTCGAGCCCGGACCGACCGGAGGAGCTGGCCTGGCTGTTCTCGGGGGAGACCTTGCTGCGGGCTGCAGCTGCGCACGAGCCTCGCGCCCCCCTCGCGCGGCTCACGCGCGGCGTGGGGCTGCGCCTGGCGAGCGAGAGCGAGGCGGCGCTGGGACTGATGATCGGCGGCTACCTGGCCCTCGAGGCGGACCGCATGTTGGCGGAAGAGCCCGGCCAACTGGGCGTCGCGGCCGCGGCGGAGGCGGACGCGCTCGCCGATCTCCAGGACGTGGGTCGGCCCCCGGTGGGCGAGGAGGGACCGCTGGGACTCCTCGACCGGGTCTCGGTGCGCCACGGACTCTGGAGCCGGGGCTACGACCCTGCGCTCAATCGAGGACTCGACGCGGGCATGATGCGCTCACTGACCCTCTGGGCGTTGATGCTCGCCGCGCTGGGGTGGCTGGTGACCGGGGCCTGGGCGAGCCGCCGTCCGGCGGGTGGCTGTCGCGCTTCCTTCGGCCTGGGTCGAGGCCTCGGCGTGGTGGCTCCCAGCTTCGGGCTCGCCGCGCTGCTCCTGGTGGTCACTCCGCTGGTTAGCAGCGAGCTCACGATCGTCTCCCTCGCCGTGCTGGTAGTGGGCGTTGGCTTCTCGGCGCGCTGGCTGCTCCGTCGAGCGGTGCGCCTCAGCCTGGAGCTCCCCGTGCAGCGTTGGACTCCCTTGGTCCTGGTGGGCCTGGGCACCCTGGTGGCCTGGTTCGTGCTCGAGCCGGAGGCGTTGCTCGCGGGAGCCGGGCTGCAGGCGCTGGGCGTCGCGGCTGCCTGGATCGCCCGCGATCGGGCGGCCCCAGCCGGGCTGGCCGCGTTCCGCGGACGGGTGGCGGTGGCCTGCGCAAGCCTGGCGCTGGCAGGGCTGGCCCTCACCGAGCTCGCGCTGGTGGTCCCGCGCCGCGACGCTTGCGCGGCCGGGGTCGAGGCCTACTACCTCGACACGCTTCGCCACGGCGCGCGCAGCTTTCGTGGGGGCGAGCCGCTCGACGCGTTGCTGGCCGTGAAGCGCGCGGCGCCCGACGAACTCCGCTGAGCGCGAGCCAGCGGTCGGGGGCCGGCGCTACCCTGTCCGCCAAGGAGGCCCAGTTGTGAGCCGAAGCGTATGGATCGTCCTGGCACTCGTCATCGGTCTCGGGTGCAGCTCGCCTCCGCCGGCGGACCCCGTGGAGCCGGACGCCAACGCCGGCGCCCGTGACGACGACCCGGGCGAGACCCAGCCCGAGCCAGACCCAAAGCCCGACCCCGAGCCGGTGACGCCGGTCGAGCCCGAGCCCGAGCCCGAACCCGAAGTCCCCAACCGCAGCCCCCAGGCCAAGGTCGACCCGAGCTCGGTGCAGGCGACGGTGGGCAAGGCGATTTCCCTCGACGCCAGCGCGTCCTCCGACCCCGACGGCTCGATCGTGAGCTACACCTGGCGGGTGGGCAACGGGACGCCGACGACGTCAGAGTCCCCGACCTTCACCCACACCTTCCACGAGGCCGGGCTGCAGACGATCCTGCTCACCGTCACCGACGACCGGGGGGGCACCGCGGTGTTCGTCGTGCAGGCCGTGATCAAGGACTGAGCTAGTCGCCCGCTTCGATCAGCCGCCGCAAGCGGACCCGCGCGTCTGCGGCCGCTGCTGCGTGGTTGCTGTCGGGCGAGACCTCCGCCTCGAGTACCGCCAGTGCCTCCTCGGGGGAGGTGCCCAGGTCGGGGTGCTCGGCGACGAGTTGCGCCTGAGCCACGGCCCAGTCGTCCCGGTCGTCGCTGCCGAGGGCCGGCCAGGCCTTCTTCAGCCACATTAGCGTCTCCGCGGGATCGCTCGCGGGGCCGTTCTCGCTGAAGACGCAGTGGCGGGCGAACTTGAGCATGGCCCTCGGGTCGCCGCACTCGGCTCCGCGGCGGAAGCTCTCGCGAATCACGGCCTGCAAGTCGCCCTGGGGGTCGGCCCCGGTCCACGAGAGGTCGAAGTCCGCGGAGCGACGCTCGAGGTATTCGCCGAGGAAGTGCCACCCCGACTCGTAGTTGCTGCCTGGGGGCGCACTCCTGGCCACGTGGTGGAGCCAGGCCGCGGCGAGGGCCGGCTCGTTTCGCTCCTCGAGCACGTCCCGTGCGCGGAACACGTGGGTCCCGAGCCCCTCGCAGCGATAGAGCGTCTGGGGGTCGAAGTGAATCGTCGCGCCCAGGAAGTCCCGTTCGGGGTCCGGCTCGGGGAGCCAGCTCGTGAAGCGCTGCCACGGCGTGGTCGCGAGGGCGGCGTCTGCGGGTGCGGGAACCCGTTCGGTTGGATCGCTGGGAGGAGGGGGTTGGCTGGGCACGGGCTCGGGCGACGCGTCGCCGTGAGGAGGGGGCGAGAGCAGGGTGAGGGCTAGCGCGCCCAACGCCAACGCCGCGCAGACCACCGCAGCCGCGGCCACCCCATGCACCCTCGAGCTGGGAGCACGCGGCGCGGCGAGGGCGTCCGCGAACGCGCGCGCGCTGGGGTATCGCTGCTCCGGGTCCTTGGTCAGGGCCTTGAGGCACACCGCCTCGAGCTGCGCCGGAACGGCCGGGTTCAGCCGAGAGGGCGGCTTCACCGGCGCGCGCAGCACCTGCTGCAGCACCGCGAGCGGCGAGCCTCCCTGGTGGGGGGGCACCCCTGTGAGCGCGTGGTAGAGCACGGCCCCCAGGCCGTAGACGTCGCTGCGCTCGTCGACCCCGCGGACCCCGTCCGCCTGCTCTGGGGACATGTAGCTCGGGGTGCCGAGGACGGCGCCGGTGCGGGTCAGGGAGCTGCCGTCGACGCGCCGGGCGAGCCCGAAGTCGGCGAGCAGGGGGCGGCCGTCTTCGGCGAAGAGCACGTTCTGCGGCTTGAGGTCGCGGTGCAGGATCCCGCGTGAGTGCACGTGGGCCAGGCCCAGGGCGAGGTCGTGGGCGAGCCGGCGGGCTTGCTCGGGATCCAGCGGGCCGGCCTTGAGCCGCTGACCCAGGTCGCCGCCGGGGGCCAGGTCGAGCACCAGGTAACGCCGGCCGTGGTGCACCCCGGCCGTGTGGACCCGGGTCACGTTCGGGTGCTGCAGCTCGGCCAGCGCGCGGGCCTCGCGCTGGAAGCGCTCGACCTCGACCCCCTCGTCGGCGAGGGAGGTCTTCAGCGCGCGGATCGCGCCGGTTGGCAGGTGCTCGACACGCCATACCGCGCCCATGCCGCCAGCGCCGAGTTGCTCGAGGAGGCGGTACTCGCCGAGCTGCGCGCCCGGGACCCAGGCCGAGCTCATTCCAGCGCGTGGTCCACGCTGTCGGCGTGGCCCTCGGCGTCGGGGTGCACGAGCACCCGGCAGTTGGTCAGGACTCCGCGCAGCTGGTTGCCGATGCCCTCGGCCAGCTCGTGCGCTGCGCCGAGGCTCAAGTCCGCCGGGAGCACGAGGTGGACCTCGACGAAGCGCAGGGGACCGCTGCGGCGGGTGCGCAGCCCGTGGATCGCCAGCACGCGCTCGCGGTTGGCGTCGAGCACGCCTTGCAGCGCGGCGAGCTCGTCGTCGGGGAGCGCCTCGTCCAGCAGCTCGGCCGCGCTGCGGCGCAGCACCCGCAGCGCCTCCAGGCCCATCAGCCCCGCCATGGCCAGCGAGGCCAAGGGGTCGATCCAGCCCTGGCCGGTGAACGAAACCAGTGCCAGACCGAGGATCCCAGCGACGGCGGTGAGGAAGTCCACGCGGTAGTGGGCGGCATCGGCCTCGACCACCGCCGAGCTCCCCTCCTCGGGGGTGTGGAGCAGGATCCAGCTCAGGCCGAGGGAGGCGCAGCCGCTGATCACCACCGCGGCAATCGCCAGGGGGACGTCCGGGGCCTGGCGCTCACCGACGACGAGGGCGGCTATGCATGCGGCGATCAGCGAACCGACCACGCCCACGAGGAGCATGCCCTGGGCGGCGGAGAGCACCCCCTCGATCTTGCCGTGGCCGTAAGGGTGGTTGGAGTCGGCGGGGGTCCGCGCCTGGCGGTAGCCCCAGAGGTTGACCGAGCTCATCAGCATGTCCGCGAACGAGTCCGCGGCGGAGGCGAGCACGATCAGCGACCCCGAGACGAGCCCCACCGCGAACTTCGCCGCGGCGAGCGAGCCCGCGACAGCGATCGCGATCGTCAGGTTGCGTTGGCCAGAGCCGCGCTGATTCACCTGGGGAGACACCTCGGGGTCAAGGGTAGCAGGCGGGCTGCGACTGCGAGTCGCTCGCAAGGGGCTCGGGCCGTCCGGGCTGGTTAGGATGCGCAGGGGAGGTGGACCGTGTTCGAAGCTGCGGAGCTGGGCCGCAAGATCTCCAAGGCCGAGTTCAAGCAGGCCGAGCAGGAGCTGCGCACGGAGCTGCTCGCGGTGCAGCGCGCGCTGCGGACCGCCGACTTTCCGGTGGTGGTCATCGTCTCGGGGGTCGAGGGGGCCGGGAAGAGCGAAGTCGTCAACCGCTTCAGCAAGTGGCTCGACATGCGCGGGGTGGTCACGACCTCCTTCTTCGACGAGACCGAGGAGGAGCGCGAGCGACCGCGCTACTGGCGCTTCTGGCGCACCCTCCCGGCCAACGGCCAGATCGGCGTGTTCTACGGCTCGTGGTACACCCAGCCGATCATTCAGCGCGTGCTCGGCGAGATGGACGAGGCCGCCTACGAGCGCGAGCTGAGTCGGATCGCGAGCTTCGAGCGGATGCTGGCCCTCGAGGGAGCGCTGTTCGTCAAGCTGTGGTTCCACCTCTCCGAGAACGCCGTGGCGCGCATGTTCGACAAGCACAGCAAGAAGGAGAAGAAGGCGCTCCGCAGCGAGTGGCGCACGAACCCCTACAGCAAGCGCTTCGCCAAGCGCTACCGCGAGTTCGCCGAGGTCTCCGAGCGCGCCATCCGCATGACCGACCTCGGGGTCAGCCCCTGGCACATCGTCGAGGCCGAGGACCGGCGCTACCGCGAGCTGCGCGCGGGGCAGCTGCTCCTGCAGCGGCTGCGCGAGCGGCTCAAGCGGGCCGCGCAAAGCAGCGACCCGCAGACCCCCGAGGAGCCGATCCCCGAGCCCGGGGAAGACCTGACCGTGCTCTCGCGGGTCGACCTCGAGCAGTCCCTCGAGGAGTCGAGCTACCGCAAGCAGCTCAAGCAGGAGCAGGCTCGACTGCGGGAGCTGACCCTCCGCGCGCGGGAGGCCAAGCGCTCGACGGTGATCCTGTTCGAGGGCTGGGACGCCGCCGGCAAGGGCGGGGCGATCCGCCGCGTGTGCGCTGCGATGGACGCACGGCTGTATCGTGTGATCCCCATCGCCGCGCCCACCGACGAGGAGCGCGCCCACCACTACCTCTGGCGGTTTTGGCGTCACCTCCCGCGCGCGGGGTTCGTCACCATCTTCGACCGCACCTGGTACGGGCGGGTGCTCGTCGAGCGGGTCGAGGGCTTCGCCAGCTCCGAGCAGTGGAAGCGGGCCTTCCTCGAGATCAACCGCTTCGAGGAGGAGCTCGCCGAGCACGGCACCGTGGTGTGCAAGTTCTGGCTGCACCTCAGCCCCGAGGAGCAGCTGCGTCGGTTCGAGGAGCGCCAGGCGACCCCCTGGAAGCAGCACAAGATCACCGAGGAGGACTGGCGCAACCGCGAGCGCTGGGGCGCCTACGAGCGCGCGGTCAACGACATGGTCGTGCGCACCAGCACCTCCTACGCCCCCTGGACCCTCGTCGCTGGCGACGACAAGCTCTTCGCGCGCGTGCAGGTCGTGCGCGCGGTGTGCGATCAGCTCGAGGCTGCCCTCAAGCAAGACTAGAGGCTCAGCTCTCCGAGCTCGATCCCGTCGCCAGACCTAGCGGGCGAACTCGCCCATCTCGTCGTAGCGCGATCGCCAACGGTCTGCGGCCTCCGGGTTCAGCTCGCCCAGCTCGGCGAGCAGCTCCAGGAAGTGGTCCGCGCACGAGCGCGCTTCGTCCTCGATCCCCTCCGCGAGCAGGCTCTGAATCTCCCGCAGGCGCATCTTCAGGCTCCGCTCCAGCTCCTCCTGGCGAGGGGGGGGCGGCGGCGGCGGCGGCGGCGGGAGCGCGAAGGGGTCGTGGCGGGTGGCGGGGAGGTGGGCGTCGCGGTCAGCGACCAGGAGCGCGAGCAGGAAGCGCGGGTCCTCTCGCAGCGGCGCGCAGGCCTCGTGCTTCACCAGCTCGGCGAAGGCAGGCCACTGGTGCGATTGGGCGAGGATCAGCAGATCCTTGGCCATGGGCTCGCGCGCGACGTTGCGGCTCGCCAGGCGCGCGTGGGCCAGCGCGACCAGCCCCGGCACCCAGCCCGGGTCTGCTTCCAGCGCGGGAAACAGCAACTCCAGGGCCAGCTTCGGCTCGTCTGCCCGGGTCAACGCGCAGGCCGCGGCGAGCCGCGTCTGCGGGTCGGCGTCCGCGAGTCGGAACACCTGCTCTACGATCTCGCGGGCGGCGGTCACCCGCTCGCCCTTGGCGGCCAGGGCCCGACGCAGCTCGGCGGGCGCCTCGGCGGGGCGCGGCAGTTCGGGTGCGACCCGCGTCAGGTCGAGCACCCCCTGGGAGCCGCGCTGGCGCAGCTCGACGGCGTAGCGTGTCCCCGAAGACGGGGCCTCGAGGCGCTCGGCCAGACTCCTCGCGTCGCCAGGCTCGTCGACGTGGAGGTCCAGGCGCAACGCGCGCCGGTCGAGGGTCAGGGCGTCGAATCGGATCCCCGGGAGCCCCTCGGCCGCCGCAGAGAGCTGCGCCAGCTCCCAGCTCGCGAGGACGTAGCCGTCGGCCAGCTCGGCGCAGCGGCGCAGGGTCTCGCGGGCCGCGGCTCCGTCGGCAGGAACCCGGGGTTGGACGAAGGCCCGCAGCTCGAGCTCCCAGCTCAAGCTGGCGTCGGTGCGGCTACACACGACCCGTCGCACGTGGACCAGCCTCCTGGTGCGCGTCTCCGCCAGCTCCAGCGCGCTGCGTAGCGGGCGCAGCCCCTCCCCTGTGACGGAGAACTCGAGGGCTTCCCAGCCGGCGCCCAGGGGAAGACGGCGGACCGGGCCCGGCTGAAACCGGTCCAGGTCGTCGCCGCCGGGCCCCGCGGCCGGGACGAGCTCGACGAGCTGCGGCACGAGGTCCAGCAGCTTGGCCTCGGGGAGCTCGCCGGCCAGCAGCTCGGGCAGCGGCTCCTCCCAGGTGGGCGGTGGCGCCTCGCGGGGCGGGGCCGCGGCGGGAGGCGTCACGTCCTGGCCCGGCTCAGGCGTTCCCCCGCACCCGGCGAGGAGCAGGCAGAGCAGTGTTACGTGCAGGCGCATGGTCGACCCCCGGAGAGGGATCGTAGCTCAGGACTCTGCGAGCAAGCGCAGCTCCTGGTCCGTGTCCCGCAGGCGCTCGGCGAGGGCGACCCCCAGGTTCGCGAACACCCCGTTCCCGATGTCCGGGTGCGCGTGGGTGAGCTCGAGCGCGTCGGTGCGAGAGAGCGAGAACACCTGGGTCGGGGCCACCGCCTGGGCGTGAGCCGAGCGGGGACCGGGGGAGAGGAAGGCCATGTCTCCGAAGACACTCCCGCGGCCAAACGTGGCCAGGTGCTTGGTCCCCTCGCCCTCGAGCGGGAGCACGATCTGCACGGACCCGCGGCGCACGAGGTAGAGGGTGTCGCCGAGGTCGCCGCAGGAGAAGATCCGCTGGCCCGGCTCGTAGCTCTCCTTGCCCACGTATTCGTTTACGGCCTCCAACTGCTCGGGGGTCAGCTCCTTGAACAGGCGCACCTCGCCGAGGTCGAGGGGCGGGGCCGAGACGTGCGCGAGCAGCCCCGCGCGGTCGAGCAGCTGGTCTTCGGCCCAACCGAGGGCGTCGTCCGCGTCGGGGAACACCGGGCAGCCGTCGTCACCCCCGATGACCCGGAAGTGCTTGAGGTAGGGCGAGAGCTCCGCGTCGAGGCTGGCGAGGATCAGCTGTCCCCCCGCTTCGCGCAGCTGCTCCTCGATCTGGTGCAGCATCCGCCCCGCGGTGAAGTCGAGGAACCCCACGCGGCTGAGGTCCAGGATCACCAGCCGGCCGGCCGCGATGTGCGGCTCCAGCTGGCTGAAGAGCTGGTCGGTGGTGCCGAAGAACAGGCTCCCCTGCAGCTGGAACAGG
>Ga0070727_10001128_pt1 | contig 29413 bp, 23 predicted proteins | sample tdAd472_FD_66722 | JGI IMG/M metagenome (GOLD analysis project Ga0070727, IMG submission 66722) | Marine sediment microbial communities from the Atlantic coast under amendment with organic carbon and nitrate - tdAd47.2 | ecosystem: Environmental > Aquatic > Marine > Coastal > Sediment | place...
TGTTGGTGGTGCGCCCGTTGCGGGCATGCCAAACTGGCGGCATGAACAACCTCCAGGGGCAGGAATTTCATGCGCAAGAACCGACTTCGTGAGCTTTGGGCCGCTGGCCGGGCGGCCGTGAATGGCTGGTTGAGCGTGCCGAGCCCCTATGTGGCCGAGATCATGGCGCATCAGGGATGGGACAGCATCACCATCGATCTGCAGCACGGCCCGCTTGATGTGCCGGACGCCATTCCGATGATGCAGGCTATGTCGGCCACTGACGTCGTGCCAATCATCCGGGTTCCCTGGAACGAGCCGTCGGTCATCATGCGGGTGCTCGATGCGGGTGCGTATGGGGTCATCTGCCCGATGATCAACAACCGCGACGATGCAGAGCGTTTTGTCGGCGCCTGCCGCTATCCGCCCGACGGCTATCGGTCGAACGGCGCGTATCGCGGCACGATCTATGGCGGCGCGGATTATCTCGAACATGCAAATGCGGAAATCCTGACGTTCGCCATGATCGAGACCCGCGAGGGTGTGGCGAATCTCAAGGATATTGCGGCGACGCCGGGGCTCGACGCGGTCTATATCGGGCCGACAGATCTGGCGTTTTCCCATGGCCACCCACCCAAGCATGACAATTTCGACGGGCCGGTGGCGGACCTGATCGCAACCATTCTGGAGACCGCCGATGAGGCGGGTATCCGTGCGGGGGTCCACGCTACCCGGACCGACTATGCGGCCCGGATGATCGCGGACGGGTTCGACCTCGTCACCCCGACGTCGGATGTGCGGATGCTGACCGGCGCTGCCCCGGAGGTTCTCAGCGTGTTGAAGGCCAGCTGAACCGGCGGCGTTACTGTTTGTTGACCGTGTTCCCGCCTGCGATCACGGTGTTGCCGCCATTCTCTTCGATCCTCACATTGATTCGGCCGGCGGCGGCGATCACGCCTGTGTCCGTGTTGTTCAGGATCGTGGCAGTTACCTTCGCCGTGGCCCCATCCGTGGGCGCTGTCGGGAAATTCGCCGTATCGACTGACGAATCCCATGTTTTTGACACCAGTCCGTTATCGCCGTCATATGTTCCCGCCGTCGCACCGCTGCCCACATCCTCGTTGAAGGTAAATGTGCGCACGGTGCCACCGTTGAAGAAATAGTTCACGTTTGTGACGGTGAGATCGATCGTCCGCGCGCCGAAGTCGATCTTCGCCGTTGAGTCATAGCTGCCGCCGCTGTTCGTGTGGGCGCCGCTGACATACTTCAGGTTGACCGTACCGAAATCGAAGGTCGCGGTGCCGGTTTCGATCTGCTGCAGCTGCGCGAATGACGTGATCGTATTGTTGAAGGATCCCGCGCCCTCTTCAACGGCGGCGAGCAGCAACTGTTGGGTCTGATTTTGGCTGGCCCCGAGTTGGTTGAGCACCCCGGCATTGACAACGCTGGCACCAATATTCTGGCCTGATAATGCGGTCGCCTGGCCGAGACCGATGCCGCCCCCAACAGACGGCCCGCCGGCCACCGTCGCACCACCCGTTGCCGGGCCGCCAGCGTTCGGTCGCGCAGGCCCTGCAGGCCCTGCGGGCTGCGCATTCGCCGAGCCCGTGCCGTTGTTCTGGCTCGCACCAGGAGCTGTTTGGCCGTTTGACTGGTTGCCGTCATCGCCGCCCGATTGATTGTTTCCGTTCTGGGCGTTCGGCCCGGCCGCCGGCCGGGACGCCGGTCGCGCGCCGCCATTCGTGCCGAGATCGCCCGTCAGACCGGACACGACGCCGGGATCAAAGCGGACGGGAATGGTCGGCGGAGCATCGATGCCGGCGATGTTGGTGCCGAAGCCCGAACGCGAGATTTCGACGGACGTGTCTGCGTTGGTGACGATGATGCGACCGGCGCGCTCATTGGCATTGTTGTCGACGCCGGGTCCGAGAAGCACGATATCGGCCGAGACTTCGCTGTTGGGGTCATTCGGGTTCGCCGGAATGATCCGGCCTGCCGCCGATGTGCCGCGGATGCCGATCGTCCCGACCGGAGTTTTCACGTTCATGTTGCGTGGCTCATCCTTGGCGACTCGACCGGAGACGAACCGGAACGCACCCTTCAGAACCGATGCGGTAACTTTTCCCGCGCTGGTCTCGGGGTCATAGACGAATTCATCGATGATCAACGCTGCGTCGGGGCCAATCGTGAAAATGGTCTCGTCCATCAGCATGATCTGCAGGCCTGAATCCGGACCGGTCTCGATGGTGTCCCCAAGGAACACGGGATCGCCGCTTCGCACATTCTCTCCCACGGCGCGATTTTCCTGGCGTGGCGCGGCCGCGAGCAGGACCACGTTGCCGCGCACGGCAGCAGCCACACCGGCGCGGCCGACATTGCCCTGGCCATGTGCGGTCGGTGCCGTCGTCATCGCAATGGTGACGACCGTGATGAGTGTCGCAGAGCGTTTGATCATGGCGGTTATCCTAAGTTGTTCGGTTCGCGGGGAAAAGACGTTGCCTGTCCGGCTACCCTGTGGCGGCCGCAAGCAGCACTGTCAGCGCGGCGACCAGCCCACCGGTGAACATGCCGACGGCGAGCAGGGCCCCATGTCCGATCAGCTTTCGGGGATTGTGTTGCGTGGCGATCATCATGTTCTCCAGAGTTTGTTGTGCCCCAAACCTAGCGACGATCGACCCTGTTGGAAGTGACGGGGGTCACAGTGATGGGCATCACAGACAGGCCGGGCGTGTTGGGGCATTTTCATGGTGAGATTCACCCGCTACCGGATGACGAGACCATGACGCTCCACCCCGCCCATTCGCATCATTTGACACTTCATCGATTTGCAGGCCGCCCTGCCAGCCGGTTCGTGCTGCATCTTTATCTTCGGTGGATCGCCGTCTCGTTTGTAATCCTGGGGACAATCTCCGTTGCGGCCGTCACGCTTTAGTGCGTCTTGCACCGACGTTCTCCGGAATCGCACATCGGTCTCACACTGGGCTAGATTGCAGGCATGATTGCCTGGAAAGCTCGCATTATTCCGCTCCTGATCCTCGTCTTTGCGTTGTTGCTGCGCGTGGAGGATCCGCAACCTGTGCAGTTGGCGCGATTGTGGACGTTCGACACCTATCAGCGGATTGAACCGCGCGTTTACGACAGCGCGTTGCCGGTGCGCATACTGGATATCGATGATGAAAGTCTGGCGCGGATCGGCCAGTGGCCCTGGCCGCGCTCGCAGATCGCCGACATGGTGGACCGCCTGCACGACGCTGGCGCCGCCGTCATCGTGTTCGATGTGCTGTTCTCCGAGCCAGATCGGACATCGCCGGCCAATGTGGCGGCGAATTGGCCGGAGAGTTCCGACAATGCGGACCTTCGGGCGCGGATTGCGGCCTTGCCCGACCATGATCAGCTGCTGGCCGAGGCGTTCGCTCGCGGGCGGGTGGTCGCAGGATTTACGTTTACGCGCTCGCGTGAAACCGCACCGCCACCCGCACCAAAGGCAGGCGTGGGGCTCGGGGGATCTCCGCCCCATCCGTTTCTGCCGGCCTATGGTGCGGCGATCTCCAATCTGCCGGCGCTTGGGGCGGCGGCGGCCGGTGTTGGCAACATAAACTTCGAAGCCGACGCGGACGGGCTGATCCGGAGAGTGCCCTTGTTCACCCAGTATGTGGCGCCGGGGACGACCCCGACCTATGACGATCCGTTCAAATTGCCGCCGCTTTATCCGACGCTGGGTGCCGAGGCCTTGCGCGTGGCGCAGGGCGCGCAGGGGTTTAATATCCGCATGTCCGATGCGAGCGGAGAGGGCGGGGTCGACGAGAGTTCGGGGATCGCCGACATTCGGATCGGGCAACTGCAGGTGCCCACGAGCGGGGATGGTCATGTGTGGCTGCGCTACACCGGCCATGAGCCGGCGCGCTACGTGCCGGCCTGGCGGCTCTGGTCTGATGGCGACCCGATCCGGGCCAGGGATGGTCTCGGGGGTTCGATCATACTGGTCGGAACCAGTGCGCCGGGGCTGTTTGACCTGCGTGCGACCCCGCTCAATTCGATCATTCCCGGGGTTGAAGTGCATGCAGAGCTTGTTGAGCAAATCCTCAATGGCAGTTTTCTGACACGGCCGGACTGGACGCTGGGGGCGGAGTTGGCGGCATTCGCGCTGTTGGGCGTGTTCCTGGTGCTGTTGTTGCCCCGGCTTGGCGTCACCGCGAGCGCCGTCGTCTGCCTGATTGCCATTACGGCGGGGGTGGCCGCCGGCTGGTTTGCCTTCTCCACGGCAGGCGTACTGATCGATCCGGTGTTTCCGGCGCTGGTGGTGCTGGTTGTCTATTTGTCGAGTTCTTTGATTACCTATTTGCAGTCCGAGACCCAACGCCGTCAGATCCGCACGGCCTTTGGGCAGTATCTATCGCCGGCGCTGGTCGAGCAGCTGGCCGATCAGCCCGAGCGGCTCAGGCTGGGTGGCGAGACGCGCGAGATGACCCTGCTGTTCTGCGATATTCACGGCTTCACATCCATCTCCGAGGATCACCGCGATGATCCGCAGGCGCTCACGACCTTGATCAATCGCCTGCTCACGCCCATGACCGCCGAGATTCTCGAACGCGACGGTACCATCGACAAGTATATGGGCGATTGCATCATGGCGTTCTGGAACGCGCCCATTGATGATCCGGCCCATGCCGCCCATGCGTGCGATGCCGCACTGGCCATGCTGCGTGCGCTTGAGCAGGTCAACGAAGAGCGTCGGGCGGAGGATCCCGATGCGGTCGCCATTGCTGTTGGGGTCGGCCTCAACACGGGCGAATGTGTTGTCGGAAACATGGGCTCCGATCAGCGTTTCGATTATTCCGTGCTGGGTGATGCGGTCAATCTCGCCTCCCGGCTTGAAGGTCAATCCCGGCCTTATGGCGTGCCCATCATTGTCGGTGAATCGACCCGGGACCAGGTGGCGGATGACTTCGCCTTTCTCGAATTGGATCTGATCGCTGTGAAGGGCAAACGTGAGGCCGTCCGGATCTATGCGCTGATGGGGGATGCGCACGCGGCAGCCAGCGAGGGGTTTCAGGCCTTGCGGCGCGAGCATGAGAACATGCTGGACGCATATCGCGCCCGCGACTGGGACAGGGCACAGGATACGCTCAACGCCTGTGTCGAGATGCCCGGCGCTGTCGAGGCGCTCTATGAACTCTACGCCGAACGCATATTCCACTATTCCTTCGACCCACCACCGGAGGATTGGAAGGGCATCCACGTCGCAGAAATGAAATGATTTCTCAACGGGTTACCGTGGTGCCGACGCTTGCTCCCGTTTGGTGCATCATGCTTAATACCCCAATAGTTTGGGGGTTTTGTTGTTTCGGGTATCGGGTTTGCGATTGCGTGCATTTGGGCGCGCGCGATGTGAGTTTCGCTATGCGTGGGTCGTCGCTGGCGCGATTCTGTTCGCGGTGCCCGCGCATGGGCAGCAGACGGGGGCGGAATCGCGTGAGAGCGATGCGCGGGAATCGATCGAAACCCGCCGCGATGTGGAGCGCACGGCCCAGGAGGCACTCGATCTCGAGGCGTTCAGCAAGGGCCCGCCGGTAACCTACCAGCAGGTGCTGGAAGACCCCGACAATATCGAGCTCAATGTCCGCTACGCCCTGACACAGATTCGTGAGGGAAATGTGCGCGGCGCCGGTGCCACGCTCGAACGGGTTCTTTTGATCCGTCCGGACCTCGCCGTGGTGCGTGTCCTCTTCGCGATTGTCCTGTTTCGTCTCGACAATCTCGATGAAGCCGAACGCGAGTTGCTGGCGTTGCAGGCGCTCGATCTGGAGCCCGAGTTGCGGCGCCAGATCGATCAGTATCTCGATCAGATCGCGTCTCGCCGCCAGCGCACGATCTTCACCTTTGCGATGAATTTCGCCACGCAATATGACTGGAACCGCAACGCATCACCGAAATCGGAGCTTCGTCTCGCCGCTGATTTGCCGACCCGCACGGTCGGCAGTTCGTCGCGCCAGGACGACCTGGCGATGAACGGCCTCGCACAGCTCTCCTTCGAGCATGATCTCGGTCTTCAGAAGCAGCACAAGATGCTTGGCGGTTTGGTTTTCTACCAGGGCGAACAAGTGCAGCAAGACGACCTCGATTTGCGTGCGATCACGGCGGATTGGGGGTACGAGCTGGATTTTGCGCCGTCGACGGTCACACCACGTCTTTTGTATGAGCGCGTTGATCTATCGCGCGAGAAATATCTGACGGCGGTGGGGCTGACCGTCGATTGGGTTCACGCGCTTTCCAACACCTGGTCGGTGTTTGCAGCCGGGACCGCCAAGTACCAATCCTACAACAACATCACGAGCAGCCTCACGGCCACGGAACGCAGCGGGCGTGAATATGAGGCCGAAGTCGGGACCTCGCAGATCCTGACCCCGCGCCAGCGCCTGCGCGTCACCTATACGCACACGCGCAATATCGCGGCCCGCAGCTATAATTCCTATGAGGGGAAAGAGATCGATGTGACCCACACCTTGTTGTTTGGCGGGGGTGATTTCTTGCTGACGTCATTAACCGTCAACCACGATCTCTATGATGACCGTGACCCGTCGATCAGCGCCCAAACCCGTCATGACTGGGGCGGGCGGGCCCGGATAACCTATGGCATTCCCTGGGGCGGCATATTCACCAACGCGGGCGAGTTCTGGGAACCGTTCACCTTCACCTTCGGCGGCGAGGCCTATCGGCAGGTCTCCTCGATTACCAACTACACCTACAACAATTACCGGCTATCGATCGGCCTCAATCGCCGCTGGACCTTCTAGGGCAGGCGATGGCCGTGCGAACGGGCGGCGAAAAAGAAAGGCGGCCGGTCTCGTGAGAGCCGGCCGCAAGTCCGTGGAAGGTTGGATCAGTGCGAAAAATCGCACCAAGCGAAAATCAGAACCCAGAGGTCACAGACAATCCGAAGAGCACCATCGGTGCGGCCAGGAGGAGAGCGGCGACGTTGATGCGGGTTTGTCGTGACATGTTCGGCTCCGTTTTCGTTGGTGCGCGGCGATGATCCGTCGCCGTTGATTTCAATGTAGTACGCAGCCGTCGGAACCCCAGTGACGGACGTCACAGGGCGCGAAATTAAATACAAAATACTGAAATTACAGTGTGTTAGAAGTCACGCACTTCTTCGACGAGATCCTCGAGCCGCTCGAGGTCGAGGATGGCGAGCGCATCCTTTTCGCGTTTGACCAACCCCTGCTTGGTCAGATCCGACAACACCCGGGCGACCGTTTCGCGTGTGGTGCTGACCCGTGCGGCAATATCGGCATGGACGGGGATCGGCGATATCCGGGCGGTGTTGGCATCGTCGTCTGCATGCGCACGTGCTTCGCGCAGGATTTCGGAATGCACCCGGTTGTGCGCGCCCAGAGTGCTCAGGTCCATAATCCGTTCGGTCGAGGTGCGCACGATCTTGGCCAACTCCTGCATCACGCCGATTGCCAGGTCGGGGTGGTCGCGGAGCAAATTCAGGAAGGTATCGGGCGATATCGATGCGACGAGTGTGTCGGTCAACGCGACCACGGCTGCAGACCGGGGCATGCCGTCGAGCGCGGCGAGTTCGCCGAAGACACCGCCGGGTTCCATCTCGTCGAAGGTAATTTCACGGCCGGATATGGAGAAGTTCACCACCCGCACGCGGCCGGTGACGACGAAATACACGTCACGGGACTCGGTCTCGCGATCGATGATCGTGTCGTTGGTCGTGTAGCGGACCCAGCGCGCCCTTTGCTCAAGCGCGGATCGCGCCGAATCGCTCAGCGGTTCGAGGAAGGGAATGTCGGCGAGGGTGTTTCCGGATCCGGCCATAACGGTGCCATCGTACGCCTGACGCGGATCAAAGGCGAGGTGCGGCTGACACCGGCGCTATTGCGCGGGGGTCGGGCTCGGGTCGGTCTGTTCGGCCCTGTGTCGCTCGCGCCATCCGACGGTGATCGACATCATCGGCGGCACAATTGCCAGGGTAAGCACGGCCGACAGGGACAATCCGCCGAGTACCACCGAGCCCAGTCCCCGGTAGAGCTCCGAACCGGCGCCGGGGAACACCACCAGGGGCAGCATGCCGAAAACCGATGTCAGGGTGGACATGAAGATCGGCCGCACCCGGTTCTGGGTCGCCAGCATGATTGCCGCGTCGGCGTCCAAGCCCTCTTCGCGCATGTGATAGAGCGTCTGGTGGACAAGCAGAATCGCATTGTTCACGACGATGCCGGTCAGGATTATGAATCCGAGCATTGTCAGCATGTCGAGCGGCTGGTTGGTCCAGATATTCAAAACCGCAAGGCCCGCGATTCCACCCGCTGCGGCAACGGGCACCGTGAGCATGATGATCAGCGGATAAACGAAGCTCTCGAACAGAACCGCCATGACCAGATAGACGATGACAATCGCCAGCGCGAGATCGATCACCATCTCGTTCCACGTCGCGATGAGCTTGTCGGCGGTGCCGGTCAGATGAAGGCTGACGCCGTCGGGCAGCCCGGCCTCTTCGATCGGTTTTATGACCTCGCTCTCGATCAGCTCGAGCGCCTCCTGCAGCGGGGTTTCCGCGTTCGGGGTCACCTGCAGGGTAACCGTGCGGGCACGTTCCGCACGGCGAATTTCCGTGGGTCCCGAGGTGATGCGGACATTGGCCAGGCCTTCGACCGGAACAATCCGGCCGTCGCTGGTCACCACCGGCAACGCACCGATCCCCTGGGTTTGTCCGATCATGTCCCGCGGACCGGTGAGCGTCAGATCGATCCGCTTTCCCTCGACCGTGATCTCGGCCACCCGCAACCCGTCGTTGAACGCATCGACCGACTGGCCCAGCGACTGGGCCGACAATCCGTTGTCGGCGAGGCGGATACGGTCGGGCTCGACACGCACTTCCGGTGCCGACAGCGTCAGGCTCGGAATCGGTCGGGTCCGGTGGCCCTCGCTGAACGGGAGCGTTTGGACGAGCCGGAAGAACACCTGTTGCGCGGTGTCGTAGATTGTCTGGAGCTCGGCGCCGCGAATATCGACATCGATGGTTCGCCCGCTGCCCAGCGAACGGCCGAAGAGCGATGGCTGCCGCGCGAAAGCGCGTGTCCCCGGTTCATGGGAGGCGGCTTCCTCAAGCACGGGGCCCAGTTCGGCCGCCCTGTTCGGGTCGACCGAGGTGCCGCCAATGAACGCGCGTCCCGAAAACGGCACGCGCATGAAACGTTCGAACTTCGGCGGCTGTCCCGGCTCGGAATCGGGCCCGGTCTCGCTCGCCCAGAGATGACGTGTGCGCTCGGCGATCCGTTCGGTGATCTCGTTCACCGTGCCCAGATTGTATCCCGGCGGGACATTAACGATGCCGAAGACGAAGTTGCGATTGCCGGTCGGCAGATAGTCGAGCTTCGGCGCGAACGTCCAGGTAAACAGTCCCGAGGCCAGCGTGATTGCGCCAACGACCACGAATGCCCGCAGCTTGGAGCGGACCACCATCCGCGTGAAGTCCTGCCAGAATGTGACGAACCCGTGGGCGAAATCATCGATCACCGGTATCCGCAGGACATTGCCGCCCTCGGCATTGCTGTTGACGAGCAGCCGGTTGGCCAATGCCGGGATAACGGTCACCGAGACCAGCAATGACAGCAGGACCGACACCGAGATCGCGACGGCGATATCGCGGAACAGCTGCCCGGCCTCCAGTTCCATGATCAGGATGGGGATGAACACCATGACCGTCGTCAGCGAAGAGACCAGCACCGCAGGCCAGACCTGGGATGCACCTTTCTGGGCGGCGTCGGCGCGTGACAGGCCTTCCTGGCGCAGCCGGTAAATGTTTTCGAGCACGACGATGGCCGCGTCGACGACCATGCCGACGGAGAAGGCGATGCCGGCGAGACTGATGACATTGAGTGTGCGCCCGAGCGCGGCCATCGCCACGAAGGAGCCCACCACGGAGACCGGGATCGCCAGCGAGACGACAAGCGTGGGGCGCCAGGAACGCAGGAACAGCATGAGAATCAGCGCCGCGAGCACACCGCCGATCACGATGTTCTGCTGCACCAGCGATATCGCGGAATTCACATACAGTGTCTCGTCGAACACATTCTCGAGCAACAGGCCGACATCGTCGAGCGCGCCGGTGGCCAGATCGTCGGCGACCCGCCGCACCTCATCCATTACGGTCAGGACGTTTGCGCCCTGTTCGCGAGTCATGTTGAAGGCCATCGCGCGGTCGTCGCGGCGATGGGGCAGGGCACGGGCTTCCTTGTAGCCGAGCTCCACCTCGGCGATATCACGCACGGTGACCCGGCCGATACGCCCGTTTCCGAGATCTGCGTCCGAGCGCAGCACGATGTCGAGCACCTGATCCGTATCGGTGAAGTCACCCTCTGTCCGCACCGTGTAGCTGCGTTTGCCCTCGTCCACATCTCCGCCGGAGATCGAAGCGTTTTCGGCCCGCAGGCGGTTCACCACATCGCTCACGGTCAAGCGGAACTGCGCCAGCCGCTCGGGGTCGACGATGATTCGCATCTCGCGTTCGGTCTCGCCGAAGATGTTGACGCCCGAGATTCCGGCGATCCGCTCGATCCGCTCCTGGACGACGTCCTCGAGGAAGTCGCCATAGGTGATCATGTCGCGATCGTTGCCGGGCTTTCGGGTGAGCAGGAACCAGGCGATCGGATTGTCGTCGGTTCCCGAGGTGCGCAGCGTCGGCTCGTCGGCTTCCTCGGGATAGCCCGTGACGCGGTCGAGCCGGTTGGCGACCAGCAAGAGCGCCCGGTCCATATTCTGGCTCGGGCTGAATTCGAGCGTGATATCGGAGCGCCCGGTGCGCGCCCGGCTTTCGATCTTCCGCACACCCTCGATGCCCTTGAGCACTTCTTCCTGGCGGTTGACGATCTCGCGCTCGACTTCGAGCGGGGAAGCCCCGGACCAGAATGTGTCAACAATAATAACTGGTTGTCGAACATCCGGTGCGAGCTGTATCGGGATACGCTGGAGGGCCACCCAGCCAAACATCAAGACCATGATGACGACCGCGATGACCGCGATCGGACGATGAATCGACGCCGAGATCAAATTCATCCGGTTCAGCCTCCGCCGCTGAGAATGTTCAGGCGCTGGCCCGGGCGTAGCCCTTCGTTGCCGCGCACGACGACCATGTCGCCGGCCTTCACGCCGCCACGCACGACGAAGCGTTCGCCCGTTCCGTCGCCGACCGTGACCGGGGTCGGCCGCGCGGTGCCGTTCTGTACGACGAACACCATCATCGCGCCGTTGCGCTCGATCACCGCATCCTTGGAAACGGTGACCGCCTTGCGGGCTTCGCCGACCGGGATCATCACGGTCACGCTCTGATTGTCGGCGAGCTGCCTATCGAGTTCGTCGAAACGCGGCGTGAACCGGACCGGCCTTGTTCGGGTGCGGGGATTCTCGCTTGGCACCACCGCGCGCACATTGGCGCGCAGGACGGTGTCGTCGTCGAGGCGCACGGCGATCACCACGCCCGGCGTCAGGGCGACAAGCCGGCTCGTGGGAACGTCCGCCTCGATGTCGAGATTCAGGTCATTGATCAGCGTCACCACAGGGCTGCCGACCGTCAGATAGGCGCCGACCTCTGTGTGCGTGGCGCTGACGACGCCGGGGAAGGGCGCGCGGATTTCCGCGTCCAGAAGGTCGCGTTCGGCGCGCTTGAGCTGGGTCTCGGCCTGCGCCATCTGGGCGCGCGTCTGCGCGACCTCGCCCGACTGCATCGCCAGGTTTTGCACCGCATCTTCAAAGCGCGCCTGGGAGAAGGCGGCCGATGCGCGGATGCCTTCGAGCCGCTTGAGGTCATTCTGCTTTTTCTCAAGATCCGCGCGTGAGCCGGATAGATTCGCGCGCTGTTGCGAAACGATGGCCGCATAGCGGTCGCGCTCGAGTTCAAGTCGTTCGCGATCGAGAACGGCGAGGATATCGCCTGTTTCCACGCGGTCGCCAACGCGGACCCGCAATTCATTGACCGCGCCGCCGATCCTGGCCGCAACCGGCCCCGCCTGTCGGGCCACCAGCCGTCCGACGACGGGGGTCGTCTGACCGATGACCTCCTCGATAACGGCGTCGACCACGACCGTTGCGGGTGGCGGTCCGCCGCGGGCGGGGCCGCTGCCACCCTGGAAAAACGCACGCAGTTCCGCGCCGTCGAGGGTGCCGTTCTCGTCCTTGTCGATGGTATCGAAATTGGCCTGGACCGGACCGCGCGCCTCGGATTTTTCAAGCACGCCGTTGCCGTTGGCATCCAGGGCCTTGGCCCGGTCGGACAGCTCGGTCGATTGGGCCCATGCGGGTGCGGCGAACGCCAGGCCGGCGATAAGAATCGTCGCGCTGGACAGACCTGCAAACTGAAAGATTCGAACGTTCATCACGTGATTTCTCCGAGAACGGAATCGGCGCGAAATGTATCGATGTCGCGACGGGCGAGGAGGACACGCCGAACAGGCAATATATGTCAATTGGCCATGACGGATATAGCTGCTCCATCTGTCACAATTTCGCCAGTGAAACAGGTGCTTCAAACCCGCATCACTGTCTCTGGAGCTTCTCTGTCTCTGGAGCTTCTCTGTCGTTAGAATGGAGCGTCTTGTATCAGCCCGGAGTCGGCGCATGACCACCCGCTTTTATTTTCATCCGGTTTGCATGGAACATGAACCGGCTCCGGGGCATCCGGAATCACCGGCGCGGTTGCGCACGATTGCCGATGTTCTGTCGGGCGCCGCGTTCGATGCGCTCGACCGGCACACGCCGCCGGAGGCGACGCGAGAGCATCTGATGCTGATGCATCCACAAGAGCATGTGGCGAAGATATTCGACCTGGTGCCCGAGGACGGCTACAGCCGGGTCGACGCGGATACGATCATGTCGCCGAAATCGGGAGAGGCCGCGCTGCGCGCAGCCGGCGCGCTGGTGGAGGCGGTCGACGCGGTGATGACCGGCGCGGCGGACAACGCCTTCTGTGCCATGCGGCCGCCGGGACACCATGCCGAACCGACCCAGGCCATGGGGTTTTGCCTTTTCAACAGTGTGGCGATCGGCGCGGAGCATGCCCGGCGTGCACACGGCGCCGAGCGGGTTGCGGTGATGGATTTCGATGTCCATCACGGCAACGGCACGCAGGCCATGTTCTGGAACGAACCTGATTTGTTCTACGCCTCGACCCATCAGTGGCCGCTGTATCCCGGGACGGGTGACAAAAATGAAACCGGCGCGCATGGCAACATCGCCAATGCACCCCTCTGGCCAGGTGCCGGATCGGAGGATTTCCGCACTGCGATGCGTGAAGTGGTCCTGCCCGCCATGAAAAATTTCGGCCCCGATCTGATTCTGATTTCGGCCGGTTTCGATGCCCATCGCCGAGATCCCTTGGCGCAACTGTCGCTGGAGACCGAGGATTTCGCCTGGGCGACCGATGAATTGCGCCGCCTGGCCGAGGCTGTGTGTGGCGGACGGGTCGTGTCGACTCTCGAAGGGGGCTACGATCTGACGGCCTTGGGCGATTCCGCCGCCGCGCATGTGGGCGTCCTGATGGGTTGAAGCGATTTGACGGCACGCACGGCGGCCGGTAGAGGATTGAATATGGCGAAGGATGAAACAAAGGTCGAAATTCCGGCCGACATTGCAAAGATGTCTTTCGAAGATGCGCTGGCGCAGCTCGAAGAGATCGTGCGGAATCTCGAAACTGGTGACAGCGCACTCGATGACGCGATCGCCGCTTACGAGCGCGGCGCGGCACTGAAGCGTCACTGCGAATCGAAACTCCGACAGGCGCAGGCACGGGTCGAGAAAATCTCGCTTGGCGCCGACGGCACACCGGACACCGAACCGGTCGCATTGGATTGATCGTGTCCAGCAGCTATGCCGGCGCGCTGGCTGCCGTCGCGACGGATGTCGACACGACGATAGCCGGTCTCCTCGAACATTCCTCGGGTCAAGCCGATGACGTCGCGAACCTCTGGGACGCGATGCGTTACGCGTCGCTGGCCGGGGGCAAACGCCTGCGTCCGTTTCTGGTGTTGTCGGCCGCCGACATTTGCGGTGGGGATCGACAGGTGGCGCTGCGGGTGGCGGCGGCCGTCGAGATGATGCACACCTATTCGCTGGTGCATGATGATTTGCCGGCGATGGATGACGATGATTTGCGGCGGGGGCAGCCGACCCTGCACAAGAAATTCGATGAGGCAACGGCAATCCTCGCCGGCGATGCGTTGCTGACCCTCGCGTTCGAGGTGTTGGCCGACCCACGGACCCATGCCGATCCGGCGATCCGGGCCGAGTTGGTGCTCGGCCTCGCGCGCGCCGGCGGGCCCGATGGCATGGCCGGGGGACAGATGCTCGACCTCCAGGCGGAGCGCCAGCCGGTGGAGAATGACGCCGCGATCATGCGGCTCGAATCCATGAAAACAGGCGCTCTGTTCGCCTGGTCTTGCGAGGCGGGTGCGGTGGCGGCCGGGGCGGATAGTGTGGCACGAGGCCATCTGCGCAACTTCGGTGCCGATTTCGGGCTCGCCTTCCAGGTCACCGACGATATTCTCGATGAGATCGGCGACGCGGCCGAAACCGGAAAGGCGGTTGGCAAGGACACGGCGCGCGGCAAGGCGACGTTCGTTTCGCGCCACGGCCTGGACGGCGCACGCGTCATCGCGGAACGACATGTCCGAAAGGCGGTCGAGAACCTTGATTTCTTTGGGGAAAAGGCAGATTTATTGCGGGCCGCCGCCGAACGCTTGATCGATCGACGCGTATGATTGTATTCAGGGCCGCGATAGGATCCGTCCTTTGAGTGAAAAAAGTAACACCCCGCTTCTCGATACCGTCCGGATTCCGGCCGATATGGCGGCGTTTACGCCCGAGCAGCTCAAACAGCTGGCCGATGAGCTTCGCCAGGAGACGATCGACGCCGTGTCGATCACCGGCGGCCATCTGGGCGCAGGACTGGGCGTTGTCGAGCTGACGGTGGCACTCCATCATGTCTTTGAGACGCCCCGCGACCGGCTGATCTGGGATGTCAGCCACCAATGCTATCCCCACAAGATTCTGACCGACCGGCGCGACCGCATCCGCACGTTGCGCCAGGGCGGCGGTCTGTCGGGTTTCACCCGCCGCGCCGAAAGCGAGTACGACCCCTTCGGCGCCGCGCACAGTTCGACCTCGATTTCGGCCGGGCTGGGCATGGCCGTCGCACGGGATCTGGCCGGGGACGACAACAACGTCGTCGCCGTCATTGGCGACGGCTCGATGAGCGCGGGCATGGCCTATGAGGCGATGAACAATGCCGGGTCGATGGATTCACGTCTGGTTGTGGTGCTGAACGACAACGACATGTCGATCGCTCCCGCGGTCGGCGCCATGAGCGCCTATCTCTCGCGGCTGATATCGTCCAAGAGCTATCGGTCCCTGCGCCGTGTCGCCAAGGACATGGCCCATCGTTTCCCGAAGAGTTTCGAGGAAGCGGCACGCCGGGCCGAGGAATATGCCCGCGGGTTCGTGACCGGCGGGACGCTTTTTGAGGAGATGGGCTTCTACTATATCGGGCCGATCGACGGTCACAACATCGACCATCTGCTCCCCGTGCTGAAGAATGTGCGCGACAGCAAGCAGGATGCGCCGGTGCTGGTGCATGTCGTGACCCAGAAGGGCCGGGGCTTCGAATCCGACAAGGGCGGGGATGAAAAATATCACGCCGTGTCGAAGTTCGACGTAGTCACCGGCGCCCAGGTGAAGGCGAAGTCGAACGCGCCCAGTTACACCAAGGTGTTTGCGGAAAGCCTGGTCAAGGAAGCGGAAGCGGACGAGAAGATCGTCGCGGTAACCGCGGCGATGCCGTCGGGCACGGGCCTCGATATCTTCGGCACCGCATTCCCGGATCGTTGCTTCGATGTCGGGATCGCCGAGCAGCATGGCGTGACATTCGCCGCCGGCCTTGCGTCTGAAGGCTTCAAACCCTTTGTCGCAATCTATTCGACATTCCTGCAGCGCGGCTACGACCAGGTCGTCCACGATGTGGCGATCCAGCAACTGCCCGTGCGGTTCGCGATCGATCGCGCAGGTCTTGTCGGTGCCGATGGGGCCACTCATCACGGTTCCTTCGATGTCGCTTATCTGGGCTGTCTGCCGGGCTTCGTTCTGATGGCGGCCGCTGACGAAGCGGAACTCGTCAACATGGTCGCGACGGCGGCGGCGATCGATGATCGTCCGTCTGCGTTCCGCTATCCGCGCGGCGAGGGCGTGGGTGTCGACATGCCCGACCGGGGCCGTCCGCTCGAAATCGGCAAGGGCCGGATCATCCGAGAAGGCACGACCGTGGCTTTGCTGTCTTATGGCGGGCGTTTGCAGGAATGCCTGCGCGCGGCCGAAGACCTCGCCACCCACGGCTTGAGCGCGACGGTTGCCGACGCGCGTTTCGCCAAGCCCCTGGATACGGATTTGCTGCACCGCCTGGCGCGTGAGCATGAGGTGCTGGTGACCGTGGAAGAGGGGTCGATCGGCGGCTTCGCGACCCAGGTGATGACCGACCTGGCCAATGCGGGCCTGCTCGACGGCGGCCTCAAGTTCCGCCCGATGACATTGCCGGATATTTTCATCGACCATGAGAAACCGGAAGTTCAGTACGAACAGGCGGGCCTCACTGCTGCGGGGATTGTCTCGAAGGTCCTGTGCGCGCTGGGCCGTGAGGAAGAAGTGACCGGCGTCCGCGCCTAGCGTCCATTTATCGCGGTCGTTCGAGCGTTTTGGACTCTGGACCTTCGCGATCACGATGCGTATCAATCCTGCCAAGAATTGAACGATCGCGCGTCCGAACGCGACGCGTGTGCATTGGAGAGCGCCATGAGTGAACCCTTCGTCGTCAACGAAATGCAGGATGCGATCCTGGATACTGTCCGGCGTTTTGTCGCCGACGAGATTTTGCCGGTCGCGGCGGAACTCGACGCCAATGCCGACCCGGAGGAGAGTTTCTCCTGGGATATCGTCGAAAAGTCGGATGCCGCGGGCATCCGTACCATGACCCTGCCCGAGGAATGGGGCGGGATCGGCGCCGACTACCTCACCACGGGCATGGTCGTCGAGGAGCTGGCCAAGGGCGATATCGGCATCTCCGTCGTCATGGCCCAGACCTTGAAGATCGCCCAGATCATGATGGAGGCCCTGTCGGAGGATCAGCAGGCGCGTTTCATCCCGCGCTTTCGCGACGACCCCCGCGGGCTCCTGGCCATCGGTATCACCGAGCCCGAGAACGGCTCGAACTATTTCGTCCATGGCGACTGGTCGTTCAACACCCGCGCCGAGAAGGTCGATGGCGGTTGGAAGATCAACGGCATGAAGCATTTCGTGTCGAACTCAAACCGGGCCAATGTTTTCCTGCTGTTCGTCCAGACAGAAAAGAACAAGGACCTGTTCAGCGGCAGCACCTGCTTCATCCTGTCGAACGAGACGCCGGGCTTCTCCCTCGGTCAGGTGCACAACAAGATGGGCGAGCGCCTGGCGAACAATGCCGAGATGATCTTCCAGGATTGCTTCGTGCCGGATGCGGATGTGGTCGGCGAAGTCGGCAACGGCTTTCAGATTCTGGCCGACTTCTTCCCGGCGAGTAACGCCTACGCGGGCGCTTCCGTGCTGGGCAATGCGGTCGCGACCTATGAGATGACCCTCGAATGGGCGAAGAACCGGATCCAGGGCGGTAAGCCCCTCATCGAGCATGACGGGATCCGCACCCAGCTCGCCGAGATGCACATGATGCTCGATGTCGCGCGGACCTATATCCGCAAGGCGACCTGGGCGGCGGACAATCGGGAAACGGTACCCTGGGATCCCGCGCTGGGTGCGCTGCCGAAGATATATGCCTCGCAGATTGGGTGGCAGATCGCGACCTGGGCCATGGAAATCCATGGCGGCAGCGGCTTCATGAAGGAAATCGGACTTGAGAAGCGGGTTCGCGACGCGGCCGCCTTCCTGCATTCCGACGGCGTCAACCGGACGCTGTTCCTGAAGGCAGCGGATTACCTCTACAAGGACTGATCCGGGCGCACGATCAAAATGGGGGCCGGTCATGGCTGACGTGCGACTTCACAGCGGAGATCTCTTGCCCCGGGTGGTGCTTCCCGATCCGGGTGGGGCGGCGGTGGACCTGTCGCACCAGACCGTCGCGGGGCGGCCCGTCGTCCTGTGGCATGTCGCGCAGGTCGACGATGCTGTGTGCGCCGGCGAATTGGCGGATATGCTCCCGGCATTTGAGGCGACCGAGGCGCTTGTGTTCGCCGTCGCCGCGGGAGGTGATGCGGCGCTCGTCGATGCGCTCGAGGCGGCCGGTATTCCGCAGCTTGTCGACGAGGCCTGCAGCGTGGCGCAGGCATTCGGCTTCCGTGACCGGTCCGGTCTCGTCGTCGTCGAGCCCGGCGGCTGCATTGCCGCGGTCGAGACAGGTGTCGGGTTTCGCAACGCACTCGAACTCTGCCAGGAGATATTCGACTCGACCGACGCGTCCTGCCCGCCCGCCCATGCACCGGTGCTGGTTATTGAGGATGTCTTCGACCGCCATACATGCCGCGATCTGATCGCCATGTGGGACGCCGGGCAGAAGCTGGACAACGCCGTCGCCGCCGGGGAGGCGGGGCGGGCTGACACGTCTTTGAAGCGGCGCAGCGACGTGCATGTCGCCGACCGCGCCCTTTATGAACGTCTCGGCGCGCGTATCACGTCACGGGTATTTCCCGAGATCGAGCGGGCCTTTCAGGCGAAGATGGCGAGTTTCGAGCTCCCCAGGGTCGGCTGCTACGAGAGCGCCGCCCAGGGTTTCTTCGGTCGCCACCGTGACAACCGCACACCCCACACCGCGCACCGCATGTTTGCCATGACGGTCAATCTCAACACCGGCGATTACGAAGGGGGCCAGCTGCGGTTTCCGGAGTTCGGACGCCAGCTGTATCAACCGGGCGCCGGCGGTGCGATTGTCTTTTCCTGTTCCCTCCTGCACGAGGCGCTGCCCGTGACCGGCGGTCGTCGGTTCGGCCTGTTCTCATTTTTCACGGATTCGGCGGGCGCCAGGCGCGAGCAGGAATTAATCGCCCGGGAAAAAGCCAAGGGTCACCACGGCGTGCGGCAGAAATAGCCGGCCGCAGAAGGCGGGTGTCGCGATCCTATTTGGCGGGTTTCCCGGCTTTCTCACCGGCTTCCATCTGTTTCGCCAGACCCTTTTTCTGTCCCTGGCCCCGCGCGGCGGCATTCTCGCGCCCGGTCACGCGCTCGCCTTTGCGTTCCATCGCATCGCGGGCTTTGTCGGAACCCTTTTCGCCGGACACGACCTTGTTGGATTTGCCCTGGGCCAGTTCGAGGCCGGCAGCGGTCGCCGGTATGGCGGTGCCGATGACGAGGGCCGCGGCGGCGGCGATGACGAGTGTCAGGAAGGGGGTCATAACAGGGGCTCCAGAGGTGCGTTTTTCATGTTGAAGACCATCATACCGCGTGGCATTGGAGTCATGGTGAGGAAAAAGCTCAATTGCGCGGCAATTGTGCTCCGTGAACGCCTGAACCTGATCCGATCCAGAAGACCGCAATCTTGACATTTCGACCTGTTAGGTGCATATGCACGTTATGGTAACGCAAACACAGAACAAGATTCCAAGCCCGCGGGACGTCACGGCCTGCACCTGCTTTAACCTGCGCAAGGCCGCGCGGGCTGTATCGCAGGCCTATGATGCTGCTCTGAAGCCCGTCGGGTTGAAGGCGACCCAGTTCAGCGTGCTGGCGACCCTCGACACAGTGGGCCCCTTGCCGATGACCCAGCTCGCCGAACAGCTGCTGGTCGACCGGACGGCGCTGTCGCGAAATCTCAAGCCACTGGAGCGGGACGGGCTTGTCCGCCTGGCCGGGGAGGCGGACCAGCGGGTGCGCCTGGTCACGCTGACGCCGACCGGCAAGCAGACTTTCGAGGCGGCGCGCCCTCTGTGGGAGGACATGCAGATGCGGATGACGCGCGCCCTGGGAGAGACGGACTGGGCGCAGCTGCTCGGCGGCCTCGATGCAGCCGTAGTCGCGACCGGTAAGCCGTGATCCCCCCTTTTTGGCCTATTACGTGCATATACACTATTAATGATGGAGACAATCAATGATACGAGATGCCGAAACCAAAACCTGGACCCGCCCCCGGCAGTTGACCTTCCTCGGGCTGCTCGCCATCCAGTTCGCCGTCGCGTGGTGGATTGGCACCGAGGAGTTGCTGACGTTTGACGGCACCACCCCTTTCCCGCCCATCGCGGTGACCGCCGTGGTGCCAGTCCTGCTGTTCTTCGCTGCCTATGCGTTGTTCCCCGGATTCCGTGATTTCGTTGTGGCCCAGGACATGAAGGCACTCACCGCGATCCAGCTTTGGCGGGTCGTCGGCTTCACCATGCTCGGCGTCTATGCTTTCGACGGCTTGCCGGCGCTGTTTGCGCTACCGGCCGGGCTCGGTGACGTGGCGGTCGGGCTGTTGGCAATCGTGGTTCTGGCGCGGGTCGTCCGTGACCCCGCATTCGCGACGTCGTCGGCGATGGTGCGATTCCAGTGGTTCGGGCTGGCCGATTTCGCCGTCGCGGTCGGCACGGCGACCCTGGCCGCGGGCATGTTCCCGGCACTGATCCCGGGCGGCGTGACAAGCGGTGCGATGGATGTCTGGCCCCTGAACCTGTTTCCGAGCTTCGGTGTGCCGTTCTTTATTATCGTCCATGCGACGGCGCTGCTGAAGATCCGGGACCTCCGCCGTCGTGCGCATGCGGGATATGTCGCCGGGCTGGCGACCGCCTGAGAAGGTGACGAAAGCGGCAGTACTTTGACTGCGAACGGCCTAGAGGGGCAGTGCTGCTGTCTGCGAACGGCCTAAAGGGGCAGTTCGTGGGGCATCACGACATGATCCCGCGTGATATCCGCGAGGTCGGTGAGTGCCAGCACCCCCATCGTCCGGCGCAGCTCGGTCTGGAGAATCTCCAGCGCCCGGGTCGCGCCGGGCGCGCCGGCCGCCGAGACCCCGTAGAGGGTCGCCCGGCCGACGATCACCGCGTCCGCGCCCAGAGCCAGGCCCTTGAGGATGTCGGACCCGCGCCGGAAACCGGAATCGACGATCACGGTCATCCGGTCGCCCACGGCGCGCACCACGGATGGCAGCACGTCGATGGGCGCGAGTGCGGCGTCGGAGGCAATGCCCCCATGGTTGGAGATCACCACCCCGTCGACGCCGTACTCGGCGCATTTCAATGCGTCGTCGGCGTGGAGCACGCCTTTCACAATGAGCGTGCGCGGCCACATATCCCGGATGCGCTTGAGGAACGCCCAGTCGAGCGTGTCGTTCTTGAACAGGAAATCGCGCACGCCGGCCGACGACAGCCCTTCGGGCATGTCGATGTTGACGTAGCGGGGCAGGTGGCCGTCGGCCATCAGGTACCGCCCCACGGTGCCGAACAGCCAGCGGGGGTGGGTGGCCAGATCCTTGATGGTTTTGGGGTTCAGGCGTACCGGCATCGTGGTGCCGTTGCGGTAGTCGAACTCGCGGTTATAGGGAATGGTTGAATCGACGGTCAGCACCAGCGCCTCGAACCCCGCCGCCTCGGCCCGGGCGACGGCCTTGAGCGAGGCCTCCATGTCGCGCCAGACATACAGGTGATACCAGAGCCGCCCGCCGCCGCCCTGTTCGACGATCTTTTCCATGGGCGTGTTCGACGTGCTGGCCACGGTGAAGGGGATGCCCGCCTTGGCCGCCGCCTGGGCCAGCGCCGTCTCGCCCCGGTACCACACGAAGCCCGCCGGGCCGGTCGGCCCGATGACCACGGGCATATCCACGGGCTTGCCGAACAGGGTCGAACGGGTGTGCCGCCCGGACGTGTCGTTGAGGACCCGTGACCTGAGTTTGATGCGCTCCAGCGCGTGCCGGTTGTGGCGCAGGGCCACATCGTCCTCGGAACCCCGGTCGCAGAACTCGAACAGCCCCTTGGTCAGGCGTTTCTTCGCCAGCAGGCGCAGGTCTTCGATGTTGTAGACATTGGAGAGGTTGGGCATGGGGGCCTCGGATCGCTATTTGAACAGGCGTCGTCGTTTGCGCGGCCGGGCGCGCGGTGCGTATGTCTCGACCTCGTAATTCACCGCGACCATCCAGTCCGCATAGCCGGGGTCGAATTGCCGGATCGCCTGGATCATGCCTTGGCGAAACGCGCCCTCGATAGGCGCGCCGCGCCCGGGCCAGATCCGGAACTTGATCCGCAGATAGCTGTTGCCTGCCTTGGTTGTGTGCGGCCCGGTGATCTCCGGTGGCGCGCGCAGGATGCCGGGGAATTGCTCGACGGCGGCGTCGGTCATCCGTCGCGCAATGTCCTCGGCCTCGGCCCGGTTGGTTGCCTCGTCGGGCAGCACGACATCGACCAGGCAGCGCACATAGCCGCGCGGATAGCCGATGACGTTGGTGATGGAACGGTTGGGCACGAACACCTCCGCACCCATGGGGTTGCGCAGGACCGTGAATCGCATGCCGAACTTCTCGACCACGCCCACCTGGCCGCTGATCTCGACGACGTCGCCGATATCGAACAGGTCGGTGAACACCACGGTCATGCCGCTGACCACGTCCTGCACCAGCCCCTGGGAGCCGAACGCAACCGCCAGCCCGATGATCGAGGCGCTGGCAAAATAGGTCTTCAGCGACACGCCGAGTTCCGACAGCGCGAAGCCGCCGGCGCCGAAATACAGCGCGAAGATCAGCACGCTGGTCACCAGGCTGATGATCGTGCGCGACTTGGAGATGTGCGCCGCGACCGCGCTGGTCATGGCGCGGGTCGCGGACAGCCGGATGACATAGACCAGCAGGTGGGCGCCGACCGCGACGGCGACGACGAGTGCCACACGCTGCCAGTTGGCGAGATCAGCGAGGAAGCTGGTCATGGTTATCCCTGGTGCGGGCGGGCAAGCAAGACAAGGGTGTTACCCGTCCCCGAACGGCACATCGTCGATGCCCTCGCGTTCCTCGAGGCCGGCCATGCCGCGCATGATCTCGAAGAAGGCGACCGTGTCCTTCTGGGCGTAGCCCTTCTCCAGCGCGGCCTGCATGATCTGGGAATAGACCTGGATCATCATCGTCGGCGCGCCGAGCTTCTGGCCCATATCCATCATCAGGCGTGAATCCTTGAGGCTGATCGCGACCTTGCCCTGCTGGGAATAGTCGGCGTCGATCATCTTCGGGCCCTTGTCGATCATGGTCTTGGAGCTGCACGCCCCGTCCTGCAGGACTTCCAGGAGATTGTTGGCATCCAGCCCGGCCTTCTCGCCCATCACCATGCCCTCGGCGAGCGCCAGCCGGTTGCCGGCCAGGATGAGGTTGATGATCAGCTTGGTGCGCGCGCCCGAGCCTGACGGGCCCATGTAGTAGGCCGCGCGCGAGAAGCTGGCGAAGGCGTCGCGGCAGGCCTCGAAGTCGGCCTCCTCGCCGCCGACGATGACCACCAAATCGCCCGCCTGGGCCATGGTCGAGGTGCCGCTGACGGTGCTGTCGAGATAGCTGATGCCCATTTCCTTGAGCTCGGCGGCGGTGCGGATGGAATCGTCCGGTCGCGCGGTCGTGGTGTCCATGATGATCAGCTTTTCGCTGGCCGCCGCCGCGATGCCGTTGCCGTCCTCGAAGATTACCTGCCGGGCGATATCGCTGGTCGGCACGGAGATGATCAGCCGGTCCACATCCTTCGCCGCAGCCGCAGGCGTGTCGGCGGCATGGCCGCCGGCCTCGACCAGCTGGTCGACCCGGGCCGGATCCGGGTCGAAACCCTGGACGATGAACTGCTGCGCGCGCATATGCTTGATGAAGGCCTGGCCCATCAGGCCCATGCCCACGATTCCGATACGTTGCGTCATGAATTTTCCCCCGAGGTCGAACGATCTTGTTGTTGGGGTGATCTTAGCGCGGGTTGCCGGATACCAACACCGTCATGCGCGAACCTGATGCGCGCATCTCAAGGCGGGTGATGACAATGTTTTCGAGACCGAGACCTCATACTGAGCCTGTCGAAGTATGGGGTCTTGCATCCTCGCCCTTCGACAGGCTCAGGGTGAGGATGCATGAACGGCGGCAGGGTCAGGCCCGGCATGACAAGTTTCGAGCAAACCCCGGCCTTTCGTGTCGTCCACCGGAGGCTTAAGGTTCGGCCAAGCAAGAAGAAACAATATGCCAGGGGGAACACCATGCCGAGCACCGACCGGAATCTCGTTCTGGTGCCGGGGCTGATCTGCGATCAGGAGGTCTGGGCCTATCCGCGCGCCCATCTCTCGGAGGTGGCGAACATCACCTACGCGCCCGCCGACGAGACCGACACCATGCAGGGGCTCGCCGAGGCGGTCCTCGATCTGGCCCCCAAGACATTCGCCATCGCCGGGTTTTCCATGGGCGGGTACGTGGCGCTGGAGGTGCTGCGCCAGGCGCCCCATCGCGTGGAACGGATCGCGCTGCTGGACACGTCGGCGCGCGCCGACACGCCGGAGAAGGCGGCGGGCCGGGAGGCGGCCATCGCCGATTGTGAGGAAGACCGGTTCGATGACCTGATCGATCGGTACATACCCCAGTTGCTGCACCCCGACCGTCTCGAGGACCCGTTGGCCGCGCGGGTTCGCGCCATGGGCCAGCGGGTCGGCCCGGATCTGTTCGCCGACCGCCACCGGGCGATGCTGACACGCAGCGATTCCCGCGAACTGCTGCAGGACACGGACATTCCGGTGCGCGCGATCGTCGGCCGGTCGGATGCGCTGACGAGCGTCGAGGAGCATCAGGAAATCGCCGATCTGGCGCCCCGCGGGCGCATGTCCCTCGTCGAGGATTGCGGCCACATGCCGCCCCTCGAACGCCCCCAGGCCGCCACCGCGCTGCTGCGCGACTGGCTCCTCTACGACTGACGGAAACAAACCCATGGCACAACGGCTGGCTGTCGATATCGGCGGGACTTTCGTGGACGCGATCGTGTTCGACACGGAAACGGGCGCGCTGCGCCTGGAGAAGGACTTCACCACCCCGGACAACGCGGCCGACGGCGTGCTGAGCGCCATCGGGCGTCTCGATCTGTCCCTGGCGGATGTGGAGACCTTCGTGCACGGCACGACGCTCGGCCTCAACACGGTGCTGGAGCGCAAGGGGGCTGCCACGGGTATCATCACCAATGCGGGCTTCGAGGATGTCTTCGAGACCGGCCGTTATCATCGGCCGCGCGAGAAGATGTACAAGCTGACCTATGACGACCCGCCGGTGCTGATCGCCAAGCGTTACCGGCTGGGCGTGCCCGGGCGGCTGAACGCGCTGGGTGAGGAACTGGAGCCCCTGGATGAGGCGGCGCTGCGTGCGGCCGCCACGCGGCTGGTCACGGACATGGGCCGCACTTCGATTGCCGTGTGTTTCCTCCACGCCTACCGCAACCCGGCCCACGAGCTGCGGGCCAAGGCGATCATCGAGGAGATGTATCCCGATGTGGCCGTGTCTGTTTCGGCGGACATCGTGCGCGAGTATCGCGAGTATGAACGCACCTCCACGACCGTGGTGAACGCCTATGTGAAGCCGATCTTCCGCACCTATGTCGCCGGCCTCGAGGAAAGCCTCGGCGCCGCCGGGTTCGACGGCGCCTTCTACATCACCCGGTCGGGCGGCGGCGCCCTGCGGGCGCGGGAATCCGCCGAGGTGCCGGTCCACACCATCTTCTCCGGCCCGGCGGGCGGCCTGATCGGGACGGTGGCCCTGTCGGAGTTGACGGACCGCCCGAACATGATCGCGGTCGACATGGGCGGGACCTCGACCGACGCCTGCGTCGTCCATAACGGCCAGCCGGCGCTGAAATACGAGGCGTCGCTGGAAAACCTGCCGCTGATGATCCCGACCTATGACATCTCGACCATCGGCGCGGGCGGCGGCTCGCTCGCGCGGGCCGAGAACGGCCTGCTGCGGGTCGGGCCGCAATCCGCGGGCGCCGTGCCCGGGCCGGTGTGTTACGGCAAGGGTGGAACGGAACCGGCATTTACCGACGCGGTGCTGGCCATGGGCTACCTCGATCCCGAACAGTTTCTCGGCGGTGAGATGACCCTCGACGTGGCCGGGGCCGAGGCGGCAGTGCGGACCCATGTGGCCGACCCCCTGGGGATCGACCTCGTGGCGGCCTGCCGGGGCATCTACGAGGTGCTGCTGGCCAAGACCGTCAGCGCGGTGCGCGAGATCACCGTCGAGGCGGGGCTCGATCCCCGCGAATTCTCGATGCTCGGCTTCGGCGGCGGCGGCGGCATGTTCGTGCCCCTGGTCGGCCGCGAGATGGGTGTGCGGGAGATCATCATCCCGCAGGCCTCCTCGGTGTTCTCCGCCTGGGGCATGCTGATGACGGACATCGTCCAGGAATATGCCCAGACGGTGCTGCTGCTGCTCGACGACATCGAGATGTCGGACCTGACCGAGGCGGCGGCCGAACTCGCCGGCAAGGCCCGGGCAGACCTCACGGACGCAGGCTTCGCCGAAAGCGCCCAACTGGTCGAGCATGCCGCCGAGCTGCGCTATTTCGGCCAGGAGCATCCCCTGGAGGTCTCCATCGACGGGGCGGCCAGCCTGGACGAGATTCGCGAACGCTATGACGACGCCCATCGCCGCCGCTACGGCCATGCCATGGACGACGCGGTGCAGCTGGTGAATCTGCGGGTGCGCGGCATCGGGCGCGAACCCAAGCCGGAATTGCCGCGGGTGGCGCCGCGCCCGGCCGGGGAGGCGCCGGCACCGCGCGCGACCCGAAGCGCCTATTGCTTCGCCGCCGGTGGCCCCGCTGAATTCTCGATCTATGACCGCACGACCCTGATGGCGGCAGACAGCCTTCCGGGCCCGGCGGTGATCGAAGAGGCGACAACCACGGTCGTGTATTTCAGCGACCAGACCGCCACGATCGACGCGTTCGGGCAGATCGTGATCACAGCCGAAGACGTGACAACGGAGGCAGGGGCATGAGCGCCGCGACCAAGCAGAAAGCCGAAACCGTGGATGCCGCGACCATCGAGGTGATCCGCCACTATATCGTGTCGGCGGCGCGCGAGATGGAGCGCACCCTGGTGCGCACCGCCTATTCGACGATCATCTACGAGATCAACGATTTCGGATTGTCGATTTTTGATCGCGAACTGCGCCTGCTCGGGGATTCGACCGGCTTGTCGGTGTTCCTCGGCGCCAACGAGTATGCGGTCCTCGAATGCCGGGACATGGGGCTGTTCGAGGATCTGGCCCCCGGCGACGTGCTGATGATGAGTATCCCCTATGTGACCGGCACCCACACCAATGACGCCATTCTTGTGCAGGGCGCATTCCATGAAGGCACATTGGTTGCCTACACCTGCGTGCGCGCCCACTGGACCGATATCGGCGGCAAGGACCCGGGCTACATCCTCGATTCCACCTCGATCCATCAGGAAGGCCTGATGATGCCCGGGATCAAGATCGTCGAGGGTGGCGTGCCCAACGAGACCGCCCTGCGGATCATGCGCGCCAACTCCCGCGCGCCGATCACCATCATGGGCGACATGAACGCCGAGATCGCCTCGCTGCGCGTCGGCTGCGAGCGCATGGAGGAGCTCTACGCCAAGTATGGCGAGGCCACTGTCGAGGCGGCCATCGACCGGTTCCTGGACGTGGGCGAGGCGCAGGCCCGTGCCGCCCTCGCCGACCTGCCGAAAGGCACCTGGGAAGCGGAAAACTGGATGGACAATGACGGGGTCGATCTGGATCGGATGGTGCGGGTCCATGTGAAGGTCACGCTGGACGATGACGGGATGACCGTCGATTTTTCCGGCTCCAGCGACCGGGTGCGCGGGCCGATCAACCTGGCCTTCGGCATGACCCACGCGGTGTGCCGGATCGTGTTCAAGTCGCTGACGACCCCCGAGGAGCCGTCCAACGGCGGCCAGTTCCGGCCGATCAATGTGATTGCGCCCGAAGGCAACCTGTTCCACGCGGTCTATCCCGCGCCGGTGTTTACCATCTGGGCGAGCGTGGTCGCGATCGAGACCATCTACAAGGCGCTGGCCGCCGCCATGCCCGAGGCGATGCCGGCGGGCTCGGGCGGCGATCTGGGCGATCCCGGATTCTACGGGATCGAACCCCATACCGGCCGCCAGGTCTGGCATCAGACCAACGCCGGGATGGGCTGGGGTGCGCGATCCGATATGGACGGCATGAACGCGGTCCATCACATCTCCATGTGCACCCTCAAGAATGTGCCGGTCGAGGTGATCGAATCGCGCCTGCCCGTGATGGTCACGGAATCCGGCCTGAACCAGGATTCCGGCGGTCCGGGGCGCAACCGGGGCGGGCTGGGCACCGTGCGCAATTTCCGTTTCCTCGACGGGTTCGGGGCGCTCACCATCATCAAGAAATCGAAGACCCCCGGCTGGGGCCTCGAGGGCGGGGAGGCCGGGCCGATGAATCTCGGTATCCTGAAGCCCAACCCCGACGATCCCAACTGGGAGGAACGCTGGGCCCGGGACATCGTCGTCTATTCCGACAATGATGACGTCTGGGGCAACACCGACCCCCTGCAAAAACATGTTGGCATGTATCGCGGCGAGTTCGGGGCGGGCGACGAGATCCTGTTCAAGGCCGATGGCGGCGGCGGCTATGGCCCGGCATTTGAACGCGAGCCCGAGCGGGTCCGCGACGACGTGATCGACGGCTATGTCTCGCGCGACGCGGCGCGGGATCGCTACGGCGTGGCGCTGACGAATGACCTGGAGATCGACGAGGCCGAAACGAAGCGATTGCGCGGGTAAAAATTTTCGTTATGCCCGGGCTTGACCCGGGCATCTCTTGTGATGTGGCGACAAGATGCGCCGATCAAGTCCGCGCATGACGCGGTTTGTCGTATTGGGCGCGGGCGGGTTTGAAACCCGCCCCTACGCTTTCGGAGGATGTAGGGGCGGGTCTGTGACCCACCTGTCACAATCGTGCTAATCCCTTCCCGTGGCAAAGCAATCGAAATCAACGTCGAAGAAATCAACCAAGACCCGCGCCGATGTGGCGCTGGTGGATCGCGGGCTCGTGGAGACGCGCTCGCGCGCCCAGGCGCTGATCCTGGCGGGGAAGATTTTCTCCGGCGAGCGCCGGGTCGAGAAGGCGGGCGAGACCATCGCCGACGACGCACCGCTGGAGCTGCGTGGGCAGGATCACCCCTGGGTCAGCCGGGGCGGTCTGAAGCTTGACCATGCGCTGGAAGAACTCGGCATCGACGTTAAGGACGCCGTGGCCATCGATGTGGGGGCGTCCACGGGCGGTTTCACAGACGTATTGCTGGCGCGCGGTGCTGTGCGGGTCTACGCCGTCGATGTGGGTCACGGCCAGTTCGCCTGGAAGCTGCGCAACGACGAGCGCGTCGTGGTTCTGGAAAAGACCAACGCCCGGCATCTCACG
>Ga0070727_10001129_pt1 | contig 29402 bp, 38 predicted proteins | sample tdAd472_FD_66722 | JGI IMG/M metagenome (GOLD analysis project Ga0070727, IMG submission 66722) | Marine sediment microbial communities from the Atlantic coast under amendment with organic carbon and nitrate - tdAd47.2 | ecosystem: Environmental > Aquatic > Marine > Coastal > Sediment | place...
GCCGTAGCCGTAGCCGTAGCCGTCGCCGCTGCCGTCGCCATAGCCGTCGCCGTAGCCGTTGCCGTCGCCGTCGCCGCTGCAGTCGCCGTTGCCGTCGCCGTAGCCGTCGCCGTAGCCGTAGCCGTCGCCGTCGCCGTTGCCGTCGCTGAAGTTGTTGTTCATAGTAACTTAGATACGCCTTGTTAAACATAGGCGGTAAAGCCAACTTGGTCACACGCAACTATCTCAAGTGAGACTCGAAATGACTATTGAGTACCCCCGGTAGAATTCGAATCTACAACCTGCGGCTTAGAAGGCCGCTGCTACTATCCAATTGAGCTACGGGGGCGCAATATGCTGTTTTGGCAGCGCTTAGTAACCCCTCTCAACTCTCTTTAGGACTTCACTGCGAAATTTTCTGTATTCGCCTTTTGTCATACTTGGGCGAACCTGTCCGCTTGAATCTCTTACGTTCCACTCGGTTTTTCTAGAGGAGCTAGAACTAGAGCCGCTTTCATCTCCAGAGAAAAGACCCATGAAGAGACACATAAGAAACATGATAAAAATCACAGTTCCGCATCCAAGCGCTTCTTCTTCTTGTTGTTCGTTAGTCATATTAGATCCTCAGTTTCAGAATTACGTTTTGCTTCGAGAAGCAATCCCCAAATGATACACAGTGGCCACAGCCAAAAAACAGTAATCAAAGCTGCCACAAATTGAACAAAAAACCAAATCAACTGAAGACGCGTCGTGTCTTTTTTTACGTATTTTTCAAAAATGCCTGGGGCTAACCCAACACATACTAAAACCATAAGACAGGAACAAATAAAATAAAAAAACAAGAAAAAATTAATCATGAGTTATTTCCGAAATTTTGTGAAAGAATAAGGAAGTCCCCGAAGTCAATCCGTCCCGTTCCGTCGAAATCGCACATTGCAGCGTCAACCTCGGCGTCTACTGTTTTACCGAAATGACGAGACAAAGCTAAAAAGTCTGCGAAGTCGGTGGCCCCATCCAAGTTTGAATCCCCTTGAATTCCCTTGACTGGATTGCTTGTTTTAGTGGCCTCGTGGTGATATTCCACATGGAGGTTTTCTAGACTGCCTGTGTATCTTACACCTAGACTAGCCTTTCCGTCAAGACTTACATATTCATCGTAATGACGAATTATGACTTCGTTAGGTTCAGAGTTAAATCGGGCACGAAATGTCAATGGCGAATCCTCAAGGACTTCTAGGGTGCCATCCTTAGAGTAGATATCAAAGCCAAAGATTTCGTCGGCAGTACCATTTAAATAGATAAAATTATCTTCTATTGATAAAAAGAGTTCCGGGGCGCTTTCTGCTTTGGCTCTTGGTTCACCGAGCGTAATGCCTGTCAGATTTCCATCTTTGCAGGGCTTGTCTGGCGAGCCATCGTTGTTGTAATCCCATTGGTCGTAAGGGTTTACGTCATAGTCTATCTGATAAGAACTGTCATCAAGCAGTCTGCTTAGGCGTTTTGGACCAATGATAGAGGTGTCAAAGTTTCCGAGAAACCCAAACTGTATACTGTTTCCTCTATATTTTACAGCTAAGTCAGTCTTGCCATCTCTATCGATATCGCCAAGGTTTATAATTTGTGTGTCCCAAGGGTCGTTAGTTGGTTCTGGCAGATTTATTCGTTCAATCTGATTGTCCAGACCGATAGCGTAATACGCATCTCGGTTTTCCCTGTAGACTAACAGGTCGTCTTTGCCGTCCCCTGTTAAATCACCCACTGGCATAACTTCGTCAGCCATAACGACGCCAGAGCAAAACATGTTTCTGTTTTCAAGTCTTTCGAAATTCATAGAATTACTCACAACCAGCCAACTTTCGGAAAATTAAATCTTTCAATTCAGGTGGGGCGTGCCTATAAGCAGCCATAATTTCATTACAGAAACAATCTGGGCCCTTACAATTTATTGAAGAGAGGCTTTTTGCCTTTATTTTGGAATCCAAATGATCTCTCACGGCGTCGTCGCTAAGCTCAATAGAGCGAAATGTGGTTATTTTGTTTTTGTTATCCATAATTTTTGCAAAAGACCCCACAAACCAAACAACATAAACTACCCCAAATAACCGCAGCAATACCTGGGTGATACCAGAGGAGTTCTAGGAATTTTTCAAACATCTTATTTGTTCCTTGTTTGTTTAGTTAATAGTCACTGAACCATGAAGGCGCTTCAGTTTTCCAAGTAGCGAATCTTTTCTTTTCAGTTTTGTAGTATTTTCTGTAAGCCGCTATTGCATCGTTTGATTTACAATAATCTGGCATACATTGAGGTGGGTCAGTCCACCCATAGCGAAGCAACCCAGAGGGTGGAAACTTGATAGCTTCATGAAGCCTTAACCAAGTTTTATGAATTTTATCATATCGCTTGGTATACTCAAAATTCAACCAAAACATTAAATGAAAAGTCCATCTGTAATGCTCAATAGATGAGCGGACCCATACTGTGCTTGGATGATTAAGATAGGCTTTCTTGTATAAGTCTTGGCGAGGAAAATTTCCCAATACTTGATGAGCCGTGGACATCATTTGTCCGGTTTCCAGAATCATTTTGACTACATGCTTGTCGCAATGATATTCTGCGCATTTCTTCGGGCATCTATCAAGAAAGAAAATATTCATATCCACATCTCAATCAGGGATTGATTCTCAAACAGGTAATCCTCAGAAACAGATTGCATCGTAACAAGACGATACTCATTGGCTCCCCCGCCATAGAGGGTTTCAGATAACTTGTGCAATGCGTCATCGGGATTATTGCTTTTTACGCAAGCCGATGTCATTGCTGGAACGCCTTCAATACTGAAGTAAATCAAATAATTAAACATAAGTTACCACCGTATGGATTTTCCAAAAGTGTCACATCTTTCAAAAGACATGCCGTCAGCCGCACATGATTTTCCGTTGCCTAGGCATTCCACGACATAAAGATTGAAAGCGTCTATTGATTTCCCGTTAGAATTACAGTCGCTATCAATATCTCCTCGACCATTCCCTTGTCCAAAAGTGTCGTTTCGACCGCACCCTTTCCCTTTGCTGTTAATTATGTAAGACATATTACAATCTGAGTTACGTGGGGATTTTCCCGCAAGACATCATTTTTAATATCTTGTAGGGTATTGTCGGGATCTACGGTTTCCTCGGCCTCGAATAGTTTTACCCCGCCGCTATCAAGACCTGTTACTTTAATGTTCATTGATTATTTCGATTGTTATCTTGTATTTCCCATCGGGAAGAGCAATGTGTCCAGATACAGAATTAGCGACCAAGGTATTCCTAAGGTCGTGAAAAATTGGTCGGACTTCCTCTAAAAACTCGTCACAAGTAGCTGATTCCCTTTGTTGTACTGTAGGTTGACTGTAGTCTCTTGGGGGAATACCTCCAAATCTAGCTGGATTCATGAAAGTTCTCCTGAGCGTGTTCGTTAAAATCAAAACCTATGCCGCACCCCAGAGTTGAAGTTTCCGTACAACCATCTCCGTTAGGCATATACGTGTAGGGATTGTTGAGTTCGTCCATCCAAAGGCTTTCGTGTACGTAGCCCTCATAGGCTCCTATTCCGTTACCTTCGCCTGATTCGTCAAAGTCACCTAGCATTCGCTTGCGCCTGTTTCGTCGCCTGTGTCTGCGGCCCAACCAAAACCATAGCTCTTGCCGGACATGTTCGTTTCGCCTTCACCTAGGCCTAAACCGTGTCCTTGCCCGGCTTTTTCATTAGTTAATGTTTTGATGGATCTGCCAAAGCGATTGCAGTCGGTAAATTTATTGTCTGTCATGTGCTTCTGCCACATTTATCACAATCAGATTTTAAATTTCCGTACCCATGACACTCGCCGTCTGGGTAAGCCAAGCCAGAGCCTTCACCACCGTCTCCATGGTCGACATAGTTATGCCCATAAGGTGAGCAATCTGTCATCCAAAGAGCGGATTTGCCTGATCTTCTGCAAGAACTGTCAGTCATTTCAGTCATGGGCTTACCCAAGTTCATGGAACGTAAAGATTTTCTCATTGTAATCAGTAGGAGTCAAACCGACTTGACGCCAGCATCCGCCAATCTTCTTGACGGGAATTAGTTGGTTTCCTTTGATCATTTTCCAGAATTGGTTGCCATCGCCAGAAGTTTTTTCGTAGATTTCAGAGTTCATCAATTTTTTCCTTTTTTCTATTTATCAACAATTCGACATACCGCGAGCATTGCTCGATTCTCCAGATTCTTTACAATCAGCTTCTCTCCAGTAAGATGGGTTAGCCAAACCAGAATCCGAACAATCCGTCCAAATGTAACCAAAGCCCCACATTTCTTCTTCAGGCATATCATCAAAACTCGATTTCCCTGATGTGTCGCATGAGGTGTCTGTGTGGTGGTGATTCATGTGATTAGAATAGGACTATGATGCCCCATGTCTTCGCACTCCAGATTTAGCGAGAGATATATATAAAGTTGCCTCATTTTTTTTACCTTGGTGATTGTTGTTAAAATAGGGCTATGGTGCCCATCATTTGACTGTAACTTCTATGGATTTTATTGTGCTGTATTTTCCCGGTGTGGAATATACCTGTCCATCAAGTTGCTTGATTAGTTTTTTGTTGGAATCCAAAAGGTTTATTTTGATTGGTTCTTTGTCTAGTTCCCTCGTGACACTAACGGCTCCTGTCGCTGTTAAAAACACAACAAGGATTACTGTGGATAGAATGAGCCCACAAAAAAACATATATATAGCTTTATCAAAAAAATCGACCATCGAGTTGTTAAAACGTTCAGATTTCATTGATATACTCCCTTTTGGTCAATGCAAGATCAGATAGATCCATCTGCTTAACTGCATCAGCTAATTGGTGTTCAGTTAGTTTGATTTGCATGGAAAAATCCCGCTCCATTTCTTTTAATAATAAAATTTTTTCTATTTATCAACCATGGTTTGCCCAGGATTCATAAAGTATTAAGCTGGAATAATTAACTCTGGAATATCCTTGGGGAGTACATTCCATATAAAAATCAATTGATTCGCCCCGTTTACTACATATGCCAGAGCTGCAACCCCTTGAGTCTTTAAGTATGACTTCCTTGCCTTTTCCTGATGCTCTGCACTTTCCTGATGCCTTGCCTCTTCCGTCATTCGTAGAATTCGATTTCATAGTCTACCTCGTCCTCTGTGAGGCTTTCTAAGGCCCCTTCCCAATTTCTGACTAGGTGGACAGGTTCATCAGCCAAATGCTCTAAGACGGCCTCTGCGTTCGTCTCAAGGACAATCTCGCCACAATCAACATTACAGCGGGGCGGATTAAGTAAACCCAAAACATCCTCTGTTGCTTTTTCGAGCATGTACTTGATCCTGCTTTGTTTTTCCAGAAATGCAGTAACTTTTGCCGAATAATCCATAATCAGACCCTTTCCAAAGAGTCAAAGGTTAGATTGTGCAGGGCATTTTCTTTTCTGAGTAAATCACCCTGAATAAGTCCGCAAAGAACAACTCCCGTTCGGGAACCGCTTTTATCACATACGGCACAACTAAAAGACTTATTGTTTTCTGTCCAATCACGTACCCAGTGCCATTTGCCTGTAGATACTTTAATCCGGTAAAAAATGTTTGGTTTTCCGTAATTAATTTTGATACAACTCATAATTCCACCAAGGAAGCGGTTCCTCAAGGTTTTTATAGGCTTGAATTACAGTTTTTTCAGGAACTCCGTGAATGTTTCTTGCGGCTGCAATTGTCGGATTGGCCACGATTTCGACAATCTTGTAATCAAGGCCAAATGCGGTGGCAAGGTTGACGTATGGGGAAATCTCCCAAAGTCGAATGTTGGTGTTGTCTACTGCGATGTGCCCACTGTAGTTAGAAGCAACAAGAAGCGTATACTTTTTGAGACATTCCTCGTGGGCCTTGCTGATTTGTTTCGGGTCAAACAGATAATCTCCGTTTTTCATGAAAAAGTGATCCGCACTACAAACAATGGTTTCCTCTGGGAGATTGTTCTTAATGTAGTGAGATTTACCAAACCCTTGAGCGCCTCGCATGATTGTAATCACGTATAATATCTCCTAGTGAAATTTCCGCTGGATTTCTAAATGATTTAAAATGAATTAAATCTCAATTCTAATCCAGTTTGTAAGGTGAGGCCAGATAAGGACTTAGAAAAACCCTAAGAAAAATGCAATTGGCGGGCAGTTTTTCAATCTAGCGCGATATCGTTTTACCAAAGGACTGAAAGAGCCGAAAAACCACTAAATAAGCGTATATATAGTATAAAAACACATACACTACATACACATAATACCAATCAGCAGGAGGGTCGTTTGTTTGGGGGGTGTTGTTTGGGTGTAAGCTCCTCACCCAAGCACACAATAATCTGACCAAATGGGCCATTTTCCCGCAAAAAACAGCCCGTTTACCCCGAAAATGGGCGGATTTCCCACAGGTCTCTAGAGACTCCATCAGCCCAACAGTCGCCAGATACGGCCTCCAAAATAGTGCCTCCACATGGACAATCGCCATATTCAGTACCCCATCCCCAAGCATGTCCGCCCCCGTGTCCTTGACCATATGGAGAGCATTCGGCGTTCGTTTTATGCGTTTTTCCGCTGTTTTTCGGCATTTTCTTGCTGTTTCTTGAGGAGGTGGAACAAATAGAACATAGTAAACCCCTTGATCCTTGAGAATCTTGGAAATCTTGAAATATGCGGTTTTCTCGCAGTTTAATGCGTTTAGGCCCCGTATATATACCGGTTATGGTCTATATAGCGGAAAGTCATGAAAAGTCATGTAACTCATATGAAGTCATTGACTTTTTATGAGTAAATTCACGCAAAGTCATTGAATTTCTCTGAAGTTGGAGCGAAATATGTCAAAACTGTGCCCCATGTGTCAACAAAAAGACAAAGCCGACGGCCAATCTTACTGTAAAGACTGTCGAAACGAATACGCCAAGCTCACAAGAGCCAAAAAACTGACCGAGGCTGAGAAAATCCTAGCTTCAATCAAGCAGATCCAAGCAACTGTAGACAATATTGAAAAATCTACAGATATCTCCAACAGGCTCGACTTTATTGAGGAGTCTTTGGAGAAGATTATGAAGCATCTGAAGCTATAACGTAGCTATTCGTCAAAACGTCTCTCTAGCCTACTGTTCATTTAGATAACCTGTCGAAGCTCCTGAGGCCTTACAAAAGCCGGACATGTTCGAAGATAAATTTCCAATGCCAAGGCCACGACCATGAGGGCTCATCAATCCTGCTCCTTTACTACGAAAGCTAGAGCCGTTTTGCCGACAAGAGCTGTCTGTGAAAGTTGCTTTGACGGCACACTTTTTGCGTTTTCTACGTCTTCGCATGGATTACCCTTTCTTGGTGCAATCTAGCGCGAAACTGTCTTACCAGTTAAAACAAGTCTAACAAATCAGACACGCCAGACTTTCTAGGTGCTTTGGACTTTTTGGGTTTCTTGGCCTCAAAATCGCGAATCTGTTGTTCTATCCTCTTGTGGGCAGAGTTTCGCACGGGATCAAACTTCAGTGGCTTGACCGGTGGCAAATGGTCTATGCTTGCCGAATCAGGAGTTCGATGCCATTGTTTTACCTTATTGCCCTTGCCATCAAATTCTGTGACTTGATAGAGCGTAGTCACAACGCGTTTCTCCAGTGAGTACAGACGTTTCCTGTTGACCATTGTGTGATCCATCGATTCTCTCTCGACTAACTCACCGGTCTGGTTGTTCTTCAGAATGAGAATCTGTTTAAGCATGTTGCACCTTAGTACTTGGATTGAACACGGACCGGACAATCTTAGGCCTATTGTCCCTGTCTTGAGAGACTTTCCACCAAGAGGGCACAATCCCATGTCGGATCATGTATTCTTGGGCTTGTGGCTTCATCTGGTTGAATTGCTGTTGAGTCATCGGACAATCATCCCTTGTATTGAAACTTGCGGTGACGCTTCCAAGTCCGGTCGTCAATATCTCGACGTGGACAATCATCCCACTCATTAGGGAGAGCAAAAGGCTTGCGAGATGGACGAATCTTAATCAATCCACCCATATCATCACAATTAGCCTTCATCTCATTGCGAGTTCGAGGATTGCGTAGGTAGCTGGACATATTTTCCCTTCCTGCTGGAGAAATCCCGCCAAGTATTTAAATAATAAAATTTTTATCTATTAAAAACTCAGCGGCCTATCGAATTGTCCCACTAACTGCCAATCAGGCAGGCTGTCAACTGTTTTACCGAGAAAAATCCCGCCACAATATTCATAATTGAATTGCCCCATCTTGAGCCAATCTAGCGCGTTACCATTTTACCGGAAAAAAAGAAAAAACTTTCTTGCGCGCAAGAATTTTCGAAAAAAAAGACACGAAAAAACACCCCCCGTTTGGGGGGAATTTTCCCAAGCCCGCTATTCCGACTAACCTACCTATTTTGTCCGATATATCGCCCTACCATATGTTGCGTAATCTTAGCAGCTTGACTAGTCGCCATGAATTCGCTGTCGGACTTGTCCAGTCCATACTGCCTAGTTTCCACCCAAACCGCCGTTAACCAATCTTTACGATTCCACCCAGTCTCCCTACAATCCAAAACCCAGCCAGTCACCCTACGTTCACCCGCCTTCCTAACCCACACGAACCCCATATCTTTTAGGCGTTTAGTCAGCTTCCCGAATCGCCCAACGTGTTTATTCCGTCCGTCTTGCGATAATCCAGCTATTTCTATACAATTCCCATGCTGCCTAATCTCCACAAACTGTTTTCCCGTGTCAAAACACTTAACACGTTTCGGACGTTTCCACCACCCAAGTAACCCCCAATTTTTAGCCTGTTTTTTGATTGCAATCCCCTCAGACTGTGCGGATTCGCACGTTTCTTGCGGTTTCCTAATTTCTAAAATCTCGCGTTTTTGTGCAGCTTGCCATTGTTTACGGTTCATCGTAGGAACTCCGAAAGAGGAAAAAACCGCCCCCCCAAATGGGGGGCGGTAGTTTAGGGGGTTTAGAACAAGTCAAGTAAGTCATCGATTTCCGACTTTGCGGGTTTCCGCAATTTGGGAACTCCGCCTAAGTTATCCATTTGCTCAAGGAATCGTGTTTGTGCAATTCGCTTTGCTTTTCCCGGCTGCCCCAATGCTGTCAATTCCTTGACTAGTACATCGTACCCGGCTTTTCCGTCTTTCTTGCGGTGAATCTCGGCGACCATGCCACGCAGCTTTCGCAAGGCATCCATTTTAACGTCCGAATCGGTAGCAGGATCATTCCCAGCAATCTGTCGCTTTCGATTCGCCAAAGCTACCAAGGCCACCCAGTCTACCCCCGAACCGAATACAGCCGAACTAGCAGCCGGACCGTCATCGCCATAGCTTGCCATAGCTTCCCAGATTGCCGAAATTGTCTCACATAGCGGTTTCCCGGCGAATCGACGAATACCAGCTTTCGCGACTTCGGAAACCTCTTTCCGGTAATTTTGGCTAGCCTCTGCCTGCTTTTCAGCAACCGAAACCCGAGACAGATTTACTGGCAATGCAACAATTTCGTTTTTAACAGCTTCCATCGTAGTAACCTCATTCTACCTATTTTAGTTTTGCCTAGACGGACCGGTAGCGTAGCCAATCTAGGCGAGCCATGGTTTCCATTTAAGCATACCATCAGCCCACCCCCCGGATGGGGGGATTTTTGAAACATGGACATATTTTCCACGCCACCCCCAACATGGGGGATTTTCGAGTATCGCAGCTTTGCCGCTAACACCCACACGACGATTGTAGCATCGTCCCCCACTACGTCAAGTGGGGATTCTTGAGTATCGCAGCTTTGCCGCTAACACTCCCGCAAGCCACAATAGAGCATATAGCGTACCATAACTGCTGATTTTTCTAACTTGTTACGTGGCAACGACTTATGACGATTCCCCCCCGAATAGGGGGTGTAGCAAAATGCAACATGTGTTCGATAAAACGATACACCCCCCAAACGCGACAGCGTTTGAATAGGAACGCACGCACGCGACGCAAATACCATGCCAAACACGATTTTAGGGGTGAACACTGTAATTTTTACATACCGCTAGAATGCCCCAGAATGCCCCAGAATCGATTCGGGGGGTTAGGGGTGTAGGGAGTCGCTCGATAGGCTGAAATGCCGATAGACGCGATTTTCGGGTTCCCGCAAAACTAAACGTTTGTACACTAAAAATGCAGTGTACGGGTGTACACCCATAGTGAACAGATGAACAGTGTACGGATGTACAGTACTAGTGAACAGATTTACACCATACCAGATATAATAAAAAAACAATTAGTAGTATATATCTATAATAAATTTTTATACTTATAATATATTTATAATAGGCCGGGGGGGTTATAGTAAAAAAATTTAAAAAAAATTTTTGCTTGACCGTCGCGCGGGGGGTCAACACAATACCTCCCCCAACAAAAAACACTCCCATATGTCTTACCGAACTACTACCCCCTAGAAAATAGCGCGATATGTCTTATCGAGCTACGCCTCACTAAGCACCCCACCTAATAATTCGGTGTATACAAATACAGAAACCCAACAACCTCTCTAGATCATTCAGCACCATTATGTCTCAACTATTTAATCCAACCTACCGTACAATCACAGTAGCCAACGTAAGTGGCTTAAGTAATATCATACCTAGGCCTGCGGATGGGCAGCTAGTACAAACCTTGGGTTATTATACTCCTGGAGACGGTGGAGGTAATTTATACACTTACAGCGCTACCGCTTCTGGCATTGTAGACTGGGGCTGGGTTTTAGATGGTTTGGATGGAGATAATACCACAGCCACACTTCAAGCTGCAGAAAACGCAGCAGGAACAGGCGTGGGTCGTTTTATATCTACAGATCAAGATATATCTTACGCTAAACAATTTGGGGCAATAGCTGGAGGCACTAACGCTGCCGCAAACTCCATTAGGTTAAATTCAGCCATTTCTCAGCCGAATAGACATCTTAAAATAAACAGAGGGACATTCGCAGTAGATAGTTCAATAGTTATTAGTAATGACAATATTACAATATCGGGCCTTGGCAAGGAATCCGTATTACAGCAAACCGCCGCTGAAACAAATTTAATTCAAATTCAAAATTCAACCAGTAATATCACCATTGAAAATATTCATGGCATAGGCGAGGGAACTGCCATAGTGGCCTTTGAAAATTGTAACTTTATTTATAGCGCAGGCGCGCCAGGTCTTTTAGTTCGTAATGTGCGAATAATCGGTTGCTCATCTGAAAACTTTTCCAATTCTTCTGTGCAACTCAGGGGAACTACCGATAGTTTAGTATCTCAAAACAGGTTTGGTCAATCCGTCAATACTTCCAATACTTCTGCAGACATCTTGACCTATGGAGACTGCAATAACATTTTAATCACAAATAATGTTTGCACATCGGATATTAGCCAGAATATTTATTCGGGCGCTCTTGGTAATGATGAAAATATAGTGGTATCTAACAATATTTGTGATACGAAAGACGCAAACGGAGATGTCATTGCTGCGCCAACAAGAAAAAGACATGGCATAGTTTGTTCTTATAATGCATCGAATAGATCAGAATTTATTGTTAGTAATAACCAATGCTTGAATACGAATTGGTCTGGAATTTATGTACCAACCGGCACTGGAATCCTGGTAGAAGGAAATATATGTAGAAACAATGGCATTAGTCCAGATGCCCCGAACGGGCTAGGCTCTGGTATACATCTAAATAATGCAAATAAAGCAAAAATAGTAAATAATCAAATTATTGATTATAAGTCCTCAAGCTCTAACCTGGGATGTATCAGGCTTGATAATACCGATGCCTGCATAGTTCAAGGAAATGTAATTCGCTCTAGCATTGGCCGAGGTATTTTTTATAGTGACACTAATTCACTGATTAACATTTCTGATAATCACATTGAGGTTGAGAGTATTGGTATAAATATCAAAGCTTCTGTTGGCACAGAGGCGGAAGGTAGAGTTGCGCGAAATACAATAATTACCAATGGTGACACTATCGGTATAGACGTTGATCAACAAACCGAAAATGCTACATTAAGTATTTATGATAATTTCATACAAAACCTTGCAGGCTCGGGCGTGGGCGCTACAGACACAAATATGGGCGTACGCATGAGAGTACAAAATTATAGATTTATAAATAATCATATTGTAGGGTTTGCAACTGGGCTTTACAACACAGAAACGGTCTCAGGCAGAGAAGATGCAAATCTTATTAGAGATAATTACTTTGAGGAGTGCAACATTGCTTATGTTTGGAGGGCGACCAATACTTTTGCTACTGTTCTTGTTCAAAACACTAGACGATTAAATACTCCGACTTTTGCTAGTGGAAATGGATTCTTTGGCGCAACCTACGAGGGCACGGAAATCAATGGTCAATTCATCATAACAAGCACAGCTGCACCGACCACTGGAACTTGGAATGTAGGAGACGTTTCGTATAACAGAACTCCAACTGCTAGTGGAAACCTTGGCTGGGTCTGTACAACAGCTGGAACTCCAGGAACCTGGAAAACTTTCGGTTCAATCGAGGCCTAAAACTACTTTTTGACTGCTCCAAAGAACCTAAATGAATCCCCATAACCAGAGCCCTCGCTATATCCGGGGGCGTCTGCGTCTGGCCGCTTAGAGATCCCATCCTTGATCAGAGAGCCAGTCAAGTATTCGTCCGATGGCTTGCTTGCGTTTAATCTATACTGATTCGCGAGCCAGTTAGCCATAAGCAGAGCACAATAACGGTCCTTCTTGCCTGATGCCTTAGTGTTCTCATCAATACGGATCTCGGGAACGCTCCACTTCTCGCGCCCTCCAATGCCTGCTCCGGTCCTAGTGTATTGAATCGAGGTTAGCTCGTCTTTTAGTTCTTCGATATTTTGCGCGGTGTCCTCAAGTGAATCATAAAGTCTCACTTTAGATGCGCTCACGCCATATTCTTTGGCGATTCGGCTAGCTTTAATTTTGTCTTCTGCGATGCTTAGTTCTACAGTTGCTGCATCAAACCTCGGAAACAGTAGACGCTTCTTTTCCATGTCGGCGAGCAACCCATGGTTGCTTTGACTTACCCAGGTGGCATTTGCAAACTGGACACTGTACAACAAGTGATCCCCATCCATGCTATCCGTGTCCTTGCGCTTATTCCGGTCAACCACCGGATAGAGAGGTTTTTCTCCTGCTTGTAGATACGCAGTACTAGCCAAATGCTCCATGAGGCTCATTCCACCGCCCTGAGCATCGATGGCAATCCCAATAATGTTAAACGTTTTCATGAGTTCCCGAATGTGTCTACTCACGAAAGCATAGTAGTTATCTTCCTGTGTCGTTCCGCCTTGTTTTCTTTCTACAAAATTTTCTTCATTTGTAGTCCAGCAGTATCTCACTCGTGCATGGTCATGCCTACATTCAAGCAAAACGATAGCAAAGTTATCTTCTTTGAAAGCTGGGTCAATCCCTAGAACATACTCAAAGTTATCCGAACCAAAGTTCGCTGGGTCGAACGGAGCATCACAGAATTCCTCCGGGATCTTACCAGCCGCTATGTTTTTATCTGATGCAACACACCCCTCAATAAGCGTCCGTTTGAAAAAGCCGTCCGAATCCTCAATGAATACAGCTTCATATTCTTTCATGTAGAGAGCTTCGCTCATGTTAGTCCGCGCACGAGCAATTGTCGCGTCGTCCATCAGACCTTCTGGCAAGCATGGGTAAGGCATTCTAATGATACAAAAATCCTCCCAAGACAAATACCTATCATCAAATTTGATGCCTTGATCTTTGAGCTTCTGATAGTCTCCCTTGCATTCGATGATTGCCTTGTATTTTTTCCAATAAGAATAATATTCTTCAAAATAATAGCTGGCGGTTCCCGTCATGATGGACTGGTTCATCTCGGAGGACGTAATCTCCTTTTCTAGAGTGATTCCCTCCTGCTCCAGGGTTTGCTTGCGCGCCGCTGCTTTAAGTTTTTCGATGGGGTTCTGTGCTACTGCACCAAAACCAAAAATAACTTCCTCGATAATCTTCCCCGGAACATCTTTAACCTCATCCACGATAGTTACATTAGAGCGCAAACCTCTAATTCGCGAGCCGTCAGTACCTAAAGGTACGGCTGTAATTAGGGAGTCATTAATCCTGAGAGTCCATCTATCTAAGCCCCCCGTGAAACCGGACTTGCGGTCGCACATGCTTCTCATGATTGGCGCTTTCTCCCAGAAGGCCACGGCATACTCCATGACTGCCTTAGCCTGTCTAAACGAAGGGGCCGTTAGAACGATTTTCTGCTCTGGAATTAGAATAGCCCTAAGCAACGAATAAATTGCAATGCACGTACTATTATGGCTAACGAATCCATTACTTAAATACGAATGATCTTCTTCATTAAAACTAAAATCATAAAGCTTGTGGTTATCAAGTTTTTCAATCTGACAAACCTTGTCAAAGTAGTAGTAGTTGTTAGATATTCCTTTTAACCTTTTAAACTCTGGAGTTTTTGCACAATCAGCACACTCGCCCACAACCTCAAGAAATTTATTAAATTTCCCATAAGAACAGTCATATGTTTTAAATCTGTACGAACTGAACCTGTTTTCTTTTAGTTTTTTATATCCGCTTGTGCTTGCGTAGAGTTCCCTAAGTGCGAGTATATCTTCCAATACTAGTTCTTTTGGGAGAACATCCTTATTTGGATTTCCTTGCCTTGAGGTAATCTCCTCCAGCTTGTTCTGCTTTCTGTCTAACCTAAAACCTATTTTGTCTCGAAACAAGCGTAGGTTTTGTTGCCCACCGATTGTAAGATAATAATAAGTCTGATCTACCTTTTTGTTGTGCCTGGACTTAACCCTGCTAATAATGCCAAATCTACTCAGTAAGAATTGTATGCTCTTTATAAGATTTTTTGATTTTGAGGAGGCTGTTACAACTTGTGTCTCACAACAACCATCTGTGTCAAAGTATCCCTGTAGGAATCCCGCCACAACTTCTCTACCGGAACTTAAAATCGACGCCGGAACATCTTTTTCAGCGCATACAGAACTACCAAAACCATATTGATTGAATAGTCTGTCATACAGCTCTGTGCTACATAAAGAATATCGGTATTTCGCTCCTACTTTTTTAAGAACTTTATTGTGAATTTTATTCAACCCAAGGTTAGCGTTTTCTATGACTTGTGGGTCCGCTGATGTAATATGTAAATAACCACGTATAGTATACGACCCGTCCCCCACAAGGGCTCCAAATAGGTACCCTACATCAGGACTTGAGATTGAATTTCCTGAATGCCAATAGTCTTCAGAATTTCTATCCACAACAAAATAATCGTCTTCTGATACATCCGCAAGCTTTTTCCAAATAATTTCACCGTTTTTTATGGTTCTAACTTTGTGGTTTTCTGATCCGCATATCTCATACCCATCAGACGTAGTAACTCGAATAGCTCGATTCGTTTGAGTGTACTTAAAGGAAGATTCATGGAATCCCCTCTCTCCCAACACATTCTCGCTATATGGAATAAACTCGTCTTCTGGGTCATCTTCATTGAACAGACTATCTATTTTGCAGAATCTATCTCCCAGTGAAACATAAGTGTCTTTATCGCAGCATTTCCCAGACCCGCGACTTCCCACAAACATCGGAAAACGGTGCTTCCACAAGTTATTGATGATGGCCATCTGATAGGGCGGCAAAGTAATCCCCAGTGCCCAATACGAAAAATAAGCAAAGTACTGCGGATCAATCAAGCATTCCGTTTCCCAGAGACCTGGATTCTCCTCATATATTTTCTCATTTATTGGAGCTAACAGCTTATTCTCGGGCAGTTGAATCTTGGAAGTATCACCAAGCCCTAACCACGAGTTGTCCAATTCGTTATCACTTAGAAGCCATTTCATTCAGAGGGTTCCTCAGTCTTTGCTACTTCTTCCATGATTTCCCAGGCTACGCTGATTGCCTGCTCACGATTCCCGCAGAATATAATTTTTACATCATACTCTTCTTCTATTTTTCTAATCCGGTTGTGCAGATATCCGCCCCTAATTCTAATGCGTTTCCTAACATAGTAGGGCAAATTGAATGGATACTTGCTCACATCCTCATAGGAGAACTCAAATAAAATATAAGCATGTTTAATTTCATGCATCCGTTCGAGTTCTGCCTGAAAGCGAGGCCAGTTCTTCTTGTTGAGGTTTCCATGAAGTTCAGCTACATCTTTCTTGCGCTCAATAGCTAAGATGTCTTCATAGCCCTCCAGAGTATAGTCGCCAGTCTCAAGGCGGCATTTCTTGCAGGGATTACTTCGACCGAAAGTCCAGCGATGGTCTGGCTTTTCTCTGTCGTCTCTAAGTATAGTGAATTTCTTTTTACTCATCTTGATTGAACAGCCTCCTGGTATACTTCACTTGCTTCTTCTGGAGTGTCGAATGTTCCTAAATATTTGATAACCCCGTTTATTCTAGTTCTTGCCATAAATCTTTTTTTATTTTTAAAAACACCTTTTGGTAGACTATGTTTCCTTTCTGGTTTTTTTGCAAATTTCAATTTATCTGTTTCGCCAGATTCAATCAAACTAAATGCCTCTTGATACGCTTCAGATGCTTCTACCGCGTCTTTAAATGTACCTAAATACCTTAATCTTCCTTCAAAATAAATCGAAGCTCTGTATTTGTTCTTATCTTTAAAAACACCCAGCGGTAGATTTGATTTTTTTCTATCACTCAGGTCTTTAACTACGTTTTTTCTTTGTGAGATAATTTGTAGATTACTTAATTTTGAATTTAGTTTATTGTTGTCAATATGATCTACTATTTGTTCATAATCCTTTGGTTGATGTCCTTTGAAAGCCATCGCAACAAGTAAATGAACTTTGCGTCGCTTCATTTTATTGCTTTTCCATAAATTAACGCATGGATATCCGGCGGTGCTTAAGGATTGCTTTAGTGTTATGCCGCCCACGGTTCTCCCAAGAGAATCTACTCTCTTTAGACTTTTGACTCTCCCGTATTGAGATACTGCGTAATGATTTTCGTATCCGGGTATTGATTTCCATGTTTCAAACATTACGGCTTCTCACTCCACAGATGATCCACAACGCCAAACTCAATGGCTTGGTCGGCTGTGAAATAATAGTCACCAATAATATTACATTTTCTTTTCCACTGGGCCACGCTTAAATTAGTGTGCTTGGCCATTAGGTCGTACCAAGTTTCATCGAGTTGTTTTAGATGATCCACAACTTTTTTATGAGATGCAATGCGGCCTTCTCCAAGCTCTGAGAGCCCTTCGTGCACCATGTAGGAGCAGTGCGGCATGGAATACCTTTTGCCTTTTGTTCCTGCGGCCACGAGTAGCACAGCGGCTGACATGATGTATCCTACGCCCACTGTGTGGATAGGGCATCTCGTAGAGCGAGTCACATCGTACAAAGCAAACATATCGTAGACTGAACCACCAACGCTACTGATAAACAACTCAATAGGGTCGTCGCCCAGGCTGTCTAAATAATAAATAGATTTAACCAAATTAGAGATGCTGTCTTCTCCGATGTCACCATAAAGATGTAGAACTCTATTCTCTGGGTCAATTCCTCTATCATAGAACGAATCAAGCCACTCTTTAGTGATTTGAGGTTTTGTCATTCGATAGGCTTTCTATTGAGCATTAAGTCTTGAAATTGTTTCTCAGTTAAAACAAAATTAACCTTAGCAACTACATGGCCACTCCCAGTAAACTTATAAGCAATATTATGAACGCACTCATAGTCTTCGATGATTCCTTGGAGCTGGTCATCATAGTAGAAGGTTTTGCAAGGCTCCTCAGGAATTTCCTCTTCTTCCGCAAAGAGGTGCCACTTACTAAAAATACTAACCATCTTCAGAGTCCTCCTCGTCGACCACAGTTTTGCTAGATAAAATAACTCTATCTATAACTCCATCAGCAAACTTATAAAGTCCCGCCAGCTTCTTTTCTTCTTTTTTCTGTGCGGCAACCATAATTTCCTGCTCGCGGGCTGCGCGCTCGCGGTGACTCTTCTCCTGGAGCAATTTCAGAAAACTTTTATAGTTAACTTCAGCCTTGTCTAAGTTTTCTGTTCTTTGGGCCCTGGTTTGCTGTAGAGCGTTCTTTATTTTATTGGACTTATCAATCAACGCATTCAAATCTTTGTTGAAGGTTGAGAGATAGTTCTGAGAGTCTGCAATAGTCTGCTTGTATTGACGAATCAGCTCGCGGTCCCGGTCTTCTGGCGGAAGCTTCATTTCAATTCGAAGCTTGTCGCGCGCCTCATTTCTCTCGTCGGTAGCTATCTTGGATTCGTGCAACAGTCGGCTTTTGAGGATGTCTAATAATATTAATTCTTTTAAATCTAGCTCTTCCGATGCGAGGATATCCCCAAGGTCCACCTGAAACAGGACCCAAGCTTCTTCGAAGGACCTCATCTCGTTTTGAGAGAGTTGATCTCGTAAGTCTTTATAGAACGGTCGTTTACGTAACGCATGGATAATCTCATTTTGAGATTTCTCGACATCCACTTTAGCTATGTCGTAATCTGGACCAATCTTCTCCTGGTCAATGAATTTTCTGATTGGCGCAGGCTTACGGTTAAGTTGTTCCGCAATATCTGCTAGGTCAAGTTTGCGGATGTTCTTTCTAATAAAAATTTTATCTTCATTAGATAGAGCACCTCGCTTCCGTTGAGGTTTTTTCTTAGCTGTCATCTTCTTCTAGCCGCCCTAATTCTCTTTTAACATCCCTAATCATCTTGTTAAATCTTTTCTTAGAGAAGTCGTGTCCTCGCCGATAAAGCTGGATTTCAATCTGCAAGTCAATAGTGAACTGATCTATAAATACTTGCCATTCCTCCAAAGATTCGACTCTATATTGAGAAGTCTCATCCGCATGAATTGTGTCAATCCCGCCTATGGCATTAGACGCTAGGTTTTTCTTCTTATCGTTTCGTATCTTCCAACTCATCCAATAAGAACAATCTTCCATAATTTTATATGCCGTGCATTCGCCATCAACATAGGCATTCAGCGGACACTTAACGCACGGCGCTTGAATGCGCTCATACTTATTCCGCCTTAGGTTCATTAGCCTGTATTTGATATGCGTATACAGAAAATTAAATAATTTCCCGTCTCCCGTATATCTTGGGAGCGCGTCTTTTGCCCAGATCCATGCCTCTTGAAGAATGTCTTCTTCGGTATAGAGGCCGAATTTTAATCCCCGAGACAAATCTCTAGAGATTGCGACCACCATCTCATACAGTTCCTCGTCTGTTATTTGCGATGGCTTTTTTTGCTTCTTCTTCTTCTGGGTCTTCGACTTTGGTTTCTTCAAGGATTTCTTCCTCTAGTTCGACGCTTGCCTTAGCAAGATGAGGTTTAGTTCTTTTGACGAAATTTTCTTGTTTTTCTGGTTTATTCATGATTATTTATAAATAATGTAATGGTCTTCATCTAGATTGTAAGTTTTGATCCAGTCGTCCCTGAGGGCCTGCTTCTCCATAAAGTGCTCTAGGGCGTGGCAATTCGCACAAAGAATCTCACATCCCTCAAGCTCAATAGAGATTTCCGCCCAGTGCTTTAGTCCTTTATCACCAATTTGTAATTTTTTAATCGAACGGTCAGTGTGGTGAAATTCGAGAGCTGCTGGAGGACCATCAAATCCACAGCTAGAACATGACCCGCCCAAGAAATCGAGCGCTCTTTGCTTAAGTTCTGAACAACCTGTCCCCCTGTGAGCGCGGATACAATTCAGACAACACAAATCTCTCATGTCCAAATAATTAAGAAATTCTTCTTTAAAAGGCACTGAGCCGGTAGAGTGAGATGCTTTTTGGTAGGGAATTCCGGCAGGCGTGTGAATGCCAAGCTGGCTAGGGTGGAAGACACCTCTGCATGTGAGGCAGGTTCCAATGTCGGTTTTTTCTCGTTCCGCGAAATATTCCAGCTGAGCATACTTAAAGAGGTGCTGTTTGCGAATAGTTCGAAGGCTGTTACAAGTACGACAATAACTGTCTTTGTCGCTGTATTTAGGATGTGTTTTGCAAATGGCGCAAGTCATAAGTAATTCTCCAGTATAGACTTAACCGTAAGATATCACTATAATAAACACCAAATAAGGTAAGACTATAGAAATAATACTATCATATGTTTCACCTTTTAGGCGTTTCTCTTTCTGTAAGTCGTTACTCTACAGTAAGATAAGTAGAAATTCGCCTCTGAAATACTCAATACTTAGTATATATAACTAAGGTAACGAATATATTTGTAGGTTACTAAGAGCAGTAACTTGTTTAGATAATAAAGTTATTAACTATTAAGATTGTGTTCGTCACGAACTTATATCGCTGGTTCCAAACCAGCTCTATAACTCAGGACGCTTCGTCTTCAGCACTATCTAATAGACTACTTTATCCGGTATTCTTATATGTCTGTCTTTTCGGAAGGGGTATTAACAGGCAAAAATCCAAATTTTCTTGGAAAAATATTTAAAGGGCAGTTTTTCCGCAGTTTTTACAAAAAAATAATTAATAGTCGCCTAGGGTTAACGGTTATGGTGTATATACAGTAGTACCATGTTTCAACCGGACAATCACTAATTATGTCAGAAGAATTAGAAAACGAGTACGCTATTGCCGGAATGGGAGTGGCTAAAGCTAGGTCGATTGATTTTACAAGCGCTTATACGGGCGGGAACGGCCTCCTAGAAGACGATTACTCGATTAGCCGTCCGGGACTCACCTGGGATGATTACGATAATTTCAGGCCATCTGAGCGCATTCCAACGTCCCATCGTAATATCATGTATGAGGTTCATAGAGTTTATGAGCGTCACGGCCTCGTCAAAAATATGATTGACATGATGGCTGACCTTACGATGAGCGGAATCTCTGTCAGTCACCCAAGGCCAAACGTTCAAAGATTTTTTGAGAATTGGTTTATGAGGGTTAACGGGATTGAGCGCTCTGAGCGTTTCTTAAATAATCTATATAAATTTGGCAACGTAATTGTAGACCGTTATGAGACCCCTTGGACTGTAACGATGGAGCAATCTCTGAAGACCGCTAGAGCCGATTTAGCGCCCGTCACGGCCAAAAGAGTAATCCCAAGTCAGTATAACTTTTTAAATCCCATGATGGTTGATGTGATTCATGGGGCTATCTCGACATTTATCGACGGACAAAAGAATTACGGAATTCGTCTGCCTAGGTCGTTTAGAGAGCTTCTAAAGAAAAATAAACCAACACAGGTTGAACAGAAAATTATTGATTCGATTCCTGAACACATAAAAAAGATGATTTTGGAGTCTGATGATTTCTCGATGGTTCCCCTGGAAGGGCATAACATCGATGTGTATCACTATAAGAAGGAAGACTGGCAAACTTGGGCTAAACCCATTACCTATAGTATCTTACGACCAATTCAACTTCTGGAAAAGGCCGAAATGGCCGATATCACAGCCCTGGACGGTGCGGTAGACCATGTTAGATTATTTAAACTTGGCGATAAGGAAAAAGGAATTAATCCTACTCCAGAAGCTTTTGAGAAGCTGATTTCTCTATTGACTGTAAATAATGGTGCTGGAATCAGAAATATTGTTTGGGGTGAAGATATCAAAATCGAGGAATCTTCGATTGACATTCATCAATTCCTAGGCAATGACAAGTATGCTCCGACCTTGAATAGAATTTATGCAGGCTTGGGTGTCCCCAGCACTTTGACTGGTTCTGAGACTGGTGGCGGCGGAACTACCAATAATTTGGTTTCCCTGAAGACTCTAGTCAAGAGATTGATGTACGGGCGAAATCAACTTATCTCCTTCTGGACCAAGGAGTTAGAGATTGTTCGAAATACGATGGGCTTCTCTCAGCCAGCTGAAATTGAGTTCGAAGTTCCAAACTTTGGCGATGAGGAAGTAGAGAAAAGACTTTGGCTTGAGCTGGCAGATAGAGATATAGTGTCCCATGAGTGGGTTCAAAAGCGATTTGCAGCCAATCCATCTCTTGAGAAAAGCCGTCTTGGTCGAGAACTCAAAAAGAAAACGCCCAAACGAGGACCATTCACTTCTCCCAATGAGATTAAGAAGGCTTCTGAAATCAAAGCAGAAGAAGGCGTAGCTACTCCAGATAACCCAAATCCTAATAGAAGCAATTCTCCAGGGCGACCGCCAGGAGTTAAGGATAGCGAGCCTAGAACTCGAAGATTTACTCCGCAAATTCGTGCAAAGAGAATCGAAGCTGACCGCATCCAAGATCTTATCGACAAAGAAGTTAACCCGATGGCTATTGCAGCATTCGGCAAAAAGAACATGAGGTTCCTAACTAAAGATGAGGTCGAACAGTTGGAAGAATTAAAACTAATTACATTATTTAATATGGCCTCAGCCGAAGATGATGTTGTAGAGGCGACTCAAAAATCGCTAGATGTTGATTTGCTGGAAGAGATATATACTGAGATTAGTGATTTGACGGCAGAGCTTGGTCGGTCGCTTACTCAGGCCGAAAGAAAAAATTTGCTCAGCGAATTGTGGGCTATTTATGGTGTAAATAACTAAAACGAGCCACTACTCATAAAGTAAAAGATATGTCTTCATTTAAACCTAAAGGCGGGAATAAGCAGGATGTTGGTGGCGTTTACGGCCAGCACGGCAATAATAAGCAGAATCCTCCCGTAGAATTTGATATCAACTTCCCAGGCGGCGGAACTCCATTTAGTAACTGTTGTAGCGATGTAACCCTGCCCAGCGGCTCGCTTCTCGCTCAATCGACTATTACGCCAACAGCAACTGGATTTACTCACTTTGATGGTGTGGCCAGTGTAACAAATATTCTTTTTCCGAATACTATTGCTGGCTCGACAGACTATGTAGTTCCAACGATTACTGACAATGCCAACGGAACGGTTTCGGTAAAGTTTGTTGACAATACAAGTAGAAATATTAATATTTCCAGTCTTGTCGCTTCACACGCAAATGCATCTCTAACTTATGTAGCTGGGACTAACACTCTTAATTTTGTTGACAATGCAGGAACTCCGTTTAATTATGTGTTGAATGGATGCACCTTTGATATTAACTCTGGCACCACGGCTAATATTATCGATAATACGCGCGGTCAAGAAACTATTGACTGCGGCGAGACGATTCACTTTTGGTCGTCAGCTGGTTCTGTTCGATTCGATATCTCTGGCGGAACTGTTGTAAGTTCTAATGTAGTTTTGGCTCCATCGCAGGCGGAAGGCGCTAACGCTATTTCGAATGTTTCAGGGGCTGGTCTTTATGCTCCGACGCCAATTGCCGACGGAGTAACCATCACTGGAACAGGCGTTGTCGGAGATCCGTTTGCAGCAACAGTAAGTGCATTTGAGTGCGCAGACCTAAATACTTGTTCGATTGACGCATTGTCTGATGTAGATACGACCACGGTCGCCCCGACCTCTGGTCAATTCTTGGCTTGGGATGGAAGTCAGTGGGAACCATCGTCTTTAGCGGGATTTGATTGCGCAGATCTCAATACTTGCTCAGTAGACTCTTTATCTGATGTTGATACAACTAGCGTTGCGCCCACAAGCGGCCAAGCCTTAGTTTGGGATGGGGCTCAATGGGAACCTGGAGACGTTTTATTCCAATGTTCCGACCTCAACACATGTAGCGTCGACGCGATGTCCGATGTGGATACAACTAGCACTCCGCCCACCTCTGGTCAGCAGCTTACCTGGGATGGAGCGAATTGGATTCCAGCTAGTGCGAGCGTGTTCTCTTGTTCTAGTTTGAATACTTGCTCGGTTAATTCCCTTTCAGATGTAGACATTACAACCGTTGCGCCAACTAGCGGACAAATTCTCGGGTGGGACGGATCTGAGTTTGCTCCGATTGACAGATTCGCTTGCACGGATCTAAATGCTTGCTCTGTAGACGCCTTGTTAGATGTTGACACAACTACGGCTGCACCAAGCGGCGGTCAAGCTCTTGTGTGGAGCGGAACTGAGTGGGCCCCTGGATATGTCGCAAGTACAGTTGTCTTTACGGATAACTCAGTCAGTACATACGATACCAGCCTAGATCCCGGTTCCTCGAATCGACCAGCTTCACCAATTGAGGGCGATGAAGTTATTGAGTTTTTCTCGAACGGTCTCCTGATGGAGATTTACGATGGATCACAATGGGTCAGCACGTTTAACAGTAGCTGCTGCCCTGGACCAACTCAGAATCTTAATAACGGCAGTCTCAGTCCAGCTAACGCAGAGCTGCCAACTAATCTTGAGATTCAAAATTTCTACAATGCCCTATCAGCAGACGACCAGGGAACAGGCACTCAAATTACTTATGTAAGCCCGCGAGGTTCTTACTTTACTTGGATTGTGGACTCTGCAGGATCTGCCATCGCTCATGAGAGACGATTCGTCGGTGGAGCTGCACCTGATGTAAATGTTAATGCTGTGGCTGCAGGAAGTCAAGTCGTATTTGACGGGCTTTTGCCAAGCGCCTTCCCAGAAGGTTATGACTCTATCCATATTTATATTGAAATGGGTGCGTCTGACTACACTCTCGACAACTTTGCTTCTACCTATGCTGCGCCAGATGGAGTGAGCAACCCTCACGTTTATCTCCATAATGTTGGCACGACCGGCGGCAACATGCTCTTTACCATGCCTATCACGGGAAATGTAATTCCATTCGGTGAAGATGATGTTTTGACGCTGACTCTGAATAATGCTGGAAACTGGACACTAACAGGTTAATATATGGCTGTTATTCGTAATCTTTGCACTCCTTGCGATGATGCTGCGTTTTATAACCAGATCACCATCGCTGGAGATGCACCTGTAATTTCAGAATCCGCAGCCCCTTCTGGCGGGGATCACCCTACGCTTGCTCCGCAGGTTGTCGTGCAGGAGTATGATGATATTCACAGGTTGTTTGTATCGAATGATGCGGCGACTTGGTCTCATATTGATGTTAGTTATAATGCGGCTCAGTCTATCGCAAATATAGCTGCTCTTCCAGATGCTAACACTGGTACTCACGAGAGTTATTATGTTCGAAGTAACCGCATGGTTTACAATCGAACTAGATCCAGTTATTATACCGCCGACTTTGACGGAAGCGCTTCTTCTATAGATTTAGAGAAGATTTTAGTCCATCCAACTGCTGATTTTGATATTAGCTTCGAGTTTAATTTGAGAGCTATTCCGGTTGGAGACTCAGATTTCTTATTTTCTCAGTATGATTTCGGAGTTGATGGAAGATTTAATATTCTAGCTCAAACAGATGCAACTGTAGGCGCCTTTATCGATGGACTTACAGATGTTCTGATGTATACAAGTACAACTATTTTGCCTGGGGCGTGGTATACATATCGACTCACTAGGACTGGTGATACTTTTCGACTTTATCTAAATGGCCAGCTAGAGAATTCTCAAACTCAAACGGGAATAAGCGTACAACAAAAGAATTCTCATCTTGGTACGGACTTTACTCCGTCAGATGATATTAATTGCTTGATGCGGAATGTCTCTATAACAAGCAATGGGACAACTACGAAGTACCTTACAGAAACGATTGATCTTCCGGGAGCGACTCCGGCTGGCGGAGCTGCGTCTAGTTTAGAGGCAGTTGAGAAATTTGTACCAACTAAAATCAGCTATTGTGATACTGATACCGAATGGTCCAACATGACCGAGATGGTCGACGGACAGGTATTGTATCATAGAGGTAGGTCGGCCGCATATGTCTACAGTGAAACATCAGGCAGCTGGAGTCTTTATGGAACTCCTCTAAGCTCCTCGAAAAAAGTTCCCGAGGTATCGGTTGAGCGAACTGCGCTCTACTTGGATAATCGAGCCGGAGAGAACTACGTAGCTAACTACGATAATAAAGCCTGGCTGGTTGATCAGAGTAGAAATGGCACACCACGCCGGATGAGACCTAAGTATACTTTAAATTTAAATGGTAGCACGGAGTACGCCACTGGTCCAAATTTAGATACTGAGTTGAGTACTGAATTGACTGTTTCTCTTTGGTTTAACACTGATACGATTAGCTCTCCTGGCGATTACGCAATGTTAGTTGGAACTTGGGATGGTAGTGCTAACAAAGGATGGGTAGTAGATTTAAACGGCGGTGCTGGAAATGGTGTCGTTGGTTTCTATGTGTCTAGAGACGGAACAAACACAAACTTTTCTAATTGTTTGTCTGAAGCCATATCGATAAATACCTGGGTTCATGCTTGTGCCAGATTTAACAACGGGGTGTTATCCTTATTTTTAAATGGAGTAGACCAAGGAGCACAATCTACTACAGGAACAGGAGCCACCACTTCTCTGTACGCTACTGGATATGACATACTCATAGGTGCTGAAGCAAACGGTGGAGCAACATACCATTTCGATGGTACGATGGATGATCTACGTATTTACAACACTGCATTAACCGATGCCCAAATTGCAGACCTTGCAGCATTAAAACCAGGCAGCACTCGGGGAGCCAACGTTGGAGAGACTCCTTTAGTTTGGTATGATTTTGAAGGACCTACAGACTCCAACCTTCTCTTAAACAAGGGTTCTCTTGGGCCAAATGCCGATGCAGTAATAAATGTTAATAATGCGAGGGATGCTGTAGGATACTATAGCTTCGCCAATGAGGTGGGCTTTAGCGAAACTACTCCCCGACTTGATTTTAATGGACCAACAGCTTGGCATGGGTCTTATGCTAGCACATATCAGTTCGATGGACCATTTAGAGTTGATTTGATTTGGAGAAACGTATCTCATGGTGAGGACCACATTGGATTTACAGACTTAGATGTAAACTCATCTTTTCAGACGAGTGTTTACAATCATGCCAGACAAGCCGGAATAAGAATTACTCCATCCACCTGTTTTGCCTACATTAATGCCGGTGGCGCAGCCGCTAGTACCGGAGTGGCAAGTGGCGACATCATATCAATTGAGCGCGATGACAATGATGTAATTCACTTTAGAAAAAATGGGGTTGATTTTTACACCAGCTCTCCGCAAACCGGAACTTTCCGCTATGTTTATGCAAACTATGGAAATAGAAAATCCTATCAAACCAGCGTTAGTGAAAACGGTATTCGCCTAACAAATGATCAGTTGGACATGTTTCCTTTTGGTAATCAAAAAGAACTTTTAAACGGAGCCGTAGAGAACTCCACGGCTGTTATCCCTGCTGACCCAACTCGCCCGTTTACTCATGATGCAGAGGGACTGGGTGGCTTGCAGTATGTGGGTCAGTGTCCCCACGGCGCAAAGATTAGTAGTCCGGTGGCGACGTTGAATGCGTTGAATGAGTATTTAGACGTTCCCATTAGCCTAAGTAGTGCCAGTAGCTGGTCTATAGCTTTCAAAATGAAAACGTCAGACACTGGTGCCACTGCTTGGTGCAGCCGAGACGATAACGATGATGGTTATAGATTTTATTTTGACGGCAATGCTTATATTTCTTCGGATGCCACAGACGTAACAGCAGTGACGACATTTAACGATGGAGAATGGCATGATTTTGTGACCGAATGGGACGGCGCAACTGCCACGCTGAGTGTGGACGGGACTGTAGTTTTGTCTGGTGCGTTGGCTGCTGCGGCATCTTTGTCGGCAACCACTATTAGATTTGGGGACCGACTGTACTCCACAGGTTCGCCCCTAAACGGGCAGATTTCAGACATTACTATTACAGTCGACGGCACCATCGAAGCTAGACTCCCCCTCTGCGAAGGTAGCGCCAACGTAGCCCACGACACCTCAGGCAACGGTAACCACGGAGAAATAATTGGATCAGTATGGGACGGAGATACTATAGATACAGTAGATACCCTAGTGAGCGACGGCTACTTCATTGGAACTTGGTTCGATGGGGCTAATGATTCCTATACAGCAAGTGGAAGATTAACAACCGGACAAGTAACCGCTCTATCTGCTTGTTGTTGGTTAACGGTAGACCAAGCACAAAATCAAACAATCTGTAGCGAGTACTTATTCACTGGGAATAATCGTTCGTGGAACTGGAGGGTCAATACGAGCGAACAAATGGAGTTGGTTGCGTCTTCTGATGGAGCTGGTGGGTCAATTAGTGCAACTTCTCCGACATTCTTTAGTAACTATTCAAGTGAACTAGTACACGTAGGATTTTCGTTTGATGGTAGTGTTCCTGAACTTAAATGGTACGTGAATGGAGTGCTTGTTGAGACAGATGATCCAACCTTCACTTATTTTGCCGATGTCCCTTGCGATTTCACAATCGGTAACACATTGACCACACAATTCTTCGAGGGCGTAATAAGTCAGCTTGTCGTTGAGCAGACTGTTTGGACCGATGAAGAGTTTGCGTCGCTTATGAAATCAGGAAAGACGGAAGAAGTTAAGAGCATTAGATCAAACGCTTATTACTTCCCTTATGGTAATGGGAACGAAACTCTCCAAGGTATTGCACAACTGATAGAGAACGGAGCACCAGAGCAGAGAGTTATTCCTTATGGAACTTCCACTTCGAATGGAATTGTAATCCCTAGAACTCACGGCCCAGGCGTATTAGCTCCAGGTCAATCAATCGACCTATATAATGACGAGCCGAATAGTCCTTACGCGACTCGACTAGACGCCACCCTAACAAACGGAACGTACGCCCAAGGCGACGACAAAGAAGATTCGATTTTATATGTCCGAACTGATGAAACTGGTGACGACAGAATTAGCGTTTTTGACGAAGCTCTTTCTGGCAATGATGACTCAGCGATTAGAGAGGACACGCGATGAGCACTCCCCCTTCATGGGCACCAACTTTAGGCGAAAGATATGGCGATTGGGTCGGAGCACAAGCTACCCCAGGATTCATATTTTGGGACCTCTATGACGAGAAGGAAGTTGAAGAAAAAGTTGCACTGAATTATGTAGCGACTAAATTAGGTACAGACATTCGGGCTGACGTAAGATTCGCCGTAGTAGACAGCGAAGACGACTCAGCCTATGTAACCCTCCCGGCAGTTGAAGATTTCGGCATTGGGAACACTATGCATCTTCAATCGGGAAATACGGGCTATCGCATCAGATGCGACTATGACGACTCACAAGCAGCCATTAATCGAGTGGTCTGCAATATCTACAACGAACTCTACGTTCCGCCCCGTTGTTCAGTTGTTTTGACAGCAGCCAGAGATAAGGCATGGCGCGCTAGCATAACCAGCCCAGACGGGTCATCCATACCGGCCATTCCAAATACTAGAAATTTTGTTAATTTAATTGACGAGAGTGGCTACCAAGTATTGACCGCGATTGCTCCGACGGATGTGTATACGGATTATGACCATGTAGATGATTATTATGTTTATTCTGGGCCGCTGGGTTCTGGCGCGCAGTTTTCT
>Ga0070727_10001133_pt1 | contig 29351 bp, 34 predicted proteins | sample tdAd472_FD_66722 | JGI IMG/M metagenome (GOLD analysis project Ga0070727, IMG submission 66722) | Marine sediment microbial communities from the Atlantic coast under amendment with organic carbon and nitrate - tdAd47.2 | ecosystem: Environmental > Aquatic > Marine > Coastal > Sediment | place...
CAATCGGTTGCTAGCTCAACATAATTTTGACCCCAGAGACCCAAAAAATATATTCATTTTCTGTACGACCAAAGGAAACATAGATTTACTATTTGAGTCAGATACCATGATCCCTAAGGGTCGGATTCTGTTTTCGGATTCCGCCCAAGTCATGGCCAAGCAATTAGGCTTTACCCAGCTACCCATTGTGGTATCCAATGCCTGCATATCGGGTGTAGAAGGCATCCTACTGGGACGGCAACTTATCGAAGCCGGTTTGTGCCAACAGGCCATGGTTATAGCCGCCGATTTAGTGACAGATTTCACCATATCGGGTTTCTATTCGCTGAAAGCTTACGCCAAAGGTGTATGCCGACCCTTCGATAAAGATCGAACAGGGGTGAACCTGGGAGAATGCTGTGCTGGGGTAATCTTGAGTAAGACCGCAGCCAGCCCAAAGGACCTAAAAATTATCGCCGGCACTTCTAGCAATGATGCCAACCATATGACCGCTCCATCGAGAGAAGCGCGGGGCCTTAGCCAAGCGATTCAGCATTGCCTGGCGCAAGCCGGGGATGAGCAGTTGCCAGATTTCATCTCCGCCCATGGAACGGGAACCCGCTACAATGACGCGATGGAGTCGCTAGCCTTTCAGCAATCTGGACTCGGAGAAGTTCCTTTCTTCAGCCTGAAGGGCATCTTTGGTCACACCTTAGGTGCAGCGGGCTTACTGGAAACGGTCGTTTCGGCAGAAGCATTAAGACAAAACACCCTCCTGCCTTCTATTGGGTTTGAGACCGCAGGAGAGGATGTAAAATATCAGCCGGCCACGCAATTGGCTTGGTCACCGATGAAAAGATTTTTGAAGACAGCTTCAGGGTTTGGTGGGGGCAATGCCTGCTTGATGGTCGAGAAGAGTCCTAGCTGAACAAGCCAAGAACGGGTACAGACCTAAAACGAATTATAGACATTATAAAATACAAATAACATGGCTTCTTACTGCATCATACAACCTAGCACGATCCGGCACAACGGCCAGCTACTGTTCGAAGCGCGTGCAGGGGAAGAGCAGTCCTTTTTTCTGGAAGCCTATCGATACTTTGCGATCAATTACCCCAAGTTCCACAAAATGGATCGTTTTTGCCAGCTTGGCTTTCTGTCGGCTTTGCCTATCGTGCCCGAAAAGCGAAGGGCAGCGCCCAGCAAAACAGGTGTTTTATTGGCTAGCAAAAGCGGATCTATTCATACAGATCAGCACTACTATGAGAAAGTTTTCGCGGCGGATAACATACTATACAGTCCTGCCCAATTTACTTATACCCTACCCAGCGCCATTCTGGGAGAACTGTGCATAAAACATAATATTCAAGGAGAAAATTACTTTCTCCTACACGGAGCGCACAACTTGGATTTGGTGAAGGATTATGCCAAGCAATTATTCCATACCCAACAATTGGACGCCTGTCTGATCGGGTGGATGGATTACTATACCAAAGATCAATTCCAGTCCTGCTTTGTCTGGTTGGAAAGAGAGGATCTTATCGATTTGGATACTATTATTATTAACATCAATAAAATTTGTTTCGATTATGGAAAAGCAACAGTTAGTTAACGAAATCAAGAACAAAATCATTGAGCAATTGAATCTTGTTGACGTAGATCCTGCTAGCGTCAATGCCACTGATCCATTATTTGGTGAAGGTTTGGGTTTGGACTCTATCGACGGATTGGAAATCGTTGTGATTCTTGAGAGAGATTACAATATCACCATTACGGAGATTGAAAGTTTGACCCCACATTTTGAGTCACTCAACACTTTGGCTGATTTCGTTGCCGCACAGACTGCCGTAACAGCTTAATCAAACCAAGATTTTAGGTACGACAAGGGTTATTTTCTTACACTTTTATCTTTTACAACATGGACTTTCGAAATCTGGACACCTTGAAAGAGGTAGATATTCATCAAGTAGACAAGCAGCTTTACACAGCCACTTATGAAGGTCGGATGTTTTCCATTGGAGCACTCCTTTTCCAAGCCTTAGATTTGTTGAAGCAAAATTTCAACCTCGATCAAGTAGCTAATCGGATTTCGGCTCAAAATGATGTGACGATAAATCAGGAACAACTCCTTGACTATCTGAATCAATTTGTCAGTAAGATCGAGATCAATGAACAACAAGAAAACACCTTGAACAGCTACGTATATTGGAAGGTAAAATTGCTGGGCGAAAACACCATCAATGCCATCACCTATCTGCTAGCGCCCTTGTTCAACAAGTATATCTTGTTTTTCTTACTCCCCATCTCTTTTTACATTACCTTTTGGTTTACCGGTGTACTTTACTATGAAGGAATTCTTTTAGAAAGCCGATCCTTGGGCAGTAGCTTAGTAGCTATTTTATTGACCTACGCAGGTCTGATCGGTTTAGCTTTCTTTCATGAATTTGGTCACGCCGCCGCTTCCGCCCACTACAAAGAGCCCTCCGATTCCATAGGGTTTGGGTTCTACCTGGTTTTTCCAGTCTTCTTTACAGATGTAACCAGTATATGGAATCTTAATCGATGGAAACGCATCGTGGTTAATATTGGAGGGATATATTTCCAACTCATTTCCAATATCCTATTAGTTGGCGGATACTACTTGACAGCGGGCCAGGACATTCAAGTCATATTTAAGTATTTCTTTATTGCCAATCTAGCCTACATCATGTATTCGGTCAATCCATTCCTACGCAATGACGGTTACTGGGTATATAGCGACCTCTTTGGTCTGCCCAACCTAACACAACGTGCCCGGCGCTATCCGGTGCAGCTATTGCGGAGGATCATTAGCCGAGATGGCTATACGATTGGCGGCACTTTACGCTTGTTGTATAAAGAACTACCTATCTTGATTTACTCCTTTGGTTATGTATTAGTAATGGGATTCATCCTGATCGCCTTGGCATGGCTGACCATTCAAAACAGCTGGGAATTATCCGCTGTTGGCAGTAAAATTGCCGCTTTCGGGTGGGCCTATCTGAAAGAAGATTGGTCAACAGTAACTAAACTTTGTTTTGGATTGTTCATCAATGTTTTCTTCCTGACACGCATTGTAAAACACTTTATAATCCGACCGCTCTTAAAGCGAACATAAACCACTGATTTATTACATAGCGATTATTAACACTAGATGCGTAGGTGTACAAAACGGACGGTTTTGCACCAGGTATCTTGATACGGACCACAAAACTTTTATTCATTCTTTTAACCATTAAATTCTGTTTGCTATGTCTAAGAACATCAAAGATTTGAACAAAGGTTTTGAAGTAGTAGCCCTTGAAGAGCGTTTGGAAATGGTACAATTGGCTGCTTTTGCAGACACTGCTGGTAGCTTACTTTGCGACTTTGGTGACACTAAAGTTGAAGTAGAAGCTGAAGCACCTGCTGAAGGCCAGGAGTAATTTCCAGCTGCATGAAGGAAGAACCCGGGATTTATCTATCACGGTAGCCCGGTTCTCCTCTCCCTTGACCTTTGAAAGTGAGGTAGAAATAGAAAATAAGTTCAACCAGGAGGCTCAGTAGAAAGCTTCAAACCACAACGAAAATCTATTTTTTTATCACTTTTTAAATCCAATTATCATGTCTAAGAACATTGAGAATTTGAACAAAGGTTTTGATGCAGTAGCTCTTGAAGAGCGTTTGGAAATGGTACAATTAGCTGCTTTTGCAGACACAGCTGGTAGCCTACTTTGTGACTTCGGTGACAGTAAAGTAGAAGCTGAAGCACCTGCTGAAAGCGCTGAGTAATTTCCACTGTATGATGTAGGAAGAACCGGGGTTTTGCCCATGGGCATGTAATACCCCGGTTCTCCACACCTTTGAAGTGATTTGAAAGCGGAAAATGAGTTCAACACTGAGGCAATAGTAAGCCCTCAGACCACCACGAAAATCTATTCATTTTATCACTTTTTAAATCCAATTATCATGTCTAAGAACATTGAGAATTTGAACAAAGGTTTTGATGCAGTAGCTCTTGAAGAGCGTTTGGAAATGGTACAATTAGCCGCTTTTGCAGACACAGCTGGTAGCTTACTTTGTGACTTCGGTGACAGTGAAGTGAAAGCTGAAGAAGTAGAAAAAGCGGAGTAATTTCCACTACTTGAAGTAGGAAGAACCGGGGTTTTACCCTTGGGTATGTAATGCCCCGGTTTTCCCACTTACCTCTACTCGAATCGACAGAAATGGTTAGCACTTATGATCAGAATAATCGCGAATAATGGGAGGGATCTACCGGTCTCTCTAGGGAGATTCGGTGCCCTAGCCTTCCCATTTACAACTGAAATTGATTAGCGAACAAGTCAAAAACCTAGCAAAATGATCAATAGTACACAAGCATATCAACAGGCCGTACAGCAATCTCAACAATTGATTGCCGATCGTCCCGACTTGCTAGGGAGGGGCTTTGTTCAGGAATTGAATACAGAGAAACAGGAGCTCTTTTGCAATGTAAACCGCTTTCACCTTTTTGGGGAAGCGCAATTTGAAGAAGAATCCCAAACCCATCAAACTTATCTGTCCCAGTTGGCACTAACAGAGTTGGATACTCAATTACATCTACACTTTGTGGTCGACGAGATCCTCAATGTAAAAAACCAGGTCAAAGGGGAAGGGCCCTTTCTATTCTGCGCCTTCCACTTCGGTGGTTATCTACATGTCCCTACGGCCCTTAAGCTCTTGGAATATGACATCGTCACGGTGACCCGCGAACTAGCCGGTAACGACGTCATCGTTATCGATAGTAATGATCCCAACTATGAAAACAAAAGAGAAGTCTTCGCTTCTGAAAACATTAGCGGCCTAGAACCCGATGCCGTCTTTAGAATCTATAGCGCTTTCAAAAAAGGAAAAAACATCCTCTTCTATTTTGACTTTTTTCAAAATGAAATGGATGACAAAAGAAATACCGAAGCTCAGTTGGGCCAACTCAAACTCATGGCTCCGACCTATGTCTTCGAAATTGCCCAACGACTAAAAATACCCGTGATTCCGATTTTCTCTCCTCGGGAGGGCGAATCACAAGTATCCATCTATTTCAATGACCCCATACAGGTGGCTCAAACGGGCAAAGCAGGTGTAGATGAATGTGTCCAAAGCTTATTTGATCAGTTTTACACGCAATTGGAACGTCATTATTGTCAATGGCAAGAACTTCCATTCATTCATCAGCGCCTAACCGGCCTAGCCCACGCCCAAGATTTAAAGCCGTCCTTTTTCCAGCAATGGAAAAATACGATTCGGACCATCAAGAAAACCTTCACTAGCCAGACGCTAGTGTTCAACAAGGACCATTTCAACTTTTATGCAGAAGAGGATTCCTACTATTTGGTTGACATTCTCACTTATCAATCGGCAAAGATATCAGCACCTGTTTTTGCCCTACTCAAGAAAATAAAAGAACGACCCTTGAGTCGACAAGCTGGCAGTCAACTACTTGGAGAACATTTACTTCAAGACCTTATCTATCAATCCATTATAAAACCTTTATAGCCATGTATATATTTAACGACTCGAAATTAACGACGCAGGAGATCTACGAAATAGTGTATCGGAAGCGAAAAGTCAAAGTAGCCGATGATTCCACCAGTAGAGTCCAAAAAAGCTTTGATTTTCTAATGGATTATGCTAAGGACAACTTGGTGTATGGTGTCAATACGGGCTTTGGGCCAATGGCGCAGTACATGGTACCCGCAGAGGAAAGCAAACAATTACAATTCAACTTGATCAGAAGCCATTCTGCGGGTAGTGGAGAAATCCTTTCTCCCAACTTAACCCGTGCTATCCTGCTGGCTCGTTTAAATACATTGGCACAAGGTTATTCTGGAATCAACCCGCGTTGCATCGAACTATTATGCGAGTTGCTTAATCATGAGATATATCCTGTTATTTATGCACACGGTGGTGTCGGGGCTAGTGGGGATCTGGTGCAACTTTCGCACGTAGCACTAGCTTTGATTGGAGAAGGACGCGTATGGTACAATGGTAAAATCCGTTCTACACCTGAAGTTTTTGGGCCATTAGGTATTGAGCCCTTGAAGATCGACTTGCGAGAGGGGTTGGCCTTAATCAATGGGACAGCGGCGATGAATGGGATTGGTTTTTCCAACTACTTTTCCACCAAAAAATTAGTGGATTGGGTTTTGGTTTTCTCTTCCATGCTCTATGAAGTGTTGGGCGTCTTTGATGACTTTTACAGTACTAATCTTAATGATGCGAAACAACACTGGGGACAATCTCAAATCGCCCGAAAACTCATCCATAGATTAGCGGGAAGTAATCGGGTAAAAACCCGGGCGGGCAACTACGAATTCCTTGAAGATCAGCAAGATGCTGTACTAAAGTCTAAAATGCAAGAGTACTATTCTATCCGTTGCGTCCCTCAAATTCTCGGCCCAATTCTCGATTCTTTGCGGGACTGCGAGCGCACGCTGGTCAATGAAATAAATTCGGTTAGTGATAATCCTATTATCGATTTTGAAGCAGAAAAGGTATTCCATGGTGGCAACTTCCATGGAGATTATATCTCCTTTGAAATGGATAAGCTAAAACTATCGGTGATTAAGTTATCTGTTTTGGTAGAACGTCAACTCAATTATATTTTCAACAGCCGACTCAATGGTATTCTACCTCCCTTCATCAACCAGGGCGTCCTTGGCCTCAACTTAGGCTTACAGGGCACGCAATTTACCGCGACCTCTACGGTTGCCGAAAACAGAGCCTTGGGTGGATCACTGTACATCAATAGTATTCCGACCAATAATGATAACCAGGATGTGGTGAGTATGGGTAGTAATGCTGCTATGATGGCACAAAAGGTGATCCATAACACCTACGAAGTCTTGGCCGTCTATAGTCAAGCCGTTATCCACGCCATTGATTACCTCGATATTGGCGACCAATTGGTAACTCCCAACAAGCGGGTGTATGATGAAATGAAGCAAATTATCCCAGATTGGGAAAAGGATATTCCTTACGATGATATACTCCGAAAGATCAAGAGCTACCTCTGGACGGCCAAGCGTACTTACCAGCCCGATCCACCTCGGAAAGAAGTCGTGACGCAGTAAAATTGATTATTCAAAACATTCAAACCCGTTCAAAGATGAAATCTGATGTATATATCACAGGATTGGGCCTCATATCTGCCCTGGGCATAGGAAAAGATGAGCACTTGGAGCATCTTTGGAATGGAGATACCGGAATCCGAACGATCGCTCACTTGAATACCCACAAGCAGCACTTGTTTCCAGCAGGAGAAGTCCCCTACAGTGATACCGAATTGTATAGTATGTCTAATACGTTATCGATTCGTCCCGAGCATTATTCTCGCACTTTACTATTGGGGATGGTCGCCTTACAAGAGGCGCTGGAGCAAGCAGGTGAAGGCGTATTACAATCGAGAGTAGGTTTTATAGGTGCGTCCTCCGTAGGGGGCTTAAGGCAAACTGAAGTCTATTACGAACAATATAAAAACGGGGGTACAGAAAGCAGTCGCTTTATGACGCATGATGCCGCAGATTGCATCGAGGAAATGGCAAGAGTCTTAGGTATTAACGGATTTGTGACCAATATCAATACGGCTTGTGCCTCTGCTACCCATGCCATTATTTTAGGCAGCAGAATGATTCGTGCCGGTGTTTTAGATACCGTAATTGTAGGAGGAGCCGATGCTTTAACCAAAGTAACGATCAATGGTTTTGATTCTCTCTTTCTACTTTCCAAAGAGCATTGCCGTCCGTTTGACAAGGATCGCTGCGGCATTAACTTGGGAGAAGGTGCCGGTTTTTTGATCCTACAATCGGAAAAGAGTTACAAGCAATCCAAGAGCAGGCCCATCGCCAGAATTCCAGGATTTGGGATCCGAAATGATGCTTTCCATGCGACTTCGACTTCTCCAGATGCCAGGGGATTGACCGCCGCTATGTCGGAAGCCCTCATGCTAGCCCAGAAGCGTCCGCAAGACATCGATTATATCAATGCCCACGGAACCGCCACACCCAACAATGATTTGACGGAGGGTGTAGCTCTGCAACGTGTATTCGGAGACAACTGTCCAATATTTAGCTCTACTAAGGCTTTTACCGGGCATACACTAGCCGCTGCCGGCGCCATTGAGGGCGTATTTTCCGCCTTGGCTTTGGAGCACCAGATCATTCCGCCCAACCTCAATTTCATTAATCCGATTAGTGAACACGGTTTGATTCCACAAACCACATCGATCACCACGAAGGTGAATACCACGATGAGCAATTCGATGGGAATGGGCGGTTACTGTAGTTCAGTCATATTTTCTAAAAACTAGGGCCATGAAATTATCGATTAGCGCAAGTTCTTGTATCAATCCCGGTATTTTCTCCACTACTTTAGGTGAAAATGGAAATGCCACCTCCGACACTGGCGATTTTCAGCTAGGGCCCATCGACTATAAGGCGCATATTGCCGCCCGACAGTTGAGACGACTATCCAAAGTAGCGAAAATGGGTATTTACTGTGCCAAAGATTGCATGGCCCAAACAGACAATCAAAAAGCAGAAGCTTTGATTGTCGCTACTAGCACGGGGGGATTCAGCGCATTGGACAGCTTTATCAGCCATATGATCAAGCAAGAAGAGCAAAACCTTTCTCCGGTTTACTTTTTGCAATCCTTATTGAGCGATGTCACTGGCCAAATCGTACTGTCTTTGGGCATAGAAGGCTATACAACGACTTACACCAATAGAGGAAGTGCCTTTGAAAGCAGTATTCTTGATGCACAATTGCTATTGGAGGAGCATCCCGAACAAACCATATTAATAGGAGGCACCGATGAGCTTCCTGCGGCCTATGGCGACATCATTCGCCATTCCCGATTTTTGCAAACCAGCACAAAAGAAGACCAAGCCATCCCCTTGGGGGAGAATGCTATATTTTTTGCCTTGAGCAAAGCCGACCCCCGCGACGAAGTGTACATCGCTGACTGTCGGAGTTATTTAGGATTAGAAAAAAGGAATGCCGCCAATGAACTATCCGATTTTTTGGCGACCAATCAAATCGCTCCAAATGAGATAGATGCGGTTTTCAGTGGGTTCTATGATGAAGCGCAGTTTGAGCACTTTTTTCCCTTATCCGAACTAAAGAGAAATGTCGTTTTTTTTAAGCAGTACTGCGGGGAGTTCCCTACTTCTACAGCCTATGGCGTTTGGCTAGCGGAGCAGGTGCTAAGCAGGAAGATATCTCCTGAAGCCTTGGAGCTCCCCACTGCACTTTGCCCTAAAAACATCCTGGTGATCAACCAGTTCAGAGCCAGTAATTTTTCCTTCACCCTTATATCCGCAAACCAATAGATTATGGCACGAATAGGAATCATAACCCCTCCTACGGTGGGGCACATTAATCCCTTCCTATACATTGGGAAGGAACTACAAGAAAAAGGGCATTCTGTTGTCTTCTTCCAATTCAATGAAGTGAAGGCCAGAATTTTGGCAGCAGGTTTTGATTTCCATCCCATAGGACTAGGAAAAATTCCAAAAAATGCCGTCAACTACATCCAGAAAGGATTGGGTACTAGGCACGGACTCGATGCCATGCGCTTTTGGCTACGAGGACAATTGGCCCAGATTCGCCTCTGGTTCCACGAGCTACCAGGTGCATTAGAAGCCGAAAAAGTGGACTTTGCCATCGTCGATCAAAGCGATTTCACCGGTGCTACTGTCGCGGACTATATGGGCATCCCTTACGTATCTGTAGCTGTTGGCATGAACCTGGACTGGGAAGAGAGTATCCCGCCCTTTTTCACCAATTGGGCTTATGAAGATACCGCCTCCGCTAAGCGTCGGAACCGGATGGGGATTGAAGGTTTTGTCAAAGAATTTGCGCCTTTATTTGACTGTATCAATAAGGAGCGAGTCAAGCATGGATTGCCGCCTTACGACTGTCGAAAAAACTTCTATCCGGTATCGCCTTATGCACAGATTGCGCAGGTGCCTGCTTTCCTGGATTATCCCAGACCAGCCGCCCCTGCTCATTTTGAAAATGTAGGCCCGATCAGGAATAAATATCCTTCGTCATTGCAATTTCCTTATGAAAAACTCAATGGCAAACCACTCGTATATTTTTCACTGGGTACTATTCTCAACCTACGAGCAGATGTATTCAACATGGTGGCTAGAGCCTTCAAAAGCATCGATGTACAACTGGCCATTTCACTAGGCAACAAATGCGTCGATATTAATCCCGAAGACATGCCCGAATCCGCCATTGTAGTGGATTATGTACCACAATACGAATTGCTTTCCCGAGCCAGTCTTTGTGTCACCCATGGTGGGTTAAATACAGTGATGGATGCCATTTCTCAGGGCGTTCCTACCCTGGCCATTCCCATCTCCTTTGACCAACCCGGTACCGCAGCTCGCTTGCGATACAGTGGTGCAGGAGACTATATTTCGGTACAACACCTCAGTACAGAAAAAGTACATGAAATGGCCAAGTCGCTACTCGAAGATTCGAGTTATCGACAACGCGCCGCCGAATTAAGCACCCAATTCCAAGCCTTGGATGGGCGTACAAGAACCGTAGAAATTATCGAATCTATCATAACGCAAGAATCTCAACTATTCACCAATAAATTTGCAGCAGCTCATGTTTAAAATAGATAACACACCAGCGATCGAGGCACACCGTAAAGCCTTGGAAATCACCTTTGCTCCCATGATTTTTCAAGCCGTAAGGGTGATGATCAAAAAAGGAGTCTTTGACTACCTCCGCGAAATCGGCCGCACAGGCGCCACTTACCAAGAAGTAGCTGATGCTACGGGTATTTCTTTCTACGGCGCTCGCGTATTGATGCAATCAGGCTTAAGTGCCGGTGTCATTTACCAGGTCAGTGAAGATCGTTTTGCCCTTACCAAAGTAGGTATCTTTTTGGTGAATGATCAAATGCCAAAAGTCAATATGGATTTTGTCCATGACGTATGTTACAATGGCATGTTTTACCTGGAGGAATGCATTGATCAAGGCAAACCGGTTGGCTTGAAGGTATTCGGCGAATGGCCCACGATTTACAAAGGCCTTTCCTCCTTGCCTTCCGATGTGCAAGAAAGCTGGTTCAATTTCGACCATTATTATTCTGATATTTCGTTCCCTCGAGCTATCGAATATATCGTCGAAAACAAGCCGGTACATATCTTAGATATTGGTGGAAATACGGGTAAATTCTGCAAAGTGGCACTCGAAAGACTACCGAATGTACGCTTTACCATTGCTGACCTACCCGAGCAGATCGCCTTGGCCAAAGAAAACCTAGGCTCGAAAGGTGTAGATCTATCTAGAGTCGACTTCCAGCCGATCAATATACTAGATGAGGCGCAGCAATTAGAAGGCAAATTTGATATTATCTGGATGAGTCAATTCTTGGATTGCTTCTCAGATGATACGATCGTAGCCATCCTCAATCGCTGCCGAAACCACCTCACGGATGATGGCCATGTATATGTACAAGAAGAATTTTGGGATAGACAATGGCATGAAGCTGGTGCTGTCGTATTGCAGCAACTTTCCCTCTACTTCACTACCATGGCCAACGGCTGTAGCCAGATGTATGACTTCAAAACCTTCTCAGGTTTGATCGATAAAGCGGGTTATGATGTAGAAGAAATAAAAGACAGAGATGCGATAAACGTATCACTACTCAAGCTAAAACCTAGGGCCTAATGACTTTGATGAGTCATTACTACCCACTCTATGAGGTCGAGCAATTTGAGGTATTGCCTCAGGGGGGGACCTCGACGATCCGATTGAATGCACAACATTCGGTTTATCGAGGTCACTTCCCCGCTGACCCCATCACACCCGGGGCTTGTTTGGTACAAATTGGTGCCAACTTGATCAAGGAATGTTTGCCGATACCATTGACAAGGATGGAAATCAAGCAGGCTAAATTCTTGAAAGTTATCCGCCCGCAGCAGTATCCAATCCGATATGATTGGACCATCAAAGAGGGAGAACTGGGTACAGTGGGTATACGATTTAAGGTCTGGGTCGATGAGCAATTAGCCACCCATTTTAGCATTCATTTTAAAAACAATATCTGATGTTTATACCGGAGATAGAACGACAGTCAGCAGCAGCTATCCAAGCTTATCAGGATCAACGCTTGCAAGAAACTTTGCAATATGTAAAGCGTAATTCTCGCTACTACCAGCAAGCTTTCGAGACGCAGCAGATCGATATCGATAGCATTCGTGCTACAACTGATCTATTCCGGCTACCTGTAACATCCAAGGAAGACATCCAAGAACATCATGCCGATTTGGTATGTGTTCCTCCTCAGCAGATTATTGATTACGCTACTACTTCCGGTACAACAGGGTCACCCTTAGTGGTTCCGATGACCAACAATGATATCGACCGTTTGGCTTACAATGAGTACATTTCTTTGTCTTGTGCCAATGTTCAAGCCAATGATACGGTCATGCTTTGCACCACCATGGACAAGCAGTTTATGGCAGGCATCGCCTATTTTCTTGGCATCCGAAAAATCGGTGCGGGCTTAATTAGAGCAGGGGTAGATGCGCTGAGCATCCAATGGGAAAACATCAAACGTTACCAACCCACTGTTTTAATCGCAGTCCCTTCCTTCATCGTCAAGTTGTTGGAGTATGCCGAGCAAAACAATATCGACTATCAGAATAGTAGTGTCCAAAAAATCATCTGTATTGGAGAGGGCATCCGCCGTTTGGATTTTTCCGATAACAATATTTCCAGGAGGATTAAGAACCAGTGGTCCGTTGAACTATTTTCTACTTACGCTGCCACGGAAATGGCGGCAGCATTTACCGAATGCTGCTGCCAACGTGGCGGTCATCATCATCCGGAACTGGTGATTATTGAATGCCTGGATTCAGCAAACCGTCCCTTACCGCCAGGACAGGTGGGCGAACTCACGATTACCACACTCGGTGTTGAAGCTTTTCCATTGATTCGATACAAAACAGGTGATCTGGTTTCCCTATCTCAATCCGCCTGTTCCTGCGGAAGGAACACGATCAAAGTCAGCCCGGTGGTGGGCCGAAAACAGCAGCGAATTAAGCTCAAGGGGACTACCATTTACCCGCCAGCGATCGCCAATGTTTTAAATGCTCATCGCTATGTGAAAGATTACTTGATCCTGATTGATAAAGACGAATTGGATAGCGACGAATTGACGGTATTCATCGACTCTACCATCGGCGAAAAAGGGCTGCCCGCCCTAAAAGTCGCGCTGAAAGCCCATTTGAGGGTAAGCCCCAAACTGGAAGTCGCGGATATCGGCGCACTACGTCGCCGCTTCAAAGTACACCTAAAACGAAAACCCGTACAGATACTTGATGTTCGCACTAGCTTACAACAAGGTATTTGGAATCATCAGCCCCAATTAGTTACGGCCTAAATATCGCTTAGTAAGATGAAACGCAATAAGCCATACTTCATATTATATGCCCACAACCAAGTGGTGAAAGGAGAAAAACGGGCGGCCGTTTACGACCTAAAGCAGGCACGGGTATTCTATATCCCCACTATCCTCGTCGATATTTTGGAAGATATGCAAACCCAAACTGTAGCGGCTGTCATTGCTATTTACGCGGCTGATCAACCCAAAGCTTTGCTACAATACATCGACTTTTTAGAAGAATATGACCTGGGCTTCTATGTAGATGATCCGAAGCGTTTCCCTCGCTTGGCCCTACAATATTACTATCCTGGATTGATCCAGAATGCCATCGTCTTAAGTGACCTGGAACAGTATGACCTAGGACAAGCGCTACAACAATTACCCAGCCAGGGTTGCCGCTTTATTTCGCTATTCATTGATAGAAAAGGGGAAACTACGGTAGCCAAATTATCAGAAGCCTTGGCCCAAATAGCCGACAGTATTGTGCTGTCCATACAAGTATATATTACGGATCATTCCGACTTAAAAGAAACAGATTTACGCACGCTATTCAACACCTTTAAAAAGGTTTCAGGTATACAGATTTGCCAGGCCGAAAGCCATGTTGCTGCCGTTGGAGATCCGATTATTTATACCACAAAAAAGCTGGCCGACTTCATTAGTCCCAGGGGGCAGCAATTGATTCTTAATATTCCTTTTTTCAGTGAAGCGGTCCGTTTCAATCCTTACTACTACCAGAAAGTAGTCATCGATTGGGAGGGGCAGATTAAAAATGGTGTAGAACATCCCAATAGTTTTGGGCATATCGAAGAGGCCGATTTAGGGGCGATTGTTCAAAGTAAAGCCTTTCAAGCCCTATGGGAAGTCAATGCCGATCATATTACCACATTACAAAACAATGAATTGAGGTATGCTCGATTCATCGACCCAATACTGGCCTTGGCCACCGATCCTACCATTAGTATCCGGCAGGTAGTACTGAGTTAGATCACGATCATTTACTTCATCACAGAAAAACAGTTGTCATGATACTTAAGCAAAAATTAGCGCTAGTTACTGGTGGTGCCAAAGGAATTGGCAGAACGATTAGTTTGGAATTGGCGCGCCATGGTTGCGATCTGATTGTGCATTATAACCGATCCGAACAGCAGGCCGAAAGTTTGCAGGAGGAGGTAAAAGCGTTGGGGAGAAAACTGTGGTTAATACAAGCTGACTTCAGTGACCTTACTGCCATCCAGGCCTTTTTTCCAGAACAAATTGTGCCTATCCTGACGGCTGAAAACCGACCATTGGATCTATTAGTCAATAATGCTGGCATCTATGCCTTCAATACCCATTGGCAGGTAAAAGATGATGTGTTCGATCGCTTTTTCACCATCAATGTGAAAGCACCACTTCACCTCATGAAAGATGCTTATCAGCACATGAGAGAAGGAGGAAAAATCGTCAATATCTCTTCTACTACCGCCAAGACCCCTTCAGAGAAAATGGTCATTTATGGGGCGTCCAAAGCGGCCTTGGAAAATGTGACCCAATCCTTTGTCAAGGTCTACCGCAAGAAAAACATTTCCGTCAACATCATTGCCCCTGGCTTGATCGACACCACGGAAGACGAAAACGATACCGTTTCGAAAGTAATCAAACAATACATGTTGAAGAAGGCTCCTGATAGTCGCCTGGGCACGCCTGAGGACGTCGCCAAAGTGATTGTCTTCCTCGCGAGTGGGCTTTCCGACTGGGTCAATGCCCAAAGGATTGAAGTCACTGGAGGGATCAGTTTTTAATCTTGTTTATTCGTTGAAGGTTGAAGGTTGAAGTTGAAGGTTTAGGGTTTAGGGTTTAGGGCCCAAGCATAAACCTTAAACACCTAAACCTTCAACGCCTAATCATTCTCTACTCATTATAAAGATTCACACACGTCAAATCAATATACCATGGCCGTAAATACTATCAATAAACAGACCGCACTCTCTAAAAGGGTTTGGGAGATGATCCAGAAAAACCCAGAACGTTATGTGCATTATACTTATGTACACCATGACTTAGAATCTCCCAGGCGAATTATACCTGAAGTGGCCAAATATGTTCCTACTTCTTCCGTAGCCGATGTGGGCTGTGGCTTAGCAGCTTGGTTGAAAGTATTTGAAGAAAAAGGATCCACTAGAGTCCTGGGTATTGACGGCGATTATTTGAATTTGGACAAAGTCCTTATTGCTAAAACAGACATCTTGAAAACCAACTTGGAGGAGCTGGATCAGTTTCCGACCCAAGAAAAATTTGACTTGTCTATTTGCCTTGAGGTCGCTGAGCACCTCAAGCCTGAATCCGCTGAAAACCTGGTCGCTTTTTTGACCCATTTATCCGATGCTGTTCTTTTCTCGGCAGCTATTCCTCAGCAAGGAGGCCTCAATCATATTAATGAGCAATGGCCCGACTATTGGCAAGCCTTATTTGCCAAACATGGCTTTGAATTTCACGACTTGATTCGCCCTGCGATATGGAATGACAGTGAGATCAAATGGTGGTATCGACAAAACATATTCTTGGTGTGTAAGAAGGGTGCCTTTGATTTGCCTGCATCGAGTCCTGTACGGAATATGGTACATCCTGAACTGTTTTTGCACAACATGAAAATGCAGCAAAATGATCAGTAGTACGCTCGTTCGTCAGCGCGATGCCTGGGTGCAAGCGCTTCCACATAAGGGCCCAGCCATCATGGTAGACGAGGTGATCGAACACGCAGCAGCCTCCGTAAAGGCACAGCTGACGGTCACTCCGGATAATATCTATGTAAGAAATGGCCTATTCCAAGTGGCGGGCCTGATCGAGCACATTGCACAAACCGTAGCCTTACATAAAGTAATAGAAGCCGCAGCAAAAGGAACAGCGGCAAAGAAAGGATATCTAACGGCAATTAGAACGCTAAATGTCGAAAAGGACATTCCCATCGGCTCTTCCATCGTTACCGAAATCTTCATTTTAATGGATCTAGGTAAGGCTGTAAAAGCCAAGAGCATTTCAAGAATGGATCATCAAATGATAGGCACTTCAGAGATGCTATTTATGATCCAAGATTGAGCTTAAAAACCGGGATGATAACCACCATCAATGGTGATCACTTGTCCATTGATATAAGAAGAACGATCGGAAGCTAAAAAGGCCACCAAGTTGGCTACTTCATCGGAAGTACCAAAGCGTTTCAAGGCTACAATTTCCTTGTACTGATCTTCGGGGATTTCTTCAATCATCTCCGTTTTGATGAAACCAGGCGTAATCGTATTGATGCGAACATTTTTGACGCCCAACTCGATAGCCAGGGATTTTGTCGCTCCAAAGAGGCCCGATTTAGCAGCGGAATAATTGACTTGTCCTTTCCAGCCGGTACTACCCGATTGAGAAGAGACATTGATAATGCTACCCGATCTTTTAGTCAGCATTTTGCGCAAGACTTGCTTGGTCACATAGAAGAAGCTATTGAGGTTGATATTGATCACCTCTTCCCATTCTTCTTCTTTCATAAAGATCATCAGGTTGTCGCGGCGAACACCCGCATTATTAACGAGCACTTCAATGAATTTATCGGGGTTGTTTTTCACCCAGCCCCCCAATTGCTCTTTCACAGCTTGTGAATCGCCAATATTGAAAGGAAGTAGTTCAGCGGTTACCCCAAATTGTTGGACGGCTTCTAAAGTTTCTTGCGCCTTTTCAGCATTCGAGCGGTAATTAATCAGGAGGTTGAAACCCTGTTCGGCCAGCTTGAGGCAAATGGCTTTGCCAATACCTCTGGAGCCACCCGTAACTAGTGCATAGTTTGACATGGGATCTTTGATATTTAGTACTCATTCAATTTGAATGGGAAAGTTAATCAAAATATTTAGATATGGAAAAGCGGATAAATTGGATTAGTGTACTCGTTTTCTATGTAATTAGCCTGGCTATTGCATGGGCCGCTTTGGATTATTTCCGTGGAAGTATCTGGTCTGGCCTAAAAGGCTTAGGGCCGTTCATTGGAGGATTGGTCGTATTAGCGATCTGGAAAAAAGAAGACCGGCTCTTCAGTATCTGGGGGAATAAACCGAGCAAAACCTTGATCGGATTACTCATCCCACTCGGATTGGCATTCATCATTGGTATTCGGCAAACCGATTTTTTCGATAATATTCATATCAATGGCTTGGCCATGGCTGCCTTAGGACTAGCCTATGCCTTCGCCGAAGAATATGGCTGGCGAGGTTATTTGCAAGAAGCCTTATTGCCCCTAGGGCTAAAAGCCTCTGCCATGATCATCGGCGTAATGTGGTATTGCTGGCATTTCACTTGGCTGAGTCCCAACACAAATTTCACCAACGAATTGAGTTTTTTAGCCCTCTGCCTTTTTGGTAGTTGGGGAATGGCCGTGACCGCTATGAAAACTAAGTCGATCCTATTGCCAGCCTGCTTGCACTTTGTATTCAATCTATTTGGTGTTTTACAGTTCAAAAGTATCGAATTGGTCATCCCCATTGTATCTGTAATGGCCTGGGTATACTTAGTACAATATTGGGAGAAACCCATCGCAGAAGAACTACTGGCACAAGACTAATGAAGTTCAACCTATTTTGTCAAAGTAGAAAATCTAGTAAAATGGCACACAAGACCACATACACACGTCTGGCAAAGGCCCTATTTGGCTTTCTCTTTAGCTTGAGTAGTATCGCCGCTTTGGCAAGTAATACCATCCAAGTTAGCATCGAAGGTTATGTCAAGAACGTCCATGGCTTTCCCGAGGCCAATGCTTTCATCTATATCGAAGGCACCTTCGATGAAACGGTCTCCGATTCTACTGGATTTTTCCGATTGTCAACAGAAGCCGAGATGGGTGCTTCTATTATGCTCATTGCGCATAAAGACGAGTACTTAGATGCTTTTGAACCCTTGGTCATATCGACGGCAAAGGTTAATCTTGAAGTCGTTTTTGCCCAAAAAATATACGATCTGGACTTAGTGACCGTAACGGCCCAAAAGACGATGGAAAAGGAGTTTATGCAGGTGCAGTCCATTCAAACGCTCGAAGCGATTCTCTCTTCCTCCGATGGCAACTTGCTAGCTTCGATGAATACCCTACCCGGTGCTCAGCAAGTGGGCGAAACAGGTGAACTATCGGTTCGAGGAGGGGCCGGCCATGAGACCAGCTTTTTCGTGGATGGCATGTTGCTCCGACAATACCTCAGCAGCAGTACACCGGGTACCGGAGGTCGGATGCGCTTTTCGGCGGATTTATTTCAGTCTTTTCAGCTGAATACGGGCGGATATTCTGCCGAGTATGGCCAGGCATTATCTTCCATTTTACTGATGGAGACCAAGGATTTACCCACGCAATTTAATGAGGGATTCTTTATCTCCCCTTTCTTCCTAAGCACGCAAACAAAAACCTCACTGAGTAAAACAGCAACCCTAGAAAGTGATATCTCATACACTAACTTCTCGCTAATTAGCCGCTTGTTAAAAACCGAAGATCCCGACAAATCTTTATTTGGCGGGCCAGAGACCATCGAAGGAAATGCCTTCTTCAAGAAAAAACTCAAAGGCGGAGGTACTTTCAAGACCTTCGTTTACGGAACCAAGTCCAAAATAGGTTTTGCTGATCGGGATATCAATCGAGAAAATGGACAGATTCGCTATACATTGAACAACGATAATATTTATACCACCAGCTCTTTCAAGAAGCAAATCAATGGTTGGAATTTCCTGAGTGCATTTTCACTCGGCTATGATAAAGAAGATATTGGCATTGATTCCGTCGCTCGGGGAGAGGATATTTTGTACGGGCAGTTTTTCACTAGTGACAAGGAATGGTCGGGGCACGCCAAGGTAAAGGCGAGCAAACAGTTCGGTAATTCTCTCTTATTGAATATCGGTAGCGAATCTTTCTACTCTGATAAAACCATTCAATATCGCGACCTCACGGCACATTTGCAGGAATTGATCTGGGCCACCTATGCCGAATCCTCCTTGCGGCTATCCCGCCGAGCTAAGCTTTCGCTAGGATCAAGGTTTGAATATTCTACCCTCTTGAAGAGAAGTAGCTTTTCTCCTCGGGTAAACCTAGCGGTAGACCTTGGCGGTAACTACACCTTCAATGTAGCTGGCGGTGAGTTTTATCAAACCCCTCAGTATCGCTACCTGACCGTTGATCCCTCAGCACTGAAGTTTCAAAAAGCCAGACATGCCATATTGGGGCTGGAGAAGCATTTCAGTCGAGATCGTTATTTGAAGTTTGATGTCTTTCACAAGAAATACAGTCAGCTCATTCAAATTCAGGATGATATCGTGAGTAGTACGGGTACGGGCTTCACGCGAGGCTTTGAGATCCTTTGGAGAGATGAAGAAAGTATCCGATCGGTGGAGTACCATATCAATTATTCGTTGACGGATACGAAGAGGCGCTACCTGGAATACCCGATCGCCGCTCAGCCTAGTTTCGTATCCAAGCACCAAGGCTCGTTGGTGGTCTATAAAAGTTTTCCTAAAATATCTACCCTGGTGGGCACTAGCTATACCTATCAATCGGGACGGCCATTCTACAACCCCAACCGCCCTGAAGAAGCGTTTTTGACAGATCGGACCAAGGACTTCCATATTGCCAAAATCAACATTGCCTACTCGTTCAACTTGGGCGATCATTCGGCTATCTTGATTTGCTCGCTGGATAATATCCTAGGCACCAAGCAGGTCTATGGCTATGAATATGGGATGATGGATCCTGAGTTTCGCAGAGAAGTAACGCCCTTGTACCGACGCTTTTTATTTGTCGGAGGTTTCCTCAATATCGGAACGAGTAAAGACAGTAAGAAGATGAAAGAATTATTGCGCAACAGGTAGTGGTTGACAAAGGCTGATAACATCAGCTATTAATTAAAATCTATGGGTCATGAATAACAATAAAATTTTAACACTGTATTCCTTTGTATCACCCGATGCTTTTGTAAGGTTATGCCAGACCATTTTGCCTTTATTGCCAGAGGTGGAGGCCTTAAAGGTGCTTAACACTAGGCGAAGAGAAACGGCCCTTTTGTCTTTGGCAGGCAAGTTTCTCCTCAAGGAGGGTATGCATCGCTTAAACCTGGATATCTCCCTGCTCAAGCAATTGCATTACAATGATCATCGGCGTCCTATTATTGGGGCTGCCTTTGATTTCAACATCTCTCATTCCGGTAATTTGGTAGCTTGTGCAGTAAGCCAGCACACCAAAATTGGATTGGATATTGAAAAAATCAAACCCTATCGAGACTCTCATCTGCATGCCTTTTTTAATGAAGAAGAGCGAGTCCTGATAGCAGAAGCTAAAGATAGCTTGGATACGTTCTATGACTTATGGACTCGGAAAGAAGCGGTATTGAAAGCCGATGGCCGGGGACTGACGCTAGCCCGAAAAAAGCTACATTTCGAGGGCAATTTAGCTATCATAGAAAACGATGCGCAATGGGAGATTCACAATTTGCCCATCAATGAAGAATATGCAGCCAATTTAGCGATAGAGCCTAGTTATCAGTCGACCTTTAGTTTGGAAGAAATAAAACTTGACGAGGAGTTGGCCAAGTTAGAACATGTTTAAATTCTAATAATTGGGCTACGAATGCCCTTTTTTTGCTGACACTTTGTTAGAAAAAACGGCTTGGTAACTAAGGCTACCATCCCCTTTTCCTGCCTCGTTTCAGCAAAAAATGAACGATTCTCACCTCAAAGATCAAAACTTAAACATGTTCTATAATAAGTCTACTACCTCTATGCCTGGGATATTACTTTCAAACCATTTCAATGGAGATTGAATTTTATCCCCCGTACAGGTATCACATTTGAAAAAGAGGTAAAACAATTGCCGATGTTCCCCTAGCTGTTCTAGCAGCTTAATGAGTCGCTGCCGACCCTCAGCCTCTCGTTTGTAAAGCACTTTGAGCCGCCAGATATAATAAGCTTCATCATGAATTTCGGTAATCTTTAAGGCGACTTCATCATCCGTAAAATTGGAGAGAAAGTCGCGCGCCAGTACCCCATGATGCTGGGACCAATCACGTGGTCGGCGTTTATTTTCCTTGTGTTTAAATGAGTCGTGTACCAAAGCCACCAGGCGCAACCTTTCACGTGACATTTGATCAATTGTCAAGCGATCGATATTATCAAAAACATCCCGGATGTGTTTGTAAACCTCCCCTTCTGGATGGCCATATCTAGGCACTCCCCACAACAATCCTCTCCTAAACGGTTTATCCTTCAGAATTGATCTTTCCAGCGGAGTTTCGGGTTGTAAGATCAATTCTAGATCCACCGAAAGTGATTCTGCCCTCGTCTCCTTCATTATTATAGTTAATATCCTGTTAAACTATTTACACAAAATAAACATTGGTAAAGGTAAGTAGTTATTTTTGTATGCAAGGCATACTCTATGCCCCACTGTTATTTTTAATCCAAAATAAAACGAAAATATGAAAAAGTTATTTTCGACTGTATTAGCCGGCATTTTTGGTGGCTTGATTACACTCGGTGGCATCTATTTGTTAAAAGATGATTCCGCTACAGTTACTTATTCGCCCACCTCAACACCTGCTGTACAACAGGTAAAGTTTAATACTTCTCCGGCCGCATCGAATACGGCCACTGCTCCCTTTGATTTCAAAGCTGCTGCTGCATTAGCGACACCGGCTGTCGTCCATATTTCATCCAGAACGGAAGAAGACCCCAATGCCTCTAACAATCCATTCCGCTTCTTCTTTGAAGAAGGTAGTGGCGCACCAAGAGGGGGTACTGGTTCTGGTGTTATTTATTCCAAAGATGGCTACATTATTACCAACAATCACGTGGTAGATGGTGCAGATAAGGTATCTGTTACCCTGCATGATAATCGCACATTCGAGGCGGAAGTCATTGGTACGGATAAGAAAACAGACCTTGCTGTTATCAAAATTGAGGCGAATGATTTACGTACCCTTAAGCCAGGCAATTCCGATCAATCACAGGTAGGCGAATGGGTGTTGGCCGTTGGTAATCCGTTTGATTTGACCTCCACCGTTACGGCTGGTATCATCAGTGCAAAAGGTAGAAGTATCCGCATTCTGGGCGGAGGTGATGCCATTGAGGCTTTTATCCAAACCGATGCGGCCGTCAATCCCGGCAATAGCGGGGGTGCCTTAGTCGATACGCAAGGTCGATTATTGGGTATCAATACAGCGATTGCCACACGTTCAGGTAGCTACCAAGGTTATTCATTTGCGATTCCAGTTGATTTGGTGACGCGTATTGTAGATGATATTATCGAATTTGGAAGCTATAAGCGTGCTTATTTAGGTGTACATATCTATGAGTTAGATGATGATGCCGCACAAGATTTGAACATAAACATCAGTCAAGGTGTTGTAGTTAGTGAATTAATCGATGGTGGATCTGCACAATATTCTGGAATGCTAGAACAAGATGTGATTGTTGCCATCGAAGAACGCCGAATTAATAGCGTGCCTGACCTCCAAGAAATGATCGGAAGAGCGAAGGTTGGCGATGTTTTGAATGTTACGGTGCACCGAAGAGGTCAAGAAATTGACATTCCTATCAGATTAAAGGCATATAATGTCGATTAATGTTAATTTTTTCTCTGATTCGCGGGGATATGTCAAAAATTATCCTGACATTTGTAACAAAATAGAACTGATTCTAGTTTTAAGAACTATATAAAGAGACTTGTTTAAAGTTGGTTTTTCGTTTTGTTTTGATGTGTCTGTCTTGCTCTAGCGAGACAGACTTTTTTTGCCCTATACTGAAGGGTTCATTTATCTTCTACAGATTGGTATTTGATGCTCTGGCATAGGCTACGATACTTCGCCGAAAACGAAATAGCCCAACCGGCACAATGGCTCAACATTTTCTGCTCTCAAAAAACGCGCGCTATGATCCAATCTTCCTTTAGGGAATCAATCCAGCATTGTTTTTCCCTATTTTACCCTAAGCTCTGTTTGGTCTGTGGCACCCAATCTCCACCTAAAAAGGAGATCATTTGTTTGAGTTGTCAACACAAATTACCACAAACCTTTTTCCACCTAGAAAAAGAAAACCCGCTGGCCGAAAGGTTTTGGGGGCGATTACCCCTCAAAGCAGCAGCAGCGCTTTACCACTTCTCCAAAGGTGGCCGCACGCAACAATTAATTCATCAATTGAAATACAATGACAAGCCCATCGTGGGCAAGCAATTGGGTCAATACTACGGAAAACAATTGAGCAGCCATCCCATTTTTGGTACCATCGATTGTATCGTGCCGGTGCCCCTTCATCCGCGTAAACAGCATCGTAGAGGCTATAACCAAAGCGCTGAATTTGCCGCGGGACTTTCGCTGGGCATGGGCATTCCCTCCTTCAATAAAGCCTTGCAAAGGCGCACTTTCACCGATACCCAAACGCAAAAAAGCAGGCAGGAACGGATGGAGAATGTCTTCACCGCTTTTGCATTACGACAGCCAACAGCCGTAAAGGGGAAGCATGTATTATTGGTAGATGATGTGGTGACTACTGGCGCTACCTTGGAGGCTTGTGGTGCACAGTTGTTACAGGTAGAGGGGGTGCAGCTGAGTTTGGCTACGATTGGCTTTGCGGCTTATTAGTGGGGTTTAGACTTTTGAAGTTTCCTTAGGAAGGTCTAGGAAAACTTCCGAAGTGCGTCGGTCGATAGATTAATTATCTACTCGTCAAATATATGTTGGCTACAAGCTCATGCTTGTATGCCGATTTTGGCGACGAGCTCCAGCTCGCTGTAAGTAATTATAGTCCTTGCATACGGCGAGCAGGCTCGCAACTTATGCCCACATAGGAGTGAACCCCTTTAAGCTAGCTAGCGTCAATCCAAGGATTACCACCACCTTTAACAGACGACAATTGTTGCGTAGCAATGATGAGATCTTGAAACTTTGTAGACGTGGGAACGGGGGGGATAGGAGAAGTAAGCGCATTCTTCATAATAGCTGATGTGTTTTCTACAAAAGTAAAGGCTTATAGAAAACACAAAGGCCACCAAATAGGCCAAAAATAGTAGGAAAAAGTGTCAGCTTATACCTCTACCAGCGTGCCTATTTTTTCGCCTTGCACAATTTTCAGCAAATTGTTTTTGCCATTAATATCAAATACGATAATCGGCAAGTCATTTTCTTGGCAGATGGTAAAAGCAGTCATGTCCATTACATTCAATCCCAAGCTGATGACTTTAGAGAAAGAGATCGTATCAAACTTGACGGCAGAAGGGTCTTTTTCGGGATCGGCAGAATAGACACCATCTACTCGCGTACCTTTAAGGATCACATCGGCATTGATCTCATTGGCGCGCAAGGCGGCAGCTGAGTCAGTCGTGAAGTAAGGACTACCCGTACCGGCAGAGAATATCACCACACGTCTTTTTTCCAGGTGACGGATGGCTCGACGGCGGATATAAGGCTCAGCGATCTGCTTCATTTCGATAGCAGAAATCAGGCGCGTATATACACCAAGGCTTTCTAGCGCACTTTGCAGGGCCATACCATTAATCACCGTGGCCAACATGCCCATATAATCGCCTTGAACTCGCTCAATGCCAGAGCCAGAAGCCTGCAATCCACGAAAGATGTTGCCTCCTCCAATCACAATGGCTATTTCCACCTCCAAGGCTAGCAACTGTTGGATTTGGTGTGCATAATGATGTAGCATACTAGGAGAAATGCCGAATCCCTGGTCTCCCATCAAGGATTCTCCACTCAATTTGAGTAGAACTCGTTTATATTTTAAAGCCATCTGACAGATTTATTTTACAATGTGCAGTTAGGTTGCCTCTTTTTAACCAGGCATAAAAAAAAGGCGAATTATCGAGTAATTCGCCTTTTTCTATACGTTTTTTTTAACCGAGCGTTACATGTTTAAAATCTGTAACAGTCAGCTCTTTATCTTTCGATTTTAAGAAGCCGCTGACAGTCAGCGAGCTATCCTTTACGAATTGCTGGTTGAGTAAAGTTTTTTCTTTGAAAAACTTTTTCAATTTACCTTGCGCAATGCGCTCGATCAAATTGTCTGCCTTACCTTCATTACGAGCTACCTCTTTTCCAATCTCAATTTCCTTCTCGATAATGGTTGGGTCTACACCGCTTTCGTCTACAGCGACTGGGTGCATGGCAGCTACTTGCATAGCTACATCACGGCCGGCATCATAGTAATCCTCATTGCCTTTATTCAAACCTACCAAGACACCTGCCTTGTTACCCATGTGGATATAGGGCGCAACTTGGTCAGCTTCTAGCTTTTCGTAGGCAGCGATTTCAATCTTTTCACCGATTACCCCTACTTGCTCGATGACTTTCTCACCGATCGTGATAGATCCGTAAGGAAGCGCTAGGAGCGCATCGTGGGTCGCCGGGAAGTTAGCCAATGCGGAGTCGGCAAATTCTTGCGCTAGTGCCACAAAGTCTTCGTTTTTAGAAACGAAATCTGTTTCACAGCTCAACTTGATGATAACGCCTTTTTTATGATCATCGGATACAACGGCTAATACAACGCCTTCATTGGCTGCTCTATCCGCACGCTTATCAGATAATTTTTGTCCTTTTTTACGTAGCAGGTCGATTGCTTTATCGTAATCTCCTTCAGCCTCTGTTAGTGCTTTTTTGCAGTCCATCATACCGGCACCGGTAGCGTCACGCAATTTTTTCACATCGGCAGCAGAAATTTTTACACTCATTTTACCTTAATATTATAATGTTGCAAAAAAAAGAAATCATTCGGTCAGGTCTATACCGTATTCCTATACATCACTTCAAAAGTAGGTCAAAAGTTTCGGCTGGGGATTATCCCTTAGCGGTCGCTTCTTTCTCTGCTTTTGCTTGTTTGCGATCCTCTAGTCCCCGACGGATAGCTTCCACCATATGGTTGGTGATAATCGCTACTGATTTAGAAGCATCGTCATTGCCTGGAATAGGGAAGTCCACCTGATTAGGATCAGAGTTGGTATCCACTAAACCGAAAGTACGCAAGCCCAATTTGTGTGCTTCGGCTACTGCAATGTGCTCGTGGTGAATGTCCACGATAAAGATGGCAGAAGGAAGACGATTGAGGTTGGCGATACCACCCAATACTTTATCCAGCTTGGCTAGTTCTCGGGTCAAGGTCAATCTTTCTTTCTTCGTCACATTTGAGAGTGTACCATCTTGCAACATACGCTCGATATTCTGCATTTTCTTTACAGAACGACGAATCGTAGAGAAGTTGGTCATCATACCACCCAACCAACGCTCCGTCACGAAAGGCATCCCTACGCTACGAGCAGCAGTAGATACGATGTCACGAGCTTGTTTCTTGGTAGCAACAAACATGATTTTCTTACCAGACTTGGCCAAGCTATATAGCGCTTTGGCAGCAGTGTCCATGCACTCCATTGTCCGGTTGATATCTATAATATGAATACCTTTACGCTCCATGAAAATGTATGGAGACATTTTAGGATTCCATTTTTTCTTCAAGTGGCCGAAATGGACTCCAGCATCTAACAATTCTTTATAGGTAGGCTTTTCCATTGTCAAATTTTAATAAGGTGTTTGGATTAATTTGCCACCAGCGGCAAAGTCTCCTAACGGATAAAAAAAGATTAACGCTTGCTGAACTGGAAGCTCTTTCTTGCTTTCGGCTTACCGTATTTCTTACGTTCCACCACACGAGCGTCCCTAGTCAAGTATTTCTTAGCTTTCAAAGGTGAGCGGAAGTCCTCGTTCAACTTAATCAGCGCACGAGAAATACCCATACGGACTGCCTCTGCTTGGCCTTTGAAGCCACCGCCTTTTACATTAACCTTTAGATCGTAGATGTTTTCTACTTCTACTGTATTAAAAGGATCTACAATTTTGAATTGAATATGCGGTTGTGGGAAATAGTCTTTCCAATCGCGACCGTTTACCGTAATGTTGCCACTACCCTTAGTGAGGTAAACCCGTGCGACCGAAGCTTTTCTTCTCCCTATTGCATTGATCATTTCCATGGTCTAAACAAATTTATTGGAACCGGCGCTTGACACCGGATGTGATTCGTTAAAATTTAAAGTCTTCTGGCTTCTGCGCGTGATGAGGATGCTCCTCACCGGCATAAACGAAAAGTTTCTTGTGCATCGCTCTACCCAATTTGTTTTTGGGCAACATGCCTCTCACGGCATTCTCGATAATAGAATATGGCTTCTTAGCAATCATATTCTTAGCCAAAGTTCGCTTTTGACCGCCTGGGTGACCTGAATACGTGATGTATTCTTTCTGGTCCCATTTGGCACCGGTGAAACGAACTTTATCTGCATTGATGACGATAACATAGTCACCTGCATCGAAATGAGGCGTATAAGAAGGCTTATGTTTTCCACGAAGCACGCTAGCAATACGAGTACAAAGGCGGCCAACAACCTCTCCTTCGGCATCGATGACGTACCACTTTCGCTCAACAGAATCCTTGTTCTCCGACTTTGTTTTATAGCTCAAAGTATTCACTGCTCGTCCTTTTTAAAAGGTGATTTAATATAAAATTGTACCCCTGTTATCCAAAGGCGGCACAAAGGTAATTTTCTTTATTACAATAACCAAGCTTTTTTTAGAAAAAAACACAAGGTAAGTTTCATAACCGACTGATAAACAGTAAAAATTTCGCCCAGCAATTTTATACGTCGGCCATACCCTCGCTCCCATTACAGCTGTTCCTCACCTGCAATAAGCCCGCTACAGCGCCATCCACACCCCCATAAAGTGCCCCGCACTGCCCCCCAGCACAAAAATATGCCAGATGGCATGATGGTAAGGCAGTCGCTGATAAGCATAAAAGAAGACGCCCAAGGTATAGCAGGCCCCACCGAAAATAATCCAGTGGAGGCTAATAGCAGGCATATCCGACAACATGGGAGGAAGCGTAAAGACAGCCATCCAGCCCATGCCGAGATACAAGGCCAGGGAAAACCATTCCCATTTACCAAAAAAGAAGACTTTATAAGCAATGCCAAAGAGGACCAAGCCCCAGAGGATCGCCAAATAGAATAGGCCGCTACTATTGGGTAAATAGATCAACAAGAAAGGCGTATGCGTACCCGCGATCAAAAAGTAGATGCAGATATGATCTATTTTTCGCCAAATAAACTTACGCCTTTCGGATAGTAAACCGTGATAAACCGTCGAACTGGTATAGACCGCCAATAAAGAGAGAATAAAAATAAGGACACCCCAAAGGTGCAAGTTTACGCCTCCTGCCCGCCAAATCATCCAAGGGCCCACAAATAGGCCTAATACGAGCCCAAAGGCGTGGGTCAATACATTCGCCTTTTCATCTTTGGGGAGTAATGCCCAGTGTTTCGTCCAGCTGTTTGCAGTCCTGCCTGCCAAATTTAATCGTTCTTGGGTTTACTAATTATCCGTATACTTGTAAGAACTTACATCAAGGCGATGTCGCTTGACAATTTTATCCGGATTGATTTCTAAATATACGTAAGGGGATTTAATTCTGATCACTTCCCCAACCTCTCGGCCAATTTTATCAATAGCTTTTCCTCCGATTTGAATAAAATCAAAATTCACCTTAAACTTTAACTCTTTCATTATAAAAGTATTTGTAGGCCCCATCAAAAGAGCAGTTGAAAAATTAAAATATTACCTACCTGATCAAAATATTGGCATTAATACTTGATCAAACTACATGACCAGCCATACTATTGAACAAATACGGTTTAACAGTTGAAAGTTGAAGGTTTAATTCCGTAGGATAAGCCTTCAACCCTAAACTTTTAAACCTGGGTTTGGTGTAAAATGTCCAGTAGTCAAGCATGCTCTAAAGTCCTAGCTGTTGTTGTTCAACACCACACAAGTCTTGTTCTTCATTTGAGGATAATTCTGGGGAATGGGGTATTAGGAATGGAATAAACTAGCTTAGTAAT
>Ga0070727_10001134_pt1 | contig 29341 bp, 26 predicted proteins | sample tdAd472_FD_66722 | JGI IMG/M metagenome (GOLD analysis project Ga0070727, IMG submission 66722) | Marine sediment microbial communities from the Atlantic coast under amendment with organic carbon and nitrate - tdAd47.2 | ecosystem: Environmental > Aquatic > Marine > Coastal > Sediment | place...
TTTCAGGGGGCCTCTCCGAGGCCCCCTCGCCCGAGCAAGTGAATTGCTCGGGCTCACCCCCAACGGGCTGAGGGCTCTTGGGGTAGCGGTACCACACGTCGATCCCGGCCCCGCCGAGGTGACCGTCGCGGAGGGCGTTGAACAGGGCCTCTTCGTCGATCACCGGGCCGCGGCCGACGTTGACCAGCAACGCGCCCTGGGGCAGGAGCCCCAACCGGCGGGCGTCGAGCAGGCCGCGGGTCTCCGCGGTCTCGGGCAGGCACACGATCACGACCTGGGCCCGGGGGAGGAGCGCGTCGAGCTCGGCCACCGGGTGCACGTGGGGCGGGTCGTCGGGGCGGACCCTGCGGCGGACGGCGAGGACCTCGACGTCGAGGGCGGCGAGGGCCCGGGCGACGCGTTGCCCGATCGCGCCGTAGCCGAGGACGAGCGCGGTCTTGCCCGCGAGGATCGGGCTCCCGCACGCCTCGTAGCGAATCCGCCAGTCACCCTGGCGCAGCGCCTGGTCGGCGACCACCAGCCGGCGCGCCGCGGCCAGCAGGAGCCCCAACGCACCCTCGGCGGTGGCCGCGGCGTTGTGGTGCAGGTTGTGGACGGCGAGCTGGGGGAAGTCGGCGAGCAGCTCGCCGGTCTCGCGGGGCAGCCCCGCGAAGGGGATCAGCACCACCTCCAGCGCCGGGCTGCGCTCGAGGTCCTCGCGGCTGGGGCGCCCGCCGATCAAGACCCGGTAGGCGTCGCCCTGCTCCTCGGGCCCCGCGGTCAGCACGCTGCCGGCGGGGAGCGCGGCCTCGAGGGTCGCTCGCTCCTCCGGCTCGAGGGCTTTGCACACGTGGACGCGGAGCACGCTAGCGCTAGTCGCCGGAGTCGACGTCGGCGATCGAGCCCACGACCTCGCCCAGCTCGGCCTCGCCGCGCAGCACCCGCCCCAGGTGGGCGAAGGCGGCGGCGACCTGGGGGTCGCGCTCGTGGAGGTGCTCCTCGCGCTCGAAGGGCTTCTCGAAGGCCGCGGCCTGCAGCCGCTCGAGCTCCCACTCCGCCTCGGCGAAGAGCACCTCGCGCCGCACCTCGGGGGCGATCGGCACGCGAATGCTGGGCACGACCCCCCAGTCGGGGTTGCCCGTGTCCTTGGTGCCGCGGTCGATCCGCCGCCCGAGGGGGGTGTAGAAGTGGTGGGTGGTCAGCTTGAGCTTGGCCCGGCCGCCGAGCAGGTAGAGCAGCGACTGCACCGAGCCCTTGCCGTAGCTGCGTCGGCCGACCGCGGTCGCCACCCCGGTGTCGGTCAGCGCGCCCGCGAGGATCTCCGACGCGCTCGCGCTCTGGCCGTTGATCAGGATCGCCAAGGGGACCGAGCTCAGCTGGCCGGTGCGGGTGCGGTGCTCCTCGTCGACCACGCCGCCTCTCCCCCGAGTGGTGACCACCAGGGTGTCGCTGGGGAGGAAGATATCGGCCAGGTCCACGGCGGCGTCGACGTAGCCCCCGCCGTTGTCGCGGAGGTCGAGGATCAGCGCCTTCATGCCCGCTTGCTCCAGGCGCTCGACGGCGTCGGCGCACTGGATCGCGGTCGCGGTGTTGAAGCCCTCGACGAACAGGTAGCCGATCCCGTCGGCTAGGATCCGCTCGCGGCGCACGCTCTCGCGGTCGATCCGCGCGCGCACGAGGGTGAACTCCAGGGGCTCGTCGACCCCCACCCGCTCCACGGTCAGCGTGATGTCGGTCCCCGGGGCGCCCTTGAGCTTGCTCGCCGCGTCGCGGACCTCCTTCAGCCCCTCGAGGGGCTCGCCGTCGACCTTGGCGATCACGTCCCCCGGGAGCAGGCGCGCCTCCCAGGCGGGGGTGCCCTCGTAGGGCGCGAGCACCCGCAGGCGCCCCTCGAAGACCTCGATCAGGACGCCCAGCCCGCCGAACTGGCCCGAGGTCTGCTCGTTGAAGGCGGTCAGCTTCTGCGGCGGAATGTAGCTGCTGAAGGGGTCGAGGGTCCGGACCATGCCGGCCAGCGCCCCGTCGCGGAGGGCCTCGTGTTGGGGCTCCTCGACCCAGTTGGCCTCGATCATGCGCTGGGCCTCGGCCATGGTGGCCAGGTTCCCGCTGGACTCGTCGAGCCACACCACGGTCAGGCTGCCCTGGTGGGCCAGCGCCAACACCACCCCCAGAGCGATCCCCTGAGCCTTGCTCACCCACGCCGACATAGCCCGAGTGTGGGGCCGGGCCCTCCTCCCGTCAACCGGCGCGGGCGCTCCCGCGAGCGGCGACGGCAAGCGAGAGCGCTGGCCGAGTTCGAAGACAGACCCTAAGATCCAGCCAGCGGGAGGCTCCAGCATGCTCGACAAGTTCGCGCGCCGCGTGCGCGCCCGACTCGACGAGGCCCGCGGCGCGACTCAGCAGGAGTCGCTGCGACAGCTCTTGATCCAGCAGGAGCTCGACCGGCTGCGCGGGCTGCCCCGGCACCAGGACCCGCTGTGCCTGGTGCCCCACGGCGCCAAGGTCTACTCGCAGAACGACGAGGACGGGATCCTGGCCGAGATCTTCCGCCGGGTGGGCACGACCAACCAGCGCTTCGTCGAGCTCGGCGTGGAGGCCGGGCTGGAGAACAACACCCTCGCGCTCCTGTTCCAGGGCTGGACCGGGGTGTGGGTCGAGGGCCACCCGCCCTACGTGGATCAGATTCGCCGCGGCTTCCACCGGACCCTCGACAGCGGCGCGCTGACCGTGCTCGAGTCCTACGTCACCCGCGAGAACGTGAACACGGTGCTGGGCGAGGTGTGCGACGTGCCCGAGGTCGACCTGTTCTCCCTCGATATCGACGGCAACGACCTGCACGTGTTCGAGGCGGTCGAGTGCGTGCGCCCGCGGGTGGTGGTCATGGAATACAACGCCAAGTTCCCCCCGCCGATCGAGTACGGCCTGGCCTACGACCCGGAGTATCTCTGGGAGGGCGACGACTGCTTCGGCGCCTCGCTCACGACCCTCGAGCAGCGCATGCGCACCAAGGGCTACCGCCTGGTCGGCTGCAACCTCACCGGGAGCAACGCGTTCTTCGTGCGCCACGACCTCGTGGCGGGGAAGTTCCTCGAGCCCTACACCGCCGAGGTCCACTACCAGCCCGCGCGCTACCACCTCGCCGGCTACCGCTCGGGGCACCCCCCGAGCTACGGCGCCCTCGAGCTGCGCGACCGCTAGGGGCCGCTTCGCCAACCAACGCAAAACGGCCGGCTGACGCCGGCCGCTTCGCTGGGATCTCGCTGCAGCCTAGTACCAGCGGCTGCCAGCGGGGAGCCGGCCCGGGGCGGGCTGGCCGGCGGCGGCCTCGGGGTCGGCGTAGACGGCCTTGACCCAGCGCTCGCCGGTGCGGACGTAGGCGAGGGGGCCGGTGAGGTAGGCCTCGATCTCGGGCATGTGGGCGGCGCCGTAGATCAGCACGATCGTCTTGTGGTCCTCGTAGCTGGCGCGGGTCAGCTCGCCCATGGCGACCATGTTGCGCTGGCGGAGGATCACGTCGCCGACCTTGCCGCCGAGCTGCTCGCCCATGGAGGGCGCGCCGCTGCGCATTTGGCCCATGATCTGCTCGCGGGTGGGGAGCATGGACTTCATTTGCGGGTTGGCCTCGAGCATTTTGGGCGTGATCTTCATGCCCTTCATCATGCCCTGCATCTTCTTGATCGTGTCCGGGTGGATCCCCAGCATGCGGAACAGCTGGTCCTGGGTCAGGTCGGCGCTGCGCCAGGTCTTGTTGCCCGCGTGGGGGATCTCGGCGCCCTGGAAGTGCAGGCCGGTCGCCATGCGGATCATGTCGGCCTGCATGGCGTTCATGTCGTCGTTGCCCTGCTCCTCGTAGAGGACCAGGTCGGCGGTCGCCAGCACCTTCTTGACCTCGGCGAAGAAGGCCTCCTCGCCGAAGTGGATCATGCTCACGAGCACGACGTTCGGGCGGGGCGGGAGCTTCTTCTGCTTGCCGAGCATGGCGCCCATGCCGCCGAACATGCGCTTGCCGACGTTGCCGTCGGGCTTGGGCGCCATGTAGGTGCGGATCGAGCACTCGAGGACCTCGCCCACCTGGGGGTGGTCGATCACGCGCACGAAGTCGCTCAACGGCGACTGCTTGTCGTTGGCGGTAGCGGTGAGGGCGAAGAGAGCGAACAGGGCTACGAACAGGCGCGTGCGCACGGGGGGCCTCCTAGGTGTGGAGCGCACACCATACATCCCCCGGCAGGATCTGGATGGCTGGGGTTCAGCGGGGGAGGGGCAGCCGCACGTGGGCCGTGGCCAGCCGGTCCCACACGTCCGGGAAGGTCGGCGGGCCGACCAACCCCGCCTCGGCGTCGCGCACGATCACGTGGGCGATCAGCGCCGCCTCGGGCTCGGCGGCTGGGTAGAGCCAGAACCCCTCGCGCGCGGCGCCCTCGGGGCCCGGGAACACGTCGACCAGCAGCGCGTCGTGCCCCTGCTTCGCCGCCAGCTGGCGCAGGTCCTCGAGGGAGGCGGCGTCGCCCGCGACGCCGCGCAGGGCGACCACCCGGCGGACCTCCTCGTCGCGGGCGAGGTTCGCCTCGAGCTCGAGCACGAGGGTCTTGGGGTTCGCCAGCACCCCCTCGTGCACGAGGACCACCCCCACGCTCAGGGGGCGCACGAAGCGCGGGCGCTCGCCGCTGGCCGGGACCGGCTCGGGTCGGAGGAAGCGCACCCGCGGAGCCTCCTCCCCCGGGCCGCCCAACCCGCCCGGACGCCGGACGTAGGGGTCGCTGGCGAGGGGCTCGCTCGCGCCGCCGTCGGCGGTCGTGTCCGCGCTGACTGGCGCCTCAGGGGCGGCCTCCCGCTGTAGCCCGGTGCTGGAGCAGGCCACCAGCCCGAGGCAGGCGCTGAACACCAGCGCGCGCTGGACGCCGCGGCTCACCGGGGCGCCTCCCCGCGGCGGGCCTTGAAGCGGCCCTGCTCTTCGAGCCGAGCCAGGGCCAGCCGCAGGTCAGCCAGCGCGCGGTCGAGGGCGGCGGCCTCCACCTGGCGCACGTCGTCTGCGCTGGGGCCGGTCAGGGGCAGGTGCGCCCAGCTCTCGTCGCCCTCGCCCTGGGCCACCGCGAGCACCGCCCCGCTGCGCACGTCGAGCAGCGCGGCCTCGTAGCGGCACCAGGCGCGGGTCTCGCTCCCCGGGAGCACCAGCCCCACGAGCAGCGGGTAGAGCGCGGCGAAGCCGTTGTTCCCCTCGAGCAGCCGGGTGCGCCGCCCGAGCACGAGCACCACGTCGCAGCCGATCCCTGCGGCGGCCTGCCGGACCCCGGTCAACGTCGACTGGCTGGGGAGCAGGAAGCTGGGGATCGCGACCACCTGGGAGAAGGGCGAGAGGTTGGGCCCGCCCAGGGGCGTCTGGGGTTCGACGATCAAGCCGCCGCGGAGTTGGTCGACCACGTCGCTGGCGGGGGCGCGCAGCCGGGCGGACCAGGGGCTCGGCTCCCACTCCACGCGCCCACCCCAGCCGAGGTCGCCGTGCTCGCTGAACGCGGCCAGCTCGACCGCCGCGAGGGAGGCCGGCACCGGGAGCGCGGGGGTGGGGACCGGCTGGATCGGGCCGCGCCAGGTGGGGTCGTGGGAGGGCGGGGTGGGCTGGGGCGCGCGACGACCCGGCGGGACGAAGCCCGCCTCGGCGTCGACGGTGTCGTCGCCGAGCACGATCGTGGGCGAGGCGGCGAGCACGTCGCCCAGCCCGGGGTGGGGCGGCAGGGGCTCGCGGTAGGCGGCGACGCTGGAGCAGCCCAGCTGGGCCACGCAGCAGAGGATCAGGCACAGGGTCTTTCGCATCAGTCGCTCCCGGGGATTCGGTGGGTCGGCCACTCGGGGAGGCGGACGTCGGGGTCGGCCTCGGCCTGGGGACGCGGGGCCCACCACTCGCTGGGGACCAGCGCGGCGCCGGCGGCGACCCGCAGGCGGCGGGTGGCGGGGTCGACCCCGATCATCACCAGGCGCTCCAGCCCGACGACGCCGCGGTGCAAGACCCCCCCGGAGCCGCTGCCCAGGTCTTCGACGCTGCGCACGTCGTAGGGGGCCAGGGCGAGCACGGTCGGCACGTAGCGCTCGAGGGCCGTGAGGGTCGAGGCTGGCACCGGGCGGTCGGCGAGGGCGTCCTGGGACGCGGTGCTCAGCGCGCCCTCGAGCCGGGCCAGCTGGTCGAGGGCGGCGACGCTGGGGCTCCCACGACCGAGGAGCTGCTCGCCGACCTCGCGCAGCCGCGCCGCGGAGAAGGCGAGCCGCGCGTGCAGCTCGGGCAACGGCTCGAGCACCGGGACCGGGCCCCTGCCCTCGATCGGCTGGAGGTCCTTGGGCGCAGGCGGCGGCGCGTTGAGCCCGGCGTAGGCGGCCAACAGCAGGCGGTCGCGATACCAGACGTCGTTGAGCGCGGCCACCGGCGCCAGGCCCCGTCGGCGCAGCATGGCCGAGACCGTCCACAGGCGGCCCTGCTCGAGGCAGGCGCGGGTCGGCACCGGGCGGCTGGGGTCCCACCAGGGGCGGGCCTCCTCGCGCAGCGACGCGAGCGCGGCGTCGTAGGCCTGGGGGTCGTCGCCGTCGGCGCCCTCGGCGGAGATCACGCTCCGCAGCCGCCGCCCGGCGACGGGGTCGGCGAGGACCCCCAGCAGGTCGAGGGCGGAGCTGCGCGCGCGGCTCGGCAGCCGGGCCGGGCTGAGGCGCGCCAGGGCCTGCCCCTCCAGGGAGCGCAGGCGGCCCAGGAGGTGCACCCCGGGCAGCTCGCCGGAGGCGGCCTCGCCGAGGGTCGGGGGCGGGGTCAGCTCGCGGGCGACCGCGGCCACCCGCGCCACCACGCTGTCGGTCAACGCGCTGGGGGCCATGGACTGCTGCGAGAGCACCCGGCGCAGGGCCTCGAGCACCTCGAACGGGGTCACCGCGTCGGGCTGCCCGTAGAGCACCTCCAGCGCGGCCTCCAGCCGGGCGAGGGCGGCGAAGCCGTAGCGTCCGTCGGCCAGCTGCCCGCGAGAGAGCGCGAGCACCAGCATGCAGGCGACGCGAGTCGCCTGGGGGTCGTCGGGGTCGAGGGGCAGCCCCACGGTGCTCACCCAGCGCATGGCTCGGGTGTGGCCGTCGAGCCGGGGCTCGTGGGTGTAGAGCCCGCGGTCGCGCAGCCGAGCGTAGTCGACGACGACCTCGCGCCCCACGATCGCGCTCAGCACCGGCGAGCGGGCGGGGCCGACCCCGGCGCGGATCTGGGCGACCTCGGCCCGGACCCGGGCGTTGGCGCTGCGCGGGAGGTGACCCGGGAGCTCCTCGAGGGCGGCCAGCACGCCGACGTATTCCTGCGCCGAGCGCGCCGCGCGCCGGGTGGCGAGCCCGCGAGCGTCGCGGGCCAGCTTGGCCAGCTCGCGGGTGAGCAGGTCGATCACGTCGCGCACCCCGGGGCGCACGATCCGCTCCTCGAGCTCGAGGGAGAGCCGCGAGGCGACCGCGCCGCAGACCAGCAGCGAGGTGTCGGCGGTGGCCAGGGGCGGGAGGTCGTCGCTGGACTCGGCGTAGAGCTGGCGCACGCTCGTGCCCGTGTGGGGCACCTGCACCAGGCCGTGGCTGCTCAGCGCGGCCACCTGGGCGGGGCTCAGCTCGAGGGGCCCGTCGAGGAGCCCGCCGAGGGGGGGCAAGGGGCGGGGCTCGCCGGGCGTCCACTGCGGCGCCTCGTAGATCCGGGGCACGTCGGGGAGGCGCGCGCCGGCGAGCACGATCCGCGGCTCGCCGCCCAGCCAGCGGGCCAGGCCCACCGCGCCGAGCAGCACGCTCGCCGCCAGCAGCACCCGGCCCCACACGGGGATCCCCCGCGAGGCGTAGGGCTGCGCGGTGGCGTCGAGCTCACGGTCGAGCTCGGCGTCGAACTGGGCCCAGGCCGCGGCGTCGGGCAGCGGGACCACGTCCTGCACCAGCTCCTGCAGCGCCTCGAACTCGCTCAGCGCGCGGGGGGCGCCAGCGTCGAGGGCCAGGCGGGCGCGGATCTGCTCCTCCTCCTCGGGGGAGAGCTCACCGTCGAGAAACCCGGACAGCTCGGCGTCGCTCATGGACCGACCTCCTCCTGGCGCGCGCGCTGCAAGACCTCGGCGCGGGGGCCGAGCACGTCGGCCAGCTTGCGGCGGAGGATCTGGCGACCCTTGTGGATCCGCGACATGACCGTGCCCTTCGGGATCCGCAGCGTCTCGGCGATCTCGGCGTAGCTCAGCCCGTGGACGTCCCGCAGCACGACCGCGGCGCGTGAGGCCGGGGGCAGCTCGTCGATCGCCTCGCGGACCAGGGCGCGGGTCTCCTCGCGGGCCAGGCGCTCGGCGGCGCCGGGGGAGTCGTCGGCGACCTGCAGCGTCTCGGGCAGCTCGGGCTCGCGCAGCCGGCGCTGGCGGCGGTCGAGGGCCGCGTTGGTCGCGATCCGCCGCAGCCAGGTGCGGAAGCTCGAGCGGCCGGCGAAGCGGTTGAGGCTGCGGTAGGCGCGCAAGAAGGCCTCCTGGGTCACGTCCAACGCGTCGTCGGCGTCGCGCAAGATCCAGTAGGCCGTGCGGTAGGCCACCTCGCGGTGGGCGTCCACCAGGCGTGAGAACGCCTCGCGGTCTCCCGCCTGGGCTCGCCGGATCCAGTCTGCTTCGTCGTCCACTCGCTCCGCACCGACCTCCGCCGTTGGGGCGGAATTCGCCGCAGAATACCAGGGGCGCCGCTGGGGCTGCGCAGGCTCGCCCCCCCGGGGGTCGGGGGTGAGCTGGAGCCAGCTGGGCTGCGCGGAGAGGGCGAGGGCGGCGTGCATGCCCCCTCGACCCGGGGCCGCTGCCGGGGATTCGCCCGATAATTGGGATAAACTGCACCCATGAAGCGGACCGCCTGCCTCGCCCTCGCGGCGTGCCTGGCCCTGGGGTCGGCCCTGGCCGACGACTCGGAGCCCCCCTACGACCTCGAGCGCGAGGAGCTCGTGTGCGAGAGCCCGCCGTTCAAGCTCGAGCGGCCGAGCGACTCGTGGGTGTTCCTCAAGCTCGACGTGCTCCAGGAGCGCGCGCGCGCCGAGCAGCGCGACCCGTCGAGCTTCGAGACCCTCAAGGCCCAGCTGTGGTGGGGCGACGCCAAGGCCTCGATCTACGTGCGCGCCTTCGGCGACCGGGTGCACCGGCGCGAGCCCGCCACCAGCGACACCTTCGCCGAGGGCCAGCTGCAGCACCTGCTGGGCGCGCTCGGCGACGCCGAGCTGAAGAAGCGCACCCACGCCAAGGTCTCCAAGCGGGTGGCCACCGTGCTCGAGGTCCAGGGCAAGAACGGCGACGGCAAGGACTGGCTGGTCCAAGAGGCCGTGGTCTACCGCCAGCAGGACGTGCAGATCTTCGTGATCTCCCTCGAGGGGCCCGCCGACCGCGCCAAGGACCTGCGCAAGCAGTTCAAGAAGCTGCTGAAGAAGGTGCGGCTCTGAGCGGTCGCCCCCCTCCCGCCTCGCCGGACGACGAGGCCTTCGCTGAGCTGCGGATCGAGCTCGGTGGCGTCCCCGCCAGCCTGCGCGTGTTGGCCAACGCACCCAAGGCGTGGCGTGCGGTGTGGGGCGTGTGGCGGGGGGTGCTCCACGACGGCGAGCTGCCGCGCACGACCAAGGAGCTCCTGGCCCTGGCCACCGCCGCCGGCGCCGGGCGCGACGACCTGGTCGCGCTCTGGCGCGACGCGCTCCTGGGCCGCGGGCTGGAGGCCAAGCTCCTCGACGACGTGGCCCTCGGTCGCGCGAGCGGACTGCCCAAGCGCACGCGGCTGATCCTCAGCAGCGGCGCGCGGCTGGTCGCCGACCCCAGCGCCCTGGAGGAGGACGACTTCGCCCAGCTGCGCCGGGCGGGGCTCGACAACGCCGAGCTCGCCGAGCTCGTCGCCGCCTGCGGCGTGCTCGCGCTGTTGATCACCGTGGATCGAGCGCTGGATCCGGGCGCGTAGCCGACCGCTGAAGGCGTCCTGGCGGCTGAGAGAAACGCGGCTGCCAAGCCAAGCGCAGCGGCCCGTTGGGGTGAGCCCGAGCAGCTTTGCTGCGAGGGCGAGGGGCCTCGGAGAGGCCCCCAGGATGAGAGAGCCACGGCGACGTGACGAACGTCGCCGTGTCCAGGACGCCTTCAACGGGCAGGGATTACTTCGTGGTGCTCGTGAGGAACACCGGTTGAGTCCAGGCGTAGAAGGCCTTGCCGTCGGCGACGTAGGTCACCCGTCCACGCACGTAGCGATCGAGTTGGCTCAGGGGCGCCGTCCCCGAGGGGCCGTTGACCGTGTGCGCGACCTGGCCGCCCTGGGTCACGAACTCGAGGGTGATCCCGTCGGCGGTCGCGACGTCACGGGCCGGGGCGCGGACGTAGGCGTTGGCGACCTCGGCCCGGGTGGCGTCGAGGTCCACGCTGATCGTGAGGCCCTGCTGGGGGTCCCACGCCAGCCGCTCGAGGTGCACGCCGCTGCTGGCGTAGAAGTCGCCGTCGCGCATGGCGGCCGTGATCGCGGCCGGGGTCAGCTCGGCCGCGCGGACCATGATCCAGCCGCCGCCGGCGGGGGCGCGGATCCCCAGCTCGTCCTTGAGCCAGGCGTTCCAGCGCTTGGTGTGGTGCGCGTCGTCGCTGGCGACGCCGTAGAGCAGGCGCCCGCTGGAGAGCACCTCGTCCCACATGGCCTCGGTGGAGGGGCGGGCCCCCGAGCCGAAGTTCTTCGCGTGCGGGTAGGCGTTGTAGACCTCGAAGAATCCGGAGCCGGCGTCGATCAAGTCCTGGGCCGAGATCTGGCCCTTGAAGTTGGGGTGGTTGGCGATCGCGATCCCGCCCGCGCGCTCGGTGGCCTCGCGGTGGGCGCGGAGAATGTCCGCGACCGAGTCCTGGGGGGTGAAGGAGTTGCCGAGCTTGGTGTCCCAGGTCTCGGGGTCGACGTTGAGCGCCGTGCTGTGCACGATCCGCTCCGGGGCGTGCTCGTGCTTGTGCTTGTAGATCAGGCGCATGCGGGTGTCGGCCGTGATCTCCGAGCCCGGGAGGAACACGAAGTCGGGGCTGACGAGCTTCTGCGCCCGTTCTTCCCGACCGATCCGGTTGTGGTCGCTGAGGCAGAGGAAGTTGTAGCCGTGCTCCTTGTACCAGCGCGCCATGCGCTTGGGGCTCGAGTCGCCGTGGGGCAGCGGGAGCCAGATCCGGGCGTGGGCGTGGGTGTTGCCCTTGAACCAGCGCTTGGCGCCCGTCGCCGAGAGGCTGCTCGAGATCGACTGCGCGCTGGCGGGGGCGAGCAGGCAGAAGGCGAGGGCGAGGGTCGCGGTGAGTCGCATGGGGTGCTCCGCCCCAGCGGGTGCACGAGCCGTGCCAAGGGCCGGTGGGTGGGTTGCGGAGGCGGTCTCGCCCCTATCCGTCGGGGGGCGGTCGCTCCGCCGGAGGATCCCCTCGGACGCGTCTCCCGGACCACCCACGCCGCGGGTGTCCCAGATTGGTGCAGTGCAGCGCCCGGGTGGGGCTAAACCCCACCCCGCGGTCGGCTAGCCGCCGTCCTCGCCGTCCTCGCCGTCCTCGCCGTCCTCGTCGTCCTCGTCCCCCAGGTCGCCTTCGCTGAGGTCCTTGAGGAAGCCGGGGTAAATGTCCTCGAACCAGCCGGTCTGGGCGTGGCCCCACACCACCTGGCGGTCGAGGAGGGTGTGGGTGCGGACGTCGAAGGCGCTCACGATCAGCTTGGCCCAGCTGTTTTGGGGGTCCCAACCGATCTGCAGCTCCGGGAGCTGGTAGGCCACGTTGGAGTATTCGAAGGGCAGGGAGGGGATCCCGAGGAGGAACTCGGGGTCGTTGATCCCGAGGGTCCCCGCGCGGACCTCGATCCGGACCTCGGGGTCCGAGGGCGGGCGCCCCCAGGTCCCGACCCGGGCTTCTCCGCTGGCCAGGCGCGCGCGGAGGCAGCTCTGCACGAAGCGGCGGTCGTAGCTCTCCAGCCAGCGGGTGTCGACGTCGACGCGCCTCCCTCGCCAGCGCGAGACGTCGTAGCGCTTCAAGGCACGCTCGGCTGCGGTGGAGAGCAGGAGGGTCTCCGCCGAGCTGCGCTCGGTGGTCGTCGCCCGGATCCCGCCCGTGCAGCCGCCGAGGAGCGCCAGCGCGGTGAGCGCGGCCAGCAGGCGGGGGATTGGGGGAGGGAGTGGCATGCGAGGCCCTCGGCGACACGTGCCTTATACCTGGCTGGAATGCGTGTTCCAATGCTCGGGCTGGAGGGATCATGCGGGGATTCGGAGTCGTGCTGGCCTGCGTGCTGCTGCTAGGCGGCTGCGTGGGCGGCGTCCGCGAGACGACGACGCCGCGCACCGCCACCGAAATGCTGCTCGTCTCGACCGCCACCGAGCGGGCGCTGAGCACCTACGACCCTACGCACCTGGTCAGCAAGGCCGTGTTCCTCGACCACCGCATGTTCGAGTCGGTAGACAAGCGCTTCGTGCTTGGCGCCTTGCGCGACTACCTGGCCCAGCGCGGCGTGAACGTGATCGGCATGAGCGAGCTCGACGACGACGACGACGACGACGACGACGACGACGACGACGACGACGACGACGACCGCGATTCGGAGAACCCCGAGGAGCAGTTCGAGGCCGCCGATCTGATCCTCGAGATCCGCAACGCCTCGCTCGGGATCTGGGACGGGGACTTCGTGATCGGGATCCCGGAGATCCCGGTCTCGGCCCAGGGTCTCCCTCCGGCGCTCTTGCCTCCGCTCTACTTACTCCGCCGGCTCACGGCGCAGGGCTGGGCCAAGTTCCAGTTCCGCACCTACGACCGCGCGACGCTGGTTCAGGTCCACCAGAGCGGCGACCTCTGGGGCTCGTCGTACTACACGCAGTGGTGGGTGCTGGGGATCGGCCCCTTCGACGGCTCGAACGACATCTATCCCGACTTCGAACTCGGCACCTACGTCCCCGGCACGGCGACCGAGGTCGTCGAGGACGAGGGCGAGGACCGTTAGGTCACTCGCCTGGTCGGACCTCGTCGACCCGGACCAGCGTGGTCGCGTTTGCTGGGTTAGCCGCGGCGAGAGAGGGCAGCTAGCCGAGCAAGAGCAGCCCGAACAGGCACACCCACACGGCGTCGAGGAAGTGCCAGTAGGTGGTGCAGAGCCACACACCGCGGTGCGAGTCGGGGGTGTAGCGGCCGCTGAAGGCGCGTCGGGTCGTGATCCCCAGCGGGATCAGCCCCCCGACCAGGTGCAGCGCGTGCAGCACGGTGAAGAAGTAGAAGAACGCCAGGTAGCTGTAGCCGGCGGGGTGGCTATGGGTCTGGGTCAGCTGCAGCTGCTCGGCGAGGCTCAGCTCGACGTAGGGGCGGCCGAGCTCGGTGAACAATTCGGCCAGCTCCCACCAGTTGAGCGCCTGCAGCACGAGGAACCCGGCGGCCAGGGCGCTGGTGGCGGCGAGGGTCAGCTGCACGCGCTTGGCGTTCCCCGCGCGGGCCGCGTTCAGCGCGAGCTGCGCGGTGACGCTGCTGAGCAGGAGCACGGCGGTGCTCGCCCAGAGCCCCGCGGGGAGGCCCTCGTCGCCGACGGGCAGCCAGTCCTCGCCGCGGTCGGCCCGAATGATGAGGTAGCCCACGACGGCGCTGAGGAAGAGCACCGCCAGCGCCGCGAGGAAGAAGGCCATGATCAGCGGGGCCGACCCCGGGTCTGGCCGCTCCTTGTCGCGGGGCGTCCGCGGAGGCGGGTCAGGGGTCGGGGTCAGGGGCTCCGCGGCCAACTCCATTGCCCTACTGAGGCAGCTCCGGCTTCTTGATGAAGTCCTCGTCGGGCGTGCCGGTCAGGCTCTCGAGGAAGGCGACGAGCTTCTTGGCGTCGTCGTCGGAGATCGGGCTGGACGCCTGGTGCTCGGCCATGGCCTTGACCACGGCGGTCAGGTCGGCCTGGCTGCCGTCGTGCAGGTAGGGTCCGGTCTTGGCCACGTTGCGCAACCCGGGGACCTTGAACTCGGTGCCGTTGTCGGGGTGCACCTTCCCGTCGACCTTGTAGGGCGTCTTGAAGCCGAGCTTCTGCTTCATGTTGCCGCCCAGGCTGGGGCCCGCGTGGCAGGTGATGCAGCCTGAATTCTTGTAGACGCCGATCCCCTCGATCTGCTCTTCCGTCAGCGCGCTGAAGTCGCCGCCGACGAACGCGTCGAAGGGGCTGTTGTTGGTCACCAGCAGGCGCTCGAAGGCGCCGATCGCCTTGCCCACGTTCTCGATGGTGATCGGGTCGTCGTCCTCGGGGAACGCCGCCTTGAACAGGGGCTCGTAGCCGGCGACGGCCTTGAGGTTGGCGACGACCGCGTCGTGGTCGGCCATGGCGTGCTCGACGGGGTTGATCAGCGGCTGGATCGCCTGGCGCTCGACGTCGGGCTCGCGACCGTCCCAGAACTGCGAGGTGTGGAAGGCCGCGTTGTAGACCGTGGGCGAGTTGCGGTTCCCCTTCTGGCCCTCGTGGCCCATGGAGACGGCGTTGTCTTCGCGGGCGTCGATCCCCCAGGCGGTCAGCTCGTGGCAGGTGTTGCAGCTGATGTCGCTGGCGCTCATGCGGGTGTCGAAGTAGAGCATGCGCCCCAGGTCGACCTTCTCCTCGCTCAGCGGGTTGGCCGGGTTCTCGGCCACGTCGGGCAGCGCGCCGAGCTGGGTCTTGGCCCACTCCTGCATGCCCTGGGCGAACTTCCCGGGCGCCTTGCCGCCGCCGCCGCCGTCGGTCTCGCCGCCGCCGTCGGTCTTGCCGCCGCTGTCGGTCTTGCCGCCGTCGGCGGTGTCGCCCGGGCAGCCGAGCAGGCTCAGCAGGACTCCGACGAGTGCAATGCGCTTGATCACCTTAACTGCTCCTTTTTGGGCCTAGTGCCCGTCGTCTTCGACCTTGTCGTCTTCACCGTGGGTCGCGTCTTCACCGTGGCCGGCGTCGTCACCGTGACCCGCGTCGTGGTGGTGCGCCTCGAGCGCCGCGGCCGGATCCCAGCCGCCCTTGTAGTTCTTCTCGGTCATTTGCCTGTAGGCGTAGTCCTTGATCACCGAGTCCTGGTACTGCATGCCGTCGAGCAACGAGAACCCGAGGAACAGCGAGAGCAAGGCCAGGCTGAACAGCAGGATCACGGTGTTGATCGGCTTGTCCCAGTAGAGGTGCATGAAGAAAGCCGCGACGAGGGTCGCTTTGACCGTCGCGATCGCGAGCGCGACTCCGACGTTCAGCGTGGAGCCGAGGTGGACCTTGGCCGCGATCACGGTGAGGGCCGTGAGGCAGAGCAGGGTCACGAGGATCCCGAGGAGGAACTGCCAGCTGACCACGTGCGGAACGTGGTCGCCTTCTTTCCAGTCGCCGGGAGGGAGCGCGTGGTCGCCCATGATGGTTCGCCTTCTTCCCTTAGTTCCAGGGGTCCAGGTTGATCAGATACAGCAGCGGGAAGAGGAAGATCCAGATCAAGTCGACGAGGTGCCAATACAGGCCGACCAGGTCGACCGGCAGGTTGTACTTCGGGGTGAAGTCACCGCGTATGTTCCGGATCAGGACCCAAATGATCGCGATCGCGCCAATGATCACGTGCAACCCGTGGGTCCCCGTCATCACGAAGTAGATCCCGAAGAAGATGTGCATGTTCTGCAGCTTGGGGGCGGTGGTCACCCGCTTCCCGTCGTCGCTGGCCAACCCCGAGGGGGCGACGCCGGGCTGGACGATCCCGCCGCCGAGCTTGGGCTCGATCGGAGTCACCGTGGTGTCGAGCAGCGCGGCGAGCTTCGGATCGCCGTGCTCGGACTCGTCGGGGGCGGCCTCGGCCGCCTCCGCGGGGTAGGCGTATTCGACGTCCTTGAATTTGTCCTGAGGCGAGTAGTTGTAGTCGCCGGTGATCGAGTTCTTGTGCCCGATCCACACCGTGCCGTGCTCGAACTTCTCGTTGTATTCGATGGCCTTGACCACCATGAACCCGCCGGCCCCGCAGAGGGTCAGCACGAGCATCAGGGACGTCTGGCTCTTGTTGCCCAGCTGCGCGGCGCGCACACCCATGGCCATCGTGAAGCTGGAGGCGAGCAGGATCACCGTGTTCAGCGCGCCGAGCTTCCAGTTGAGGACCTTGCTCGCCTCGGCGAACACCTCGGGGTGCAGCCCGCGGTAGACGCAGTAGGCGCAGAACAGACCCGCGAACAGCAGGACCTCGGTGGAGAGGAACAGCCACATGCCGAACTTCCCCGCGTGGACCTGCTGGTCCATGGTGTCCCAGTGGTGGGCGAGGTTCGGGTCGCCGTGGCCGTGGCCGTGGTCGTCGCTCATGCCTTAGCTCCAGCCTTGCTGACCCAGCCGCCGGTGGCGGGGTCGTAGCTCAGGTCGCTGTAGTCGTAGGGGTCGCCCACGGTGGGGGCGACGGAGAAGTTGTCGTGGGGCGGGGGCGAGGTGCAGTGCCACTCGAGGGTCGCGCCGCCCCAGGGGTTCGCCGGCGCGATCGCGCCGCGGAACAGGGAGTGCACCAGATAGAACAGCGTGATGAACAGCCCCGCCGCCAGCGTGAAGCTCCCGATCGAAGACGCCACGTGGATCGACTGGAACTCCGCCGCGTAGGTGTGGTAGCGGCGCGGCATGCCCAGGCTCCCGAGGAGGAACTGGCTGAAGAACGTCAGGTTGAAGCCGACGAACACCAGCAGGCAGCCGATCCGGCCCCAGAACTCGCTGTACATCCGCCCCGTCATCTTCGGCCACCAGTAGTGCAGGCCGCCGAGCATGGCGATCACCGTGCCGCCCATCATCACGTAGTGGAAGTGAGCCACCACGAAGTAGGTGTCGTGCAGGTGCACGTCGGTCGAGAGCGAGCCGAGGAAGATCCCGGTCAGCCCTCCGATCGTGAACAGGAAGATGAACGCCAGCGCGTAGAGCATGGGCGTCTGGAAGCTGATCGAGCCCTTGTACATCGTGGCCAGCCAGTTGAAGATCTTGACCGCGGTGGGGATCGAGACGCTGTAGGTCAGCGCGCTGAAGATCATGGCCGCCAGGGGCGACATGCCCGAGGTGAACATGTGGTGGCCCCAGACGAGGAAGCTGAACACCGCGATCGCGACCGAGCTGAAGGCGATGAAGCTGTAGCCGAAGATGTGCTTGTGGCTGAAGGTCGCGATCAGCTCGCTGATGATCGCCAGGCCCGGGAGGATCATGATGTAGACCGCCGGGTGCGAATAGAACCAGAAGAAGTGCTGGAACAGCACCGGGTCACCGCCGAGGGCGGGGTCGAAGATCCCGATGCCCATTACGCGCTCGGCGATCAGGAGCAGCATCGTGATCCCGATCACGGGGGTCGCGAGGATCTGGAGGATCGCGGTGGCGTAGATCCCCCAGAGGAAGAGCGGCATGCGGAACCAGGTCATGCCCGGCGGGCGCAGGCGGTGGATCGTGACCACGAAGTTCAGCCCGGTGAAGATCGAGCTGAAGCCGAGGATGAACACGCCCATGGTCATCCCGATCACGCCGATCCGGCCGTCTTGCAGGCTGTAAGGCGTGTAGAACGTCCAGCCGCCGTCGACGCCGCCCGCGGCGATCGAGCCCACGGCCAGCAGCGCGCCGACGATCCAGAGGTAGAAGCTGCAGAGGTTCAGCTTGGGGAAGGCGACGTCCTTGGCCCCGAGCATGATCGGGAGCACGAAGTTGCCCAGCGCGCCCGGGATCGAGGGAATGATGAACAGGAACACCATGATCGCGCCGTGGAGGGTCATCAGGCGGTTGTAGGTGTCCGCGTCGACGAGGTCGGCGCCGGGCGCCAGGTGCTCGGCGCGGATCATCAGCGCCATGATCCCGGCGACCAGGAACGACGAGAGCACCGCGACCAAGTACATCAAGCCGATGCGCTTGTGGTCGAGGGTCAGCGCCCAGCTGAGGAAACCGCGGGAGTGCGTGAGGTAGTTGTCCTTCATGGCTCCGCCTACTTATCTTCCTGCTTGTTCACCGACTCGATGAACGCCACGATCGCGTCCAGGCCGTTCTTGCCGACGAACTGCTGCTTCTCCGTGCCCTTGTAGCTCTCGGCTTCGAGGGTCGGGTAGAGGCCTTGCTGCATGTTGTTGGCCCAGGGGGTGCCCTGGTCGTTGTAGTCCTTGAGCGCCAGCTGGCTGCCCGGGTCCTGGATCGACTGCAGCACGTAGTCGCGACCGACGGTGACCTTGACCGGCTGGTTGCTGGCGCCGTCGATCACCGTGATCTCCTTGCCCCAGTTGTCGGACAGGCGGCCGAAGATCGGGGCGACGACGCCCTGGCCGGCCTTGAGGTGGCACGACGCGCAGTTCTTCGCGTAGAGCTCGGCGCCGACCTCGGCCAGCGTCTCCTTGCCCCAGAGGTCGTTGGCCTCCTTGAGGTACTGCTGCAGCTTCTCCTCGGACTCGTGGACGAAGACCCAGGAGTCCATGGTCGAGTGGCCGGTGCCGCAGTATTCGGTGCAGAACAGCCGGTGCGCGTTGACCTTGTAGATCCCGTTCTTGGTCTCGAGCCGGGTCGGGGCCTCGGGGGGCCAGTTCTCGAACTCAGGGGAGTCCGGGTCGACGTAGGGCGCGTTGAACCAGGCGCTGGTGTAGCGCCCTGGCACCACGTCGTTCTTGACGCGGAAGTTGGGCACGTAGAACGAGTGGAGCACGTTGTCCGAGCTGAGGATCACCTGCACGTTGCGCCCGGGGGGCACGTGCAGCCCAAAGTAGGGCGCGTCCGGGGTCTCCTTGTTGCCGAGGTTGGCCCCGGTCGGGTAGCGGAACTTCCACGACCACTGGTAGGCCTCGACCTCGATCTTGTAGCAGTCGGCGGGCGCCTGCTGCAGGGCCACGAACCCGGTGAAGCCCCAGTAGAAGATCGGAATGATCAGGATCGTGGGGATCACCGACCAGATCAGCTCGATCCCCAGGTGGTGGCTGGGGCTCGGCTGGGCCGAGTGCCCGGGGCGCCGGCGATAGCGCCACATGAAGTAGGCCATCACGGCGACGATCAGGATGAAGAAGAAGACGCACCACCAATAGATGTAGTCGTAGAGCCAATCGACCTCGGCGGCGGTGGTCGACAGCTTGGGGGGCAGTTGCCCCTCAGAGCCGAACAGGGCGTCCCACAAACTCATGCCAGATCTCCCGCGCCAGCTGGCGCCTCGGTCGGGGTCGCGGCCGCGGCCTCGGCCCGCAGCCGCTCGCGGCGGAACATGCGGGTGAGGAACAGGCCCAACGCCAACACCGTGAGGAATCCACCTACTCGCATCAGGTTCATGACGGCGGTCGTGTAGCGACCGGTGGTGGGGTCGTAGTGGTAGCAGAACAGGAACAGCTGATCCAAGGCGGTCCCGATCTTGCCCTGGCCGGCCTCGACGAGGCTCAGGCGCAGGGTCTCGGGGTCGTAGGCTGCTCCGTAGAGGGTGCGCGAGAGCTTGCCCTCGGGGGTCGCGACGAAGATCCCGGCCGCGTGCACGTACTCGTTGATCTCGGTGTCGAAGCGGTAGCCGAAGCCCAGCGCGTCGCAGAGCTCGCGGATCCGCTGCTCGGACCCGGTGAGGAAGTGCCAGCCCTCGCGGGCGCCCTCGTCGTCACGGTCGAGCTTGGTGAGGTAGGCCTCGCGCTTGGCGCGGGCGGTGTTGGCGGTCTCCATGTGGTTGATGCTGAAGGTCAGGACCACGAAGTTGGAGCCCGGCGCCCACTCGAGCTCCTCGAGGGCGTTGGACACGCCGGCGAGCACCGCCCCGCAGAGCGAGGGGCAGCGGTAGTAGACCGGGTTGAGGATCACCGGGACGCCACGCTCGAAGTAGTCGCCCAGGCGCACCTCTTCGCCGTTCTCGTCGGTGAACACCAGGTCCAGCGGGAGCTGCGAGTTGGGGCGCTCCACGATCCCGACCTCGGCCTCCAGGCCGCGGTCGGGCGGGAGCGCGTCTCCCTTGGGCTGCGGAGGCGTGCCGGGGCCAGCCAGGGCGACGCCCCCGAGCAGCAGCGCGAGCGTGATCGTCGCGATCCGGCTCACTGGTTGTACTCCTGCTCCACAGCCTTCATGGCGTCGCTGATGGCCATGTCGCACTGGGTGGGGTCGGTCAGGCGCAGGGCCTCCTCGACCTCGTAGGCCAGCAGCTCCTGGTTCTTGCCCGTCTCGACGGTGCGGTTGCGCTCGGTGACCCGGAACAGAACTTGGCAAAACAGGACGATCAGGATCGTCACGAGGGTGCCGATGATCCCGATCAGGATCGTGGGCACCGCGCTCGGGTCCGGTTGATCTCCGCCGCTTGGTCCAGCCATGGCGCCTCCTAGAAGTTCTCGAACGCGAGGGACTCGCCGAGCCGAGGGTCACCCTCGGGGATCAGCGACTTGCCCTTGAGGAAGTTGGCGGTCGCCAACAGGAACACCCCGCCCATGGCGAGGAACATGGCGGCGTCGAGCACCGGGACGGGCATGGCCTGCAGGCCCGGGTCGGCGGTGGTCGGCTTGACCAGCCAGAACATGTCGACGTAGTGGATCCCGAGCATCCACAGCGCGCCGAGCACGAGCAGGTGCGGGCGACGCTTGCCCCAGCGCGACATCAGCAGCAGGAACGGGATCGCGAAGTGCCCGACCACGAGCCAGATCGAGAGCAGCATCCAGCTGCTGCCCCAGGCCAGGTCGCCGGTCGCGTCCAGGCCGCCGAAGCGACGGAGGAACCACACGGTCTCCTCGGGCAGGTTGCCATACCAGATCAGCATGAACTGCGAGAAGCCGATGTAGGCCCAGAAGATGACGAAGGCAAACATGAACTTGCCCAGGTCCTGGTAGTGCTCGATGCTGATCTCTTTGACCAGCCCGCCCTGCTGGCAGATGTAAATGAACACGATCGTCGAGGCGAAGAAGCTCACCAGGCAGCCGGCGAAGTAGTAGATGCCGAAGATCGTGCTGTACCAGTGGGGGTCGAGGGCCATCAGCGCGTCGAAGCCGAACAGGCAGAGCGTGGTCGCGAACAGGATCATGGCCGGTGGCGCGAACCACTCCATGGACTTGGTGTGCGCGACGTCCTTGGTCTCGTCTTGCTTGACCGAGCTGCGGAAGTAGCCGCCGGCGAGCACGATCCACACCAGGAAGCAGGCGAAGAGCTTGACCACGAAGGCGGGGAAGCTGAGGAACCACTTCTTGTCGTCGGCCATGTGGTGCTCGCCGTGCTCGGCGTGGGCGGCGGGCAGCGCGGCGGCAGCGCCGTCAGCGGCCTCCTCGCCGTCGTGGTCGTCGTCGGCGTGACCGCCCTCGCCGTGGCCGTCGTCGTGGGCCGCGGCGTGGCCGCTGTCGGCCATGGCCGGGTAGATGTCGGTGGCCCCCATGCCCACGGCGGCCACGATCGGCAGCAGGATCAGCCACACCCACACGACGTTCATCGAGAGGGCCTCGGCCACGCGGCGCACGGCGACGCTCCAGCCGGCCTTGACCATGTGCTGCACGATCACGAAGAACAGCGCGCCGAGGCTGATCGAGACGTAGAACGCCCCGCACACCAGCAGCGAGCGGAAGATCGTGTTCTTGATTTCGCTCGTCTGGACGACGAACAGACCCGGCACGGCGAGCAAGAGCCCGACCACGAACAAGATCGTGGAGTAGCGCTTGATCGTCGGGAGCACGGCCTCGACGTTGCGCGGGCCGAGCTCGATCGGGCCCTTGTGAGCGTGGCCGCCCATTACTGCACCCCCTGGCTGCGCTGCAGCGCGGCAATGTAGGCGACGATCGCCCAGCGGTCTTCGACCGGGATCTGGGCCTTGTAGCCGGACATGTTGTTGAAGCCGTTGGTGATCACGTGGAAGACGTAGCCCTCGGGCTTGGCCCGCTGCTCGGCCGTGTCGGTGGCGTCGAAGTCGATGTCGCGGCGCTCGGTCTGCGCGTTCTTGGCGTGCAGGTTCTTGGGAGCCTGCCAGGCCATGCCGGGCTTGCCCTGGTTGACCAGCTGCACCGCCCGGCGGTGCACCGGGCCGTCACCGTGCCCGGCGAGGCCGTGGCAGGGCGCGCAGAAGATCGCGTAGCGCTCCTGGCCGCGGGCGAGGAACTCCGCGTCGACCTCGATCCCCCGGGGGAGGCTCGTGGCCCACAGCGCGTTGTCGCTGCCGGGGACGGTTCCCCGATACATGTGGTCGTCGGTCATCAGCTCGCCGCGAGCGACGGTCCCGGGCACCGGGAGGCGCATGGCCCGGCCGTCGTAGAACATCTCGTTCTCTTCTTGCGGGCGGAACTTCTCCTGGTGATCCATGTCGTGGACGATGTGGATCCGCGGCGTGCTGGAGGTCGAGACCCGCGCTCGCGCGATCAGCGTGAGCGGGATCAAGCTCCCGATCACGAGCGCGAGGGTCAGGGTCTTCACCCAACCTGGAATCTGAGGCATGGCTTAGCCCTCCAGCTCTTCGACGGACGCGCCGCCGAGGGACTCGCAGAACGCCTTGGCCCGCTCGCGGTGGTAGACGGGGTCCGTGGCTTCGATGCTGATGAAGAAGCGATCCGAGGTCGCCCGCCGGAAGTTCTCGCTGGTGAACACCGGGTGGTGGAAGCGAGGCAGGCGGTTGAGCCCGAGCATGCCGAAGAACGCCCCGAAGGCGCTGAGCAGGATCGTGAGCTCGAACATGACCGGAATGTTGGCCGGGGTGCTGATGATCGGCTTGCCGCTGGTAATGAACGGGTAGCCGCTCGGCACGAAGGGCGCGATGATCTCGCTGATCAGGACGTTGCCGCTCTGATACAGGCTGAAGGGCAACTCCGGGCCGTTGGTGTAGGTCTGGAGGAGGAAGCCCACCAGGCAGCCGGTGAGCCCGCCGCCGAAGGCGAGCCAGGGCAGGATCGTGGGCTTGATCCCCATGGCCTTGTCGAGGCCGTGCACCGGGTAGGGCGTGTGGCAGTCCCAGTCGGAGAAGCCCGCGTCGCGGACCTTCTCGGCGGCGGACATCAACTGGCCGGCGGTCTCGAACTCGACCAGCAGCCCCAGGTGCTCGGCGGGCTCGGCGCCGGCCTTGGCGGCGACGCTCGCGCCGGGCTCGACCTTGCCCAGGTCCGAGATCGGGAGGGGGGGGACGTCCGGCGTCCCCGCGGGCGCCACCGGCTGGGGCCCCTCGTCCTCGATGGTCTCGGGCGCCGGCTCGGCCGGGGCCGGGTGCACGGGCGCGGTCTCTTCGATCGGCTCGGGCGCCGGCTCGGCGGGAGCCGGGTGCGCGGGCGCGGTCTCCTCGATCGGCTCAGGAGCCGGCTCCTCGACGGACTCGGCCTCGTCGCCGTCGGACTTGGCCTCGTCGCCGTCGTCGGCCTTGGCCTCGTCGCCGTCTTCGGGCTTCGAGGATTCGCTGGACGTCTCGTCAGCCTTGGAGGCGTCGGACCCGCTCTCCTCGGGCTTGGCGTCCTCGGGCTTGTTGGAGTCGGTCTCGCTCATGCGGACACCCCTTCCGTGGCGGCGTGGCCGTGATCGTGACCGTGGTCGTGGGGCATGACCCCCTTGACCTCGGAGATCGCGATCATGGGCAGGAAGCGACAGAACAGCAGGAACAGGGTCATGAACAGGCCCAGGCTGCCGAGGTAGGTGGCGATGTCGACCCAGGTCGGGGAGTAGTAGTCCCAGGCGGCCGGGGTGAAGTCGGCGCTGAGCGACGTGATGATGATCACGAAGCGCTCGAACCACATTCCGATGTTCACGAAGATGCAGATCACGACCATCGCGAAGATGTTGGTCCGGCACCACTTGATCCAGAACAGCTGGGGCGAGATCACGTTGCAGCTGACCATGATCCAGTAGGCCCAGCCGTAGTGGCCGAAGGCGCGGGCCTTGAAGGCGAAGGCCTCGACCTCGTTCCCCGAATACCAGGCGATGAAGAACTCGGTGCCGTAGGCCAGGCCGACCATGCAGCCCGTGAGCAGGATCACCTTGTTCATGTTCTCCAGGTGCCGCATGGTGATGAAGTCACGCAGGTTGAACAGCGCCCGCGCGGGCGCCAGGAGCGTGACGACCATCGCGAACCCGGAGAAGATCGCGCCCGCCACGAAGTAGGGCGGGAAGATCGTGGTGTGCCAGCCAGGGACCTGGCTGACCGCGAAGTCGAAGCTAACGACCGAGTGCACCGAGAGCACCAGCGGGGTCGCCAGCGCGGCCAGGATCAAGTAGGCGCGCTCGTAGCGGTGCCATTGGCGGTTCGACCCGCGCCAGCCGAGGCTGAACAGGCCGTAGGCCAGCTGGCGGACCCGGGTCGTGGCCCGGTCGCGGACGGTGGCCAGGTCGGGCATCAGGCCCATGTACCAGAACAGCAGCGAGACCGTGAAGTAGGTGTTGACCGCGAACACGTCCCACAGCAGCGGCGAGCGGAACTGCGGCCACATGTCCATTTGGTTCGGGATCGGGAACATGTAGTAGACGACCCAGATCCGGCCGACGTGGATTCCCGGGAAGGTGCCGGCGCAAATGACCGCGAAGATCGTCATCGCCTCCGCGGCGCGGTTGATACCCGTACGCCACTTCTGCCGGAACAGGTAGAGGATCGCGGAGATCAGCGTGCCGGCGTGGCCGATACCGACCCACCACACGAAGTTGACGATCGCCCAGCCCCAGTTGACGGGGTTGTTCAGGCCCCACACCCCGGTGCCGGTCACGAACAGGTAGCCGATGCAGATCCCGAGGAGGGAGGTGAACAGCAGCGAGACCCCGAACAGCGCGTACCAGATCTTGGGCGGCTTGGGCGCCTCCAGGACCTGGACCACGCCCTCGGTGACCGCGGCGAGGTCGCGATCTCCGAGCACCAGCGGCGCGCGCTGGGTCGGGTCCGTTTGGGTGTTGTCGATATCGACGACCGCTTGCGGGCTCATACTAGGCCTCCCCTCGGGGGTTGCGCAGCTTCGCCATGTAGCGCGTGCGCGGTCGAGCGTTCAGCTCCTTGAGCATTTCGTAGGTGCGCGGGTGCGCGTGGCGGCGCGAGACCTCGCTCTCGGGGTCGTTCATGTCGCCGAACACGATCGCCTGGGTGGGGCAGGTCTGCTGGCAGGCGGTCTTGATCTCGCCGTCCTTGACCCGCTGCAGGGTGCGCTCGGAGACCGGCTTGCCCTGGTTGTCCAGCACGGTCTTGTTCTTGACCGGGATCGTCTTCTCCTTGATCCGCTGCACGCAGTAGGAGCACTTCTCCATCACGCCGCGGGTGCGGACGGTGACGTCGGGGTTCATGGCCATGCGCTCGATGTTCCCCAGCTGCGGGGTCAGCTCAGGCGGCTTGGGGAACGTCGGCAGGTCCTCCAGCGGCTTGCTGCGCGGGTGGAACGGCCCGTAGTGGTTGTAGAAGTAGTTGAAGCGCCGCACCTTGTAGGGGCAGTTGTTGCTGCAGTAGCGGGTGCCAATGCAGCGGTTGTAGACCATGTCGTTCAACCCCTCCTGGCTGTGGACGGTCGCCGCCACGGGGCAGACCGACTCGCAGGGGGCGTTCTCGCACTGCATGCAGGGCACCGGCTGGTGCACCACGCGCAGGTCCGAGGGGTCGACGCCGGTGTTCTTCTCCTGGCGCGGGTCGCCGCGGAAGTAGCGGTCGATTCGCAGCCAGTGCATCTCGCGGCCGCGCGCGACCTCGCTCTTCCCGACCACCGGAATGTTGTTCTCGGCCTGGCAGGCGACGACGCACGCGCCGCAACCGGTGCAGGCGTTGAGGTCGATGGACAGCGCCCAGCGGTACTTCTTCGGGTCCTCGTAGTCGACGGGGCTCTCCCAGAGCTGGGTCACCGCCGGCGAGGGGCCGATGAACTTGGCCGCGAAGTCCGGGTTCGTCCGGTAGTTCTCGAGGTCGGTCTCGCGGTAGAGCCAGGGCCCGCCCGGGACCATGTTGTCGTGCTCGTGGTCGGCGTCGCCGTCGTGGGCGTGCTCGCCCTTGCCGTCGTGATCGTGGCTGGCGGCCAGCGCGCCCGCGTGCAGGCCGCTGACCCGCCGCTCGATCTCACCGCGGCCGATCTGGGTCGCGATCGCGTGGTGGTCCTGGGTGGTGGCCAGCTTGTAGTGACGCCCGGTCTTGCTCAGGCCCACGCCGGTCAGCAGCCAGCGCGCCTCGTCGCTGCGCAGCAGCGAGGCGTCGAACCCCGTGCCCGCGGCGACCACGCCGACCTCGTCCTCGTTGGAGTCCTGACCGGGGTAGCCCAGGCTGAGCATGCCGCAGAAGTCGGGCAGGCCCGGGAGGGCCATCACCGCGACCTCGAGGGTCTTGTCGCCCGCGCTGAGCTTGACCAGGTTCGCCTTCGCGTCGTCGATCTTCAGCTCCTCGCAGGTGCGGGGGCTGAGCAGGAGCGCGTTGTCCCAGGTGAGCTTGGTCAGCGCCTCGGGCAGCTCCTGGAGCCAGCCGAGGTTGCGGTGCCGCCCGTCGGCCAGCTTGGAGCAGGGCACGAGGTTGATCTCGAGCTTGTCCGCCGAGGGCAGCGGAGCCTTGCTCAGCCTGGCGAGCTCGTCGACGGGCTGAGTGAAGGCGCTCTGCTGGAGCGACACCGACACCGGCTCGTTGCCGGTGGTGCCCAGCTGCCACACCCCGTCGTGGAGCGCCCGGCGCCAGGCGGTCTCGCTGGAGGACTCTCCGGTCTTGACCTTCAGCGCCTCGCGCACCAGGTCGTAGCCCTTCGAGCTCTTGACCATGCTCGGCTGCTTGACCTTCGCCAGCTGCTGCTGGGCGCAGAGCAGGGCGAGGAACTCGGCCTGAGTGCGTCCCTCGAACAGCGGCTGGATCAAGGGCTGCACCACGCTCACGGCGCCGCCCCAGGAGCGCACCGCGTCCCACGACTCGAGGTAGTGAGCCTTGGGCACGTGCCAGTGGCAGGCGTTCGAGGTCTCGTTGCGCGCCTCGCTGAGGTGCACGGTGAACGCGCCCGAGCTGGTGATCGCGCCGAGGTCGAAGCCGAACTCGCGGGCGGTGACGGCCGGGTTGCCGCCGAGGATCAGCAGGCCCTTGACCTTCTTGCCCTTGACGGCGGTCAGCAGGTCGCCGATCGCCTTCTCGCTCGTGACTCCGCTGGGAGCGGGGACGTAGCTGACCGTGCCGCCCACGTTGCCGAGGGCCACGTTGAGCATGTGCACCAGGGTGTGCAGCTCGGCGGGCTGACGCGGGCCGGCGGTCAGCAGGCTCTCTCCGCTGTGGGTGCGGAGGTCCATGGCGACAGCGTCGAGCCAGCGGTTCTCGCTGAGCTTCACCTCGGCCAGCTTCTCGCTCAGCTTGCCGGGCAGCGAGATCGGCTCTCCAGCGTCGTTCAGGGCGGCCTGCACGGCGGCTTCGTCGTCGCCGCCCACGTGCTTGGCGAACTCTGCGGCGGAGAGGCCGAGGCGCTTGGCGAGCTCGAGGGCCAGCCCCGGCAGCTGCGAGGCCGGGCGCGCCAGGCGGTGGTCCGCCAGGGTGCCAGCCAGGGTCAGCTCGCCCTCGGCCACGTAGAGCCGGTTCATGTGCTGATCGTGCGAGCTGCCCAGGGCGCGGCGGCCCGTGGCGAAGTCGCGCGCGTGGATCAGCGCGTTGGGGTGATCGTGCAGCGGGTCGTCGCCGAGGCACACCACGATCCGCGCGCGGTCGAAGTGGTACTGCGGGCGGAGGTCCTTGGCGAAGGCTGCGCGCAGCCCGACCAGCTCGTTGTCGCGGGTCAGCGGATCGAAGTCGACCCAGGTGTGGTCCTTGAAGTACTTGCCCATGCGCGTCTCGCGCACGTGCTCGAGGACCTTCGAGCTCGTGGTGGCGCTGAGCACGTAGAGGCCGTCGCCGTCCTTGAGCGCGGACACGCGCGGATCCTGGAGGAACTCCTCCCAGGTCTTGTCTTCGAGCTTCCCCTCCGTCAGCTGGGCCGGGCCCTTGCTGCGGTCGGGGTCGTAGAGCGAGAGCACGCTGGCCTGAGCCTGCGCGGTCGCGGCGCCTCCGCTGGAGGGGTGCACGACGTTGCCCTCGATCTTGATCGGGCGCCCGTCGATGCTCTTGACGACCACGCCCTGGGCGACGCCGGACTCTTCGTAGCTCGTCGCATAGAAGGCCGCGGTGCCCGGGTGCCGCCCCTCGGGGCGGGCGGTGAAGGGGAGGATCTTCTCCTTCGGCCAGTGGAACCCCGGGTAGAGGTCGTCGCACCCGGTGAGGCCCGCCAGCGCGAGGGAGGCGCCCATGACCTTGAGGAACCGCCGCCGGCTGAGCGGGTCGACCAGCTCTTCGGCGCGGGAGGGGAATTCGTTCTCGACGAACTGGCGGAACTCGTCGGTCTCCGCGAGGTCGTTCAGGCTGCGCCAGTAGGTCTGACGCTCGAGTTCAACGTCTAGCGATGGCATGTGGAGCAGTCCGTCGGGGGGTTGATGTGGTTGTCCTTGGCGTATTGCTCGCCAAACTCGTAGGGGTCCTGGCCGCCCGGCGGTTGCCAGGTCATGTTCGTCGCCTCCGAGGGCGGGCGCAGCGCGCGCTCGGGGTGGCGGTGGCAGTCGACGCACCAGGCCATGCTCAGCGGCTGGGTCTGGTAGACGACCTCCATCGTGTCGACGCGCCCGTGGCAGGAGACGCAGCCGATCCCGCGGGAGACGTGGGCGCTGTGGTTGAAGTAGGCGTAGTCCGCGACCGAGTGCACGCGGATCCACTCCACCGGCTGACCGCTGGCGAAGCTCTCGCGCACCGGCGCGAGCTTCTCGCTCTCCTTCCACACCATGCTGTGGCAGTTCATGCAGGTCGACGTCGGCGGAATGTTCGCCTTGGCCGTCTCTTCCACCGAGGTGTGGCAATAGCGGCAATCGAGGCCGAGCTCTCCCACGTGCAGCTTGTGGCTGTACGGCACAGGCTGCTCCGGCGCGTAGCCCACCGCGAGGGTCTTGGGCGACGCGCCGTAGGCGACGAGCATCGTGACGTAGCCGCCGCCGGCGACCACGACGAGCCCGAGCACCTTGATCACGTGGTCGAACCACCGCGGGAACGGCGTCTTGTGCGCGCGGTTCCAAGGCTTCGAGAGGATCTTATCGAGCGGGTTCTTCACGGACTCGCTCCCCCCTGAGGTTGAGGACTGGGTGGATGGAGGGTGTGACGCGACGCGTTTCCCCCCGGAAGGCACGCGTTTTAACGTCGCTTACGGACAGGCACAACCCCCGTCGGGATACGCGACGGGTGCTGCGGACGGACGTTGGGCGAGTGAACGCGTGGATCTCCACGGGGCAGAGTTTAGGGTTCTGCCGAAGAGCCGCTATGCGGCAATATGTCGCGGAGCGCGGGTTAGCGGCCGAAGAGCGGGAGCTGAGCCCCGCGAGTCAACGGAGGGCGGAAGTGCTCGCAGCTCAACGCCGGAGCTTCCGTCGATAGCCGCTGCTGGGCGACCGCAGATTGAAACAGCGCGCGAATCTGCGCGGCGTAGGGGCCGGACCCGCGCATGCGCTCGCCGAACCGCGGATCGCTGAGGGAGCCGCCGCGGCAGGAGCGGATCCGGCTCAGCACGCGCTCGCGGCGCTGAGG
>Ga0070727_10001140_pt1 | contig 29207 bp, 18 predicted proteins | sample tdAd472_FD_66722 | JGI IMG/M metagenome (GOLD analysis project Ga0070727, IMG submission 66722) | Marine sediment microbial communities from the Atlantic coast under amendment with organic carbon and nitrate - tdAd47.2 | ecosystem: Environmental > Aquatic > Marine > Coastal > Sediment | place...
GGCCGGTACCGACGATCCGGTCTCGCGGCGTCCCAGCGTACGCGGTGTGTCGAACCCGACGAAGACACCGACGGCGAGGTCCGGCGAGAACCCGATGAACCAGGTGTCGAGCGAATCGTTCGACGTTCCGGTCTTGCCGGCAAGCGGCAACTTCAACTGCCCAATCCGCCGGCCCGTTCCCCGGTCCACGACACCCTTCAGCATCGACACCATCTGGTACGCTGTGCCGGGCTGGATCAAACGCGCACGCGGGTCCGGCAGCACCGGCGGCGGCTGGTCGGCCCAGGCCGCCACCTGGCACGCCTCGCACGACCTCTCGTCATGACGGAAAGTCGTCATGCCGTTTCGATCCTGAATTCGGTCGATGAGGGTCGGGGTGATCTGTTTGCCGCCATTGACGATTGTCGCGTAGGCCGCGACCAGACGCATCAACGTCGTCTCCCCCGCCCCGATCGCCATGCTGAGCTGGCGCGGCAGATGGTCCACGACCTTCAGCCGTTCCGCATAGGTCGCCACCTGCTCCATGCCGACCGTCTGTGCCAGGCGGACGGTCATGAGATTGCGCGATTTCTCGATCCCCAGACGCATGGGGCTCGGCCCATAGAACTTGTTCGTATAGTTCGCGGGCTTCCACTTGCCCTGCCCGGCGCCTTGATCGATCACGAAGGGCGCGTCGAGGATCCGGGTGGAGGGGGTAAACCCATTGTCGAGCGCGGCCATATAGACGACCGGCTTGAACGCCGAGCCCGGTTGGCGCCATGCTTGGGTCGCGCGATTGAACTCGCTGGCCTGAAAATCGAGCCCGCCGGTCAAGGCCAGCACACGACCAGTGTGGGGGTCGAGCGCCACAACCGCACCATTGATTTCGGGAACCTGCTCCAGGCGGAACGTCCCTTCGGGGTAAGGCTCGGCTTCGGAATCCTCCGTGACGGGAGAAACCAACACCACGTCACCCGGCGCCAGAACCTGATCGGCAGCCTTGATCGACGGCCCACGCTTTTGGCCCGGCAGCCATTCCCGTGCCCAGCGTAACTCCGCAAGCGGCACTTCACCCCTCGTCCCATCGATGAATCCGATGGACACTGCTCCCGTCTCCACGCCCACGACGGCGGCGAGTTGCCAATCACCCGATCCTGCCGGCTGCTTTATCCCGGGCAGTGCCGCCTGCCATGCAGTCGGGTCCTTTATTCGAGACACCGGACCGCGCCAACCATGCCGGCGGTCATAGGCTACCAGCCCATCGCGCAGCGATTGCTGGGCAATCCGCTGCAACCTCGGGTCCAGCGTCGTGCGCACCGACAGGCCGCCCTCGTACAACGCCCCATCCCCGAAACGGTCGACCAATTCGCGGCGCACTTCTTCGGCAAAATACGGTGCCTCGACGAGTTCCGCGTCTTCCCGGCGAACGACAGTGATCGGGCGCTGGCGCAGCGCATCGGCCTGTGACGGCGAGATCGCCCCATCTTCCGCCATCCGGCCCAGCACATAGTTGCGCCGCGCCGTCGCGGCCGCATTGTTGCGCAGCGGGTTGTAGTTGTTCGGCGCCTTCGGCAGCGCCGCAAGAAATGCCGCCTCGTCCGCCGTCAGCTGGTCGAGAGGTTTTCCGAAATAGTTCAACGCCGCCGACGCCACCCCATAGGCCCCGAAGCCGAGATAAATTTCGTTCAGGTAAAGCTCGAGAATCTCGTCCTTGGTGAACGCGCGCTCCATACGAAACGACAGGATGGCTTCGCGAACCTTGCGTTCGAGCGAGACGTCCTTGGTCAGCAGGAAGTTCTGTGCCACCTGCTGGGTGATCGTGGACGCCCCTTCGGGTCGCCGACCGGACCCCAGATTGCGGACATTCGTCACGACGGCCCGCATCACGCCCGTCACGTCAACGCCGGGGTGGGCATAGAAATTCTTGTCTTCCGCCGACAGGAACGCGTCCTTCACCAACATGGGCATGGTCGAAACCGGCACGAAAACGCGGCGCTGTACGGCGTATTCAGCCAGCAGACTGCCATCACCCGCATGCACGCGTGTGGTGACCGGCGGCTGATAATCGGCCAGCTGGCTATAGTCCGGCAAGTCCCGGCCGAACTCCCAAAACACCCACAGCACGCCGCCGACGACCATCAGAGCGCCGACGAGAGCCAGTCCCGTGAGATATCCCAACCAACGAAGCATTCAGTGTTCCAAGTTCAATCGTCGATAAGCATAGACGAGCACGGGTGCTGGATAAGCATCAAATTGTGGGGCGATTGTGGCGGAGTCGCGTTGCGGAATCGCTAAAGCGCCGCGCTTTGCGTCGTTTTGAAATAGGTGTCCACCGCCTGCACGATCGCCGCAGACAGTTTGCGGCGATGATCACGCGTGACCAGAAGCCGCTCCTCACGAGGATTCGAAATATAGCCGAGTTCCACTAGAACCGAGGGGACATCCGGTGCCTTGAGCACCGCGAAGCCCGCGGAACGCCATGGACGTGTCAGAAGCGACGCACTGGTTTTGACCTGGCCGACCAGGATATCGCGGGCAAACTTCACGGAAAGCTCGTTCGTCTTCGCCTGGGCAAAGTCGATCAGGATATTCTGGACGTCGTCGCTGTAGTTGCCCAGATTGACGCCGCCGATCACATCCGACTTGTTTTCGAGTGCGGCCAATGCCGCCGCTTCCTTGTCCGAAGCCCGGTTCGAAAGCGTATAGACGGAAAAGCCTCGGGTTGAACGCTTCGGGTGCGTGTTCGCATGCAAGGACAGGAACAGATCGGCGCCGGCCGCCCGCGAGATACGAACCCGCTCACGCAACGGCAGGAAAATATCGCGGTTCCGGGTCATCACGACCTCATACTTGCCGCTCGCCTTCAGCAAGCGCACGACCTCGCGCGCGTAGTCCAGCGCGATCTTCTTCTCATAGACGCCCGAGACGCCGATGGCGCCAGGATCAACGCCGCCATGGCCCGCGTCGACGACAACAACTGGTTTCGCGTTCTGCCGCGGTGCGGAAGGCACAGGCACCGCCGTTACGGGATTTGGGTTGTCGTCCGGACTCGGCCGCATCGAGGCGATGAAATCCGCCCGCGTGGTCGGGGCGATATCGAGCACCAGACGCCAGGGCTTGCCGCCATCCGGTTTCAAAACGAAGTGTCTTGTGACCTTCGACGGCGTGTCCAGGTCGAGTACGAAGCGACTTGTTCCCGGCCGGAACAGGCCGTACCGCAGCTTCGAGATCAGGCCTGCACCGTCGCCAATGCGTTCCTCCGGCAGGTCGAAATCGACCTCGGGGAGATCGATCACCACGCGGAACGGATCCGGAAGGCCGAAAATGCGCGGTTCCACATTGTTGTTCAGTTCGACCACGAATCGGGTCGAGTCCGCATGGACCCCGATTCTGATGTCCTGGACCTTCAGGTCATCCGCGCCCGCTAACCCCGGCATCACAATCATGCCAAGCGCGACGGCAAGGGCAAAAACCAGGCCCCTTCCACGCTGTGCACAACTAGATAAGCGTTTCAGAATCAATGACATCGCCGACAGGTATATCGCCACAGCCGAATGCGCCGCAACACACAAGCGCGAGACGCCAGCGAAATCAAATGCATTGTAGATCGGGTTGACGCGGTCTATTGTTCTCGCGCGGACACCCGCAATTCAACAGACGCGCGCTGCGTTTCACGGTCTGGGTCTGGGCAAGCGAACCTCTCTATCGCCCCAGCACCCGCAAAGACTAGGCAAAGTGCGTATCAGAGTTGCGGTTTTGTGCAACTTCGAGACCGCCACTCGGCAATCGCCGGGCGGGCATTCGGATCAAAACCTACCGTCCTGGTGCGATTTCGCCCGTTCGACGGCTCAGGTTCCGAGGCAGGCCTCTGAAAATGCGGAACCCCTCTCGCTTTTGTCCGCAAAGCGCAGAGTTTAGGCTTCCGCAGGGACATAGCCATGCCAAAGCGCATGTTGATCGACGCGACCCATCCGGAAGAAACCCGGGTCGTCGTCGCAGACGGTAACGAACTCCTCGAATACGACTACGAAACCTCCACCAAGCGTCAGATCAAGAGCAATATCTATCTGGCGAAGGTGACCCGTGTGGAGCCGTCACTCCAGGCGGCGTTCGTCGATTTCGGGGGTGACCGCCACGGGTTTCTGGCGTTCAACGAGATTCATCCGGACTACTACCGCATCCCTGTCGAGGATCGCGAGAAGCTGCTGGCCGAATCCGACGCCGAGAACGACGAAGAAGAAAACGGCGAAAACGGCGAGAACGGTGAAGCCGAGGGTGAACCGGTCGAGGTCCTCGGGGATTCCCATGACGAGGATATCCAGGAACTGGGCGATGCCCATCGGCGGCGTCTGCGCAAGCTGACGCGCAGTTACAAGATCCAGGAAGTCATCAAGCGCCGCCAGATCCTGCTCGTGCAGGTCGTCAAGGAAGAACGCGGCAACAAGGGCGCAGCCCTCACGACCTACCTGTCTCTGCCGGGGCGGTATTGCGTGCTGATGCCGAACACCTCGCGCGGCGGCGGCATCAGCCGCAAGGTCACGGATGCCAAGCATCGCAAGTCGATGAAGGCCATCCTGTCCGATCTCGAAGTCCCCGAAGGCATGGCCGTGATCATGCGCACCGCCGGCGTGGCGCGCACCAAGGCCGAAATCAAACGCGACTACGAATATCTGCGGCGCCTGTGGGACGACATTCGCGAACTCACGCTCGATTCGACGGCCCCGGCGCTGATCTATGAAGAAGGCGACGTGATCAAGCGCGCGCTGCGTGATTTGTACGACCGCGACATCGATGAGATTCTGGTCGAGGGCGACGAGGCCTACAAGGCCGCCAAGGCACTGATGCGGACGATGATTCCGTCGCATGCCAAGCGCGTTCAAAAATACGAAGACACCGAGATACCGCTTCTGAACCGATACCAGATCGATCAGCAGCTTGATGAGATTCACGAACCGATCGTGCAACTGAAATCCGGTGGCTACATCGTCATCAATCCCACAGAAGCACTCGTGGCGATTGACGTGAACTCCGGGCGTTCCACGCGCGAACGTAACGTCGAGCAAACGGCCTACCGAACGAATCTCGAGGCTGCCGACGAAGTTGCCCGGCAGCTCAGGCTGCGTGATCTGGCCGGCCTCATCGTGATCGACTTCATCGATATGGATGTCTCGCGAAACAACCATGCCGTCGAGCGACGCATGAAGGAGGCCATGAAGTCCGACCGGGCACGCATCCAGATCGGCCGGATTTCCGCCTTCGGACTCCTGGAATTGTCTCGCCAGCGGCTGCGTCCCAGCCTGCTCGAGGCACACGCCCAGATGTGTCCTGTCTGCAACGGTTCCGGCTTCATGCGGTCGACGGAATCAATCAGCATGGCGATCCTGCGTGAGCTCGAGGAAGAAGGGCTGCGCAAGCGCGCCAAAGAGGTGACGGTCAAGACCCAGACCGATATCGCGCTCTACCTTCTCAATCAGAAACGCACCTCGTTGCAGGACCTTGAGGAACGTTACGGGTTCCGCGTACTGGTCATGGCCGACAGCGCGCTGGCCGCGTCCGAGTATGAGATCACGCATATTCGCCATGACGGCGAAGAAGGCGTGTCCTCCAAGGAAGAAGTCGCGCGCGAGGATACGACGCCGAAACGCCGGCGCAGCCGCGGCCGTCGCAGGAACGCCGACGACGAAGAGAAGACTGACGACGACGAAAAGTCCGAGGATTCGGGCACCGAGGAGCGCGAGCAATCCGACGATGAGGACGATGAGGGCCGCAAGCGGAATGGCCGGCGACGCGGACGACGCGGCGGCCGACGCCGGCGCAAGGCAGATGCCGACGGCGAGACCGAACAGGAAACATCCGCGGATGCCGAGGCAACGCCGGAGTCCGACGGTGAGACCGAAACCAGCGAAGAGCAGACCGACGAAGACGGCGAAGACACAGGACGCCGCCGTCGCCGTCGTCCCCGGCGTCGCGGACGCCGCGGCAGAGGCGCATCGGAAGAAACATCGGCGGACGAGAATGCGACGGACGGCGAGACGGCCGACGCCGAGGCAACCGAGGACGGCGCGGACGATGCCGCACTCGATGCCGAGATCGATATCCCCGAGCCTGCGCCCGAGCAGGACGATGCCGAAGCTGACGACGATGCCGAACCGGATGTGGTCGCGTCGTCAGATGCCGACGATATCCCGGAAAAAGAATCCGAGCCCGAGGCGATGACGGCTGATTCCGGTGAAGACGCGGATAGCACCGAACCCGACGGGACGGCCGAGGCCGAGACAGCGGGCGTAGCCGAAGAAGAGCCCGAAGCGGCGCCCGAGCCCCCCGAGGACGACAATCGGCCCCGACGTTCGGGATGGTGGAGTCGGGCGACGTCCTGATACGCAATCGCGTATCGAATGCTCTCTAGGGTCGCCAGGCACTCAGCCGGTCGATCGCGCGGCGCATGTCGTCTTCGGTCCCGGCGAACGAAAACCTGACGAAAGCATTGCCACGGTACGGGTCAAAGTCCAGGCCCGGCGTCGTGGCGATCCGCGCCTCCTTCAGCATGCGACGGCAGAATTCGTCGCTGTCGTTCGTCAGCTGCGAAACGTCGGCATAAACATAAAAAGCGCCGTCGGCCGGCGCGAGGCGGTCGAACCCCACACCTGGCAGGTCGGCAAGAAGAATGTCTCGATTGCGGGCATATTTGGCGACATTTTCACGAAGCTCGTCATGACTGTCGAACGCCGCCAGTGCGGCGTATTGGGACAATGTGGGCGGCGAGATAAACAGATTCTGGGCCAAACACTCCACCGACCGCATCATGGATTCCGGCACCACGAGCCAACCAAGGCGCCACCCCGTCATCGAGAAATATTTCGAGAAGCTGTTTATGACAATCGCCTCGTCGCCATGGGCCAGCGCCGTGACCGCATCATGGCCGTATGTGATGCCGTGATAAATTTCATCGGAGATAAAACGTATCGACGCGTGCGCGGCTAGCGCCGTCAACGCCTGCATCTCTGAACCACCGATCATCGTGCCTGTCGGGTTGGAGGGGCTTGCGACAATCAGACCGTCGAGCTCACCGGCGATATCGCCGATCACCCCCACGGTCGGCTGGAACCGGTCCTCGACGCGTGTCTCGACAACCACCGGCTCGACCCCGAGCGCGGACAAAATATTACGGTAGGCCGGATATCCCGGCGCCGCGAGCGCCACCCGATCCCCGACATCGAAGGCGGCCAGGAATGCCAGCAGAAAACCGCCCGAAGACCCCGTGGTCACCACGATCCGTTCGGGCGCAACGGCGACTCCATACATGCTGTCGTAATGCGCTGCGATCCGCTCCCGCAGCGCCGGTATGCCAAGCGCATCGGTGTATCCCAGCCGCTCATCCCGAATGGCGGCGACAGCCGCCTCGCGCACCCGTGCGGGCGCGGGCGTTCCCGGCTGGCCGACTTCCAGATGGACGATATCTTCGCCTGCCGCGGCCAGCGCATTGGCCTCGCGCATCACATCCATAACGATGAACGGATCGATCTGTCCGCGTGTCGAAACTTTCAAAGGCATGCCGTGTGCCTACTCGTCGGAGCTGACCGCCAACCCGAAGGATCGCGGATCCCTGACGAACTGGCAGGTCTGAACCCGGGGAAGCCCGCGCGGACAGAAGAACCCATTCACACGGCCAATACTTTGCGTTGGCTCGACCCTGTGCCCAAACGCGGTCAGGGCGGTGCGCTCCGCGTCCGGTATCGTTTCCTCGACGACCGTGACATCCGGATTTCCGGTGCCAAACGCGCGCGGCGATGCCACCGCACCAACCATATTATCGTCCGGTCCGGTGAGCGTATCCAGGGCGATCCGTGCGACCACAGCCGGCGTGGCGCCGGAACCGGCCGCCGCGAAGAATGTGAGGCCGACCACCTCATTTGCCATCAATGCGACGGTCGGTACCGACGCCCGCGGCGAATCCGGCAGCGGCGCCAGCAGGATGCCGGTGCCGGGCGCGACCACGCCGGCCCCGAAGGGTCCGTTCATCGTGAACGAGCAGGCCACCGTGCGTCCCTGATTGTCGACGGCAACAATGCTCGCGCCGCTCTGCGCGCCGTCGGCGCGCACGGCAACGCTGGGCTGGCGCACGTTGTGGGATGTTGCAGAGACGTCCGCGAGCAGGGCCGCAATGGCCGCCGGCGACGTCGCATCGGCCACCCCCTTCGCCTCGGCCTGATAGGCGCGCGCACCCAACTCCAGGAGCAAATGCGTGCGCGCCGCCCCGTCGGTATCTTCGTAGCGGTCCTCATCTGTCGCCGCAGCCCAGACCTGCGCCGCGACAAGCCCCCCACTCGTCGGGGCGAACGCCAAGACATCATTTCCCAGTTCGAACCGGATCGGTTCCTGAATCTGCGGGCGGTAACTTCGCAAATCGTCCAGGGTCATACTGCCGCCGGCCACGCGAACGGCCTCGGAGAAGGACCGCCCGAGCACGCCGTCATAAAATGACCCCGGCCCCTGCGTGCGCAGGTTTGACATGACCGCCCCGAGTTCCAGCTGCTGCAACAGCCGTCCTTCGGCGACACCGCCGGTCGCAACGCCGAAAATCGACCGGGCATCGGGACCAAAATTGACGACCGGGCGTGCGGCCTCGAAATCGCGAACGAAGGCCCGCGAAAGAGCGTGCCCCGATCGCGCGAAATCTTCTGCGGGAAGCAAGAGATCGGACCAGGAGAGTTCGCCGTAGCGCGCATGCAAAAGGAACATACCGCGCACGTTTCCGGGCACCGAAAACTTTGCATCCGCGCCCGCAGGACGTTTCGGCATGAACGAAATGGCCTCGAGCCGCCCGTCCACGGCATCATGGACGATGCAAACGCCACCGCCGCCAATACTCGCGGCCCCGGGCAGTGTCACCGCCATGGCGAAATAGGTCGCAACGGCTGCATCTGCGGCGGTTCCGCCGGCTGACAACACCTCGCGGCCGATCAGGGCGGCACGCGGCTCGTCCGCGATCAGGCCGCCGAAAAACCCCTCGATAAAGCCAATATCGCCCTGCTCGGGCCCACCACCGCCACACGCGGCAAGCGCGAACAGGCTGCCGAAAAGCATCCGGCGGCCTGATTGACGCCACAATCGTGTGTACTTAGGTTGAGTATGCTTCCTGGAGATAGACACGTGCGCCCGTTCGTTGGTTTGGTTGGCTTGGTCATCGCACTTGCCGTTGCGGCAAGTGCGCCTGCGTTTGGACAGAATCGAAACATCGGTCTGGTCCGCGACGCCGAGATTGAAAATATCATCCGCGAGTATGCGACGCCAATTTTCAATGCGGCGGGTCTCGACAGCAGTGTCGTCGAAGTTCATCTCGTCAATGACGCCCGCCTCAATGCGTTCGTCGCGGGCGGACAACGTGTATTCATTAACACCGGTTTGCTTGTTCGATCCAAGGGTCCCGAGGAAGTGATCGGCGTGATAGCGCATGAAACCGGCCATATCGCCGGCGGACATCTCGCCCGTTTTCAGGATGAATTGCGCAACGCCGAGACCAAATCGATCATCGCGCTGCTCGCCGGGTTGGCCGCCGGGATCGCAACCGGCGATGGGCGGGTTGCGGGCGCGATCGTGGGCGGAGGCTCGAACGCCGCCCTGACCGGTCTGCTGAAATACAGCCGGACGCAGGAATCCGCCGCAGACGCGGCCGCACTGAAGTATCTCGACAACACCGGCATCTCCGCACGGGGCCTGCTCGAGTTTTTCGAGCTTCTGCAACGCGAGATTCGCCTGACCGGCGGCCGCGAACACCCCTATCTGAGCACCCATCCCCTGACCAACGACCGAATTGCCACCGTGTCCGGGCACCTGGCCCTGTCGCGTTTCTCCGACACCCCCATCGCAGACGACTTGACCCGCAAGCACGCCTATATGCGGGCCAAGTTGATCGGTTTCATGGAACCTTTAGAGACCACGCTCGAAATTTATCCCGAGGAGAAGAACGGGACCCCTGCCCGTTACGCCCGCGCGATCGCCTACTACCGCAACGCCGATATGGCGAAAGCGCTGCCGCTGGTCAATGAATTGATCGCCGGCGAACCGAACAACCCTTACTTCCATGAACTCAAGGGGCAGATGCTCCTCGAGAACGGCCAGGTGGAAGATTCGCTTGTCCCCTATGAGCGGATGGTCGAGCTGGCACCGAACGAACCACTGCTGCGCACGGGGCTGGCCAAGGCGCAAGTCGAGTCCGGCCGGGCCGACCTTCTCCAACCCGCGCTCGAACATTTGCGGGTCGCCGTTCGCATCGATCCGCAGATGCGCGATGCCTGGCGGCTGTTGACCATCGTCAACGGGCGGCTTGGCAATCAGGGGGATCTCGCGCTGAGCCAGGCGGAGTACACGCTCCTCAATGGCGATGTGAAGGCGGCGCAGGCCCTCGCCGAACGCGCCGTGAACATTCTGCCGACCGGCTCACCGGGCTGGCTGCGCGCGCAGGACATTGTCAGTGAGACCGGCCGCCGCCTCGACAAGAAGTAGGCGCATACGGTCAACATTGCGTGACACACCGCGCGACCGCTTGAACGTCCCACCACACTCCACCATCATCCGCCGCACATTGAACCGGTCACGCCGGTCTGTTTCGGTCTAGGAGAGGTATTGTGTCGGAATCCCGTGGAGCTGTTCTCGTTGCCCTGGTCATGGCCGCCGTCGTGGCATTCGCGATTGTGTTTCCCACCATCTCCAAGCAGCCGGCGCAGCTCGTAACCGAAACTTCCACGCCGACCCGGGTGGCAACATCGAGCAATGCACCCTTCAGCGCGCTTCAGAAGAACGACATTCGAAACACCGTGCGCGAGTATCTGCTCGACAATCCGGAAGTGATCGTGGAGGCGCTCGAAGCTCTCCAGGCACAACAGCAGCATTCCCAGCAGCAGCAACATAGCGGTGCAATCGCAGCCAATATGGAGCAGCTGGTCGGCTCCCGACGTGACCCGTTTATCGGCAATCCGGATGCATCGGTGACGATCGTCGAGTTCTTCGACTATCAGTGCCCCTACTGCAAGCGGATGGCGCAGGATCTCGCCAAGATCGCGGCGGAAGATCCTGATGTGAAAATCATCTTCAAGGAATTTCCCGTTTTCGGGCGGGAATCAACCCTCGCCACCCGTGCGGCACTGGCATCGGCCAAGCAGGGCAAGTACCAGGAATTCCATCTCGCCATCATGGGGTTGCGCGGCGCACCGTCTGAAAACGCTATATTCCGGGCTGCAAGCCGTCTCGGCATGGATCTGGACCGGCTGCGGCGCGACATGCAGTCCCCGTCGATCGAAACCCAGATTCAGGCAAATTTGCAGCTCGCCAGACAGGTCGGCGTGCGCGGCACACCAGCGTTCATCGTCGGCGACCAACTCGTTCCCGGCGCGATGAGTGCCGACCAGATGCGTCAGCTCATCGCCGAGAAACGCGGCAGCTAGGCTACTCCGCGTCGGGCTGGTTCTCCGGCAAAGCGTCGCGGAAAGCAGCCTCTTCGAGGCACGCGTCGTTGATCCGCAATGCCGTGGGGAACGCGGACAGATCACAACCGAAGCGCTGCGCATTGTAGACCTGCGGCACGAGGCAGACATCTGCCATCGTTGGCGTATCGCCATGGGAGAAACGGCCCGCACCGCCGTCGGCCAGCATGCCCTCCAGGCCGCGCATGCCCTCGTCAATCCAGTGTTTGTACCACTTCTCATTGCGGGTCTCTTCGTCGAGGCCAAGATCGGCGCCGAGTACACGCAAGACACGCAGATTGTTAAGCGGATGAATATCGCAGGCGATCGCCTGGGACAGGGCGCGCACCCGGGCGCGGCCCTTCGCGTCGGCCGGCAACAGGGGCGGCGTGTCCGGCCGCGTCTCGTCGAGATACTCCATGATCGCCATCGATTGGATCACCCGCGTGCCGTCATCATCGATCAGGGTCGGGACGAGGCCTTGGGGGTTGACCGCCAGATAGGCGTCCGAGGACTGATCCTTGCGGCGTAGATGGATGTATTCACGCTCGGCCTCAAGGCCCTTGATATTGAGCGCGATGCGCATGCGGAATGCAGCCGACGAGCGCCAATAGTCATACAGCTTCATGATTTTCTCTCCCGGTTCGCGACTGCTGGTTGTTCAGGTTTCGGATGTCCAGCGCGGGCAGGTCATCTGCCGGTTCGAAGCCGAAAATTCGCCCGTAGAAACCCAGTTCCGACTCCAGCGCGCGACACACATTCTCCGCCTTGCGAAACCCATGCCCCTCACCGGCAAACAGAATATAGGCAACGGGTATTCCCTTCGCGTCGAGCGCGTCGACCATCGCCTCGGCCTGATTGGGCGGCACGACCTTGTCGTCCTCGCCCTGCAGGAAGATCACCGGGCAATTCAGCGCATCCACATGTTCGATCGGCGATCGATCCCGATACAGCTGCGCGGTCTCGGGCAGCGGCCCGATCAACAGATCCAGATAGCGGCTCTCGAACTTATGGGTGTCGCGCGCGAGCGTCATCAGGTCGCCGATCCCGTAGAGGCTCGCGCCGCCCGAAAAGGTGTCACGAAACGCGAGCGCCGCGAGCGCGGTATAGCCCCCGGCGCTGCCACCGCGAATTGCCAGGCGGGCCGGGTCCGCCAACCCCGACGACACCAGATGTTCGGCACCATGCACCATGTCGTCCACGTCCGCCGCGCCCCAGCGCCCGTAGAGCGCCTCACGATACCCGCGACCGAACCCCGTGCTGCCGCGATAATTCACGTCCAGTACGGCAAATCCCCGGCTGGTCCAGAACTGGATGGCGAGACTGAAGGATGGCGACGTCGCCCCTGTCGGCCCGCCATGACCACGCACGATGAGCGGCGGGCGCTCATCCGGCGGCGGCGCGTTGGTGGCGCTGGCGGGCGGATAGTAGAACCCGTATGCGGTGTCGCCGTCGGTGGTTTCAAACGCGATAGAGTCGGGGACAGAAAGACCTTCGGTGTCGAGATCGACCGTGAGTGACTCCCGAAGTTTCTCCATCGCGCCGGAAGCAGGGTCGAGCGTAAGAATCGCCGAGGCCGCGCGCGCCGATGAACCGATGAATACAATCCTGTCGCCCGCCCATTGGGGTGCAGCGATATCGGTGTAGGGCACATTCAAATCCTGAAGCATGCCACCGTCGAGGCGCGCCAGCTGCCACACGCCGTCTCGGGTGTAGGCCGTCACGATCGCACCGGATGCGTGCACATCGAGCGTCCGCATCCCGAAAACCCATTGGGGCAGCCCGAACTCGGCCTCCATACTGTGTAGTGCCGAGACATCGCTCCCGTCCCAGCGCTGCAGATTCCACCAGCCGTCGGGATCGGCGGCGAAAACCAGGCTTCCGTCCGGCGCCCATATCGGCTGAAACACCGACACCCCGTCTCCGCCGGCCAATTTCACACCCGGTCCGACGTCTCCATCGGGGCCGATCGGCGCCACCCATAGCGCTGCGGAGTCCCACGGCATATCCGGCAGTTCCCAGCTGACCCAGCACAGCGATGCCCCGTCGGGTGAAACCCGGGGGTTCGAAACGAAATCATGCCCCTCAACCAGAGCTGTACAGGCACCCGATTCCAGGTCCACGGCGATCAATTCATTGATCACCGCATCGCCGACATGGCGCTCACGCACGCACAAAAGGCGGTTTCGTGCGGCATCGTGGAACATATCTGCATGGCGGTCGCCCGTGTCGGGCGTGATTGCGGTCGGCATGCCGCCGTCCACCAGTCGGTAAATCCGCTGGTCATCGAAATTCACGAAGAACGCGACGCCTCCCGAGACGATCGCAGCCCCGCCGCCATACTCATGGACCCGCGCGCGCGCCGAGTATCCCTGGGGCAAAACATCGACGGGACCATTTTCGGTCCAGCGCACCAATACGACGCGCCCCCCCTCGCTGGGGCGCCCTTCCAGCCAGTAGATATCGCGACCGTCCACCAGCACGCTGGAGAGCGAAATCGTCGTGTCGGCAATCATCCCCGCCGTGATCGGCGAGGGCCAGGTGCCATACGGCGCGATGGTCTTGGCGTCGGTCATAGCAGGATGATGGCCGCGAGGCCGAGGAACGATACGAAGCCAACAACGTCCGTAATCGTGGTGAGGACAACCGCCGATCCTACGGCGGGGTCGATCCGCATGCGCTCCATCGCAAGCGGGATGGTCACGCCCGCGAATCCGGCAACAAGAAGATTAAACATCATGGCCGCGCCAATAATCAGACCGATCACAGGTTCGCCGAACCACAACCAGGTGACCAGGCCGATCATCAAAGCGAACAGCAGACCGTTGATTCCGCCGACGACGACCTCCTTGCCCATGATGCGTGCGGCATTGGCCGCCGTCAGTTCCTTCATCGCGAGCGCGCGCACGGCGACCGTCAGGGTCTGCGTCCCCGCATTGCCGCCCATGGAGGCGACAATCGGCATCAGGATCGCCAGCGCCACCACCTGCTCGATCGCGGCGTCGAAAAGGCCGATGACCAGCGACGCAACGATGGCCGTTCCGAGATTAACCAGCAGCCAGGAGAAGCGCGCACGGGTCGTATCCAGAACCGCTTCATAGAAATCATCTTCCCGCACGCCACCGAGGCGCAGGATATCCTCCTCCGCCTCCTCATGAATGACATGGACGATATCGTCGGCCGTAATCACACCGACGAGCTGGCCGGCATCGTTCACCACCGGGGCGGACAGCAGCGCATACTGCCGGAACATCAACGCCGCCTCTTCCTGATCCATCTCGACATATGCCGAACGCAGATCGGTCAACATGATGTCGTCGATGCGCACATCGCGTTGATTGCGCATCAACCGTGAAAGGGGAATCGTTCCGACCGGGCGCCGGTCATCATCCACCACATAGATTTCGTAGAAATCACGCGGAAGATCCGCCGCTCGCGCGCGCATGTAATCGATGCTATTGCCCACCGACCAGTCTCTCGGGACGGTGACCAGCTCATGCTGCATCAGCCGGCCGGCACTATCCTCGGGATAGCTCAGCGCCTGTTCGACCAGTGCCCGGTCCGACGGCGACAACCGTGCCAGGACGCTGGCCTGGTCCGCCTCCGCCACATCCTCGAACACGTCGATCGCATCGTCGGTATCGAGTTCGGTGATGACGGCGGCGACTTCGGCCGGCTCCAGCTGTTCGAGGACATCCTCACGCACGACATCGTCAAGATGGGTCAGCAGCTCGGGATCGAGACGATCGCGCACATGGTCGAAAAGAATGCGCCGGCTGTCGGAGCTCAGCTCTTCGAGAAGATCGGCCAGATCGGACGCATGAAGGTCCTCGATCAACCCGTCGAGTTCATCAACCCGGCCCACGGACAGGGCGATCTCACAGGTACGCACCAGGGATTCATCGACGCCGTAGCTGCGCTCGGTTTCAAAACCGGTGGCCGCCTCGTCCATGTCCGGCTGATGCGTCATGCCTGCCTAACCCTTCGTTCGCGCATCATACTGCGCGCCCACTGCCGCGACCGCGCTCATGTTCAGCACGCCGCGCGCCGTTACGGACGGCGTCAGCACATGGGCCGAGCGCTCCGCCCCCACCAGGATCGGTCCAACAGCCAGGCCGTCGGCCAGGGTCTTCAAAAGATTGAACGCGATATTGGCAGCATCCTGGTCCGGCATGACGAGTAGATTCGCCTGGCCCTCCAGGACGCTGTTGGGAAAAATCCGTTCCCGGATGTCGGGATCAATCGCGGCGTCCGCATGCATCTCGCCTTCGACCTGGAGATCCGGATCGCGTTCGTGCACCAGCTTCCGCGCCTGCCGCATTTTCTGCGCGGAGTCCGAATTCGAACTGCCAAAGCTCGAATGGGAAAGCATCGCCACTTTGGGTTCCAGACCAAACCGCCGCACTTCTTCGGCCGCCAAGTGGGTCATCTCGGCGATTTCGACGACGCCTGGATTGGGCGTGACATAGGTGTCGGTGATGAAGACCGTACCTTTTGACAGGATCAGGACCGACACCGCCGACAATTCGTGCACGTCTTCACGAAGACCGACAACATCCTGCACATGCTGCAAATGGCGGTCATAGCGACCCTCGGTGCCGCAGATCATGGCATCCGCATCGCCGCGCATCAGCGCGAGAGCGGCGATCACGGTTGCATTCGTGCGCACCCGTGTTCGCGCCTCGTCCGGCGACACGCCCTTCCGCTCCGCCAGACGATGATACAGTTCCCAATAGTCCCGGTAGCGCGGGTCATCCTGCGGATTGATGATCTCACAATCCTCGCCCGGCTTGAAATTGAGCCCCAATCGCTCCACCCGATTCTGCACGACGTCCGGCCGCCCGATCAGGATGGGAACGCCGATGCCTTCGTCGATCACGGCCTTGGCGGCGCGCAGGACGCGTTCATCCTCGCCCTCCGCATAGACGATCCGCTTCTTGTCGGCGCGCGCCTGGTCGAAAATCGGCCGCATGAGCAACCCGGACCGGAAAACGAACCGGTCCAGCTTCTCAAGATAGGCATCGAAATCCTCGATCGGACGCGTCGCAACGCCACTTTCCATCGCGGCGCGCGCCACGGCGGGGGCAACCTCGCGGATCAGGCGCGGATCAAACGGGCTCGGAATGATCGAATCGGCGCCGAATTTCGAGACCTGGCCGCCATAGGCCGAGGCGACAACATCCGATGTCTCCCGCATCGCCAGATCGGCGATCGCATCCACCGCGGCAATCTTCATCGCCTCGTTGATGTCCGTCGCGCCCACGTCCAGTGCGCCACGGAAGATGTGCGGGAAGCACAGCACATTGTTGACCTGGTTGGGATAGTCAGACCGCCCGCTGGCAATGATGGCATCCGCACGCGCGGCCTTGGCATCCTCGGGCATGATCTCGGGGTTCGGGTTGGCGAGCGCGAAAATCAGCGGCGTCGCTCCCATGGTTTTGACCATGTCCTGAGTCAGAACACCCGGCGCCGACAGGCCGAGGAATATGTCGGCACCCGCGATGGCATCCGCCAGGGTCCGGGCGTCCGTGTCTTGCGCATAGGCCTCGAGATAGGGGTTCATACCGACCTCGCGGCCCTTGTAGACCACGCCCTCGATGTCGGTGAGGGTCACATTCGCCTTGGGCAGCCCCATCTCGACCAACAGGTTCACACATGCGAGCGCGGCCGCGCCCGCGCCGGACGTCACCAGCCGGGCCTGCGAAATATCCCGCTCGGCGAGGCGCAGGGCGTTCCGAACCGCCGCACCGACGATGATGGCCGTTCCGTGCTGGTCATCATGGAACACCGGGATGTTCATCCGCGCGCGCAGCTGCTTCTCGATCTCGAAGCATTCCGGCGCCTTGATGTCTTCCAGATTGATCCCGCCAAAGGTCGGCTCCAGCGCGGCGACGATATCCACAAACCGTTCGACATCGGTCTCATCGACCTCAATATCGAACACGTCGATGTCCGCGAACTTCTTGAACAGGACGCCCTTGCCTTCCATGACCGGCTTGGACGCCAGGGGGCCGATCGCGCCGAGCCCGAGCACGGCGGTGCCGTTGGTCACCACGCCGACCAGATTGGCCCTGACGGTGAGCTCAGCCGCAAGCGCCGGATTTTCCGCGATGGCCAAAGACGCCTGGGCCACGCCCGGTGTGTAGGCGCGTGAGAGATCGCGCTGGTTGCCCAGCGGCTTCGACGCGATAACCTCGATTTTGCCCGGGCGCCCTTCGCGGTGATACCGCAGGGCCGCTTCACGAATATCTTCAGCCATAGCTTTTCTCCGCTTCGCAGCGACGCATTCACCCGAGGTGCAATATTCGCGCTGGACTGGTTACCGCTTTAGATGCGTGATCCGCCCGCGACTGGCAACCGGTAATCAAGCAAAACCATGAGAACACGAGTATATTGCCGCATTGTGAAATGAGCGAAACACTCACATTCCCCAAACTGGCACGGATGTCTCCCGGATCCGTGGACTGGCAAACCACGCCAGGGTTGCTGGCCTACCCGGAGGCCGTCGCGACGATGGAAGCGCGGGTTTCCGGCATCCGCGATGGCGCGGCCAATGAGCTGGTCTGGCTGGTCGAACATCCACCGCTTTACACCGCCGGAACCAGCGCCAAACCCGACGATCTGCTCGATGTCGACCGCTTTCCCGTGCATGCGACGGGGCGCGGTGGACAATACACCTATCATGGCCCCGGCCAGCGTGTGGCCTACGCCATGATCGATCTTCGCCAACGCGGACAGGATCTGCGCGCCTATGTGCGCGGCCTCGAGGCCTGGGTCATCGAGACCCTATCCGTATTCGGGATAAACGGCGAACGCCGGGATGGGCGGGTGGGCATCTGGGTCGCCCATGCAGACGGCCGCGAAGACAAGATCGCGGCGATCGGCGTGCGGGTGCGCCATTGGGTCACCTACCACGGCATTTCCATCAATGTATCGCCCGATCTCGAGCATTTCTCCGGCATCGTGCCCTGCGGGATCGGCGAGGAACATCTCGGCGTGACCAGCCTCGCCGATCGGGGCATCGCGGCATCCATGGCGGATGTGGACATGGCCCTGAAGGCCAGTTTCACCAAAATTTTCGGCTAAACGGTCGGTTGCTTTCGGAATCCCGACCCGATCAGGGGGGCTGCGGCGATCCGCTCTTCGGTAACGGATTCCACTTGGGCGGCGGGCGGCCCTTCGCGGCAGTTATTTATCATCCGATCAATAGGCGCCGCTGGACCGGCAAAGACCGCCTCGACAGAGCCGTCGGATCGGTTGCGTACCCAGCCGTCGAGGCACAGATCACGCGCCACATTCTCGGTCCAGGCGCGGAACCAGACGCCCTGCACGCGACCGCGGATGACGACGCGGACCGCAACAGTGTCAGCCACTATTCAAACTCGACGATCGCCTGGTCGACCGCGAGGCTATCGCCGGGTGCCGCGTGCAGGGTTTTCACCACCCCGTCGGACGTCGCGCGCAGCACGTTTTCCATCTTCATCGCCTCGACAACGGCGATTTCCTCGCCGGCGCGTACCGGCATGCCCGCTTCCACAGCAACGGAGACAAGCAGGCCCGGCATCGGCGACAGCACAAACCGGCTCAGATCGGGCGGCACCTTCTCGGGCATCCGTGCGTCCAGCGCCGCACCACGCGGCGTGAGCACCCGAACATTGGCTTCCACGCCCCTATGGGTCAGGCGGTAGGCAACGCCGGTCCGGTCGATCTGGAACGTCGCGATGCCATCGTCGAAGATGGCGGCGAACACCGGGTCACCCAGTGTCCAATCGGTCGAGAAAGACAAATCGCGGCCATCGATATCGACATCCGCCCCGTCGGGCCGGTAGGCGACGGACACACCATTGGCCACGTCACCCATCTGGACCTGCCATGGAGTCACGCTGCCGGGCAGTTCGGGCGACCCGCTGGTCCCCGACTGTCGCGCCCGGGCCGCAAACCGGCCGTGAACATATGCGGCCACGGCCGAAAAACGGTCCCGCAGCGCGCCTTCGGGTGCCGCGGGCGCGTATCCGTCGGGATACTCCTCGGCGATGAAATTCGTCGTCAGGCGCCCCTCGACAAACCGGGGATGGGCCATGATCGAGGCGAGAAAGGCCGTGTTGTGACCGGTCCCGCGGATGAAGTAGCCATCGAGCGCATCCTGCATGCGGGCGATCGCCTGGTTCCGGTCGGCCCCATGGGTCGCCAGCTTGGCGATCATGGGATCGTAGAACATCGAGATTTCGGAGCCCTCGCCGACACCCGTATCGATACGCACATTCTTGCCGTCCTGCGCGGGCGCGCGATAGCGCACGAGGCGGCCTATGGCTGGCAGGAAGTTGCGGCTCGGATCCTCGGCATACACCCGCGTCTCGACGGCCCAACCGTCGATTTTCACGTCCTCCTGACGCAGGGACAGTTTCTCGCCATTGGCCACGCGGATCATCTGTTCAACAAGGTCCAGCCCGGTGATCATCTCGGTCACCGGATGCTCGACCTGCAGGCGCGTATTCATCTCGAGGAAATAGAAGTTCCGGTCCTTGTCGACGATGAACTCCACCGTTCCCGCCGAGCGGTAGCCCACGGCCGCAGCCAATGCGCAGGACTGCGCCCCCATCGCCGCGCGGGTTTCCGCATCGAGGAATGGTGATGGCGCCTCCTCCACGACCTTCTGATGACGCCGCTGAATCGAACATTCGCGCTCGCCCAGGTGAACGACGTTGCCATGGGCATCCGCCAGGACCTGAATTTCAATATGGCGGGGTTCCTCGACATACTTCTCGATGAAGATCCGATCATCACCGAAGCTGGAGCGCGCCTCGTTCTGCGCCGAGCGGAAGCCCTCGTCGACCTCCTCTTCGCTATACGCGATGCGCATACCCTTGCCGCCGCCGCCGGCCGACGCCTTGATCATCACCGGATAGCCGATCTCGCCGGCGATCTTCACGGCCTCGGCCACGTCCGCAATGGTGTCCATATGGCCCGGCACGGTGCTGACACCCGCCGCATCGGCCAGTTTCTTGGACTCGATCTTGTCGCCCATCGCCGCGATGGCATCGGGTGGCGGCCCGATAAACGCGATGCCTTCCGCCTCCAGCGAGCGCGCGAAGTCCGCATTTTCCGACAGAAATCCGTATCCGGGGTGCACTGCGTCCGCGCCCGTCTCCCGGATCGCGGCCAGGATTTTCGCTGCGACCAGGTAGCTCTCGGACGCCGGTGGCGGGCCGATATGTACCGCTTCGTCGGCCATACGCACATGCAGGGCGCCGGCATCGGCGTCTGAATACACGGCGACGGTGGCAATCCCCATATCCTTCGCGCTGCGGATGACGCGGCAGGCAATTTCGCCACGGTTGGCGATTAGAATCTTTTTGAACATGCCCGCAAAACTAAGAGAGCATGTTGCACTGCGCAATGGATGAATTCACCGGCTGATCCACCCATGAACGCATGGACGAAGCAGCATGCGCGCCTTAGCCTGAGCGCATGGATGAACCGGATCGGATTTCGCCCCAAAAAGGGCAGAAACGCCCGCGGCGACGCGTGGGGCTCGCAACCGTGCTGGTGGGCGGTGTCACCCTCCTGATGTTACTTGCGGTTGGCAGTGTCCTGGCCGTCACCTTAACCGGCGCGACTCAGAACACATTCTCGCTGCTCGGCGCGCGCGCCACGACCACCCTCGATCTCGTCGAGGCGCGTGTCGATGGCCAGTTCGATCCGGTCGTGTCTGCCGCGGTGGATCTGAGCGCGCAGTTTGCCGATGGGCGGCTCAATCTCGATGACCGTCGCGATCGCGCGTTCCAGACGTTCACCGGTGTGCTGACCGCCCTGCCCCAGGTCACAGCGGTCATTTATGTGCCTGAGAATGGCCAGGCGCTGCGCGTCACCATCGCCGAAGGCATCGCAATAAGTGTCCCCGATGCGCCGGTCTTACTGCAGCGCCAGAACCAGGCGCTCGATGTCGCCCGGTCCGTGAAGACATCGTCACGATGGTTGACCCCTGTTTGGATTCAGGCCGTCAGCCAACCCGTCATCACGGTTATTGCGCCCGTTCGGCGCGGCGACAACTTCGAGGGATCAGTAATTCTTTCAGTGACGATGGAGAAAATCGCAGATTTTCTCCAGGAGCTGACACGGGCGAACGCCCTGCACGCCTTCATCATCTACGACCGCAACTGGGTGCTCGGTCATCCGAACTTGCAGGATATGAACTTTCGGCCGGGCAGCGGCGGAAACCCGCTACCGAGGATCAACGAGCTGGCCGATCCCGCATTCGCATTGTTTGACGGCGGCGGTGACCAGGCCACCGCGCTCCTGCGAAGCGCCCCGCGGATAACGGATGCGCGCATCGACAACGACCGCATCGTCATCACCCGGGACACGGACAGGTACGGCGATCGACCTTGGACCATCGGCGTCTCGTTGCTCCGTGCGGACGTCGGAAATGAGGTCGAGCGCCTCCTCGGTATGGCGGTCGTCGGCCTCGTCATCCTGGTGATCGCTGTCATCGTTGGTTTTTTGTTCGCCCGCCGCCTGAACCGGCAGATCGGCGGACTCGTGAAGTCCGCGAGCGCCTTGACCCGCCTCGAGGTCGCCAATGCACCTGCGGTCCCAGACAGCCGCATTACCGAACTTTCCGACGCCGCACAGGCGTTCAATCGCATGATCGGCGCACTCCGGCTGTTCGAAACCTATGTGCCCAAACAGCTTGTCCTCGGCCTGATGCAGCGTGGCGAGACCATCGAGACATCCGAAGAGCGAATTTTGACGATCATGTTCACCGATATTCGCGAATTCTCGACGCGCGCCGAACATATGGGTGCCGGCGAGATCGCCGACCTGCTCAACACCCATTTCGAGATGCTGGGCAGCGCCATCGAGGCCGAGGGCGGCACCGTGGACAAGTTTATCGGGGATGCGATCATGGCGTTCTGGGGCGCGCCGGAACAGGTCCCGGATCACGCCGCACGCGCCTTGCGTGCCGCGGCAGAAATTCAGCGTCGGGTCCGCGCCGACAACGACCAGCGCCGTGCAGATGGCGATGAACCGTTGCGCATCCGCATCGGCGTCCACACCGGACGGGTAATCGTGGGCAACATCGGTTCTTCCAATCGTGTGAACTACACCGTCGTCGGAGATGCGGTGAACACGGCATCCCGGATCGATTCCCTCGCCAAGGAATTTGCCACGGACGAAGACTGCTTCGTTCTGACCAGCGGCGATACATGCGACCATGCCGGCACGGCCGAAGCGGCCCCGTACGACCTGACTCATCTTGGAGAACGAGAAATCCGGGGTCGGGACGGCACCGTCGCCATCTTTCAACTCGACGCCAACGTGACATCCAGCTAGGTAGCCACGCATGAATGCAGAAGAACTCAAGCGTCGGATCGCGGAATTCCCCTATTGGTATCACCGGATCGAACTGACCGACGGTGTCGTCACGCCGGGCTGGGCACCGATCGATGCGGCGTCCTACCGCATTCCGGACGATCTCTCGGGAAAGCGTGTACTCGATATCGGTGCATGGGACGGATACTGGTCCTTCGAGGCGTTGAAACGCGGCGCGGTGCAGGTCATCGCGATTGACGATTTCTCCGATTATATCGGCGAGCTCACTACCGAAGACCGAAAGGCCTGGGAGACGTTCGATCTCTGCCGCGAGGCGCTTGGCTATGATGATGATCGATGTCAGCGTCACGAGTTGACGATTTATGACCTGACGCCGGAGACTTTCGGGACATTCGATGTCGTCTTCTGTTTTGGGGTTCTCTATCACCTGCGCTGGCCGATGTACGCGATCGATAAGCTGGCGTCCGTCTGCACCGGGGACTTGTTCATGGAGTCCGCCATCGCCGATGATTTCAGCGCCTATCGCGGCGGCCTGGGCAAGGGCTTCGGCGCCGATATGGTGATGGAGTTCTACCCGAACGACGAATATGGCGAGAACGTCACCAATTGGTGGGCGCCGACGCTGCGGGCCATGGGCGGCATGGTCAAGGCGGCGGGTTTCGAGACCGTGCGCGGCTGGAAGCTCACCGACACCCCTGCCCGGGTGTCGCAGTGCCGCGGTTTCGTCTGGGGCACCAGGAGCTAAATACCCGTGCCGGCGCTAAAGCGGGATGTTGTCGTGCTTCTTCCACGGATTCTTGAGCGTCTTGTTCTCGAGCAGGCGTAACGCCCGGCAAATCCGCCGGCGGGTGCTGTGCGGATAGATCACGTCGTCGATGAAGCCCTTCTGGGCCGCGATAAACGGATTGGCGAAACGCGCCCGGTATTCCTCCGTTCGCGCCTCGATCTTCTCCGGATCGTCCCGGTCTTCACGATAGATGATCTCCACCGCACCCTTGGGGCCCATGACCGCGATCTCCGCGGTCGGCCAGGCGTAGTTGATATCGCCCCGGATATGCTTGGACGACATCACGTCATACGCACCGCCATAGGCCTTCCGGGTGATGAGCGTGACCTTGGGCACGGTCGCCTCGGCATAGGCAAACAGCAGCTTGGCCCCGTGCTTGATGATGCCGCCATATTCCTGGGCGGTGCCCGGCAGGAAGCCCGGCACATCCACGAAGGTGACGATCGGAATATTGAAGCAATCGCAAAAGCGCACGAACCGGGCGGCCTTCTTGGAGGAATCGATATCCAGGCACCCGGCCAGCACCATCGGCTGGTTGGCGACGAAGCCGACGGTGCGGCCCTCCATGCGCCCGAACCCGATGACGATGTTCCCGGCATGGTTGGCTTGCAGTTCGAAAAAATCACCCTCATCGACGACTTTTCCGATGAGTTCCTTGATGTCGTAAGGCTTCTGCGGGTCCGACGGGATCAGCGTGTCGAGCGACGGTTCCTCGCGGTCGAACGGATCGCTGGTCGGCCAGACCGGCGGCTGTTCACGATTGTTCATCGGCAGGAAGTCGTAGAACCGCCGAAGCTGCAGCAGCATCTCCACATCATTTTCGAACGCGCTGTCGGCAACGCTCGACTTGGTGGTGTGGGTCGACGCGCCGCCGAGCTCCTCCTGGGTCACGTCCTCATGGGTGACGGTCTTCACGACTTCCGGCCCGGTGACGAACATGTAGGACGTGTCCTGGACCATGAAGATGAAATCCGTCATCGCCGGCGAATACACCGCGCCGCCCGCACACGGCCCCATGATCGCAGAGACCTGGGGGATGACACCCGACGCATTGACGTTGCGCTGGAACACGTCGGCATAGCCGGCGAGTGAGCCCACGCCCTCCTGGATGCGCGCACCGCCCGAATCATTCAACCCCAGCACCGGCACGCCGTTCTTCATGGCCATATCCATGACCTTGCAGATTTTCTGGGCATGGGCCTCCGACAGGGAACCGCCGAACACGGTAAAATCCTGTGAAAACACAAACACCTTGCGCCCGTTGATCAGGCCCCATCCGGTCACCACGCCATCGCCGGGAATGGGCTCGATGTCCGCCGTCATTTCGTTCGGCGCCTGTTCGACGAACATGTCGAACTCCTCGAACGAATTCTCGTCGAGCAACAATTCAAGGCGTTCACGCGCCGTGAGCTTGCCCTTGGCGTGTTGGGATTCTATCCGGCGCTCGCCGCCCCCGAGCCGTGCGCGAACACGGCGGGCTTCGAGTTGATCGAGAATATCTTGCATCGCGCGCCCCTGGCGAAACCTGCGTGGACTATTCACATAGCAGGTTTTTAGGGATTCAAACCAGAACCGGCCCGCCGCACTCAGTCCCTGCGCAACAGCTCGAGAAAGGCCGCGGAACACTCGATTTCAGCGCGGAGAATGTCACGCCGGGCCTGGGCGTCAGCCTCCTCACCCCACATCTCCACCTGATAGGATTCATCCAGCTGGCTGACCTCGAATGCCGACCCGGCATCCAGATGCCCCTTCGACAGGGCCAGGGCCACGACAACTGATCCACTCGCGGACGTGGCCACCCCGAGCGCCGCCAGTTCGTACAAGTCGTGGTCAGCGACCGCCGCGCGCAATCGCGCCAGGGAATCGGGGGGTTGGTCGATAGGCAGCAGGCCATCGGTTACAACCAATGCGCCACCGAATGTCTGGGCCGCCCAATCGAGCATCGGTTGCCAGACACGCACCTGCCGGACGACCAGTTCCGCGGGGGTCTGCGCTCGATAGCAGAGCAGATCCGTTCCCCCGAATGCCGCGATCTGATCGATATAGCCTTCGCGGTCATCCGCCACGCGGTCCACCGCGGTGGCGGCGATCCGGGTCAACGGCATGGATTCGACGTCGATCTTCTCACCTTGCGCGCGCCATTCTCCCGCTATCGCATCGGCCAGCGCGGGACTGGGCACCTGCAAGGGCCGGCGCATCGGCGTCCGCACGCCGCGCGCATCCAGGAGCACTTCAAAGCACTGACCGTCATCCGCCGACGCGGTCGAAACCTGTTCGTAAAAACGTTTCATGGCACTCAACGATCCGCGTCACCATTTGCCCCGGACCCGGGCACCGGACCGGCCGGCGCGCGGCCCTTGTCCAGCGGCGTCGACGGAGTGGGCGCTGCCTGTCCATCCGTTGTCTTGGCATATTGCACACATGGATGATTGTTGCCACCAAGGTCCACGAGCCCGATCAGGGCGGCCGGCGGAAACACGATACTGCCCAGAAGACTGCCGAGCTTCGCCAGCGTTCCCAACGGATCCGGGAGGAAGCTCGGATTGTCCAACGGACCCCGAATGAGTACGGGGACAGCGAGGCTCAAATCGAACCCGCGCGATTGCGGGCGAACCTTCATCTTGTACTCTTCCGCGCCCAGATCGATGCTGCCGTCCGCCGTCAGGGTGATGACCTCCGTGCTCAGCAGATTGACCCGGCTCGTCGCGATACCGTTCTCGAACTGGAAATCATTCGCCAGGCAATCGACGGCCACCCACTTCTTGCCGCCCAGCGCCTCACCGATACCGGAGAAGACGCCGCTGACATAGCCGAGCCCTTCATTGCGCATACGCCCCTTGCCCATCAGCTGGCGCGCATGCCCATCGAGGCTGCCGGCAATGGCCGCGATCGAGTCGCCCGAACCGGACAACGCGATGTCGATGGCCCCTTGCCCCTCGAGGACATCGAGATTCGCGAAATCCTTGAGCAACTGGCCAACTTGCAAATTGGGCGCGCGCAATGACATGGCCACCAGGGGCAACTGTCCACGCGCGTCGAGACTGATATCGCCGCGCAGGTCGCTGCCGGCATAGCGTGCCTCGAGCGGCCGCACATTCAGAGCATCCTCTTCCAAAACCATGCGCAAATTCACATTCTCAAAGACACCATAGGGCGTGATGAGCTTCTGCGGCTCGAAGGAGATATCCAGGTCCGCCGTCCGCAGGAATTCCAGGGGTAGCGGGTCGTTCGGAAATACCTTCTTCCGGTCTTTGGCCGCAGCCGCCGCCTTTGCCTCTTCGGCGGACAGCAGCGCGGGCGGGCGCGCCGGCTCGTAATCCGGAAACAGGCGCGTGAGATCCGTGACACCCGACGTCACGACCGCCTCGACCTCCATCGCGTTTGGGTCGAGCACGACGCGACCGCGGCCCGCCAAATCCGTCGTCGCGCTGCGAAAGGTGAATTTGTCGATCTTTATCGTCTCAAGATCGCCTTCCACGGACGCCGAGAGATCGACCGGCCCGAGTTCCGGCCATGTCGTCCCCACAAGTGGCTGGAACTGCTCCAGGGTCTGACCCTCGCCCGCAAGGTCCAGGCGGTAGCCCTTGACCGGCTGGTCTGCGTCGACATCCAGGGTGACATCGCCATTGGTCCGCACCTGATCGACGGTAAAATTCTCCAGCGCCAGCACAATATCCGGCAATGTCCCGGTGACTGCGACACCGCCGCCGACGGGTCCGAGATCGGCCACCGCGTCACCCAGCATATCGCGAACGATATCGAGCGATTGGTCCGTCGCCGACAGCTTGAGGTCGAGCGTGACCTCCGGTTCATCGGCGTCGAGATCCACAACATCGACCCGACCCACGCCCCGCGTGCCATCCGCGTTCAGGCCAGCCGTTTCGACGCGGACTTTTTGCAGATCTCCGATCGCCCGGATGTCGCCCATAATGGGGCCAACATTCGGCAGCGACACGCCGGCAATCGGCTCGGCGACCCCAAGCGTCTGACCATTCGCCGTCAAAATCAGGTCATAGGAAACATCCGGATCGTCCAACAATGGCGCCACCGTGACACTGCCCGACAAAAAGCTGTCGGCGGCCGCCACACGGTTGGGTTCGAAGCGAAGAGACTTGAGATCACCGACAATGTTTACGCTGCCATTGACCGGCCCGAACTGAGCCAGGGGAATACGGGCCAGGGGTTCCACCAGCGCCAGTTCCTGATCACGCAGCACGGCCTTCAAATCTATTTCGATGCCGGCCAGATCATCCGACAGGTCAATTTTTGCGGTGCCCGTGACCCGCATGTTCGCGACATCGAGGAAAACCACGTTGACGACCGGATTTCGTTGTCCGCCGCGAATCTGCGCCGATAGCGATATCGGGCCCAGCTTTGGAAGCGGTGTTTTAAGGAAGGGCTGGGCCGTGGCCACGGCATCGCCGGAGATCAGAACATCGACATCGAAGCCCGTCGGGTTGTCCGGTCCGCGAACCGCGCCGTCAATTTCGACGTTCAGGCCCAGCGCCTCGCCGACGAGATCGAATGGCACCTCGCGATCACCGCGAATGATGTCATTCCAGGATCCGATCTGACCATCGAGATCGACCCTGGCCGTATTGCCGCCCAGCCGCACATCACCGGCGATATCGATATCGAGGGGCGCGCCCGGTTCCGATGGCAACGCTTTCAAACGTTCGACGGTGGCAACCGTCTCGGTGCCCGCGGCGGCGTCGCGATATGTCACCTGAACATCTTCGACTTCGAATTCCGCGATCTCGAGGTCGACCCCCAACTCTCCCCGGCCGGGCTCCTCGTCCGGTTTCGTGCCTTCGGTCTCGAAGTCGAGGTTGCTGCGGCCATTCTCGTCTGTCTCGAGGAACACCCGCGCGCCGCGAAGTGTGAGGCTGTCGATGTCGACACGCCCGCGCAGAAGGGGCAAAAGCGCGAAGCGGACATCGGCTTCGTCGATATGCGCCATCTCCTGTACCTGCGCCCATTCCGGGTTGGACAGGCCGACATCGCGAACGGCAATACGGGTCGTCCGCCCCCAGGAAAGCTCGATCGGCGCACCGATTGTCAATGTCCGCCCGGTCTCGCGCTTCACATACGAAGCAATTCGATCTTTGTGGTCATTGGGATCGAGATTGAAAACAACCGCAATGCCCCCAACCAGCACGGCAACGACGACGATAACGACAATTTTCAAAACAGTCCTGATACGCATGATCCAGAGACTCGTTACCCGATTGAAGTGGCCACGAACGCAAGCCGACCATTAGTTGACTAGACGACCATGGGGCGATGGACGAGTGCCTTCCGCGGAGAATATGGGAATTTCCACGAAATGGCCCCAATTCAGGTCATTTTCGCGTCAAATCCGACAAACGCCCAGCTTTTCGCCAGGACATCATCCAGGGGGGCCTCAAGCGTGAGACGCTCCCCGCTTGCGGGATGCGGCAGCGTCAAACCGCGCGCATGCAGGTGCAGGCGCCGGGGCAATCCCTCCACATCGCTTTCGCGGCCACCATATTTGCCATCGCCCACGATCGGGGTCCCCATCGCCCTGCAATGTGCCCGCAGCTGATGCGTCCGGCCCGTCCGGGGACGCAGTTCAAGCCAGGCAATACGCCGGGCGGCGTGGTCGAGAATCCGATACTCGGTTTCCG
>Ga0070727_10001142_pt1 | contig 29175 bp, 25 predicted proteins | sample tdAd472_FD_66722 | JGI IMG/M metagenome (GOLD analysis project Ga0070727, IMG submission 66722) | Marine sediment microbial communities from the Atlantic coast under amendment with organic carbon and nitrate - tdAd47.2 | ecosystem: Environmental > Aquatic > Marine > Coastal > Sediment | place...
CAAATTCACGGCGGCCTGCTCGGCGTGCGCGGCAATGCAGCGCACGAAAAAGCCATGGCCGACAACGGCATCCAGCCGATCGACCTGCTGGCCGTCAACCTCTACCCGTTCGAGGAAACCGTCGCCAAGGGCGCAGCCTTCGACGAGTGCATCGAAAACATCGACATCGGCGGTCCGGCCCTGATCCGCGCCGCTTCCAAGAACCATAGCGCGGTCACCGTGGTCGTCGACGTAGCCGACTACGATCTGGTCAAAGAAGAAATGGGCGCCAACGGCGGCGACACCACCGCCGAAACCCGTAAGAAACTGGCTGGCAAAGCCTATGCGCGGACCGGCGCTTACGACGCGGCGATCAGCCAGTGGTTCGCTGGGCAGAACGGCGAAACCTTCCCCGAGCGCACGGTGATTGCCGGTGAGCGCAAGCAGGTCATGCGCTACGGCGAAAACCCGCACCAGGTCGCCGCTTTTTACACCACCAACGAAACCCGTCCCGGCGTCGCTACGGCGACCCAGCATCAAGGTAAGGAGTTGAGCTACAACAACCTCAACGACACCGACGCGGCCTTCGAGCTGGTTTCCGAGTTTAAAGATACCGCCTGCGTCATCGTCAAGCACGCCAATCCCTGCGGCGTCGCCTACGGCTCCTCGCTGAAAGAGGCCTACCTGCGGGCTTATTCCTGCGACACCGAAAGCGCTTTTGGCGGCATCGTCGCGCTGAATCAGACGCTCGACGGTGAAACCGCTGAAGAATTGGCCAAAATCTTCCTTGAAGTGATCATCGCACCGGATGTGGACGACGATGCGCGTAAAGTGCTGGAAGCCAAGAAGAACCTGCGTCTGCTGACCACCGGCGGCATGCCCGACCCGGCAGCCGACGGCATGACCTTCAAGTCGCTTTCGGGCGGTATCCTACTGCAAGGCCGCGACAACCGGCTGATTGAGAACGAGCTCAAGGTGGTGACCAAGCGTCAACCGAGCGCCCAGGAACTCAAAGACCTGGAATTCGCCTTTACCGTCTGCAAGCACGTCAAGTCCAACGCCATCATCTACTGCAAGGACGGCATGACCGTCGGCGTCGGCGCCGGCCAGATGAGCCGCGTCAACTCGGCGCGCATCGCCGCTTGGAAAGCCCAGGCCGCCGCCGATACGGCAGGCGACGCTGAATCCTGGGCCAAGGGCTCGGTGGTGGCGTCGGACGCCTTCTTCCCGTTCGCCGACGGGCTGCTGGCGGCGGCGGAAGCGGGCGTCAGCGCGGTTATTCAACCGGGCGGCTCGATCCGCGACGACGAAGTGATCGCCGCCGCCGACGAAGCCGGGCTCGCCATGGTGCTGACCGGGATGCGCCACTTCCGGCACTAGGCCTGTTTCCGGGTAATTTGCCCGTCGACTGACAAGCCAAATGCGGTAAGCTCCGGGTCATGATGGAGCTTACCGTTCTTGTTTTGGCTGCCGGAATCAGCATGTTTTACCGCGGGCTGATCGCCGTGATCGCCCCGGAGTTGGCTGCCGACCTGGGCTTGAGCGAGGCGGAGCTGGGAACGCTGGCCTCGCTGTTCTTTATCGGCTTCGCCGCCGCCCAACCGCCGGTCGGCATGGCGCTCGACCGCCTGGGCCCCCGCCTCACCGTAGCGCTTTTCATGGGAGCCGCTATTGTTGGCACCGGGCTGTTCGCCACAGCCGAAACCGCCACACTCGCCTATATGGGACAACTCCTCATCGGCGTCGGCTGCGCGCCGATCATGACCGGCACCATGGTGGTCATCAGCCGCCGCTTCGATACCGCCCGTTTCGCCTTCATGGTTGCCTTGGTTTTGGCGCTGGCCAATATCGGCGATCTGGCCAGCACCGCACCGTTCGCCTGGTTGACCGAACTTTTGGGCTGGCGGGGGGCGCTTTGGGTGGTTCTCGGATTGACCACCCTGTCGGCCCTGCTCTGCCTTTGGTTCTTAGGCCGCGACCGCATGGCCGAGGGCGCTACGCCGGAAGGGCTGCTTGAGCTGTCCCTTGGGATGGTCCGCGTCATCGGAATCGGCGCGCTTTGGCCGATCCTGCCGCTGACGCTTACCGGCTATGCGGTGATGATGACCCTACGCGGTCTTTGGGCGGGCCCCTATCTCGCCGAAACCTTCGCCCTGGACCCGAGCGGCCGCGGCTGGGTCCTGCTCGCCATGTCGCTCGCCATGACCGCCGGGATGTTTCTTTATGGCGCGATCGACCGGAAACTGAGCCGCAAGAAACCGCTGATCGGCGGGGGCACGCTCCTAGTCGCCCTCGCCTGTTTCGGCCTGTCGTTGTTTCCCGGCCATTCGCTTACTCTCTCGGCGCTGCTGCTTTTCGCCGTCGGGTTCTTCGGCTACACCTACGCCGTCTTGATGGCCCATTGCCGCCTGTTCATTCCGGCCCGGATGATGGGCCGCGGTATTGCCTTTCTCACCCTGGTCGGGTTCCTCGGCGTCGGGATCGTCCAATGGGCCTCCGGCCTGGTGATGACCGCCTTTGGCTCCTACCCCCTATTGTTCGGCACCCTGGGGGCCACTCTCATCGGTGCACTTCTCACCTACGGGCTCAGCCGCGAAGCGCCTTAGCCTCTTTCGCCACCGCCTCAACCAGCCAATCGACCAGCGCCTCGACCCGCGCCGTCCGGCGCATTTCCTTGTGCGACAGCAACCACATTTCCCTGAACACCAGCGGCTTCGGTCCGCTGAGGCGGACCAGCGCTTGTTGCCTGTCGCCGAAATAACACGGCAACATGCCGACCCCCAGGCCTTCCAAAATCGCCGCCCGGTAGGCGCGCCCGGCGCTGATTCGCAGAGGGACGTTTTCCGGCGTCACCATTTGATCGGCCTGACGGTTCTCAAGCAGATACTCCTGGGTTGCGTCGTACAAAATCCACGGCGCTTTTTTGAGATCGATCCCGTCGAACCGCTCGACCCCGTAGACGGCGAACCCGAGATCGGCCAATTTACGCGCCACGATGCCGCCGCCCTGGGGCCGCGCCAACCGGATCGCCAAGTCCGCCTCCCGCTTCACCAGATCGAGGTTGGCGTTGTCGGAAATCAGCTCCAGTTGGATATTGGGGTAGGCTTCTCTAAAACCGGCGAGCCGGGGTACGAAAAAATCGGCCAAAACCAAATCGACGGCGGTGAGCCGGACAAGGCCCTCCAAGGCCCGGTCCTTGCCCGAAACGGCGCTCTCCAAATCGAAAACCGCCCGTTCGACATCCTGGGCCCGCTCCAGCGCCGCCAATCCATCGGTGGTCGGCCGCATCCGGCCTCTGATCCGGTCGAACAACCGCACGCCCAAGGCCTCTTCGGCGGCAGTCAAACGCCGCGCCGCCGTGGTTTGATTGACCCCCAAAGCCTCGGCTGCCGCCGTCAAAGTGCCGCCCCGGCTGATCGCCAGCAAAAATCGGATATCGTCCCAGTTCATGCCTGCATATTTGCAGATTTATCCTGCGGAAAACAGCATTTCCTCGCCATTCCCGCCGTGACAGACTGTTGAAAAGTTAATCTCAACGGAGCCCTACCAACATGCCGCACCCCAAAACTCTGCTTCAGTTGTCCGGAGCCGATTTAACCCCCGCCGCGCTGTCCCAATCGGTGGTCGTCACCATCGACCAGCAAAACGAATACGTCACCGGCATGTTGCCGCTCACCGGCATTGAAAAAGCGCTGGCGGAAGGGGCCAGAGTTTTGGAGCGGGCGCGGGCCGCCGGAGCGCCGATTATCCACGTTGTCCATAAGGGCGGTAAAGGCGGCCCTTTCAATCTGGAAGGACCCGGCGGTCAATTGGCCGACGCCGTTGCGGCGAAAGACGGCGAACCCCTGGTCGCCAAACCGCTGCCCAACGCCTTCGCCCAAACGACGCTGCAAGACGAAATCGATAAAACCGGGCGCAAAAGCCTGATCATCACCGGGTTTATGACCCACATGTGCGTCAGCTCGACCGTGCGCGCCGCGCTCGATCTCGGCTACTCGACCACCGTGGTCGCCGATGCCTGCGCCACCCGCCCGCTGCCCACCCACGACGGCGGCATGATCGAGGCCGACGCCCTGCACTTGGCCGCGCTGACCGAGTTGGGCGACCGCTTCGCCGTAATCATCGACAAGGCCGACAAGTTGGGAAATTAAGCCCGTTCCTCGGGAATCGCGTAGAGGATGGTTTCGTAACCCTGGCTACTATAATGCCCCATATAGAATTGATATCCCTCAAGGGCATTCATCAGAAGTTCGGGGATAGACCAGAAATGCTCGAGCTTGTGATAGATGGAAATCGCCAGCTGCGGGCGTAGGCGGCGGACAAGAGGAAGCATGCTGGGAACCACGGTCTCTTCCGCCCCCTCAAGGTCGAGCTTAATCAGGTCGATCTTTTGGATATTTCGGCTACCGACGTAGGAATCCAATGTCATTGCCGGAAAAAACTTCAATCGGTCTGAGGGCCCATCGCCTTGACTGAAACGCGAGGACATCTGCCCATCGTCACAGAGCGCCAGTTCCGCCCGCCCATCCTTATCGGCCAATGCCAGCGCTACCCTCTGACACCTTTGACCAAGCGCATGAACCCAGCGCCCGGCATAAGCGGATAGATAGGCGAAACCGCCCGGGTCAATGTTGTGCAAAAGAGGCTCCCCGCCGCACAGGGCGCTGAAAACGGCGATTTCCGATCCGTCATGAACACCACCGTTGACGATCACGGCGTTGGGCGGCAATCGGACATAATCCGTATACTGGAGGGTGGAGAACAAACGGTCACAATAGCGTTCGGCCAGTTGTTCTGGCGTACCGAAGAGGACCGACCGGTAGCATTCACGGCTTGCCTCATCATCCAGCCGTTCCATCACGTTTTCTATCTTCCTGATGAGTTTGGGGGGTGCTGCCCCCAAAACACCCGCCGGGAAATCCCGCTCTCGCCCGTTGCCGGGCCCCTCGGCATTGGGCGGCAAGGGAAGACCCGTCGAGAGAGCGCCCACAAGCCCTGCTGGATCTTTCATCGCCCGCTTCGACCACTCCCACCACCCCCAAGGGTCGCCAACGGGCAGCGGCAAAATCCTCACCCCCTCCATACCAGTATCCGGCTCGGTCGTGAGGACAAAGTCACAGGGGGCTCCACTGTAAGCCTCAAACTCGGCGTTTGGTTTCAAGGCCCGCAAAACGGCGAAAAGATCATCCCGTTCGTCATCATGGGCAACAACCTGAAAGGTCCCACTGTCCTGCAACAATCCGGGAGCCAGAACCACTTCCACTTAGTCCTGGTCTCCCGCCCGCACATCCGGGACCCTCAGCAGCAGCAGGCCGCCGATGACGAAAAACCCGAGGATGGTCGCCATACCGGCCCGCTGGCTGGTGAACAGATCGGTCGCCAGGGCCAGGACGGCAGGACCGAGGAACGCCGTCGCCTTGCCGGAAAAGGCGTAAAGCCCGAACATTTCGGTGGTCAGCTCCTTAGGCGCCAGACGCGCCATGTAGGACCGGCTGGCCGATTGCGCCGGGCCGACGAAAATGCCCAACGGCAGCCCAAAGGCCCAGAACAGGGTTTTGCTGTCGATCAGCAACAAGGAAACGGAGAGAATAATGAGGCCGAAAAGTGCAATGATCACCGTGCGTTTCGGTCCTATTTTGTCGTCCAGCCAACCAAAGGCAAACGCCCCGACACCCGAGGTCACATTGATGGCGATGCCGAACAAAATCAGTTCGGTAAAGGTAAATCCGAAGGTTCCCGCCGCGTAGATGCCACCGAAAGCAAACAGCGTATTCAGCCCATCGGTGTAGATCATGCGGGCGATCAGAAACCAAGCGACGTCTTTATAGGCCCGAATGCCTTTAATCGTTTTCCACAGAGTAGCGATCCCGTCTTTCGCCGCCGCACCTAACGGCTGGGCCGTCCGTTCCCGGTCAGGCGTCAGAAAAAACAGCGGAAGAGAGAAAACCGCCAACCAGACAGCGACCAGCACCGGGGTCGCCCGCAAATGTTCGGCTCCTTCCTTGGTGAGCCCGAACCAAGGCGTTTCAGCCTGGACGAACCCGACCAGACAGACGGCCAATGCCGTTAGGCCGCCGAAATATCCGAGACCCCATCCCCAACCTGAAATACGGCCGATTTTTTCGCGCCGGGCGATGTCGGGCAGCATGGCGTTGTAAAACACCATCGCGGACTCGAACCCGTAGTTGGCCACCGCCGCCAGGGTCAGAGCGAGGGAAACGTAGGCCGCCTCCGGCTTGATCTGCCACAGAAACACTGTCGTAACGGCGCAAAGGGCGGTGAAGGCGAAAAGCCAGGGCTTGCGCCGTCCGGTTTTATCGGCAATCGCGCCGAAAACCGGCCCGCTCACCGCAATCGCCAGGCCGGACAGGCTCATGGCGTACCCCCAAAGCGCCGTTCCGGTGACTTCGTCGGGCGCCACCGCTTTGGCGAAGTAGGCGGAAAAGACGAAAGTAATCACCACCGTGGTAAACGGCGAATTGGCCCAGTCGTAGAGGCACCAGGCAAAAAGACCCCCGGTTTTCGCCGGTGTACGAGGAGTCGGCATCAATCCTCCGTAAGCGTCCGGAGCTGGCGCCCGGCGACAGCCAGCATGGAGAAGTCCAGTGTATCGCCGCCGCGCATTTCGCCGATCAGCTGATCGGTCCGTTCGACGCGAACCGGATGGGCGTCGATCCAAGTGGCAATCACCTTGTCGATATCTTCAATATCGGTGGAAATACTTAAAACCGACCGGGTCAGGCTGGCCTGATGCCGGTAAAGATCGTCGATCAACGCCGTAGTCGCCAGTTTCTGCCAATGGTTTTCCACAGCCAACCGCTCGACCGACCCGCGCATCCAGCCGAGGCTGAATCGGGAGCCGACGGCAAAATAGAGTTTCGCAACCTCGAGAACCTTCAGCTTGAACTCCTCGGCGACACGGACGATATCGCAGCCCGCCGCCAAGAGGATTAATCCGGCGACACGCCGGGCCAGGACCTCCTCCACGCCATCGTCGACAAACGGCCGGGCCCGGTCCGCCAGATCAATTGACGCCGCCGGGGACAAAATGGTCTCCAGCCCGTCGGCCAGCTCGGTAATTCCCTTAACATAGGCGGTGATATTCGCGCCGATATCGAGAGGCGGCTCCAGGTTGCGCAGGAACCATAGGGTCGCCCGCTCGACCAGCCGGTTGATGGTGATCAGCATCGCAGTCTGGGTATCGGCAGGCACTTGATTGTCCAAGGCTTCGATAGATTTCCATATGTCCCGCAGACCGAAGACGTCCTGGACAATCAGGAAGCCCCGGGCAATATCGGCAAGCCCCATGCCCGTCTCGTCCATGATCTGCAACGGGAAAGTCCCGCCCATGCGGTTGACCATGAGGTTGGTGACGTGGGTGGCGACGATCTCGCGGCTCAATCGATGCTGTTTGACTTCGTTTTTGTATTTCTTGCGGATCGGTTTGGGGAAATAGTTCACCAGATCCTCGAACAGGAAGGAATCGTCCGGCAGGCCCGACGCCAACAACTCGTCATACAGCCAGATCTTGCTATAGGGCATGAGCACCGAAATTTCCGGACGGGTCAGGCAGGTTTTGGCCGCCAGCCGCTCTTTCAGCTCTTCGTCATCCGGCAGAAATTCCACGGCCCGGTCGAGCCGCCCTTCGCGCTCCAACCGCCGCATGAGACGAACCTGATGATCGAGCAGGCCGGGACCTTTCCCGACAACCAAGGAAATCGCCTGGGTTTGCAGGTAATTGTCGCGCAACACCAATTCGGCGACCTCGTCTGTCATATCGGCCAACAGCTTGTCCCGCTGTTTGCCGGTCATATCGCCGGCGGCCACCACCGCATCGAGCAAAATCTTGATATTAACCTCGTGGTCGGAGCAATCGACGCCCGCCGAATTGTCGATGAAATCGGCATTCAACCGCCCGCCCCGTTTGGCGAACTCGATGCGCCCTCTTTGGGTGACTGCCAAGTTGGCTCCCTCACCGATCACTTTGGCGTTGAGTTCATCGGCATCGACCCGCACCAAGTCGTTGGACCGGTCGCCCGCATCGTCGTGGGTTTCTTCGCTCGATTTGATGTAGGTGCCGATACCGCCGAACCAGAGCAATTCCACGTTGGTCTTGAGCAACGCACGAATAAGGTCGTTGGGCGTCAGCGACGGCGCTTTGACGTCGATCATCTGCTGGATTTCCGGTGACAGCTTAATCGTCTTGGCGTTGCGCATAAACACGCCGCCGCCCTTTGATATCAGCTTGGTGTCGTAGTGGTCCCACCCCTTGACTTCCTTGAACAACCTTTGGCGCTCGGTAAAAGACTGTTTCAGGTCGGGGTCCGGGTCGATGAAAATATGAAGGTGGTTAAAGGCGGCGATAAGTTTGGTCTGCTCGGACAACAGCATACCGTTGCCGAACACATCGCCGCCCATATCGCCGACGCCGATGACGGTGAACGGTTTGGCCTGAATGTTCTTGTCCATTTCGCGGAAGTGGCGCTTGACCGATTCCCAGGCGCCCCGGGCAGTGATTCCCATTCCCTTGTGGTCGTAGCCGACCGATCCTCCGGAAGCGAAGGCGTCGCCCAGCCAATGCTCGTACTCCTTGGAAAGAGCGTTGGCGATGTCCGAGAAGGTCGCCGTTCCCTTATCCGCCGCCACAACCAAATAGGGGTCGTCGTTGTCGTGGCACAAAACGTCCTTGGGCGGGACCACCCGCCCTTTCTTAATGTTGTCGGTGATATCCAGCATTCCGCGAATAAAGGTCCGGTAGCAGGCGATGCCTTCTTTTAAGATATCGTCGCGTTCGCCGGAGGCCGGGGGTTGCTTGACGACAAACCCGCCCTTCGATCCGACCGGCACAATCACCGAGTTCTTGACCTGCTGCGCCTTGACCAGACCCAGAATCTCGGTGCGGAAATCCTCACGGCGGTCGGACCAGCGCAGGCCGCCCCGGGCCACCTTGCCGCCGCGCAGGTGGATGCCCTCAACCCGCGGCGAATAGACGAAGATTTCCCGCCACGGACGCGGCAAAGGCAGCTCGTCGAGACGTTTGCTGTCGAATTTGAAGGAAAGGTAGTCTTTGGGCTTTCCGTCGGAGCCGGTTTGGAAGTAGTTGGTCCGCAAGGTACAGCGGATCAGGTTGACGAAACGGCGTAAAATCCGGTCGTCGTCGGCGTTGCTCACCTCGTCGAGGCTGGTCAGGATATCGAATTCCATTTTTTCCAGCTCGGCCTGGGAAGCGATCCGGCCGTCAATGTCGAAACGCCGGATGAAGAGCCGGGCGATCGCCCGCACAATTCGGGGATGGCGGACCAGCGCCTCGACGATATAGGACTGGGAAAAGGTAAAGGCGGCCTGCCTTAGGTACTTGGCGTAGGCCCTGAAAACGATCACTTCGCGCCACGTCAACCCGGCCGCCAGGACGAGCCGGTTGAATTTGTCGTTCTCCACCTCGCCATGCCAGATCCGCATAAAGGTGTCTTGGAACTTGGTGCGGATCGCCCCTAAATCCACCTCCGAGCCGTCGCCGGTCTGCAGGCCGAAATCGTGGATCATCACCAGGTTTTGCGAGCCGTTGGCTGGATGAACCGCATAAGGCAATTCATCCATCACCTTAAGACCCATGTTTTCCAGCATGGGCAGAACGTCGGAGAGGGGAATCGAATGTTCCGGATGGTAAATTTTGAACCGCAATTGGTCGTCGGTCACCTCGATCGGGCGGTAAAGGTTCATACTCAACCCGCCGGTGTCGACGACCTCCTCAAGATGCTCCACATCGGCCACCGCGGTTTGTGCGGCGAAGCGTTCACGATATCCGGCGGGAAACGCCGATTTGTACCGCCGGTATAGGGTTTGGCCCTGCTCTTCGCCTTTTGCCGCGGTCAGCGCTTCGGCCAAAACGTCGGACCACGACCGGGTCGCCTCGGCGATTTCAGCCTCAATGTCGTCGATTTCGTACTCGGGCGTCGTACCCGGAGCGATAGCGACGATGATGTGGAGCCGCGCCAACGGCGAGTCTGAAATGGTCGTGTAGTAGTCAACCGCCCGGCCCAAAAAGGCGCGCTCCAGCACATCCTGAATCTTGCGGCGCAGATTGGTCGTGTAGCGGTCGCGCGGAATGAAGACCAGACAGGAGAAAAAGCGTTCGAAATCGTCTTCCCTGACGAACAACGCCGTATGCTGACGGTCCTGTAGATGGACGATCCCCATGGAGATGCGTAAAAGATCGTCTTCCGAAATTTGGAAAAGCTCGTCGCGCGGATAGGTCTCCAAAATGTTGACCAGCGCTTTGCCCGCATGGCCCCGCGGCGGCAGGCCCGAGCGGTCGATCACGCTTTCGACTTTCTGCCGCAGCAGCGGAATGTCGCGCGGGCTGTGACTGTAGGCGACCGACGTAAATAGACCGGCGAACAGACGCACGCCGACAACCTTGCCCTTGGCGTCGAATTTTTTGATCCCGATAACGTCCATATGAACCGGGCGATGGATGGTCGAGCGCTTGTCGCCCTTGGCAACCATCAACAGGTGGGGGCCGGCAACCATTTGGCGGACCTCGGGCGGCATGCCTTCCAGATGGCGCAGCTCGTCAAAAACCATCACCTCGGGTGAACGCAAGATCCCCAGTCCGGTTTCCGAATTGATGTGGACTTTCGGCGCTTTGACGGTTCCCGAAATCTCGTAGTCGCGATACCCCAACAAGGTAAAATGGTCGTCGTGGACCCAGCGCAGGAAAGCCCGCGCCTCGACCAGTTCTTCCTTTGCCAGCTTGGGCGGTTTGTCCTTGAGTTCATCGAGGATCGACTTGAGCGCTCCCTTCATGTCTTGCCAGTCGGTCACCGCCGCCTGCACGTCGGCCAGGACTTTTTCGATGTGAGTCTTGATTTCATCGAGCCGGTCCTCGCCCGATTGGGCGGTGATTTGGACGTGGATGTAGGATTCGGGCGCGCTGTTTTCGATATCGGCCGCCCATTCGGCGGTCTGTGAACGCTCCCCCTTGCCGTCACGCACCACCTTCAAAACCGGATGAACGATCAGATGGGCGACCAGGTCCAGATTGCGGAGCGCCGCACTCACCGAATCGACGATAAACGGCATATCGGCCTGGACGATTTCGACCACCGTATGGTCGCAACGCCAGCCGTGCTCCTCGATATCCGGGTTGTATACCCGGATCATGGCGTGGTCTTTAGGCCGCTTATGGACGAATTTCCACAGCGAGACGGCCATACCGAACAAGGTTTCCGGATCGCGATCCAAAACATCGTCGGGAGAAACGCCGCGGAAGAATTCACGAATAAACCGCAAGGCGTCGTCGACCACCTTTGCATTGAGCCGTTTTGCGGCGATCTGCATCACCTTGTCGATGTGGTCGCTCTTTAACCGTTCAGCTTTTTTATGCATGGATTTTCGTCCGCCCCCTGTTCTTTTCCCATCTGATTTGAATATTAGAGCCGAAACTTTTTAAGATTTAGCCAATGCGCCCCCAGTGGTTTTTGGTTACTCTTGTCCCGATACGGACGGGTCTGTTCTTCACTTGGGAACCGATTTCGAAAAAGGATAACAAAAAATGGGAAAAAACGCTCCTTTTCAAATGGATGGCGGTCAACAGACGGGTTGGAACGACAGCCTGCTCGCCGCTTTGCCGGAGGGGATCACCGACAATCTGACCGAGGAACAACGCAATGCCTTGGCCAAAACGTTGGGCAAGCGGGCTTGGGGCTCCCACCCTTTAAATATCCGATTGAGCTTTCCGTTCTTCGGCAACCGCTACTACCTGGCCATGGTCGGCGGAAAAGAACGGCGTTCGCCGAAGCGCGTCGAGGAAGAGCGCAAACGGCATCCCGTCAGCACGGCGGCCAACGTGTTGTTCGGCATGGGGGTGACGACCATTCTGGTTTTTGCAGCCGTCGTTACGATGATCCTACAGTCGGCAATGAGTGAGTATTAGGCTCTATTGAGCCCGCGACGGTTGAGACTGTTTTCCCTGGCCAGCCGATTTGACGGCCTGGCCTTCCCGATAAATTTTAAAATAGGATAGCAGCCTGGGAACATCCGGGTTTAGGACATCCCAAAGGGCTAGGTTCTCCGGCATGGTCTTGGCCATATAGCGCTTAAAATCGCTGCAGTGGATACGCTCCAGCTCTTGCCGGAACTGGACCATTTCCTTGGCCCTTTTATCCATCTTTAGGTCTTGATAGGCCAGCTCTTCGTAGAGCCAGGCTTCACACTCCGTATCAAGCTGACGCGACCCTTCGATGCGGCCCTCAAGCCGCTGTATCCCATGGCCGACCAGCTCATGCGCCAGAACCGCCGCCAACTCCTTGACCGGCCATTTGATGCCGTGCCGCCCAACCACGGCCAGGAACACCCGTTTGGCCGGATCGCTACCGGAAGGGTCGAAGTAATGGGGGAAAAACGAGGCCGCGATGATTTTATCCAAAGTGCGCGGCGGATAATTGGGATCGTACACGAGGGCGACGGTTCCCGCGTCCTTGAGCCGTTGGATTTGTTTCAGGCTATAAGGCGAGTTAACCGCAATGAGGTTGAAAGCGGTTTTAAGCTTCTCAAGCCCCTGGTCTTTATCCATCAAGGAAACGTCGTAGCGCTTGCCCGGCTGCGCCGGAACCGACAGCAACGCCACGCCCCAATGAATTTCCTCAAGGGTGCCTTCCGGAACGCCAGCCGCTGTAGCACCACCCGGCACGGCAGTCCACGTCCAGATCACCAGAAACGCAAAGCACAGGGCCTTCCAATACGCCATGAGGCTACTCTACCACAGGACGGCGGCTCGGAAAGTCTATTCGACGATACTTTCGAGGTACTCCTCCACGGCTTCACTCAGGGCTCTTTGATAGGTAATGTCTTCCCCATCAACGTAATCCTTCAAACGCTTAAACATCTCCATTGGAAGCCGCAGCGTCATTTGACGCCGCGGGGCCGAAGCTTCGGAGGCGCCGTCGTCCTCTTGCCGAACGACCGGGAAAAAGCCGCCCGGCCCCGCAGGGCCGCCTCCCAACAACCGCCGCTGCGGCTCCTTGGCGATGGGATCGAAATTTTTCTTCTCTTGTTTTAGGGCCGGGAGATCGGGGTCGGCGGCGGATTGAGCCGGTTTTTCCGAGGCCCGCAAACTCATCGGCGCTATCAAAGCCACCAGATCGGCGGCCTCAACCGTCTCGTCGTCGATCGGCGCACCTTTTAGCCGTCTCGGGGCATTGGCGCCTCCGAAAACATCGTCGCTGTCGCCAAACCAGGACTCCGGCCCGTTGCGCCGGGCAGCGGGAAGCGCTTCGCCCTTACGTGCCAGCAAGCTGGAAAGAGCCGTCATAGCGTTCCCCTTTCGGCATTGACCTGCCCTTTCTCAACCCCGTCAACGATCCGTCGCCCGAAAACGCGGGCCGGGGAGGAAACGAACTGGCGGTTTGGCTCATGGGGGAGGTGCGGCAAAAAGGCTGGATTTTCCCGCCGTTGCTGGACCAACAACTTATCAAGACGCACCGACAAGTAAGTCCAGAGCTCTTCGATCTCACTGGCCGAGCGGCCGGGTTTCGCCGCCTCGACCACCGTGCCGCCGTTAATCATGCTGGTGGCGAAATCGGTCCGGTGGTGGATGGTCACCGGGGCGACCGTTCCATACTGCGACAGGGCGACGGCAACCGCGCCGGTCATCCGGGCCCGTGGATTTGCCCCGTTGACCGCAAAAACCATCGGCTTTTCCTGGGCTTCGATAATATCCAACGTAGAACCGACCGCCCTCAAATCGTGCGGGCTGGGCCGGGTCGGCACGATGACCAAGCTGGCATGCTCGACCGTCGCCGCCAGGGCCGAGGTAATCGCCGGGGGCGTATCGACGAAAACCAGGCGGACCCCGGCGGTCCTCAGGCTCTCGATATCCTTACCCAGCGAGCGGATTTCCGTTTTAACGAACACCGGGGTTTCGGCAGAGCGGGCGTTCCACCACCCAGCCAGGCTTCCCTGGGGGTCGGTATCGATCAGCGCGACCGGTCCGGCGCCGCAACGGTCCGCCTGGACGGCGAGGTGGCCGCAAAGGGTGGTTTTTCCCGATCCGCCTTTTTGCGAGGAAACGACCACGACCTGCATGGGCTTGGGCCCAAGCTCGGCGGTCGGCGTGTCGGATTGGGGCAAGCGGTTGACGGCGGCTTGCAGAGGGCCGTTGACGCCAGAAGACATGAAAAAGCGCCTCCTTTTACTAAAGGCAAGCGCCGAACGTCCCACCGAATAGAAGTAAATGGTCCTACTTGAGACCGTCCGCCAACCTCCGCAAATTGACGTCCGGCTATGTTTTCGGTGTTGGAACCACCCTAAAGGGGTGGGGGCATGGAAATCTGTGACCGGCGTCACGCCGACGATGGCAAGACCCAGACGCAAAAAATCCGGCGCGCCGGAAGGCTGCCGGATGCCCCCTAATAAAAGGGGAAAATGGAGCGGGCGAAGAGATTCGAACCCTCGACCCCAACCTTGGCAAGGTTGTGCTCTACCACTGAGCTACGCCCGCTCAATGCAGCGCCTGCGGCGATGCGGGGCGGATAATACCTATTGGCGGTAACATTGCAAGACCCTTTTTTCGGGATTTTCACGAAACCGTCTTTTTGTGGCCGAATCATCCAGCCCCCTTGCATGTTTGGCCCAAACCGTCCATTTAAAGAACCCTAATATTTTTAAGCGTTTCACAGCGGAAGAGAGACCATGTCTTTGATCTTGGACGGCGCAGCCGGCGACGCGGCGGCCATGACTCCACCGGCCGATCTCATTAAGGAGTCCGATACGGCGCATTTCGCCGAGGACGTGATTGCGGCGTCGGCCGAGGTTCCGGTGATCGTCGATTTTTGGGCGACCTGGTGCGGACCCTGTAAAACCTTGGGGCCGATGCTGGAAAAAGTGGTGAAAGCCGCTGGCGGCAAGGTCAAGATGGTCAAGATCGACGTCGACGCCAACCAACAGTTGGCCGCCCAAATGCAAATCCAATCGGTGCCTGCCGTCTACGCCTTCAAAGACGGGCGGCCAGTCGATGGTTTCACCGGGGCGCTACCGGAAAGCCAGCTTAAGGCGTTTATCGACCGCCTGACCGCCGGGCAACCGGCTTCGCCGCTTGAGCAGGCCCTGGAGCAGGCCGAACAACTGCTTGAGGCGGGGCAGGCGCAACAGGCGGGTGGGCTATACAATCAGATTTTGCAGCAAGATCCGGGAAACGCCGCCGCTTACGCCGGATTGATTAAATGCTGTATGGCGCTCGACGACTTGAACGGCGCCCGTCAAATCGTCGATTCATTGACCGCCGATATCAAAAGCAAACCGGAAGTCGCCAGCGCCGTGTCGGCACTCGACATGGCAGAACACGGCGGCGCGGAAGGCAACACCGCCGAGTTGGAAGCCACGGTTGCCGATCATCCCGATGACCACCAGGCCCGATTCGACCTCGCCAACGCCTATTACGGATCCGGCAAAAAGGCCGAGGCGGCTGAGGCCCTGTTGGAAATCATCCGCCGCGACAAAGAGTGGAACGACGGGGCCGCGCGGGAACAGCTGTTGAAATTTTTTGAAATTTTCGGCCATACCGATCCGGTAACCATGGAGGCGCGGCGCAAGCTGTCGGCTCTGTTGTTCTCTTAAAAACAAAAACAGAAAACGGGCACCTTTAAGTGACGGACAAACCCTTTACCACCGTCCTTCCAATCTTTCCGCTCAGCGGGGCCATGCTGTTGCCGGGAGCCGAACTGCCGTTGTTTATTTTCGAACCCCGTTACCGGGCGATGGTTTCGGACGCCCTGGAGGGCAAAGGAATGATCGGCATGGTACAGCCGATCACCGCCGCCGCCGACCCGACGCCCGACGACGCGAAACTTTTCTCGGTCGGTTGCGCGGGAGAGGTCGCTCACTGGGAGCGCAATCCCGACGGCACCTATAAAGTCATCCTTTCCGGCATGTCTCGGTTCAAAATCGCCGAGGAATTGGAGATGGTTTCCGGCTATCGCCGAGTTACCGCCGATTTTTCCGACTATGCGGCCGATCTGGAACGGTTGGGACATCCGCTGGAGGATGAGCCGGCCGGCGACCGAGAACGGCTGGACGACGCGCTGGAAGCCTACCTGACCGCCAACGGCATCGAAGTGGACATGGGCGACACCATCGACATGCCCGACGCCATGATGGTCAATGCCCTGGCCATGACCTGTCCGTTTTCGCCGCGCGAAAAGCAAGCGCTGCTCGAAGCGGTCGACACGGTGCAGCGCGCCGAGTTGTTGATCGCCTTGTTGGAAATGGGCGCCATCGAGGGCGAGGGCTTGACCTCGGACCGCCCACAATAGAAAAACACTAAAAGCGGAAATACATAGGACGTAAAGATCATGCAGGAAGTCGATCCCAAACTTTTGGATATTCTGGTCTGCCCGGTCACCAAAACCACTTTGCGCTACGATGCGGAAAAGCAGGAACTGATCAGCGACAAGGCCGGGCTGGCCTTTCCCATCCGGGACGGCATTCCGGTAATGCTGGTCGACGAAGCCCGCGAACTCGGCGACGGAGAGAAAAAAGCATGAACGCCTACGGCAGCACCCCCAAACCAACTGAAATCAAAGTAAAAAAAGACGAAAAGGTCCTGATCGTCACGTTCGACGACGGCAAAACCTTCACCCTGCCCGCCGAACTGCTGCGGGTCGAAAGCCCGTCGGCGGAAGTGCAGGGCCACAGCCCTTCGGAAAAGAAGGTGGTCGCCGGTCGCCGCCACGTGGGGATTATGGGCGTCGACATGGTCGGCAACTACGCCGTAAAAATTCGTTTCGACGATCTACATGATTCCGGCATCTATTCCTGGGCTCTCCTCTATGAGTTCGGCGAACGGCAGGAAGAACTTTGGGCGAAGTATCTGGCCGACTTAGAAGCCGCCGGTCTTAGCCGCGATCCATAAAGCCTATTATTTAGGCAATAAATATATATAGCTTAAAATTTATGCATAATCTCTGCCGTCAGCAACGGCATCTCTAGGCCTGCCTAAGCCTTAACTCCTTGTTTCATCAGGTCATTTTCCCAATTTTCAACTGTTTGGCATCCTTTTTGTAATCCTTCTCAGGCGCTGCGGCCGGGTACGGCCTGTCCGCATAGGTCGGTTTCGATACGAAAGGCCGTTTAAGGCCCCCTCAAAGGGATCGGGACCGGATGGAAACAAAAAGGAGTAACCGACCCATGAAAATGATCATGGCCGTCATCAAGCCCTACAAACTCGACGATGTTCGCGAGTCCCTGACCGCCATCGGCATCCAAGGGATTACAGCCTCCGAAGTGAAGGGTTTCGGCCGTCAAAAAGGACAAACCGAGATCTACCGCGGTGCTGAATACGTGGTGAATTTTCTTCCCAAAGTCAAAATCGAAGCCGTCGTCCCCGACAACATGATCGAACAGGCGGTGGAAGCCATCAAGGGCACGGCCCAGACCGGCAAGATCGGCGATGGCAAAATCTTTGTTTACGACGTCGAAAGCGCCATTCGCATTCGGACCGGCGAAACCGACGGCGACGCGCTCTAGGAGGGCTCAAGACAATGAATTTCCGCAAACTTATTTTTCCCGCTGTCCTCGGCGTCGCTTTTACCGCTGCAGCGATTGATCCGGCCTTGGCGGAAGACGCCAAGACCACCGAAACTCAGTTTATTCTTAACACGATGAACTTCCTGTTCTGCGGCGCGTTGGTCATGTTCATGGCCGCCGGGTTCGCCATGCTGGAATCCGGCCTGGTCCGCTCCAAGAACACCGCCACCATCTGCCTAAAGAACATCGCTCTCTATTCGGTCGCCGGCCTGATGTACTACGTGGTCGGCTATAACCTGATGTATTCGGGCGTCGACGGCGGCTTCATGGGCTCGTTCGCCATTTGGGGCCCCGATGACGCGGCGGCGGCAGGCGGCGACTATTCGGGCAACTACGCCACCGCATCCGACTGGTTCTTCCAGATGGTCTTTGTGGCCACCGCGGCTTCGGTCGTTTCCGGCGCGTTGGCCGAACGGATTAAGCTCTGGCCGTTCCTGCTGTTCGTCGTTTTCCTGACCGGCATCGTCTACCCGATCCAGGGCTCCTGGCAGTGGGGCGGCGGCTGGCTTAGCGAAATGGGCTTTGCCGACTTCGCCGGCTCCACTCTGGTTCACTCGGTCGGCGGCTGGGCCGCTTTGACCGGCGCGATCATCCTCGGCGCGCGCAAAGGCAAATACGACGCCGAAGGCCGGGTGCACCCGATGCCGGGCGCCAACCTGCCGCTGGCCACCGTCGGTACGTTCATTCTGTGGCTCGGCTGGTTCGGCTTTAACGGCGGTTCGCAGCTCGCCATGGGTACCGCGGGCGACCTGATCGCCATTTCGCAGATCTTCATCAACACCAATATCGCAGCCGCTGCCGGTGTCGTCGCCGCCATGGCCGCCACCCAGCTGATGTATAAGAAGGTCGACCTTTCGATGGCCTTGAACGGCGCCATCGCCGGTCTGGTGTCGATCACCGCAGGCCCCGACACCCCGACCCTCGGCATGGCCGTGCTGATCGGCGCCGTCGGCGGTATCCTGGTGGTCTTCGCCGTGCCGTTGCTCGACAAGTTCAAGATCGACGACGTGGTCGGCGCGATCTCGGCTCACTTGGTCGCCGGTATCTGGGGCACCATGGCCGTGCCGCTGACCAACGGCGACGCCAGCTTCGTCACCCAGGCCACCGGCGTGGTCAGCATCGGCGCTTTCGTCATCGTCACCAGCGCCATCTTCTGGCTGATCCTCAAGTTCACCGTCGGTATCCGGGTGAGCGAGGAAGACGAAGAAATGGGCCTCGATATGGCCGAGCTCGGCATGGAAGCCTACCCCGAATTCGGGCGCGGCTCGCAGAAGCTATAGAGTGCGGTCGGGCGGGCCGGTCTCCTCCCATTCCGGCCCGCCGCCCTCTTAAAGCCACTCCGGCACCCGAACCCTGCCGGAGCGGTTTCCCCGATCCGCCGAAGATCCCTCTTGGACGGATCCGGGAAACCGGCAGAACCAACAAGGAGAAACGCCGAAAGGAATCAACCCGCCAATCCCTTGGCTAACCTGACCGGGAGGTTTTTCGCGGTAACGCCCCCCTAAGCCTCCCGGTCTCTTTTTTATTCTCCTGCCTAATTATTGGGCGGGCTTGACTTGTTTTTTGCTCATTGAATAGGCAGTCGATACGTCGGCAGCTTTAAGGCTGCACGACCATTCGATGTTGATTTCAATCAAATCAAGAGGTTACGGCCTATTTGCACCCCTTTCTTCTGACTGGCACAGTTCTTGAGACTCACGCGCTCAATTCAGCGCCCGGGATGGCCGACAGTCCAATGATCGGATCAAAAACAAGCCCAGGCGTCATAGCCAATTTAAGGGGATCGACATGCAACCGGGTTCCGACGTTTTTTTCGTCCTGATGGGCGCCATTATGGTGCTTGCCATGCACGGCGGATTTGCCTTTCTCGAAGTGGGCACCGTACGCCGTAAAAACCAAGTCAACGCGCTGATTAAAATCATCGTGGATTTGGCCGTTTCGACGGTCAGTTATTTCTTCATCGGCTACGCCGTCGCCTATGGGATCGACTTTTTGGTCGACGCGCAGGTACTCTCCGGGGTCAAAAAGGCCCCTGGGTACGAGTTCGCTTCCAACGGCTACGATCTGGTTAAATTCTTCTTCCTGATGACCTTCGCCGCCGCCATTCCGGCGATTATTTCAGGCGGCATCGCCGAGCGGGCCAAGTTCTGGCCGCAACTGGCCGCCACCGCCATTTTGGTCGGCGCCGTCTACCCGTTGTTCGAAGGCATGGTGTGGGGCAGCCGTTTCGGCTATCAGGCAATGATCGAAGCCAATTTCGGCGCCGGGTTCCACGATTTCGCCGGATCGATCGTCGTCCACGCCATGGGCGGCTGGATTGCGCTTGGCGCGGTGGTCATGCTGGGCGCACGGCGCGGCCGGTACAAAAAAGACGGCTCGGTCAACGCTATTTTGCCGTCGAATATTCCCTTCTTGGCGCTCGGTTCTTGGATTTTGTCGGTCGGATGGTTCGGCTTTAACGTGATGAGCGCCCAGAGCCTCGAAGGGGTCACCGGTCTGGTCGCCGTCAACTCCTTGATGGCCATGGTCGGCGGCATTCTCTCCGCCGTCGTCGTGGGCCGCAACGACCCGGGCTTCGTCCACAACGGCGCGCTGGCTGGCCTGGTTGCCGTCTGCGCCGGGTCGGACGTCATGCATCCCATCGGCGCACTGGTCACCGGCGGGTTGGCCGGGGCCCTGTTCGTCTGGGGTTTCGAGAAGTGCCAGAACAATTGGAAGATCGACGACGTCCTCGGCGTCTGGCCGTTGCACGGCATGTGTGGAGCGCTCGGCGGTCTGCTGGCCGGCATCTTCGGCTTGGAAGCGCTCGGCGGCATGGGCGGCGTGACCTTCATGGCCCAGCTGGTCGGAACGTTAAGCGGTATTGTGTTGGCGACGGCCGCCGGATTTGTCGTCTACGGAATTTTGAAAGCCACCGTCGGCATCCGTCTCCACGAGGAAGACGAACACCACGGGGCCGATTTGTCGCTGCATAAAATCAGCGCATATCCCGAAGAGGACAATCCAAGCCATTGATCCCGTCTCAAAGACGTGGTTAGAAAAGGCGGGCAAAAAGCTTCCGCCTTTCTCGATTCGCCCCTCAAAAACAAAGGCTTGATTCAGAATCGAAACGTTGTGTTGACAACCGGATTCTACGTCAGTTAGAATCACCCTTGATAGAAAACGTGACCCCGTTCATTCGTCTTTGATCCAAGTACATCGCAAGATGTCGCGAGTGGGCGGGGTCTAAATTTTTGAGCTACTGCGAAATGTCTCGGTATGCCATTTTATTAGATGGAGGCTTTGTTACAAAAAAGCTTTCCAAAAAACTTAAGCATTATCCCACATCAGATGACATCGAAGCTCATGTCAACAAGATCGTAGCGCATGACGCCCTACGAAATTTGGAGCTTTTAAGAGTCTATTTTTATGACGCCCCTCCCTCACAGGAAATCTTAACTAATCCGCTTGATGGGAACGAATTAAGATTGGGCGAAACAGACCGCTTCAAGGAAGCAAAGCGGCTTATCGACAAATTGGAAATGCTACCGGATTTTGCCTTACGCCAAGGTGAAACTGTAGCACATGGGTGGAAACTCGGCGACAAAGCCCTTAAGAGCATGGCCGAGAAAAAACGCGCCCCCGAGGCGCATGACTTTATTCCAAACATTGAGCAAAAAGGCGTTGATCTACGTATTGGGCTAGATATTGCCCGGCTTTCACTTAGAGAAATGGTTGGGGCTATTGTTGTCGTAACAGGTGATAGCGACTTTATCCCTGCCTTCAAATTTGCTCGCCGCGAAGGTGTCCGAGTATATCTTGATTGTATGGACCATGGCGTAGTTCGAGACCTTAAAGCGCACACTGATCTGGTCCTTAAGTTTCCATAAAATTTATGTTCAACCCGGCCCTCGACCAACTTCCGCCTTATCCGTTTCAGCGCCTGCGCGACCTGATCGACCGCTTCGAACCGCCGAAAGGGCTGGAGCCGTTGGTTATGTCCATCGGCGAACCGCAACATCCGGCCCCGGCCCTGGTCAACCGCGTCCTCGCCGAAAACGGCAATACCTGGGGCAAGTATCCGCCGGTACCGGGCACCGATAGCCTTAAGCAGGCGATTGCCGATTGGTTGCGCAACCGCTACCGCCTGCCGGAAGCCGCCCTGAACGCCGACGAGCACATCCTGCCGGTCGTCGGAACCCGCGAAGCCCTGTTCCTGATCGCCAATTTGATCACCCCTCCCGAGAAGAACGGGCAACGTCCGGCCATCGCCATGCCCAATCCGTTCTATCAGGTCTATGCCGGCGGCGCCGTCATGCACGGGGCCGACCCGGTCTACCTAGCGGCGATCCGGGAAACCGGTTTCCAGCCCGACCTCGATCAGTTGGACTCCGCCTTGCTCGACCGGCTGGCGGCGCTCTACATCTGCTCGCCGGGAAACCCACAAGGATCGGTCGCCAGTGCCGCCTACTGGGAAAAGGCCATCACGCTGGCCCGCACCCACGATTTCGTCCTCATCGCCGACGAATGTTACGCCGAGATCTACGACAAAACGCCGCCGCCGGGCGCGCTTGAAATCGCGCAGACCATGGGCGGCGGGTTCGACAATATTCTCGTCTTTCATTCGCTTTCCAAGCGCTCCAACGTTCCGGGCCTGCGCTCCGGCTTCGTCGCGGGCGATCCTAAGATCGTTCAGGCCTTCAGCCATCTGCGGAGCTACGGCGGGGCGACCATGCCTCTACCGCTGATGGCGGTGTCCGAAGCCTTGTGGAAGGATGAAAAACACGTCGAGGAGAACCGGCGGCTGTACCGCGAAAAGTTCGATCTGGCCGATGAACTTCTCGGCGGCAAGCTCGGCTATTACCGGCCCGACGGCGGGTTTTTCCTTTGGCTCGACGTGGGCGACGGTGAAGACGCAGCCATCAAGCTGTGGCGGGAAGGCGCGGTCAGAGTCATTCCCGGCGGCTATCTCGCCGGCAATCAACCCGATGGATTTAATCCGGGCAAGGCCTTCATTCGGGTCGCCCTGGTGCACGACGCCGAAACCACCCGGCAAGCGCTGATAAGAATTGCTGATATTCTAGGGGGTTAGTCGCGGTTGCTTTAAGCCCTGCGTTAAGACGTTGGTAACCCTCAACCCGTAAAAATCTACTCTCGGACAAAATTGTTCCGCTCTCGGCACGATCCTGCGCCGAAGTGGATAAGGACGCCAATGGTGGGCGAGGGGATTTAAAGCATGGCACGGACGACGCAAAACGCCGGACACGATTCCATTTTGCCGGCCGGCGCGCGCGATTTTCTGGCGCGCCGCGCAAAAGAATTTTTCGGCCTCGGTCTGTTTTTATTAAGCGTCGCCATTCTCGTCTCCCTGCTGACCTTCAATCCGGCCGATCCCTCACTCAACACCGCCAGCCTGCCGGAAACGGTCAGCAACATGCTGGGACTGCCGGGGGCCTACACGGCGGACTTTCTCCTTCAGTCCTTCGGCTTAGCTGGCGTTTTGCCAGCCTTTGTCGTCGGTGTTTGGGGATGGCGGTTGTTCGAGAAACGCACGGTCGGTCATCTTTGGCTGCGCTTTTTGGCGTTGTTTATCGGCTGCTTCCTGCTTGCCATGAGTTTCGGCGTTCTCCCAACCCCGGAAACCTGGCCCCTGCATAGCGGGCTGGGCGGCGTCACCGGGGCAGTGCTGTTCGGCAAACTGACAACAACCTTGGGCGGGCTGCTCGACCCGCAAACCGCTCAAAGTCTCGCACAGGGTTTGCCCATCGGTGCGGCCCTCCTGTGTTTTTTCCTGGCGCTCGGTATTCTCTTTTTCGCCTGCGGATTGGCGGTGCGCGAATGGCGCGGCATGGGGGCGGCGCTGACCGGAACCGCCCGCGGCATCCGTGCGGCGCTCACCTCGATCCGCGCCGCCGCCCCGGAAATGGGCCGGTTCTATCCCCCGTTAAGAGGGCGTGATAATGATGACGATATGGATGACAGCGACAACCCGGTCGCCGACGCGTTGATCGCCCGGCGCTCCGGCGGCTTGCCCAAGCGGCCCAAAAGCAAGCCCGCGCAATCATCCTCCCTGGTCGAAAAACGAACCAGCAAAACCAAACGCAGCAGCCGGGCCACCGCCGAACAACAGCAGGCCTTCGCCTTTGCCAGCAGCGAGGGCTTCCAGTTGCCGCCGCTCGACCTCCTGGCCCCGGCGGATCCCAAGGCGCGCGGCGCCGAAGTCAGCGCCGACGCCCTGGAACAAAACGCCCGCCTGCTGGAATCCGTGCTTCAGGACTTCAGCGTCAAGGGCCGCATCATCAAAGTCCGGCCCGGCCCCGTGGTCACGCTCTACGAATTTGAACCGGCGCCCGGCACCAAGACCTCCCGGGTGATTAGCCTGTCCGACGATATCGCCCGGTCGATGAGCGCCATTTCGGTCCGGGTCGCCGTCATCCCCGGCCAGAACGTCATCGGTATCGAACTGCCCAATACCCACCGTGAGGTCGTTCACCTGCGCGAGCTGCTGGAGACGGAAACCTACGAAAAATCCGGCGGCAAGCTCAATCTGGCGCTCGGCAAAGACATCGGCGGCGCGCCGGTGCTGGCCGACCTGGCCCGCATGCCCCACCTGCTGATTGCCGGGACCACCGGGTCGGGCAAGTCGGTGGCGGTCAACACGATGATTTTGAGCCTGCTCTACCGGATGACCCCGGAGCAGTGCAAGTTCATCATGGTCGACCCCAAGATGCTCGAGCTTTCCGTTTACGACGGCATTCCCCATTTGCTGGCCCCGGTGGTCACCGATCCGGGTAAGGCGGTGGTGGCGTTGAAATGGGTGGTCCGCGAGATGGAAGACCGCTACCGCGCCATGGCGCAATTGGGCGTACGCAACATCGAAGGTTACAACGACCGGCTCTCCAAGGCGCGCAAGAAAGGCGAAACCCTCACCCGGACCGTGCAGACCGGGTTCGACGAGGAAGGCAAACCGGTGTTCGAAGATCAGCCTCTCGGTCTCGACCCGCTGCCGTTTATCGTCGTCGTGGTCGACGAAATGGCCGATCTCATGCTGGTCGCCGGCAAGGATATCGAGGCGGCCATCCAGCGGCTGGCCCAGATGGCGCGGGCCGCCGGCATCCACTTAATCATGGCCACCCAGCGGCCGTCGGTCGACGTGATTACCGGGACCATCAAGGCCAACTTCCCGACCCGCATCAGCTTCCAAGTGACCTCGAAGATCGACAGCCGCACCATCCTGGGCGAACAGGGCGCTGAACAGCTGCTCGGCCAGGGGGATATGCTCTACATGGCGGGTGGCGGACGGATTTCCCGCGTTCACGGACCGTTTGTCTCGGACAACGAGGTCGAGCGCGTGGTCGCCGATTTGAAAGCCAAGGCTCAGCCCAGTTATATCGATAGCGTCACCGAAGAGGACGACGACGCCCCGCCCATCCTCGGTATGGACAGCGGCGGCAACACGGCCAGCAAGGACGACGCCCTGTACGACGAGGCGGTCGCCTTGGTCGCCCGCGAAGGCAAAGCCTCGACCAGCTTCGTCCAGCGCCATCTGCAAATCGGTTACAACCGGGCGGCACGGATTATCGAGCGCATGGAGGCCGAGGGGGTGGTCAGCAAGGCCAACCGGGTCGGTAAACGCGAGGTGCTGGTCGGCAGTCATTAGGGAAGGGTGTCAGCCGTTTGGGTTGCATCTTTTTGAGGGTAATGAAAGCAGGGGGATTATCCGTCATTTTATTGCCGAAATGTTTTGACAGGGTCATGTCCGGTCGGATATTTGCTCTGGTAAATCAAAAGACTAGTAGATCTAGAGGGGTTCCATGCGAACGTTTGCCGTCATCATCTTGAGCCTGTGCCTATTTGGTGCCGCCCTGGCCACCGCCAGCAACGCTCCCGAGGCCTCGCCGAAACCCCAGGTCGTCCGCTTCTAACGGCCCGTCAAAGGAACCCGGTTGGCCTTCCCGACACTCATGGGGTATGGTCGCAGTCCTTGGCAATCTGGAAGCAATCAATGCCCAAACTGTTTAGCGCTCTTTGTCTGTTCGTCCTCCTCGCCGCCCTGGCGACGCCAGCCACGCCCGTTCTCGCACAAGAGTTCAAACCCGCGGCGCTGACCCAGGAAGAGCAAAACTGGGTCAACCGGATCGAGACCTATCTCAACGATATCAAAACGGTAAAATCCCGCTTTGCCCAGGCCTCGTCGAACGGCGCATTGGCCGAGGGCAGCGTCTATCTCAAAAAACCGGGCCGTATGCGCTTCGAATACGATCCGCCGGTTCCCGTCCTGCTGATCGCCGACGGATGGTGGCTGGGATATTACGATCTCGAGCTGGAACAGGTCAGCCATACCCTGCTTTCGAGTACCCCGGCCAATTTTCTCGTTGAAGAAAAAATCTCGTTCAATAAGGACGTCATCGTCACCGGCTTCGCCCGGCAGAAAAATTTCCTCAGCCTCACCTTGGTTGGCAAAGGCGAAGGCCAGGAGGGCGTAATGACGGTCAGCTTCAAGACCAACCCCTTACAACTCCATCAATGGTCGGTCACCGACGCACAGGGTGTGGTCACCGACGTCACCCTGCTGGAGCCGAAGTTCGATATCCCCCTGGCCAAAGACCTTTTCGTCCTCAACGATATCGCCCACATCAAGCGCTCGACGCAGTAAGACCCCGCAACCAGAGCATTCCGCATTTGCATGGCTGTTATGCGCTGGGCGCGGTTGATTGGTTTGAATTTCGTACCAACTTAAGGGTTGTCGATCTTCCGCCGCAGCGTCCCCCTACCCTGCCAGCGGTGGAAGGTGCGGGGTCGGGTGCCCCCCTTTCCCGCCCCGCCTTTAATGCAGACGACACCCCTTAAACGCCCGGCTTCCCCTCCCCCCCTCAAAGCCGGGCGTTTTCTTTTGTCCAACTTGATATCAGCTGCTATCACCGTCGGCATGCCTTTGACCCTTGCCTCCTGGAACGTCAATTCCATTCGCTCACGCCTTGATCATTTGCGGCGCTTCGTCGAAATCGCCCAGCCCGACGTGCTTTGCCTGCAGGAAACCAAGGTCACCGACGATCTGTTTCCCCACCTGGAAATCGAAGCGCTCGGCTATCCGTACCGCGCCGTAAAGGGCATGAAGAGTTACAACGGCACGGCTATTCTTTCGCGACGGCCTTTTACGAGCCAAATCAGCACGGCTTGGTGCGGTCGGGACGATTGCCGCCACCTTTCCGTCGTTATGGACGGCGATATCGAGCTGCATAATTTCTATGTCCCGGCCGGCGGCGACCTGCCCGATGCGGAGAAAAACCCCAAGTTCGCCCATAAGCTCGCCTTCCTCGACGCCATGGCCGATTGGGGCCGCACCATCGCCAACGACGGAAAACAGCGCATTCTGGTCGGTGATTTAAACGTTGCACCCCTGGAAACCGATGTTTGGGACCATAAAAAGCTGGCTCGCGTCATCACCCATACACCCATCGAACGGGACCGATTGACCGGCGTTCTCAAGGCGGGCAATTGGATCGACGCGCAACGGCGGATCGTGCCGCCGGAAGAAAAGCTGTTTACCTGGTGGAGCTATCGCAACCGCAACTGGCCCGAGGAGGATAAGGGACGGCGATTGGATCACTTGTGGATTTCCCCGGCGCTAGAGGACCGGCTTGCTTCGGCGACCGTACACCGCGACGTGCGGTTCTGGGAAAAACCCTCCGATCATGCCCCCGTGGTGTTGGGTTTGACATAGAGATCGACCGGGTGGTCAACCCCGGCCACCGACCGCTTATCGCGACGCTCCCACTGACTTTTACGCTCATAGCCCTGCGCAACCGCCAAATCCATGCAAGCGCCCGAGGCAACCACCCGCGCGTCTTCGATCTTAGACTGTTTTTCCAGCTTGGCCGCCAGATTGACCGCATCGCCGAGCACCGTATATTCCAACCGCTCGGCGTCCCCGATGATGCCGAAAACGATCGGTCCGCAGGTCGCCGCGCCGTTGACCACCACCGAGTTCAACCCGGCGCGACGGCGCTCGCTGTTCCAGGTGTCGACTTTTTCAAACAGCGCATCGAGCGCCTTTAAGGCGTTGGCGGCATAATCGTCGCATTCATCCACAGCGCCGAACGAGGCTAGGATGCCGTCGCCCAAAAACTTATCGACCACGCCGTTGTGCGAACGGATGATCGGCACAACCTGGGCCTGATAGTCGGTCAACAGCGCGATGATTTCTTCAGGCGGCAGGGTCGCCGACAAGGGGGTAAACCCCCGGATATCGAGCATCATGATCGCCGCGTCGCGCGAAGAGGCATGGCCCGCTCCCGCATCGGCCTCGACCCCGGCGATCCGTTGGGCGACCTCGGGGGCGAAAAACCGCGACAACGACTTGGCTGCCGCCGCTTCGCGCACCGAGGAAATCAATAAGGTGCGCGCCCGCGTCACCGCCACGGCCAGAATGACCGTCACCATGAGAATGGAAACCACCTTGTCGAACTCCGCACCGATTAACACGCTGTTCGACGTCAGGTATTCCACATAGTTGCGGGTGATCATCGTATCTTCGGCATCCACCGTGATCACGTAGAGCACCATAAAAATCCACCCCAAGGCCGCCACCGACCCGGCGATGAGGATGTAACGGCCCTCAAACCGCAACGCCCGAAGCGCGATAAAGATAAAGATGTAAAGCACCGTCGGCGCTTTAAGATAAAACGACGGCGGCTGCATGTACTGGAGGTGAAAACTCCAAATGGTACCCAACAACAAAGCGATATCGGCGACGATGGACAGAGTAACGAACCAGCCCGGCAAGGCGCGCCGGTAACTCAGCCAAAGCCGGATGACCGTAAAAATAAAATACGCCGACAATACCCAGGGAACCGGGCGGAATTCAGCCTCGGCGGTAAACGTTTTGGGCGAAATGAAATAGAGCGTGCCGAAAACCAGGACCACGCCCAGCTGAATCCAGCCAACCAGTTTTTCGCTGTCGTTCTGCTCACCCCGGATGGACTCCAAAAGCCGGTCGGACGGCGCATCGTCACATAGACCGAGGAGTCGACGGATCAGGGGAGGCGGCATGGCTGGGCAGCCGCTAACCTAGGGCACCAGCCGGTAACCACCGGGCTCGGTCACCAGGATGGAAGCATTTGACGGATCGGTTTCGATTTTTTGCCGCAGGCGGTAGACGTGGGTTTCCAGGGTATGGGTGGTGACCCCGGCGTTATACCCCCAGACCTCGTCGAGCAGCACGTCGCGGCCGATCACCTTGTCGCCGGCCCGGTAGAGATATTTCAAAATGGCGGTTTCCTTATCGGTCAGCCGAACCTTTTTGTTGGTCGCCGTATCCAACAACAACTTGGCGGCGGGCTGGAAAGTATAGGGGCCGATGGTGAAAACCGCGTCTTCGCTTTGTTCGTGCTGGCGGATATGGGCCCGCAGCCGGGCCATCAAAACGCCGAGACGGAACGGTTTGGTAATGTAGTCGTTAGCGCCCGCATCGAGGCCTAAGATCGTATCGGCATCGGTATCGGCGCCAGTCAGCATGATGATCGGCGACTTGACCCCGTTGCGCCGCATCAAACGGCAAACGTCGCGGCCGTCCATGTCGGGGAGGCCGACGTCCAGCAGGACGATGTCGTAATACTCTTTCTTGATCGCCTC
>Ga0070727_10001146_pt1 | contig 29032 bp, 16 predicted proteins | sample tdAd472_FD_66722 | JGI IMG/M metagenome (GOLD analysis project Ga0070727, IMG submission 66722) | Marine sediment microbial communities from the Atlantic coast under amendment with organic carbon and nitrate - tdAd47.2 | ecosystem: Environmental > Aquatic > Marine > Coastal > Sediment | place...
GAGAAGCTCCCCGAGAACGATGCCCGACTGCTCAGCCGGACCGAACGTTCGCCGCTCGAATTTCAGCCGTTGCAGGGACCGGAACGAACCAACGAGCCGCTGACCGCTCCGGACATTGTTGTCCCCGATCTGCCGGAACTTCCGGAGCAGAATGTGGCCCGACCGGAAGCTCAACAGATGGCCGACCTGGGAAAGACGATCGAATCGGTCGCGCCGCTGAAGATCGACGATACGTCAGCCGAAGCGCGGCCTGACATCAATGTTCCGTCGATGTCGCCGCTGCGTCGCCGGGAGTTGAACAGCGGACTCATTGAAGACGTCACGATCGACCGGACACCGACACGCGGATCAGTCGACCAGATTGCCCCGAAGTTCGACACCCAGCGCGAACTGGTTCGGCTCGAGACACCGGATGATCCGGCGGCTTTTCTGAAGCGCGCGGAAACCGGCAAGGCCATGCGTCGTCTCAGCGGCCCGGCGCCCTCCGAACTGCCCGACGATTCGCCGGGCACAAAGACGGCAGACACGACCGAGGATTCGCAGTCCGGCTCGGTCGGCCCTCCGTCGTTTACGCGGCTGCGGACGCGCACTCCGAAAATGGAAGCACTGGGCGGCGTCGAGCGATTTAAACCGGACCTGACACCGCAGACGCCGCTGCCGATCCCCGGTCCGTCCATCGCCATGCGTGACAGCGTGCCGTCGGCATTTCCTAAAGACGGACTGGTTCCGAATATCGTTCGACCGAACTTCGACCCGATCGACGTGAAGGCGACGACCAAAGTTCCGCCCACGTACCGGTTGCGGAGTCTCGCGAAACGGCAGGAAACCGCGCGGCGCTATGGCGGCACCGACGCGTCAGAGCGAGCGGTCGAAGGCAGCCTGCAATGGCTCGCCCTGCATCAGAGCCCGGATGGCCGCTGGGACGCCGACGGATTCATGTCGATGTGTCCGGACGGCAATCGCTGCACGGGACGTTCGGGTCTGGTGAAAATCGACGAAGAGAATGTCGACCGTCAGAACGCCGGGATGCACGCTGACGCGGGCGTCACGGGGCTGACGATTCTCGCGTTTCTCGGCGCCGGGTACACGCACGAGGACGGCCAGTATGCGGATCAGGTCGACCGGGCGCTGAGCTGGCTCGTCCGACAGCAGCAGCCCGACGGGTTTCTCGGTGGCGACGCGACTCGTTACGCGCGGATGTACTGTCACGCCATCGCGACGTACTCGCTCGCCGAGGCGCTGGGAATGCAGACCGACCGGACGAACGACGCGCGTCTTCGCGTGCCGCTCGAAAAAGCCATCGCCTACATCATCGATGCCCAGAATCCGAATGATGGCGGCTGGCGGTATCTCAAAGGCCAGAAGAGCGACATGAGCATGTTCGGCTGGCAATTGATGGCTCTGAAAAGTGCCGAGATCGCCGGTATCCCGACGCCGCCGAAGACGCGCGAGCTGATGATTCAGTTCCTGAAGGATCGCAGTCTGGGCGAGCGCAAAGGTCTGGCGTCCTACCGGCTGCTCGATCCGAAGTTCCCGCCGCTGCCGCCCTCACCCTCAATGACCGCCGAGGCGCTGTTCTGCAAGCAGATGCTGGGCATCGCGCGAACGAATCCGCAAAGCCTGGAAGCGGTCGAGTTTCTACAGGCGCGGCTGCCCAGCCGCCGGCAGGAAGACCTTTACTACTGGTACTACGGCACGCTGGCGATGTATCAGTACGGCGGCGCGGAATGGCAGGCGTGGAACAACTCGCTGCGCGACCTGCTGGTCGCCGACCAGCGACTGAGCACGCACGCCGTCGGCAGCTGGGATCCCAAAGCTCCCTGGGGTCCGTACGGCGGTCGAGTCTTCTCAACCGCCGTCAGCACGCTCTGCCTGGAAGTCTACTACCGCTTCCTGCCGCTCTATCAGGTCGGCGATGACGCGCTGAATCCATAAGTCATGCAGGTTGGGTGCAACACAGCAAAACGCACCGTTTGCATCGAAGGTGTGTTTCTCTGTGCTTCGCACACCCTGATTCGGCTGGACGAGTCGAGTCTCGTGGACGCGGTCGGGATTTCACGATCTGCTCTGGAGTCCGTAAATCGTGGGAGCCGCCCGGCAACTGCTCGGCGGAACGGTCCGGTTCTGGCCCGATCAGTTGTTCTGCAAGCCGGCACAGCACGGAGACGTTGTCGCCTGGCACCAGGATGACGCGAACGCAGCCGATGGCGCACCTGACCTGCTGGATCGGCCCCGACGAAGGCTCGCCCGACAACGGCTGCCTGCAGTACGTCCCCGGCAGCCACCACTGGGACCTGCTGCCGATCACCGGCCTGGCCGGCGACATGGACGCGATCCGCGAGGTCCTGACCGACGAACAATGGGAGCAGTTCCAGCACCCGGTCGCCCTCGAACTGCAACCCGGCGAGGCCGCCTTCCACCACTCGCCGTCGATTCACTCTTCGCACGAAAACCACACCGACGACCTGCGCCGAGCTGTCGTGCTGAACGTCATCTGCGACGGAGTCTGCTCGGCGAGGGACGAATCTCAGATGCAGGGCATCCCGCCATCCCAACCGGCCCGCCACTCGAGGGAGCCTTCTTCCCGTTGTTGTTGTGAGGAACGCAGCGACGAAGTTTCTGTTGGAGCAAACGTCGGAACATCGAAATGCCGATCGGTGATTGCCGCCGAGTCAATTCAGACCGTAGCGGTTCATCTTGTAGTGCAGCGTGCGGACGCTGATGCCGAGGGCTCGGGCAGTGTTTTCGCGGTGGCAGTCGGCGGCAGCCAGGGCGGCCAGAATGGCGTCTTTTTCGGCAGCCTCGGTTGCTTCGGCGAGTGGCCGGACGGCTCCGCTGCCGGCTGTCCGCGTACGACTCAGCTCGGCCGGAAGGTGTTCGACCGTGATGACCTCGTCGGTCACCGTGACAACCAGACGCTCCATGACATTTCGCAATTGCCGGACGTTGCCTGGCCAGCCAGCCGCCGTGATGGCATGCATTGCCTCGTTGGACACCTGCTTCGTTGGGCGATTGTGTCGCTGGCAGAAATGATTGAGAAAGTGCTCGACCAGCAGTGGGATGTCTTCGCGGCGTTCGCGCAGTGCCGGCACATGGATCGGAACGATATTCAGCCGGTAGTAGAGATCCTCGCGGAAGGTTCCTTCATCAATAAGGTCCTGCACATTTCTGTTGGTCGCCGAAACGATCCGCGCGTCGGACGCCAGCAGTTCCTCGCCACCGACACGCTGAACAACGCCCGACTCCAGAACCCGGAGCAGGTCGACCTGGCTTCGCGCGGTGACTTCCGTGATCTCGTCAAGGAACAGCGTCCCGCCGCGAGCCTGCTCAAAACAGCCGGGCTTCTGACGTGAGGCGCCAGTGAACGACCCTTTTTCGTGGCCGAACAGTTCGCTCTCCAGAAGCGTGTCGGGGAGGGCTCCCAGGTTCACTGCGATGAATGGTCCGCTGCTCCGCTCACTGAGGTCGTGCAGGGCCCGCGCGATGAGTTCTTTGCCGGTGCCGCTTTCTCCCTGGATAAAGACGGTCGCGTCGGTATCCGCGACCTGCCGGATCTGCTGAAAGAGATTCTGCATCGCCGAGCAGTTGCCGATGATTCCAGAGATCTCGCCCGCATTCGCGAGGCGGTCTTTCAGATCGCGGTTCTCAGCCTGCAGTCGGTGATGATCGAGCGCCCGGGCAACCTGCTCGCGAATCAGATTCAGGTCGACCGGCTTTGAGATGAAGTCGAATGCGCCGCGCCGCATCGCATCAACCGCTGTCTCGACCGTCCCGTGCGCCGTGATGACGATCGTTGTGGTGTCCGGCTTTCGCTCGTGGACGAACGACACAAAGTCGAGTCCGTTGCGGTCACCCGGCAGGCGGACATCGACGATGACGAGCTGAAAGCACCCCGCCTCGAATCGGTCAATCGCCTCGTTGACATTGGATGCCGTTTCGATGACGTCCGCGAGTTTCTCAAGACCCTTCGCCAGACCAGCACGAATGTTCGGCTCGTCGTCGACGATGAGAATGTGGAATTCGTTGCTCACTGCAGGATTCTCGGCCATTACTCGTAGCTGCTTCTGACGGGCGGCATTGGATGAGACAGACCGCCGCTCGCCTGGGAATGCAGCAATGACTGAGGCTGGCGGGGTGGCTGACAGCCCGGCGCGCCCACGGGAAGCGTCACCTCGAAGACGGTGCCGCCTCTGGTCGACTTGAACTCAATGCTTCCGCCGTGCTGCCGCACAATCTTGTCACACAGGGCAAGTCCCATGCCGGTGCCTCTGTTCTTCGTCGTAAAGTAGGGGTCGAAGACACGATCGCGAATGTTCTCCGGAATCCCGCCGCCGGTGTCGGCAATCTGAATCTGGACGGAGTCATCGAGATCCTGCGACGTCACTTTCTGAGCACGGACGGAAAGTGTCCCGCCATCGGGCATCGATTCCATCGCGTTCACCAGCAGGTTCAGCAGGACCTGTTCGAGTCGCACTCGGTCGGCGTTGAGGGAGGGCAGCGGGTCGTCCGTACCGACTTCGAGTTTGATCTTCTGCGCATCGGCCTGCGGACTGATCAGCTTCACCTGACGGTCAATCAACGAATTGACGTCAAGCGGAGCGCTGTCGAGACGCCCGATCGAGGCGAAGTCGCGGAAGTTCTCGAGCACGGCGCTGACGCGGGACACTTCCGTCCGGATGACGCCCAGCATCTGATGAACGTCGTCGCGCGCCTGGGTGTCGTCCAGCTCTTCTTCCAGCAACTGAACGTGCAGCGACAGTGCGGCGAGTGGATTCTTAATCTCATGATGCAGGCCTGCCGCCAGTGACCCCAGCCCCATGTAGCGCTCCATACGCCGCAATCGTTCTTCAATCAGGACACGCTCCGTCACTTCCCGCAACTGGATGATGTTGCCGATCACCTGTTCCTGATGGTCTCTGAGCGGCTGGCAGAATGCCCGCAGAACTCGCGGTGCCCCGGAGAGCGTGCCGGAAAAGTCCTCTGGCGTGACGTCGTGCGGCTCTTCGCCGTTCGAGCGGCGCCTGAAATTCTCCAGCGGGAGGCAGTCGCTGAGTTCGCTCAGAGGCAGACCGACGCTGTCCTGTTCGAGTCCCAGCAGTTCAATGCCACGGCGATTGACGCCCGTCACGAGACCGGCGTTGTCGGTGGTGATCACCGCGAGATCCATGCTGCTGATGATGTCGGCGGCTTTCGCTTTGATGTCCCGCAGGGAAGCCTGAGACGTTCCGTAGGCTCGACTGAGCAGCACAACGCCGAGCGCAGTCGCGACAAGGTTCAGCACAACAAGAATCGAAAGGCGAAACTGCCACAGCAACTCGCCTTCGAGTTCTTCCGCGTCGGAGGCTGCGTCGGGCGGAAGCTTGCTGATCAGCTGATGAACGATCTCCCGCTCCCGCAGAAAGTCCGCCATGACCCAGATCGTGACGACGAACGCGGCAACGCTCAGCCCCAGCAGCCCGATGATCGCAGGCCGGAAGACGTTTCTTGTTTCATGATCGTCGACTCGAAACATCAGCGACTACTTCTGGTCGAAGAAACCCGGCAGCAGCCGGAAGGCAAAGGCGAATGTCAATCGAACGTCGCGACAAAGCTGCTCGGGGTGAAGCAAATTCCTGGCCATGACGGAATCGCCTCGTCAACCGGGCCAGATCCTCAGACATCACGCAGGAACCTGCAGTCATTCTGCAGAGTATTGCACCTGGACGTGCAGAGTTGCGCATTGCTGATGTGCCTGCACTTCAGCGAAAAAGACGCTGGCGAGCCACCGGAATCCATTTGGCTCAGTCTTTGCGTCTGGTGGGGATGCTGCCATCCCGGACGGACCAGGCACTTCTCCAGGAATCAGGAGAGCCCTGAAAAACAGGGGCCGAAAGTGCGGTAACCGATCCGCCTGGCGGACAGCGTGCTGTTGCGAAGTCACGCCCTCGATTGCAGATCAGGTGCAGAACTCTGCAGACATCCGCGTCCGGAATTGTTCTGCAACGCTGTGCCCTCTGTCCTTCCGGAAAAATACCCCGCCGACGCCTGCCTTCCAGTTTCCACTGATCCGAACGTTACACAGTTCACTCCCGTTTTCCTCTACGCCTGCCCGGACTGCGCGTCCGCGCAGGCACCGAAGAGACCTGAATCATGAAAGCTTTTCTCTTAACGACGATGGTGCTGTGCCCGCTTCTCGTGACGCTCTCCGGCTGCGAAGCCGTGGAGGAGCAACTCCACGCTGAGACTCAACCGGAACACGCCGGCGAACATCAGGACGGCCATCACGAGGGCCATCCACAACATCGAATTCTCGTCACGAGCCCTGTTCGCAAGGACGTGGTCAGCACGCAGCAGTATGTCTGCCAGATTCACTCCTGCCAGCACATTGAAGTCCGTGCTCTCGAAGGCGGATACCTCGAAGACATCCGAGTGAAAGAAGGCCAGTTCGTTCGGAAGGGCGAGCTGATGTTCAAAATCCTTCCGACCCTGTACCAGGCGAAACTGGATTCAGAAGTCGCCGAAGCGCAGCGAATTCAGATTGAACTCGACAACTCGCAGGCCCTGCTGAAGAAAGGCATCGTCTCGCCTCAGGAACTTGCTTTGCGAAAAGCGGAACTTGCCAAAGCGCAGGCCCAGGTGGCACTCGCACGGGCCGAGCTGGGATTCACCAACGTGACCGCACCGTTTGACGGTATCGTCGATCGGCAGCGCAATCAGCTGGGGAGTCTGATCGAAGAAGGTGATGTCCTCACCACGTTCTCAGACAACAGCGTGATGTGGGTCTACTTCAACGTCCCTGAAGCGCGCTACCTCGAATACAAGGCCGAACTGGACAAGAACGATGGCCGCACGGATCACCTGCAGATTGAACTGAAGCTCGCCAATGGCAGCATCTTCTCTCAGCCGGGGACGATCGGAGCAATCGAAGCGGACTTCGACAATATGACGGGGAACATCCCCTTCCGCGCGGACTTCTCCAATCCTGAAGGACTGCTGCGAAACGGGCAGACCGGGACGATCCTCATCCACCGATTGCTGTCCGGCATGACGGTCATCCCACAACGGGCGACCTTCGAAATCCTCGCCCGGCGGTATGCCTACGTCGTCGACAAGGACAACGTCGTCCACCAGCGCGACATCACGATCGCCAGCGAGCAGGATGACATCTTTGTGGTCAGCGATGGCCTTGATGAAGGCGACAGGATTGTCCTCGAAGGAATTCGACAGGTGCGTGACGGTGACCGCATTGAATTCGAGTTTCAGGAGCCGGAAGACGTTTTGAGTCACCTGAAGTACCACGCGGAATAGGCAGCCTCGTTAATGTTCACAAAGTTTCTGCATCGCCCGGCGCTGGCGATCGTCATTTCACTGCTCATCCTGTTTATGGGCGGTCTGGCGATCCTGTCACTGCCTGTTTCGCAGTTTCCATCGGTCGCGCCGCCAAGCGTTGTCGTCTCGCTTTCGTTCCCCGGTGCCAGCGCCAGAATTCTGGTCGACTCGACGCTGGTGATTCTGGAGCGGGCCATCAATGGCGTTCCCGACATGCGCTACATGACGTCCGCCGCCACGAGTGCCGGCGAGGCGTCGATCATGATCACCTTCGAGCCAGGAACTGATCCGAATGTCGCCGTTCTGAACGTCAACAACCGCATTCAGATGGTCAGGAATCAGTTGCCGCCGATCGTCGATCGTGAAGGCATCATCGTCATGCAGAACATGACGAGCATGCTGATGTACGTAAACGTCTTCAGCAAAGACCCGAACGTCGATCAGAACTTTCTCTTCAACTATGTCTCGTCGAACATGCTGCCCGAGATTCAGCGCACACGAGGCGTCGGTCGGGCGAGGATTCTCGGCAACCGCGCTTATGCGATGCGCGTCGAACTCGATCTCGACCGCATGCGTGCCTACAAGCTGTCGTCCGCCGACGTCATGGAGGCGATCAAAGAGCAAAGCATGATCGGCTCGCCCGGACGACTGGGGCAGGCGACGGGAACGACCTCGCAAACCATCGAGTACGTACTGACCTGGGTCGGTCGCTACAACAAGCCTGAGCAGTACGAGGACATCATTCTGCGGGCCAACCCCGATGGCGAGATTCTCCGTCTGAAGGATGTCGCGAAGGTCGTCCTGGGCTCGTCCTTCTATGACCTGTATTCAGACATTGATGGTTATCCATCGGCGTCAATTGTGCTTAAGCAGATTCCTGGTTCCAACGCCGCCGATGTGATTGAGGAAGTGAAGACCACACTGGAAGAGATGAAAGAGACGTCGTTTCCTCCGGGCATGGATTACGCGGTCAGTTACGACGTTTCCAATTTCCTCGATGCGTCCATTGAGAAGGTACTGCACACGCTGTTCGAAGCGTTTGTACTTGTGTCTCTGGTGGTCTTTCTGTTCCTGGGGGATTTTCGCAGCACACTCATTCCCACGCTGGCGGTTCCGGTGTCTTTGATCGGAACCTTCTTCTTCATGAACATGTTCGGGATGTCGATCAACCTGATCACGCTCTTCGCGCTCGTGCTGGCGATCGGCGTCGTGGTGGACGATGCGATCGTTGTGGTCGAGGCAGTCCATGCAAAAATGCACGAGAAGCATCTCTCGCCCTACAACGCCACCAGAGAAGTGATCGGCGAGATCAGCGGTGCCATTATCGCGATTACACTCGTGATGACCTCGGTCTTTATTCCAGTCACGTTTGTGCCGGGGGCAGTCGGCGTCTTCTATCGAGAATTCGCCCTGACAATGGCGATGTCCATTGTGCTGTCGGGTGTTGTGGCGTTGACACTGACACCCGTTCTTTGCGCGATGATTCTGAAACCGATTGACAATTACGGTCAGCAGCGAGGACTGGTCGGGCTCGTCAATCGCTGTATCCGGAAAGTTGCTGGCCGCCGCGCCCATATTGCGCGAGCCATGCTTTCCATCGTGCTCGGCGCGGCCGTCGGTTATGGCGTGCACGAACTGCTGCATATCGAGATCGTCCACGAAGTCGTGTCTGAGCAGGTGACGCTGACGGAAACCGGGATCATCGTCACGGGCAGCATCGTCGCTGTGCTGGCGATCTTCACATTCCGGTCGATGCTCTCGGGCAGCGAACCCGGCGAAGAAAAGAAACGCGGACCACTGGGGATCTTTCTGCGCGTGTTCGATCAGGCCGTCGAGAAAGTGACGGGAAGCTTTGTGGCAATCGTCAGCCGGATTGTGTCGCGGCGACTGCTGACCATGATCGTCATCGGCGGTTTCAGTTATGGCATTCTACTGGTCAACGAAGTACTGCCGTCCGGCTTTATTCCCCTGGAAGACCAGGGTGTCATCTACGGCATTATTCAGACGCCTCCCGGTTCGACCCTTGAGTACACGAACTCAAAGTCGCACGAACTGCAGGCGATCTGCAAGGAGATCGATGAGGTCACGTCGGTCACCTCGCTGGCCGGATACGAGATCCTGACGGAAGGTCGAGGATCCAACGCCGGGACCTGCCTGATCAATCTGAAGCCCTGGGCGGACCGTGAACTGACGTCGAAGCAGATCATCGAAGAGCTTGAAGAACGCGGTCGGGAGATTGCCGACGTCAAACTCGAATTCTTTGAACCTCCCGCCGTTCCGGGATTCGGTGCCGCTGGCGGTTTCTCCCTGTGCCTGCTCGATAAGACAAACACCGGCGATTACGACACCTTTGGAGAAGTGACCGAGGAGTTTCTCGAGGCCCTGGGGAAACGGAAGGAACTGAAGGGCATCTTCACGTTCTTTGCCAACAATTATCCTCAGTATGAGATCGTGATCGACAATGACGTGGCCATGCAGAAGGGCGTCTCGATTGCGGACGCGATGGAGAATCTCTCCATCGTTGTGGGAAGCACCTGGGAGCAGGGCTTCATTCGCTTCGGGCAGTTTTACAAAGTCTACGTGCAGTCGGCTCCTGAGTTTCGACGGTACCCCGACGACCTGCAGAACATGTTTGTGAAGAACGAAGACGGAGAGATGGTGCCGTATTCGTCGTTCATGAAGATCCGGAAGATGCAGGGCATGAACGAGATCAATCGCTACAACCTTTATACGACAGCGATCATTCAGGGAGCACCCGCGGCCGGCTACAGCAGCGGCCAGGCGATTGCGGCGATTGAGGAAGTTGCCGAGCAGACGCTGCCTCGGGGTTTTGGAATCGGCTGGCAGGGGCTGGCCTATGATGAAGCGAACAAGGGCAACGCGGCCGTCTACATTTTTCTGATCGTCGTGCTCTTCGTTTATCTGGTGCTGACCGGACAGTACGAGAGTTTCCTGCTTCCGCTGGCGGTGATTGTGTCCCTCCCGATCGGGCTGTTCGGCTCGTTCCTGATGTTGAAATCGATGGGCCTGGCCAACGATGTGTACTGCCAGATCGGGCTCGTGATGCTGGTGGGTCTGTTAGGAAAGAACGCCATCCTGATCATTGAGTTTGCTGTGCAGCGGCACCAGGAAGGGCTGAGCATCAGGGATGCTGCGATCGAAGGCGGAAAGCTGCGCTTCCGACCGATCGTCATGACATCGTTTGCTTTTATTGCCGGCTTGATTCCGCTCGTCCGGGCGACTGGCCCGGGTGCGATTGGTAATCGTACGATTGGGACAACGGCCGTGGGCGGCATGCTGATGGGGACGTTGATCGGAGTTCTCGTAATTCCCGGTCTGTATTATCTGTTTGCTCAGATTTCCGATGGGCGGAAGCTCATTCGTGACGAGCACGACGGACCGCTGAGCGAAAGCCTCGAACACAGGTCGACAACTGTGATCGAGTGAGTTCGCCAGGGCACGCCGGGTTGTCGCAATGAGCAGTGCGGATTGCTGAACGTGCTCGGGGAGTTAGGCTCATCGTTTCGTGCGACAGAGCCTTTCAGAGAGGCTCTTACTGCAGCGGATACGGCGCTGAGTTCTGGCAGCAGTGTCAGAGTTAGTGGCGTCACAAAGCCGCCGCCCCGGAAGTCGCTGTCGGGCGGGGTTCGCAGCAAAGGTCGCCACATGTGGCCCCTTCGTCTGTTTGAGGTTGCGAACCCGACATGAGCGCTAGTGCAGTCTGGTCAGAGAAGTTGCGCAAGCGTTTCTGTGCAAGAATCTGCAGCATCCTGCAAATCGAGGTCGAGGTAACGCGACTGCAACGATTGTGTGGTTCGGTCAAGGGGCTCTGCCGATAGCAATTCTGCTGCGTCCAACCCACTGCCGGGTTGGCCAAGTCGTCGCAGTCCAGATGCTGGAATGTGATTCCTCGCCGGAGATCACGGCCGCTGGCGTTCGACAGCCTCAGATTATCGCAGGATGCTCAAGGATGAGACCGCACAACCAACTTTGGACCAGCTCAGCATGCGGCTCGCAACGGAGCCTGGCCGTACGACTGGCTGTCTGTGTCGTCGTGACGTTCCTTTCGGGGTGCCAGCTTCCCTGCCTGCGAGAACCGGCACCAGGACCGGTCCTGCCGGACGACTTCAACGGTAAGTCGTCTGTCGAGAACTCTGCCGACGTGGGCATCGAACAGTTCTTCAATGACGCGGCGCTGACACAACTGATTGTCGAGGGGCTGACGCAGAATCAGGAACTAAGAATTCGGAATCAGGAAATTGAAATCGCCAGCAACGAGATCATGGCTCGGCGCGGTGCGTATCTCCCGTTTGTTGAGGTTGGCGGCGGCGGCGGGTTTGAGAAGACAAGCCGATTCACACCACTTGGAGCGGCAGAAGATCAGCTGACGATTCCCGGAGGAGGCCGATTTTCGGACCCACTGGGGAATACGGGACTCGGTGCCAAACTGTTCTGGCGGGTCGACATCTGGGGTCAGCTACGAAGCGCCCGCGATGCCGCTCAACAGCGATATTATGAGGCGATCGAGGCGCGGGACTATCTCGTCACGCGGCTTGTGGCGGACACGGCAGAGAACTACTACGAACTGGCAGCGCTCGACAAACGACTTGAGTTCCTCAATCAGACGATTGAAATCCAGAAGAAGAGTCTGGAAGTGGCGAAGGCTCAGAAGGAAGCGGCCCGCGGCACGGAACTGGGCGTGCAGCGATTTCTGGCTGAAGTTCGCAAGAACGAAAGTCAACGGCTCATCGTCAACCAGAAGATCATCGAAGTCGAGAACCGGATCAACTTCCTCGTCGGTCGGTATCCGCAGGCCGTTGACCGCGAGTCGTGGGATTTCATCCAGCTCGATTCGAACGTGTTGAGTGTCGGCGTGCCGGCTCAGCTGCTGCAGAATCGGCGTGACATTCAGGCGGCCGAACGCGAACTGACCGCCGCCGGCCTGGACGTCATGGTGGCCCGAGCCGAGTTCTATCCGCAGTTGAACATCACGGCGGGTGTCGGCTTCGAAGCCTTCAATCCGAAGTATCTGTTCGATCCTGAAGCGTTCGTTGCCAATGCCGCCGGCGAACTCGTAGCGCCGCTGATCAACCGAGCCGCCATCCGAGCGGAGTATCTCAACGCGAATGCCCGACAGTTGCAGGCCGTCTATGAGTACCAGCGGACGGTGCTGACGGCCTTCACGGAAGTCGTCAACCGCACGACCGCCGCAGAGAACTACCGCAAGAGTGTCGAGATCAAGCAGGAACAGGTTGCCGCTCTGGAAGAGTCGGTCCGAGTCGCCACGGACCTGTTCCAGAATGCTCGTGCGGAGTACGTCGATGTCCTGTTTTCGCAGCGTGATCTGCTGGAAGCACGGATTGACCTGATCGGGACCAAACAGCAGCAGCTTGCGGCCATCGTCAATGCGTATCAGGCCCTCGGTGGCGGGTACCTGTCACTCGATTCGGTCGGCGGCTACGCGGACCCGTATTGTCCGCCCACGGAACTGGCGATTCAGCCGGTTTACCTGCCGCCAGCTCCCGCTGAACCCGTCCCTGAAGCAGAACCTGAAACCGAGAGCCTGTAGCAGACTGGCCGTCGCTGTAACTCGCGCCCGAGGCCATGAAGCGCGAGGAAGCGACGTCCTGACAACCCTCAGACACTGCGGATCGACAGTCTTACGAAGCCTGTTCTTCGTCAATCATGGCGTCGACGAAGCTGTCGGGATCGAAGACGGCGAGATCGTCGATGCCTTCGCCGAGCCCGACGTACTTGACCGGGATGCCCATCGTCTGACGGATCGCGACAACGACTCCGCCTTTGGCCGAACCGTCCAGCTTCGCGAGGACCAGCCCCGTGCAGTTGACGGCGTCGGTGAAGTGTGTCGCCTGGCTGAGGCCGTTCTGGCCGGTGGTTGCGTCGAGCACCAGCAGCGCTTCGTGCGGCGCGCCGGGGATCGGCTTGCCGATGACGCGGTGAATCTTGCCGAGTTCTTCCATCAGGTTCTGGTGAGTCTGCAGGCGACCGGCCGTGTCGATGATGACGACGTCGCGGCCTTCCTTAACGGCATGTTCGCAGGCGGCGAACGCGACGCTGGCGGGATCCGAGCCACTCGGTTTTGTCACGATGTCGCAGCCGATCCGCTGGCTCCACAGTGTCAATTGCTCGACAGCCGCGGCGCGGAATGTGTCGCCGGCTCCGAGCACGACGGACTTGCCGGACTTCGTGATCAGTTTAGCGAGCTTCGCGATCGACGTTGTCTTGCCGACGCCGTTGACGCCGGCAACGAGGATGACGGTCGGGCCGTCGCTCTGCAGGTTCAACGGCGAGAGCAGGTCCTCGGCGTCGTACCGGACATCGCCTTCGCCCTTCAGCAGCAGCTTGATGCGGTCCTTGACGGTGCCCCAGATTTCGTCGAGCACGACCGTTCGACCGAGGTGTTTCTCACGGACATCGGCAATGATGGCCTGCGTCGCCTTGAAGCCCATATCCGTCAGCAGGAGCCGTTTCTCGAACTGCTGCAGCTTCGGCTCGTCGAGGATCTCGCCGGCCTTGAAGATGTCCCGGACGTCGGTCTTCAGCAGGTCCGTCGTCTTCTTGAGGGCTCCCTTGAGCTTCCCGAAAAATCCCATCGTTGGTTCTCTGTATGATTCTGTTGGTTGTTTTACCGCAAGCCGCAGGCGTGCGCGAAAACTCGAAACTCGCACGCCTGCGGCTTGCGGTTAAACGAGGGCACCAGACGGCTTACTCACTGGTCATCTCAGCGAGCCGTGCGTCGGCGGCGTCCCACTGGTCCTTGTCAGTTGGTTCGTAGCGATCCATCTCGGACGAAGCTCGCACGACCTTCCGGATGTCGGCCAGCGAGCCGATTTCGCCCATCGCTCGCGCCTGAATCAGCACGTTGCCCAGAGCGGTGCCTTCAACCGGGCCGGTCACAACCGGGCAGCCGCAGGCGTTCGCAGTAAACTGGTTGAGCAATGCGTTCTTCGTTCCGCCGCCGACAATGTGCACAACCTCGACGGCTTCCCCGCTGAGTTCTTCCAGCCAGCCGAGCACTCGCCGGTATTTCAGTGCCAGGCTTTCCAGACAGCAGCGCACGAACTGGCCGTCAGTCTCCGGAACTGGCTGGCCGGTCTCTGTGCAGAAGCTGGCGATCGCCGAGGCCATATCGTCCGGGGCCAGAAAGCGAGCATCGTCGGGATCGATCAGCGATCGGAACGCCGGTGCTTCGGCAGCCAGGGCGGTCAGCGTCGAGTAATCGTGGTTGCGGCCAGCCCGTTCGAACGACGCCTTGCACTGCTGCACGAGCCACAGGCCCATGATGTTTTTCAGCAGCCGGTACGTGCCGTCGACGCCGCCTTCATTCGTGACATTCAGTTCGAGGGCTCGCTGACTGAGGATCGCGTTCGGCACTTCGAGGCCCATCAGCGACCAGGTTCCGCTGCTGATGTACGCCCATTTGGCCGAGCCCGTCATCTCGGTCGGGACAGCGACGACGGCCGAACCGGTGTCGTGTGTCGCGGGGGCGATGACATCGATTCGTTTCATGCCGGCCTGTCGGGCGATCTCTTCCCGCAGCGTGCCAATCTTCGTGCCGGGGTCGACGACCTGCGGGAACATCTGCGTCGGCAGGCCCAGCTTGCCGAGCATGTCGAAGGCCCAGTCACGGGTCGTCGCGTTGAAGCACTGCGAGGTCGTCGCGTTGGTGAACTCGACAACCTTGCTGCCGCACAGCAGGTAGTTCAGAAAGTCGGGGATCATCAGAAACGTCGCTGCCTGCTCCATCAGTCGCGGGTTCTTCTGGTTCATCGCGACGAGCTGGTACAGCGTGTTGATCTCCATGAACTGCAGGCCGGTCTGACTGAAGATGTCCGCTCGCGGTACCTGCGTAAACGTGTGAGCCATCAGGCCCTCGGTCCGCGAGTCGCGGTAGCAGTACGGCAGGCCGAGCAGCTCTTCGGTTTCAGACAGCAGGACGTAATCGACGCCCCAGGTGTCGACACCGATCGACCGGATTGAGTCGCCAAACTCGGCAGCGGCTTTCGCGAGGCCGGTCTGGATCTCCCGCCACAGATTGACGAGGTCCCAGCGAAGTGTGCCTCCGACCGAAACCGGACCGTTGCGAAAGCGGTGCTGCTCGCGCAGTTCGACGCGTTCGCCATCAAACAGAGCGGCGACGACGCGCCCGCTTTCCGCTCCCAGATCCACCGCGAGATAACACTGACTGGCCATGCTGCTCAACTCTGATGTTTCGAGCGATTGACGATTTTTCGTAGCGAAAGTCGCGCAGACTTTCGGCCACAACGATTAGCCGAAACTCTTCGCGAGTTTCGCTACCAGACACAGAACTCGCTCCAACGCTCTGCGTGGGAACGAGCAGAACTCGTATTTGGGCACTGGCATCGCCAGTGGCACACCATGTCCAAGTGGCCGGGGTTGGAGCGAGGAACGAGCAAAATCCCGGTCGCTGACAACCAGTTTCAACCGGGGCTTCCTTCGCAGGCTCAGTCCAGCCCCGGCCACCCCACCCGAAAAACCAGGCCGGGGGTGGATGATAGCGGGGTCGTAAACGAGCGTGAATCAACGCACGGCGATCGCTCGAGCCAGCTCGTCGGCGGCCTGGCGGTCGGCTTCGGTCTGCGGTTTCTGGATGCGCGGCAGGCGGATGACAAATGTGCTGCCGGAACCGGGACCGTCGCTGAAGGCTTCGAGCGTGCCGCCGTGATCGCAAACAATCCGGTGACTGATCGACAGGCCAAGCCCCGTTCCTTCGCCGGTCGGCTTCGTCGTGTAGAACGGCTCGAACAGATGGTCGAGCGTCTCCTGATCCATTCCCGAGCCGTTGTCGGTCAGACGCAGCTCAACCCAGTCGACTTCTTCATCGAGCAGTTCGACGTCGACGTTGCCGTTTGGTCCAGATGCGTCCAGGGCGTTGGCGACCAGGTTGAGCACGACCTGCTTAATCTCCGGCCCGCTGATTTCAATCTCGCACGGGGCAGAGGGGCTGAACGAGCAGCGGCACTCGCGGTACTTCTTCATATGAGTAATCAGCGAGAGGACCTCGGTAACGATCGCCGTGACGTCCTGCCGCGTTTTCGCCGTGTCGTGACTGCGGGAGAAATCGAGCAGCCGGCGCGTGATCGCCTGGCAGCGTTCCGCTTCGGACTGGATCATTCGCACGTACTGTTGTGCGACGGTCGAGTCGTCGTCAGACGCGTCTTTGAGCAGTTCCGCGAGCCGCGATTCGAGCGACTCGCCCGCCCACTGCACGGCGGCGAGCGGATTGTTGACTTCGTGAGCGACGCCGGCGGCCAGCAGACCAACGCTGGCGAGCCGCTCTGATCGAACGAGTTGCCGGCTGCGTTCCTGCACCTGCCGATCGAGGTTTGTCGCCGTCTGTTGAAACCGTTCGATCATCAGATTGAAGGCTGCGGCGAGTTCGCCCATTTCATCGGGCGAGCTGACCTCAACCCGCTGTTCAAAATCGCCCTGCGCGACGCGGCTCGCTCCAGCGTGCAGCAATTGTACCGGCTGCAGGACGTGCTTCCGCGCAAAGCGGATCAACCCGATCAGCAGCACCAGCACGATCCCGGTGCTGACCGCGATCGAAGTCAACGCGGTCCGATATTCGATGCGGGCTTCGAGCAAACGGCCGCGGAGTGTGTCGGGCAATTCGGGAAGTTCGGCGGCTGCGAACTCAAGATGGTCGATCCGGTCGCGAAGCGAGTCGATGTCCGCCGCAGCGGTTCCCGATGTCAGCCAACCATCGATCTGTGTCAGGTGCTCGTCAATCTGCCCTATGGTCTGCCAGTGAAACGTGCGCTGCAGTTCGGTTGCTGCCGGGAGTGCCGACAGTTGAGCCTGGTAGGCGTCCGTGGCGTCCTGTGCTTCCTGCAGGCGTTTGAGCAGTTCGGAGCGGTCGAACGTTGTCGTCAGCGATTTCTGCGGGATCGCCCAGCGCAGGCGGGCGACGGCTCGAGTGACCTGGTGAGCGGGCGCGGCGGCGTAGCGATTGTCGATCGCCGGGTCGCGCACGAGATCGCGGAAGGCGCTCAGGCCCCAGAACGCGCTGACCGACAGCACGCCCAGCATCAGCAGCACCAGTCCGAGGCCAAACCTCAGCTTGTGCCCTATCGACTTCGCAGCGAACACGCTTCCCCTCCGTGGCGTCGCAAACCTGCCCAGCTCGCGCGCGAAAGGTAGCACAACTCATCGGACACACGAAGACGGCAGTGAGGTAATTCCTTTCAGCCGCGCTCGGGAACGTGTTGGAAACAAGCTCTCGAAATCAGCCGGCACGCGTTCAAGCGTCCTGTTCTGCTCCTTCGGAATGAGTTCGGAATAACTTCCCGATTTCATTCTGTCGCGGCGCGATGCAAGCTGTCCGGCGATTCAGGCCCACAGGACCGTCTCCATGAAAGCTCAGGGCGCAGCCCTGGGAAACGATATCGTTTCTGCCGGTCCCTGGGCTGATAGACGACCGGCCCGTTGGGCCTTGAAACGCCGAAAGCTCGAATCCCGTAATGGGACAGTCCCCAATGCGGAATGAGTGGCTCGCCAACTCGATGCTGACACCAGACGGCTTCCCCCGGATCGGGAAGTTGTTTCCGACATGCTCCCTACTCACTGAAACACGGACACACTTTCCCGGCGGGCGGGCCGCGGTCAGACCAGCTCGGCGGCGACCGTGTCGTAGAAGAAACGTCCCTCAGGCGACAGCCGCAACGTGCCGTCGTTGAGTTCAAGCAGCGACTGATCGAGCAGTTTGTGCAGCGCGTCGCCGCCCAGGGTTTCGAGCGCGAAACCGGTTCGCGTTTCGAAGCTCGCAACGTTGAGGCCCTCGATCTGGCGCAGCCCGAGAATCAGACGCTCGCGGGCGGACGCTTCCGGATCGAGCTGTTCGCGGTCGCCAACGGCGTCTTCTCCCGCGAGAACTCTGCGAATCCAGGTCGTCGTGCTGCGGTGGTTCTGCCAGCGAACGCCGCCGGAGAAACTCGCGGCGCCGGGGCCGAAACCGAGGTACTCGCTTCCGTTCCAGTACACCTGGTTATGTCGGCAGCGGAAGCCGGGCTGGGCGAAGCTGGAGATCTCATAATGCTCGAACCCGGCGGCGGCGAGCCGGTCCATCGCGGTTCCGTACATCGATCGTTCGAGTGAATCATTGGCCTGATCGAGCTGGCCTTTCTCGCGGCGCGTCCAGAATGACGTGCCCTTCTCGAACGTCAGACCGTAAGTCGAAACCTGACGCGGCTGCAGTTCGATGGCGGTTTCCAGATCACGCTGCCAGTCAGCGAGCGTCTGACCGGGGACGGCGAAGATCAGATCGAGGCTGACGTTTGGAAACCGAGATCGGCAACGCTCAAACGCGTCGACCGCTGCCGCGCTGGAGTGCCGTCGTTCAAGCAGTTTGAGAAACCGATTGTCGAACGACTGCACGCCGAGGCTCAGCCGGTTGACGCCCGCATTGCGCAGTGAGTCGAGCTTCGCATCGGACAGTCCGTCCGGATTGGCCTCGACGTTGAACTCGATGTCCGGACTGAAACGGAACTCAGACCGCAGAACATCGAGCAGTCTCTGCAGACGCGGTTCGTCAAGCTGCGTTGGTGTGCCGCCGCCGAGGAACAGCGTGTCGAGCGGTTCGGTCAGCGCCGACCGTTTGATCTCGGCCTGCAGTGCCTCAAGGTAGGCATCGGCCAGATCGTCCCGACCGGCAATCAGCGTGAAGTCGCAATACCCACAGCGATGCGCACAGAACGGAACATGAATATAGACGGCTCGCGGTTGCGTCACTCGGTCGGCTCTGGTTGTGGAAGAGATCCCGGCAGGCGACGGCTTCATCCCATGGAATCGGCGACACTGTCGGAGGAAGCGGGTGGCCCGAGTTCGACCGAGCTGGCGAAGGACGTTCTCCCGTCCGCACAGCCGACAACCGGAACTGGAGCTTTCCTCGTATCGTGCTCCAGCTCCGGTCACGCTTGAACTGACCGGCGGGCGAACGCTGCGGCCACTACTCCGCGGCAATCTTCCACAGGTGGCCGTCGCTGCGGACGAACATCTCGTTACCGGCGATGGCCGGGGTGCCGAGGATCGTTTCGGCGAGGTTGTTCGTGCCGACCAGTTCGCCTTCTTCGCCGCTGATGTCAACGACCTGGCCCGCGCCTTTCTCGTTGAACGCGATCATGTGCTTGCCGGCGACGACGGGCGTTGCGCTGAACGGTCCGGTCAGTCGCAGTCGCCACAGGATGTTGCCGGTTGTCATGTCCGCTGCCTGCAGCACGCCAGCTCGATTGATGACATAGACGCGCCCGTTGACGACGACGGGGCTCGGCGTCGACGGCCCCAGGCGGTTGTCGTTCCAGAGGATGTCAGACGGGTTGCCGTCGCCGGTCCGCAGGACGGTCAGTCCGTTTGACGGAATGAAGACGTAATCGCTCGACACGGTGGACGACGGAATCGTCGCCGCGCCGTCTTTGTATTCCCAGGCGGTCTCGCCAGTCTTCGGATCAACGGCCTCGACCCCCGCCGACGACTGCAGCAGCGCGAGTGACGTTCCGTCGGAGTTCGTCGCGAATGTTGGCGACGTCCAGTTTGCTCGCTTGGGGCGATCCTTCTTCCAGCGTGAAACGCCGGTCAGAATATCGATCCCAGTCGCGAAGGACTCGGCATCGTTCTCGACCTGCACGATCAGCGTATCGCCAACGACAATCGGCGACGACGACATGCCCAGGCTGTTGCTGGCGTTCGGGAAGTCGTACGTCAGGCCGCGATACCACAGCAGGTTTCCGTCGAGGTCCAGGCACGCGAGATCGTTGCTCGAATAGAACGCGTAGATCCGCTCGCCATCGCTGGCCGGCGTTGGAGTGGCGACGCACATTTTCTGATGCGTCATCGTCCGACCGGTCGCCAGAAACTGCCGATGCCACAGCGTCTCGCCGGTTGCCCGGTCAAAGCACAGAGCGTGCAGCCGGTCCTGATGAAAACCAGTGCTCGCCGTCACGACGACCTTGTCACCGATGACGATCGGACACGACAGCCCGCGACCCGGCAGGTCGACTTTCCAGGCGACGTTCTTGTCCTCTGACCATGTCGCCGGGATGCTCGATTCGAGCGACACGCCGGAGATATCCGTGCCGCGAAACTGCAGCCAGTCGGCTCCAGTGAGACAGACCGTTGCGACCGCGGCAAAACAGATGGGCAGAAACCGTTGAGTGATTTTCAGAGTCGGCATTAGCGGGTTCCTCCCGTCTGAGCGGTCAGGTTGTTTTGAGATTTCTGCGGCAGCCCGGCGGCCTGGCGGCTCGATGCTGCCGAGTGGATCGCGACGCCGGACGAGTCGGACACGCGGAACTGCAGCTGGTAACGCTGAGCCCAACTGTCGTCCTGCTCGTTCTGGCACAGTTTGACCAGGATGACGTTCTGGCCCTTCTTGAGCGTGGCCGGAACGGCGTACTGGTCGATGGCCATGCCGCGGTGATACTCGTCCCGGCCGAACAGGTACTCGCCGTTGAGCCAGATTTTCCAGGCGTTCGGGGTTCCCAGGCGAAACTGCACATCGCGAGCGGAGGCCGAATCGAACGTTGTCGTCAGATACATGACCGCGCCTTTGTACGGCGAGATCGTCCTGGCAATGTCGATGATGCCGAACTCGTCGCCGGTCGTGATGTCGTCCCAGGCAACTTCGCCGAGCTGGCCTTCGAGCTTCGCGTCAAAGTCAAGCTTCTCTTCCGGCGGGTAGGTCTCGGCAAAGCCGACGAAGTCGCGATTGTTGAACGGGCCGATGATTTTCCAGTCGGTCAGAAAGCCGAAGTGCTGCACGAGGCTGACGTCTTCGCCCTGCGCCCGAATGCCCTTCGCGATCTCCTTGACCTGATCCTCGTCCGTCGCACCGAGCAGTGCCTTGCGGAACGTGCCGAGCTTCACTTCCTTGTCGTCCTGCGAGGCTGCCGCGTCGATCAGTTGCTGCACGGCGTCGCGACGGAACTCAGGGCTCGGGTCCTGCAGCAGTTGCGGGATGATTTCCTTGCTGGCATCGGCGTCGACGTTCAGCAGGACTTCATAGGCGAGCCGACGTGCTCGCGGATCGCGTTTCGTGTCGAAAACAATCGCCCGCAGCGCGTCAGCCGGCAGTGACTTTCCCGCGGCGACTTCTCGATCAGCGACCGCTTCAACGACGTTTCGCAGATAGTTCGCGGCCAGTGGCGACGCTCCGGAAAACGCATCGAGCAGCGCCGGCAAATCCGACGCCTTGCTCTCTGTCTGCAGCTGCGTGACCGCCGCCAGCGCGGCCGCGTTGCCCTGGCCTTCGTGACCAACGGCCTTGATCGCCTTGATGGATTCCGGCTGAGCCGCCTGGGCGAGCGGCGACAGAACCAGCAGCGTTAACGACGCTGCGATGAGCCAGCGCATGGGAGTCTCCTTTGAGGTTGTCAGTCGTTTAACCGCAAGCCGCTGGCGTGCGTGTCTGAGTAGCACTCCCAGCGCGCACGCCTGCGGCTTGCGGTTAAACGATGGCTATGACGCGAAAATCTCCGCGAACGTGTTGCGGTAGGTGGTTTCGTTGGGGGGGAAGGTTTCGTCAAACGTCGAGCGCTCGGCGGCGCCGTGCTGGAACCGGCGTTTTTCGAAGACGGGCATCGTGATGCCGGTGATCGCTTCGACGCCACGTCGCACGACTTCGCCTTTGAGCGCGTACAGTTTTTCGTGGTCCCAGTCGGTGAGTTCAATGAACGGGATGCCTTCGGCGACTTCGATCACGTTGGGCAGAGCGAACGGGCTGAAGCCGCTGAAGGCGAACTGCCGTGCCGGTGCCGATGTGCGAACGTGCCCGCGGCTCTGGCCGCCGGAGAACGTCAGCGAGTGCTTGATCGCGTCGACGCCCCAGCCTTCGTGATACAGCATCTGGTTGTTGAGCACGCTGCGAATCGTCAGCTCGGGATTCTCTTCAATCGGATAATCCTTCAGGTTCTCGTCGCCCCCGTCGCCGTCGGCCAGGTACTTCCAGTCGGGATATCGCTGACGGATGCCTCGGCACAGAGCAACGCCCATCGTCGCGGCCTGCACGTCGAGCGGCTTGTAGTCCTCAATGATGCGGATCGTTTCGCGGTAATCGAGTTCGCTGCGCGGCACGCAGACGACCTCGCCGAACATGCTCAGATCGGTCTCGTCGAGAAACCGCAGCGCCTGCTTCGCGTCGGCGCAGAGTTCTTCGGACGGGTGCTCTTCAGACGGGCCGGCTTCCGTGACTGACAGAGTGAACGCCTTCAGCCGCGACAGATTGCCGCCGCGTTTCCTCAGCAGGTGGTACAGCGTCACGAAGACGGCGCCGCTGTCGATGCCGCCGGAGAAGAGGACGCCGATCGGCTGTGTCGCGTCGTCCGCGTCGATCCGGTCGAGCCACTTCGTGCATTCGTCAGCGAGGGCTCCGATGTACTGCCGACCGATTTCGTCGAGGTCGGTGCTCAGGCGGTTGCGCTGCGGATCGAAATAGCGAGTCAGCTTCGGATTCGGGTCCGGGCAGCCGACCAGAGCCAGTTCGACAATGTGATGTGCCGGGACCATTCGCGTGTAAGACGGATGAAACTGATCGTCGAGGCCTTCCTGCTTGAGCCACGCGGCGATCTCGTCGATTCGTTCCGCGACGATCAGGCACGGGCCATCGATCAGCTTCGCCAGAAAGTACCGCAGCGGGCGACCGATCGACCGAGCGAGGCGGACGGTCTTGCCATTGCGATGCAGCAGCGCGAACTGGCCGTCGATTTCGCGAACACGAGCTGCATCGCCGGATCCGACGCGTTCGACCGCGTCCTCGACGGACATATTGAAGATGACGTTTCCGGCGGGATCGAGCAGATTGACCAGCCGCTCAACGTACGCATGATTCTGCATGGTGAGTCTCCTTCGGAACCATCGCAGCGGGGCCGAAGAGCGTAGTTGGCAGTCGCAGCGCGTGCGAGCAACCAGGCTGCCTCGGGCATCGCGTGGCTGGCCAGGCGCGTGCGTGGTGGCCAGACGCGAGGGTGGCTGGGGGTCGAGGAGCGAGGTACGAGCGACGAGCCCCCCAGACGTTGAGGCGGCTTTCAACGAGACTCAGGACTGGGGGCTCGCTGCACTCGACCCCAGCCGCCCTGTCACCCTGTTGGTTTGTGAGGCGCATTGAATTTGCCACGTTGCTTGGCGAGCGATTTTCGACGCTCCTAGAATCCAGGGTCCCAACCTTCCCTCCGCAGTCATCCCACCGACTCCCTGCCACAGGCCGTTTCATGACGACCGATGCCGCACTGCCCGCCGGTGCCGAACTTGCCGCCTTCGACTTCGACCCGCGAACCCGCGTCATTTACGGAGCCGGTGTGCTGTCGCGGCTGGGCGAGTTGAGCCAGTCGTTCGGTCGTCGAGCGTTCCTCGTCACGGACAGTGGCCTGAAAGCTGCCGGCCATGAGGAACACGCGCTGGCGTTCCTCCAGCAGGCTGGCGTCGAAGTCGTCTACTTTGACGATGTGCATCCCAACCCGACGACCGACGACGTCGACCGGGCGATGCAGGTCGCCCGCGATGCTCAGGTCGATCTGATCATCGGGCTCGGCGGCGGCAGCAGCATGGACTGCGCGAAAGGTGTCAACTTCCTGCTGACCAACGGTGGGAAGATGGAGGACTACTGGGGTATCGGCAAGGCGACCAAACCGATGCTGCCGATGATCGCCGTGCCGACAACCGCCGGCACCGGCAGCGAGGCGCAGTCGTTCGCGCTGATCGCCAACTCCGAAACGCACATGAAGATGGCGTGTGGCGACAAGAAGGCCGCGTGCTCGGTCGCGCTGCTTGACCCGGAGCTGACCGTCACGATGCCTGGTTCCGTGACGTCGGTCACCGGTATCGATGCCGTCAGCCACGCGGTCGAGACTTACGTCACAACAAAACGCAATGCCGTCTCGCAGCTTTACAGCCGACACGCGTGGAGGCTTCTGGCGACAGCGTTTCCGCAGGTGCTCGCCGAACCGACGAATCTCGACGCGCGCGGCGGAATGCTGGTCGGTGCTCACTTCGCGGGAGCGGCGATCGAAAACTCGATGCTCGGAGCAACGCACGCGCTGGCGAATCCACTGTCCGCTCATTTCAACCTGACGCACGGCATCGCGATCGGCGTCATGCTGCCGCACGTTGTCCGGTTCAACGCCGAAGTTGTCGGGCGGCTGTACGGCGACCTGGCTTCCGAGATCGGACTGTGCCGCGGTGATGACCCCGAAGCTCCCGAACGGCTGGCCGGCTACCTGCACGGGCTGGTGTCGAGCTGGGGGCTGCCGACGGACCTGCGAGCCTGCCATGTCACTCAAGATCTGATTCCCACCATGGCTGCCGAAGCTGCGAAGCAGTGGACGGGAACGTTCAACCCGCGTCCCTGCACCGTTGACTCATTCCAGGAGCTGTACGAATGCGCGTTCGACGAGAATTCGACGAAGTGAACCGGCGGCAGTTTCTCAAGCAATCCGGCGCGACCGCCGCAGGCATCGCCGCGAGCCTGACCGGCTCCAGCCTGCTTCCGGGCCTGGCTTCCGTCGCCAGCGCGGGGAAGCAGCCTGCCGAAGCCGGCGCGACCGCCTGGCCGTCGTTCCGCAACGGCAACCGGTTGCAGGGCATCGCGGGCAGCACGCTGCCGAAGTCGCTTGAACTGTTGTGGAAGGTGCCGGTCGACGACGGCGTGACCGCGACGGCGGCGATCGTTGGCGAGCACGTTTACGCGGGCACATTCGGCGGAGAACTGATCTGCTTCGACCGGAAGACCGGCGAGCGGGTCTGGACGCACTTCTCGAAGGAGAAGAAGAAGCCCAACGACTTCATCCCCGGCTTTCAGTCGTCGCCGACGGTGACCGGCGATCTGGTTCTGATCGGCGACGAGGACGGCGTCTTTCACGCGGTTGATCGGGCGACCGGCAAGCTGCGGTGGAAGCACGAGACTCTCGCGGAAATCATCAGCTCGGCCGCAGTCGTTGGTGAGCGGATCATCTTCGGCTCATACGACGCCACGCTGTACTGCCTGAACGCCGCGGACGGAAAGGAACTCTGGAAGTTCGAAACCGCCGACCGCATCAATGGATCGCCCGCCGTCGCCGGAAGCATCACCTTCGTCACCGGCTGCGATACTCACCTGCGGGCGATCAATATTGAAACCGGCAAGGAAGAGTTCGACATGCCGCTCGAACGCTTCCTGATCGCTTCGCCGGCGGTCTTCGACGGCATGCTTTACGTCGGTTCGCACGAAAGCGAGTTCCTGGCGATTGAGATCGCGAAGCAGGAGATCGTCTGGCAGTTCAAGAACGAACGCAGCGAACTCCCGATCCACTCGTCGGCTGCCGTGACTGCTGAGGTCGTCGTCTTCGGCGGCCAGGACAAACAGCTTCACTGCCTGGACCGGAAGACCGGCAAAGAGAAGTGGTCGTTCTCGACTCGCGGCCAGATCAACAGCTCGCCCGTCATCGTCGACAACGACCGCGTCTTCTTCGGCTCGAACGACGGCAACCTCTACGAAGTCGGCCTCGCCGACGGGAAGCAGCGCTGGAAAGAAAAACTTGGTCGCTCCGTCACCGCGTCCCCCGCCATTGGCGAGGGCTGTCTGGTAATCGGCGCGGAAGGTACCGAAGGCGAGATTCACTGCTTCGGCACGAAGTGACAGCTGGTCTGCAGTGTCGATCCAGGGTTCTGAAGAGCGAGTGGTTTCAGCATGTGTGAGCGCAGCGGGGCCGCAGAGAAGCCAGTTCGAGACCTCTGAGGTCCGGCAATTCCAAATGCAACGCTCAACAAAGAGCTGCCGATGAAAACTCTCAGTTCGACTCTCGCCCTTCTCAGCCCGCTCCTCTGCGGGAGCGTGCTGGCGGTCGAGATTGACTTCAACCGTGACGTTCGACCGATTCTGTCGGACAAGTGTTTTCAGTGCCACGGCCCGGATGCCGACGCTCGGGAAGCTGACCTGCGACTGGATCAGCGGAAGGACGCGCTGGCGGTGATCGAGCCTGGCGATCCGGCGGCCAGTGAATTGTTCGCCCGAATCGTGCATGACGATCCCGATTTGCGAATGCCGCCAGCGGATGCGGCAAAGCAGTTGACGAAGCACGAGATCGACACGCTCCGCCAGTGGATTGTTGACGGTGCCGAGTTCGCAGGGCACTGGTCGTTTCAGCCCATTGTGCAGCCGAACGTTCCCGACCTGGCAGACGACGACTGGTCACGAAACGAAATCGACCGGTTCATCCTGCGACGGTTGCAGACGGAAAGCCTGACGCCGTCGTCAGAGGCCGAGCCGCGCACCCTGCTCCGACGAGTGACTCTTGACCTGACAGGCCTGCCGCCAACGCCGGACGAGTACGCTGAGTTTCTCGCGAACCCCGATCTCGAAGCGGCCATCGACCGGCTGATGAAATCTCCGCGGTATGGCGAGCACATGGCCTGGCGTTGGCTCGACGCAGCTCGCTATGCCGACAGCGACGGTTACGAAAGCGACCCGCTGCGCAACATGTGGCCCTGGCGCGACTGGGTCGTCGAAGCGTTCAACCGCCATATGCCGTACGACACTTTCATCATGGAGCAGCTTGCCGGCGACCAGCTTGAGAATCCCTCGCTGCGTCAGGTTCTGGCGACTGGCTTCAACCGCAATCACCGGCTGAACAACGAAGGCGGTGTCGATCCGGAAGAGTGGCTCGTCGAGTACGTCTGTGATCGCGCTGAAACCACGGCGACAGTTTTCATGGGACTGACCTGGCAGTGCGCCCGCTGCCACGATCACAAGTACGACCCGTTAACAACGAAGGAGTACTACCAGCTTTTCGACTTCTTCCGCCAACTGCCCGAGATCGGCAACGGACGGGGATCGAACAATGCCCCGCCAATGATCGAGGTCTCGGCGCTTGAGCATCTCGAAGAGTTCGCGGACGTTCGTGAACAGCTGGAACCAATGCAGGCCGAGCTGACGGCTGCCTCGAAGACGGACGAATTCAAAGCGGCGCACGACGAGTGGCTGCAGTCTCTGGAGTCCAACGCCGACGCTCGCAAAAAGCTGCCTGGCGAACTCGGCAAGAAAGTCGTTGCGAAGTGGGATGGCAAGTTGAAGAGCCAGGCTCGCGATCACTTTCTGAAGAACGTCTTCGACGGGGCGGCGGAACTCCGCGGGAGAATGCGACCGTTGGAAAAACGCGAAGCTCAACTGCGGGCAACCGGGTCCAAAGTGATGGTCATGCAGGACCGGCCCGACCGGCGGAAGTCGTTCATCCTCGAACGCGGCGCCTTCGATCAGCCGCGCGAAGAAGTCTCCGCGAACACGCCCGCGTTTCTGCCACCGATGGACGACTCGCTGCCGAGAAACCGGCTGGGACTCGCGAAGTGGCTCGTCGATCCGCAGCACCCGCTGACCGCGCGGGTGGCGGTCAATCGAGTCTGGGAACGCTTCTTCGGGACGGGGCTCGTAAAGACGTCCGAAGACTTCGGTTCGCAGGGCGAGCCACCGACGCATCCGCAGTTGCTGGATTACCTGGCCCGGCGGTTCATTGATTCCGGCTGGGACCTGCAGGGACTACAGAAACTGATCCTGACCAGCTCGACTTACCGGCAGAGTTCGACCGTGACTCAGGAACGCTTTGCCGCCGACCCGGACAATCGGCTGCTGGCTCGCGGACCGCGTTACCGGTTGTCAGCGGCGGTCATTCGCGATCAGTCTCTCGCGGCGAGCGGTCTGCTTGTCGAGCAACTCGGCGGGCCGCCGGTGAAGCCCTACCAGCCGGAGGGCCTGTGGAAAGAGATCATCAAGGGCCGCGTTGTCTACAAACGCGACACCGGCGAGAAGCTGTATCGCCGCAGCCTTTACACGCTTTGGCGCCGCGCGGTGAAGCCGCCGCTGATGAGTCTGCTCGACGCCAACGGCCGCGACACCTGCGCGGTCGACCTGAAACGCACCAACACGCCGCTGCAGGCACTGCTGCTGCTCAACGATGTGACATTCGTCGAGCACGCTCGCGGCCTGGCGACTCGAATGCTCAAGCTGGACAACGCGTCCGATGAAGATCGAATTCGTCGAGGTGTCATGCTGATGCTCGGCCGCGAGGCAAGTGCTGACGAAGTGGCGATTCTCAGCGACGAACTCAGATCACAACGCGACAACTTCAAAGCACACCCGGAAGCCGCGACGGCGTTTGTGACCGTGGGCGAGTCGAAGCCCGACGAGTCGACCGACGCCGTTGAACTGGCGGCGATGGCCAGCGTCGCTCGAGTGCTCTTGAACCTCGACGAAACACTGACGAAAGAGTGACCTCATGCACGAGCCATCTTTCACTGAGCCACGCCGCGACTTCCTGCTGCGTTCGACGCTGGGCCTCGGGACCGCGGCACTGAGCGGCCTGTTGCCGCAGCCGAGCCCGGCAGCGATTCCCGACATCAGGACGATCGCTCCGAAGGCGAAGCGCGTTGTGTACCTGTTTCAATCCGGAGGCCCATCGCATCTGGACCTCTACGATTACAAGCCGCTGCTGCAGGATCGCTTCGGCGAAGACCTGCCCGACAGCGTGCGCGGTGGCCAGCGGCTGACGGGCTTCACAAAGAATCAGAAGTCGCTGCCGATCACGCCGACGAAGTTCAAGTTCGAACGCTGCGGCGAGAGCGGTTCGTGGGTCAACACCGACCTGCTGCCGCACATCGGCAAAGTCGCGGACGACATCTGCTTCATCCCGTCGATTCATACCGAGGCGATCAATCACGATCCGGCTCG